>JAABUZ0100004283.1_pt1 | contig 19882 bp, 24 predicted proteins | sample 5562091 | NCBI WGS metagenome assembly JAABUZ01 (sample SAMN12813069, study PRJNA571459) | rock metagenome | isolation source: Antarctica rocks | place: Antarctica: Victoria Land, Linnaeus Terrace sud | collected 2015-12-21 | reverse complement strand
GCCCTTAGGCGCTAATGACCGGTGGTCGGGCGATGGCGCCCCGGACAACCACCTGAGGGTCGCGTCCCCGGTCGGGTCTCGTGGGGTTCTCGGCCTGGTCTCGCAGGCTGCGGATGTCTCGGTCGAACGCGGCCTTGGCCTTCTTGGCCTGTGCGTAGGTGGGGCACCAGGGCTCGAGGTCGGGGCGGCAGATGAACCGCAGCATCGCCTCGCCGTCGCTGATCTCGGGCAGCTCCGGTTGGTAGCCGGCGCTGACCCCGGCGGCCATCGCGACCACGGCCGGCAGGCAGGAGCGGACGTCGCGGACGATGCCGAACGTGCGCAGCAGCTGCTCCGGGTGGCCGTCCATCGCGTCGTGGGTGATGGCCAGTTGGACGGTGCGGATGCGCACGTGGGCGACGGCGGCGCGCTCGAGCGCCACCTGCGTTTGGCCGATCTCGGCGTATCGCCGGGTCCCGTCCAGCGCGCTGGCGGCGTCGAGCAGGGGTCGGGCGATGGCGGCGAGCTCCTTGACGGCCCGGTCCAGGACGGCGAGCGCTGCGGACTGGTGGGCGTGCTCGGCCGCGGCAAGCTCGTTGCGACCCCCGTCGTTGCCGCCCGACGTCACGATCGCGGCGAGCCGCGCTGCCTCGACCGTGGCCGAGGCAGCGGTGAGGGAGGCAGCGAACGCGTCTGGGTCGACCGGGTCCCCGGCGGCCAGCCGGGCGTACGTCGATCTCATGACACCCTCGACGGTGGGCAGCCCGGCCATGAGTCGGTTCAGGGCTGGTGCCGCCGACTGGGCGGCGGCTAGCCGCTTCCTCGCGGCCTGCACGGCCTCGACGTCGACCCAGACACGCTGCTCAAGGTTGTCGACGAGTGCGTCGACCTGCGCGGCGATATCGGCGGGGGTTGTGGTCATGGCTTCGTCCCGAACCTGCGCGCGGCCATCGCGCGTCCTTGGTCGCCCGGCTTGGCCTTGGCCTTGACCACCGTGAAGTTGCCGGGAGCCGGGTCGGCCTGGGGGTCCTTGTTGGCGTTGGTGCGGCGGGCGGCCTCGGCGTCGAGGTCGGCCTGGGTCGGCGCCTTCAACCCGAAGTTCTGGAAGGATACGGCGGCGAGCTCGAGGTTGGTCATTGCTGGGATCAGCTGGCGAGTGTCGTATACCAGCTCGTCCGGGAGCAGCCGGAGCAGCTGCTCCCGGAGGCCAACCGGTTCCGTTGAGCTGGTCGGGGTGGTGGTCATTGTTGAGCTCCTATCTGTGGGTGGGGTTCGGGGGTGCCGGGCGGTCGCTGGCGGTGTCTGCGGGAAGGTCCTTAGCTGCCCCTCGGCCGCCATCGTTCCTCGCGAGGTGGCGTTGACGGCCGCCCGGCTGCTCGTGGGTCACTGCCCGGCTCTCGGCTTCGTGGGGCTGCCGAAGCGCTTGGCCGCTTGCGCGCGTCCCTGGCCGCCGGCCGGCGGGCCGGTGGTGGAGGGCCCGAAACGCTTGGCCGCTTGCGCTTTGCCTTGGGCGCCGGGTTGTGGGGTGACCGGCTGGCCCGCCCGTTCGGCTCGTTCGGCGTCGATCTCCTCCGGTGTGGGTGGCGGGACCCCGAGGGCCTGCGCGAACAACGAGATCAGGGTGTGGGACTCCTCGGCGGTCAGCCTGTCGGAGGGGATGATGACCGCGTCAGGGAGCGACGCGAAGACCTCCTCGGTGGTCGTCGGGGGTGTGTCGCTGGTCATGGGGTTCCTTCCGGCCTTGTCTGCGGTGTCGGCGGCTAGGGCGGTGTCGTGGAGCGCTTTGAGTGGCAACCAGATTGAGTCGACAAGGCGCCGGTCAGCCGACCCGGATGGGAGAGCGGCGGCCATTCCTGCGAGGACTTGGCCGTCCTCGAGCGAGATGCTGGCCGGGTCGGCGGGCAACCTCGTCAGCCAGGCGAGGTCGGCCGCGCTGAGTTGGGCGGGCATGCCGGGGGCCGGGTTGTCACCCGGGTGCGCGTGCATCAGGTCGTTTCCTCTCGAAGTTTGTCCGTGTAAGCGGTCAAGTCGGTGACGTGGACCCGGGCGGCTGACCCGAGATGGACCCGGCGGAGGTGACCACCTTTGATGAGTCTTTTGACGTGTCGTTCGCTGATTGCTAGCCGGGCTGCTGCTTCCCGGTAGGTCAGCAGCAGCCGGGTGTCGTCACTGTCGCCGGTTGTCGAGCGTTCGTCCAATGAGGTCCCCGCCTGTCCCCGCCTGGCCCCGGCGAGCGCGGTGACGAAGTCGGATAGCTCTGCGTCGTGGGGCAGCCCATCCGCTTTACGCTGGCGCTGCCACATCACGCACGCCCCGATCAGGGTGTCCGTCAGCCGCGGTGTAAGAACGCTGAAGAACGGGAGAGCGGCGACGTTGCCTGGCGGCTGGTCAGGGCGCGGCATCGGTTCGTTCCTGGGGTTTCGGTCGGCCGGTGTCGAGTATCGAGGGCGTCGCGAGACCGCGGCTGACGAGCCGCTGGGCGAGCTGCTGCGGGCTGGGTGGGCGCTCGTCCGGCGGCGGGGGCGCGGGGGTGCGGGGATGTGGGCGGCGGTTGCGTCTGGGCATCAGGCGGTCCTCCCCTGTTTCGAGTTTGGGGTGTAGTCGGTGCCGGCCCAGACGTGGTGGGTTGCCTTGAGCTCGTCGGCGGATTGCCGGCAGAGGGTGGCGCCGGTCGGCGGGGTGAAGGCTGTAGCGGGTGTAACGCTTGTAACGCCTGCTGGGGAAAGAGAGCGCGGCGCTGTCACGCCCTGTTTCTCTATACCAGGGGGGGGTATCCTTCTACTTTCGTTCCCAGAGCTGATTTCTGGCAGGTATCGGCTCCATGCGTCGGCCAGGTCGGAGCGCTCGTAGCCGCGCGCGACCCGCTCCCCGATACGGAGCAACTTCGGCTTGATGTCGTACTTGCCGAGCCGGCGCGAGAGGTTGCGGGCGTCGAGGGCCTTGCCGCGGATGTCGGCCCACGGGGACTCGTCGAGCGCGCAGAGGGCCTCGAGAATCTCCTCGGTTGTGAGCCGCTCGTGAGCCGCGAAGATGTCCCGGAGGTCGGCCAGCAGCCGGACCCCGAAGCCTCCCTCTTTATCTCGTGCAGCCGTTACAAGCGTTACAGCCGCTACGCGCGCGGTGTCGGGCCAGTGCCCGGCTGCGGCGTCGGCCACGGCCAGCAGCGGTTCCCAGACGTCGGCGTTGCGGTCTTCGATGCCCTCGGGCAGTTCGGGCCACGCGTCGCTGAGCCGGTGCCAGTGCGAGGCCGCCCACGCGCTGAGCCGGTCGCGCAGCTCATACCCTTCCGCCTCGTGCAGCCGGCGCCGGTAGGAGTCGACGTGCTCGTGCGGGGCACGACGGCGCATCCTTACGACGATCGTGCGGCTGCTGATCGTGTCGGGCAGGTCGTCGAGGCCAGCGAGCGCGACGGCGGCAAACGCGGGCAGCTCCTCGACCTCGACGGTCTTGCCCCGCATGACGCAACGGCCGGCGGTGGCTCCGCGCCGGTAGCCGGCGTTCAGCATCCCGCGGATGTCCTCGTTGTCCTTGGCCCTGGGCCCGAAGACGGTGTCTATCTCGTCGTACAGCAGCGTCGGCGGGCCGGCCTCGTCGGCCACCTTGCGGAAGAGGTATGCCGGGGTGACGTTGACGGTCAGCAGCGGCCGCAGGACGAGCAGCTCGAGGATCTCCAGTGCTCGCGTCTTGCCGCTGCCAGGTTCAGGCGAGAGGAACGCGATTCGCGGCGTGCACTCGAATGCTTGCAGCGCATGGGTGTGCGCTGCCCAGAGTGTTGCCGCGGTGAGGGCATCATCGCTGGGGAAGGCAACGAACCGGGCGAGGAACGCCCGGGCGTCGTCGAGGAGCTGGGCTCCGTCGTCGGTGTCCGGCACGGTCGGGTCGAACTCGGGCGGCTCGGGATAGTCGGTGCCGTAGATGCTCACGAGCTCGCCTCCCGCTCGTCGACGAGACGCACGCCACCGATGGCGTCAAGCAGCGTAGCGGCAAGGCGCAATGCGTCCTCGTCCAATATCACAACCTCGGCGCATACGTCTTCATCTTCGACGTCGAGCGCAGTCTGAAACCGAATCTTGCTCGTCGTGACGCGCGTGATGCGCAACTCGCCGAAGCCGTAGACGTCTGGGAGCCGGATCTCCTGGGCGCTCATCGGCGTCCCATCGCCCGGGCCTGACGAACCTTGTACGGGTCGATTCCGGCCATCACCCGGACGACCCGGACGGCGTAGCGGTGTATCGCGGCGGCATCCTCGTCGGCGAGCTCACGGCCGCGGTCGACCCCGATGGCGAAACCACTGGCGTAACCCTCGAGGAAGACTCGCCAGATGTTGGGAGGCATGGCGACGAGGTCTGTCGGCGGTCCCGGCGTAAGATGGGCGTAGTCGAGCGGCTTGACGGTGGCGAGGCTTCCAGAGGCGGCGCCCGTGCGGACGGGTGCCGTTTCGTTTGCCCGGTCAGACATCTCCGACCACCCCCGCGAAGGGCTGGTCAGAGCGGGTGCGCCACGGCCAGCGTTTGACCCTGCTGCGGAGGAAGATGATGTCGGCCCGCCGGCTGGTGGCTCGGTAGGACTCTGACAGCGCGCGGGCGGCATCGAGGTAGACCTCGAGGTCGGCGTCCACGATGCGGTCGACGTACGCCTTGAGTCGACGGACCTCCCGTTGCCTGCACAGGTGCAGGTATTCGGCGGCGGTCTCCTCGTCAGCCCCGAGGGCGCGACAGCGGAACGCGACTGCCGCCGTTTCGGATTCGGGCCACGGCCAGACGTCGGTGTGTGTCCTGCTCGTCTTGCTGGGGCGACGGTACGCCTGGGTTGCGGGTGCGGTGGTCAAGCTGCGCCACCGCACCCTTGGCGCGCCTCCGCGATGAACGCCTCGACGTCCTCGACCGCGTAGAGCACTCTGCGTCCGAACTTCACCGAGCGTGGTCCCTTGCCGATGTAACGCCAGTACCTCAATGTCTCGACCGGTGTTTTGATCTGGACCGACAGTTCGGGCGTCGTCAGGTACTTGATCACGGGAGCGGCGTCGCCCCTCCGCTCGCCGCTGAGGAGCCGCTCGACCAGTTGCTCCAGGTCGGCCATCTCGACTGCCGTCATGACTGCCTCTCCGTGGTTCGCGGACCATCCGCGTTCCCCACCGTTGACAGTTTGTGGCCTGTCGGCTTGCCAACTCAAGCCATCGGTGACTATGCTGCATTCCGTATCGGATACTTGGACCTTGGACGGGAGGAGGTAGAAGTGCCACCACGGCGCAGCCTCACGGTGACGAGCTCGCAAGGTCTCGCTCGTCGTATCGCCTACGAGCGAGAAAGACGCGGATGGAAGCAGGCGACGCTGGCTCGCCGCATGACTAGCGCCGGCTTCGACATGACACAGAGCACAGTGAGCAAGTTCGAGCGCGCGGACGACACCAGGCGAATCACGGTCGATGAACTTCTCGCATTCTCAACGGTTTTCGAGATCCGGGTGCAAGACCTGCTCATCCCGTTGGCGGCCGTGATGAGCCGTGAAGTCGAGGGTGTCATGAGGCGACACAGGGACGCTAACCTCGACTTCGGCTCGGCGATCGACGAACTGATCCAAGCGCGGAGCGAGATGCACGAGCTCATGACGCGCGCTGATGAGCTCGGTGAGACGCAGCTCGGGGAGGCCCTCGATGACTGGTGGTCCGAGCAGATCCGCCAATTCCACGAAACCGGGCCAGTCGACCGCCCTAAACCAACAACGGGCGACGTGAAGCGTCGGCTGCACAACGCCCTTGTGATGTGGACGGGGGAAGGCGAGTAGATGGCCAGCATCAAGAGGCGTGAGGACGGCAAGTGGCGGGCTCGCTACCGGGACGGCAGCGGCAAGGAGCACGCCCGGCACTTCACCCGGAAGGTCGACGCGCAGCAGTGGCTCGACGCGGCCACTGCCTCGCTCGTCCGCGGGACGCACGTCGACCCCAAGACGGCCAGGACGACCGTCGAGCAGTGGTGCGCTACGTGGCTCGAGGGGTACGCGACGCGCCGGCCGTCGACCGTCCGGGCGGCCAGGGTCCACATTGCGCAGATCGTCAAGGCGTTCGGGCCGATGCGGCTTTCCGACGTCCGCGGCTCGCAGGTCAAGGCGTGGACCGCACGCCTGAAGGCTTCAGGGCTCTCGGATAGCTACGTCTACGCGACGTACCGGCGCCTGGCGCAAGTCATGGGTGATGCCGTCGAGGACGGAATCATGGCCAAGTCGCCGTGCACCCGCAAGACCTCGCCCGGCCAGGGGAGCCAGCGGCCCTACGTGGCCACCTCGGCGCAGGTCTGGGCCCTCCACGACGCGATGCCCGAGCACCTGGGGGCCGCCGTCCTGCTCGGGGCGTTCGTCGGTCTGAGGACCGCAGAGACGGTCGCGCTCCGGGTGTCTGACGTGGACTTCATGCGCGGCGTCGTCTCACCGGCGATTCAGTACCCGGCAGACCCGCTCAAGTCGGAGACGTCGAGGACGCCGGTCCCGATTCCGCAGGAGCTGGCACTCGAGCTGTCGGCCGCGGTGGCGCGCTGGGAAGGGGAGACGGTGGTCACCGACGAGATTGGCCGCACGTCGTCGCCCTGGGCCCTCGAGCGAGCCATCCGAACGGCGCGCGGGAAGGTTCCCGGGCTTCCCCAGGGCTTCCGCTATCACGACCTGCGACACTATTTCGCCTCGCTGCTCATCGCCAGCGGCGCCGACGTCAAGGTGGTCCAGCGGCGGCTGCGGCATGCGAGCGCGATGACGACGCTCAACACCTACGGCCACATGTGGCCAGACGCAGACGAGTCCGCACGCGCCGCTGTCGCCGCGGTGCTCGTGGCACGCCTGACCGGAGAACGTGAAGCACGATGAGCGTGCCCTTCGTCTTCACCGTCGAGGAGATGCTCAACCACTTCATAGACGAGGGTGTCTATCCGACCGCCGATGACGTCATAACGGCCGGAACAATACTCGGGCGGAACTACTGTCCGGCGCTCGTCTGCGACTTGTGGGGTGAGGGCCTGCTCGAGCCGGCCGTCGCGGCAGTGGTCGTGCCGACCGCGTGGTCTGTCGTCGAGTTCCCCAACCGGGCGATGGACGACGACGCGTGGTCGCTGTTGTTCGCCCTGGCCGGCTACACCGTGGACGGTGTGCCCGCCGAGCGCCCCGAGGCCGCGATGCGCCTGTGGCGCGGTGCCCTGCCAGGTCACCGTTCCGGGTGGTCGTGGACCGACGATCGGTCGGTTGCTCAATGGTTCGCAGCACGTGTCCACAACGGTGGTCAGGGCCGTGTCTGGACCGCCGAGGTGGAACCGGAACGGCTGCTCGCCAGGTTGGGCGAGGGCGTTGGCCGCGCCGGTGAATCCGAGTATGTCGTGGACGCCCGTGGGCTCACCATTCGTGCGGACTCGCTGAGCAAAACCCGAAGTCTTGCGGACTAGGTGCGGACTACGCCGCCCCTCAGGTCGCAAACATGCAGGTCAGCGGCATCTGACCGTCAGATGTCGAAGTACATTTCGAACTCGTGCGGGTGCGGCCGGAAGCGGATCGGGTCCACCTCGTTGATGGTCTTCCACTCGATCCACGTCTCGATGAGGTCCTGGGTGAACACGTCACCCTCGAGCAGGTACTCGTGGTCATCGGCGAGGGCGGCAAGCACCTCGGGCAGGGACCCCGGCACCTGGGCGATCGCCTCGTGCTCCTCGGGCGGCAGCTCGTAGAGGTCCTTGTCCACCGGCTCCGGCGGCTCGATCCGGTTCTTGATGCCGTCGAGACCCGCCATCATCTGGGCGGCGAAGGCCAGGTAGGGGTTGCACGACGGGTCCGGCACCCGGAACTCGATGCGCTTGGCCTTGGGTGACGTGCCGGTGATGGGGATGCGGACGCAGGCCGAGCGGTTGCGGGCGGAGTAGACGAGGTTGACCGGGGCCTCGTAGCCCGGGACGAGCCGGTGGTAGGAGTTGACCGTCGGGTTGGTGAAGGCCAGGAGGGACGGGGCGTGCTTGAGCAGCCCGCCGATGTACCAGCGGGCGATGTCCGAGAGGCCGCCGTATCCACTCTCGTCGTAGAACAGCGGCTCGCCGTTCTTCCAGAGCGACTGGTGGGTGTGCATGCCGGAGCCGTTGTCGCCGAAGATCGGCTTCGGCATGAAGGTGGCCGTCTTGCCGATCTCCCAGACGGTGTTCTTGACGACGTACTTGAACTTCATGATGTCGTCGCCGGACTGCAGCAGCGTGTTGAAGCGGTAGTTGATCTCCTGCTGCCCGGCCGTGCCGACCTCGTGATGCGAGCGCTCCACGCTCAGTCCGACGCCCGCGAGGTTGAGGCAGATCTTGTCCCGCACGTCGGCGAAGTGGTCCACCGGGGGGACGGGGAAGTAGCCGCCCTTGTAGCGGGTCTTGTAGCCGCGGTTGCCACCTTCCTCCGCGCGGCCGGTGTTCCACGCCGCCTCGACTGAGTCGATGTAGTAGTAGCTCGCGTTCTGCTTCGTCTCGAACCGCACGTCGTCGAAGACGTAGAACTCCGCCTCTGCCCCGAAGTAGGCGGTGTCCGCGATACCGGTCGACGCGAGGTAGGCCTCGGCCTTCGCGGCGATGTTGCGCGGGTCGCGGCTGTAGGGCTCGTCCGTGAAAGGGTCGACGATCGAAAAGTTCATGATGAGGGTCTTCTCGACGCGGAAGGGGTCGAGGTATGCCGTCGAGGGGTCGGGCACGAGCTTCATGTCGGACTCGTGGATCGCCTGGAAGCCGCGGATGGAGGATCCGTCGAACATCTGGCCGTCAGTGAAGAAATCCAAATCGAGCGTCTCGGCCGGCACGTTGAAGTGCTGCATCACGCCCGGGAGGTCGCAGAACCTGACGTCGACGAACCGGACCTCCTCGTCCTTGATGAACGTGAGGACCTCTTCGGCTTTGGTGAACATCCAACCTCCTGTGGTGTGGCGACCGGTGGGCGCTGCGTGCCACCGATCGCTCGTGCGCGTTCGGATGAGAGAGTAGAGGCGTGGGGTTTCCCGGCCGTGACCCTTGTGTTTCACCGGTGTTACGGGACCGCGGCGGACGTCCGAGCAGAAGGAGCGTGAACCCGGTGGTGGATCGCAGCGACGTCGCCTCCTGGCTCGAGGGGCCGAGCTCCCGCCGTCGCGAGACGGACGAGGACCACCCGGGCAGACGCCTCGGTATGCCGGTCAGCGGGCCGGGCTCGATCGCCCGCTTCGGCCGGAGGCTGGCGGCCGTCTTTCTCGACTGGACGATGTGCCAGGTCCTGGCCTTCGGCCTCTTCCACGTGCCGTTCGGGCAGGCCGGACCGGGCAGCTGGGTGCCGTTGGGACTCTTCGCGCTGGAGAACCTGCTCCTCGTCGCGACGATCGGGTCGACCTTCGGCCAGCGGGTCTTCGGCATCGGGCTGGTCTCCGTGAACGGGGGGCGGGCCACCGTGGCCCAGGTGCTCCTGCGCACCTTCCTCCTGTGCCTCGCGGTGCCGGCCCTGATCTGGGACCGGGACGGACGCGGGCTGCACGACAAGGGCGCCGGCACCGTGCTCGTGCGGCTGTCCTGACCTTTTCTCACCGGAGCACTGAGAGACTCTCCCCGTGAGCCCAGCCAGCATCGCCGTCGTCACGTCGAACGACCCGCACTACGTCGACCCGGAGCTTCCAGTCATCGCTGAGGCGCTGGCTGCCGTGGGGGTCAGTGTCGACGTCGTCTCCTGGGACGACGAGGTGGACTGGGCGGCATACGCGCTCGTCGTCGTGCGCTCACCCTGGGACTACTTCGACCGGGTCGTCGAGTTCTTCGAGTGGGCCGCGGCCGTCGAGCTGGTCACCCGCATCGTCAACCCTGTCGACGTGCTGCGCTGGAACTCGCACAAGGGCTACCTCGTCGAGCTCGCGGCCAAGGGTGTGCCCACCGTGCCGACGCGGCTCATCCCTGGCGAGTCCGTGGACGTCGACGCACAGCTCGCCGAGTGCCCGTGGGAGGAGGTCGTCGTCAAGCCGGCGATCGGCGGCGGGGCGCGAAAGACGTTGCGGGCCCGGCGGGACACCGCCGAGGCCCGCGAACACGCCGAGATGCTGTCCCACGAGGGCGACGTCATCGTCCAGCCGTTCGTGCCGGGGATCGTCGACGGTGAACGCTCCCTCGTCTTCTTCGGCGGGGCCCTCTCGCACGCCGTCCTCAAGGTGCCGGCATCGGGCGACTACCGGGTGCAGTACTTCCACGGGGGCAGTGAGCTCGAGCACGCCCCGGACTCCGCCGAGCTGCGTGTCGCCCTGGCGGCGATCGACAACGCACCGGGACGGCTGACCTACGCGCGCGTCGACCTGGTCGACTGGGAAGGGGCGCCGAGCCTGATCGAGCTCGAGGCGGTCGAACCCGACCTCTACCTGCGCGACTCGCCGGAGCGGCTGGACCGGTTCGCCGCCGCCGTCTGCGCCGAGCTGCGGTCGACCGCGGGGGAGGGGCCTCCGTCCTGAGGCGGGGCTGCGACTCGGTCAGCGGCCCCGCATGGCGCGGCGGTCCATCCGGGCCTTGGTCGGGTCGACGCCCTTGGGCATCGGCGGCCGGATCCCGCCTAGGGCCTTCAACCGCTTGTTGACGACCGACACCTCCTCCTTGGTCAGGACCGGCTTGAGCCGCTGGACGGTGTTCGTCAGCTTGCGGATGCCGACCTCGCCGTCGCCGGTGCCAACGCGCAGCAGAACGACCGGCACGCCGGGGGCCACCCGCTCGACCCTCTTGCGCTCGGCGGCGAGCAGCTTCTGGGCGCGGCCGGACGGGCCCTCGCCGATGAGGACGATGCCCGGGCGGCCGATCGCTCGGTAGACCATTGCTGCCGAGGCGAGGTCGCTGGCCCGCGCGGCGTCGGCAGCAACCGGTTGCTTGTCGAAGAACCAGCCGCGTCGCAGCGACGAGAGCGTCGCCCCGACCGCTCCCGGCTGGCCCTCGATCTGCCGGTAGGCGGCGCCCTCCGCGCGGCGGCTGAGGACGATCGTCGCGGCGAGCGCGGCCGCGGCGATGGCAAGCGGGATCGAGAAGAAGAAGAAAGGGGTGAGGACGCCGACGATGAGGACGACGACCAGCACGCCGAGGAAGGCCAGCGCCATCCACCAGCCGATCTGGGGGTCGACGGCCTTCGCCGCGGTGAACACCTGACGGACCTGGGCGATCCGGCCCGGTTTCTTCTCGGTCGCGTCCTCGGGTGCGGTGTCCTTGGCCATGCGGGTCAGGATACGGGCAGGGCGGTGCGCTGGACCAGCGCGGCGGCCTCCTGCCGGGCGGGGGAGTCCGCCTTGGCCGCAAGGTGCTGCAGGTGTGCGGGGAGGGGCCGTCCCCACCTGGCCATCGCGGTCGCCCAGAGGCGTCCGGCCCGGTAGGACGAGCGGACGAGCGGTCCGGCCATGACGCCCTTGAACCCGAGGTCGGTGGCCACCTGCGACCAGTGGACGAACTCCTGCGGCTTGACCCAACGGTCGATCGGGTGGTGCAGCTTCGACGGGCGGAGGTACTGGGTGATCGTCAGGATGTCGCACCCGGCGTCGTGCAGGTCGCCGATCGCCGACCCGACCTCGGTGTCCGTCTCGCCCATGCCGAGGATGAGGTTGGACTTCGTCACGAGACCGGCCCCCCGCGCCATGCTGAGGACCCGCAGCGACTTGTCGTAGGTGAAGGCCGGCCGGATCCGCTTGAAGATCCGCGGCACCGTCTCGAGGTTGTGGGCGAAGACCTCGGGACGGGCGTCGAAGACCTGACCGACGAGCTCCGGCACGGCCCCGAAGTCGGGGGGAAGGATCTCGACGCCGGTGTTCGGGTTGAGCAGGTGGATCTGGCGGATCGTCTCGGCATAGAGGCCGGCTGCTCCGTCGGGCTGGTCGTCGCGGGCGACACCGGTCACCGTGGAGTAGTGCAGTCCCATTTGCTGCACCGACTCGGCGACACGCCGCGGCTCGTCGAGGTCGAGGGCCTGTGGTCGCCCGGTCGCGATGTCACAGAAGTCGCACCGGCGGGTGCAGGTGTCGCCGCCGATGAGGAAGGTGGCCTCCTTGTCCTCCCAGCACTCGAAGATGTTGGGGCAGGCAGCTTCCTGGCACACCGTGTGCAGGCCCTCGTTCTTCACCATGGCCTGCAGGGCGGTGTACTCCGGCCCCATCCTGGCGGTGGTGCGGATCCAGGAGGGCTTGCGCTCGATCGGCGTCTGCGCGTTGCGCGCCTCCACACGCAGCATGCGGCGCCCCTCCGGTGCGACGGTCACAGTTGCTCCTTGCGGTTGACAGGCGGTCCTCGGTCCAGCGTAGGTCCCGGCCGATTCATTCCGCCGCGGGGGGGCGTCCGACGGCGACCTCGTCGAGGAGGTCGCCCAGGTGCTTCTCGACGTGCGGCAGCACCTCGTGCACCGTGACGTCCCGGCCGAGCTCCTTGGAGATCGAGGTCACCCCGGCGTCGGGGATCCCGCACGGGATGATGACGTCGGCCCAGCCGAGGTCGGGGTCGCAGTTGAGGGCGAAGCCGTGCATCGTCACCTGCCTGCTCACCCGGATGCCGATTGCGCCGAGCTTGCGGTTGGGGCCTCGTTCGTCAGCCAGCACCCAGGTGCCGCTCTGGCCCTCGACCCGGCCGGCGGCAGTGCCGAGGTCGGCGCACACCCGGATCATCATCTCCTCGAGACGGCGGACGTGGGCGACGACGTCGATGGGCGCAGCAAGACGCACGATCGGGTAGCCGACGATCTGCCCCGGACCGTGCCAGGTGATCTTGCCCCCGCGGTCCACGTCGACCACCGGCGCGCCGTCCAAGGGTCGCTCGTGCGGCTCCGTCCGCTTGCCGGCAGTGAAGACCTCGCGGTGCTCCAGGAGCAGCACCGTGTCCGGCTCCTCTCCCGCCACGACCTTCGCGTGCAGCTCGCGCTGGAGGTCCCATGCCCGCTGGTAGTCGATGACGTCCGGAGCAAAGCCGAGATGGACGAAACGCATGGCTTCCAGCCTACGCCGCACCAGCTCGTATGCCGGGCGGCCCCTCGGAGGCCAGGGCGCTGCGCCAGAATCGGCGCCGACGAAGACGAGCGGCTGGATCTCCGACCGGGTGGTGCGCTACCAGGAGACGATGGTCGACGGCGCGGTCGAGGCGGCTGCGCAGGCGTTCGTCGACCTCAGGCGGGGCGCCGACACCGGCACGATGCTCGTACGGTTCTGACCTCGGCGCCGGCTCAACCGTGAGCGTTGCAGCACGGTGTCGGGTTCGGCACCTCGAAGGGCGCCACGGCACCGTCCGGGCCGATCGGGCGCACCTGAAGCACCAGGCGCCCGTCCAGCAGCACCGGGCGGACGAAGTCCTGGGTCACCAACCTGGTACCCACGGTCGGGGTGCCGGCGATACCGGCGACCGCGCTCACAGCGCTGAGGGCGGACACCGTGTCGGTGTCGATCTCCCCGACCAGGTTCTCCTGCCCACCGAACACCACGGCCCGCCCGGCCGTGCGCCCGCTCAGCTCCGCCACCGCCTGAGCCGACCCGGCCACCCATTGCTGCGGGCCGGCGGCGGTGGTCGCCGCGCCCGTGCGCACCGTCACGGCCGCGCCAAGGGCGTCGCTGAACGGGCCAGCCCCCGGTGCGGGGCCGCTGAGTTGCAGCGACCCCACCCAGTGCCCGTCCACGAGGTGCGTGCAGACCAACACCGCGGGTCCGCACGCCTGCACCGCCCGGCCCAGCAGGTGCTCCAGCTCGCAGCGGTCCCGCTGGCCGGCGTCCACCCCGACGAACGTGTCGGTCACTTCTTCGGCAGCACGAAGATCGGGTTGGTGTAGAACCACAGGTCCTTCCACGGGTCGGCGTCGCCTATCGCGTCGACCTTGGGGCCCGACGGGTCGACGTTTGCGCCGCGCAGGCCGACCGCCGTGCGCTTGCCGTCGCTGCCGCGCAGCCGCACGTAGAAGGGGTCCTTGCCGCCCTTGATCCGGTAGCGGATCTGGTAGACCCCCCCGGAGACCTTGGCCGGCACCTCGAAGGTCTTCACCACCCGCGTGGTCGGCGCGTCGAAGGTGTCGGCGTTGATGGCCGGACCGGTGATCGAGCCGACGATCACATCGACCTTCTTCAGCTGCGGGACGTCCCCGTGGAAGTTCGGTCGGTCGGCGAGCGCGACGTCGACCTGCAGCTCGACGTCGTGGCCGCGGTTGCCTACGAAGGTGCCACCCAGCGTCGCGGGTGCGCCGTCGCCGCCGACGAGCCGGACCGAGACCGCACCGACGAGGCCGCCGTGCGTCACGTACATGCGGCCGGCGCGAATGCCGGCCATCACGGCGCCGTAGGAGAAGTCGGTGGCGCCGACGACGGTGTTGCTGTAAAAGCCCGGCCAGAAGTCGCCGTAGGTGCCGATGGGCTTGCCGGTGTCGACGGGGTCGGGGTAGCGGCCGGTGGTGTTGTAGGTGTTGCCCGCCGCGTCGTAGGGGGTGTTGGCGTTGTTGCCACCGCTGCCGGTGTCGGTGGCGTTGCGCCGGGTGTCGAGGTAGACCTTGTGGCTGTCGGAGTTCGCGGAGATCCACCAGGGCTTGCCCTCGGCGAGCAGCGCGTCCCACAGGCCGCCGACGGTGGACGTCATCCAGTCGAAGCCGCCGTAGGTCACATATGACTCAGGTGGGTACCCGGCGAAGCTGTCGGAGGAAGGCCCGTTGTCGTAGTAACCACGGCCGTTCTTCTCGTGCCCCGGCCCGGGGATGGCGGCGGCCTGGTGGCCGGGGGCGCCCTCCATGCCAATGGCGATACGGGGGTCGGCGTCGCGCCATCCGCGGATCTCGTGCGGGCTGTCCACCCCGCGCCGCGCCGGGTGGTTGGCGAGCATCAGGGCGTCGTTCACCCGGCCGCTGCGTACTGCGTTGCCGAGGAAGGCCACCCCGTCGCGGGCGAGCTTCTCGTTCGCCGCGCTGGCGGCGCTGGTCTTGGTCACCGTGCCGTCGTAGGTTCCTTCGAACTCCTTGAGCAGCCCCACTTCGTCCTTGCCTGGCGCGACGAACACGGTGCCGTGCTCCGCCGCCGGGATGTTCCACTCCAGGCCCTGGAACACCAGCGTGCGGGCGTTCGCCGACCGTGCGACGACGATGTCGGGGTTCGTGCTCTCCACGGAGAACTTCTGGTGGGCGGGGCCGCCGTGGTCGGTGATGACCATCCAGTCCAGGCCGTACTGCGCGGAGCGGGCCACCTGCTCGGAGACCAAGTACTGGGCGTCGGGGCTGTACTGGGTGTGGATGTGGTGATCACCCGTGAGCCAGAGCAGGCCCCGCGGGTCGACCGGGCCGGGTCGGTGGTCGCCCTGGCCGCCTTGGTTCGTGTCCGCCGCAGCGGTGTCGGCGCCGGCCAGCACACCCGCACCTGCGGCTGCCGCACCGAGCAGGCCAGCGCGATGCAGGAACGACCGGCGGCCGAGCTGGGTCGGGGACAGCTCGGACTCGGGGATCGACAGGTCAAGTGCCTCGGGCAGCGGCTGGGCTGCGTCGTCGCCGTGCGAGTGGTCGTTCCGGTGGTCGTGCGAGTGGTCGTGAATGTGGTCCTGGCTCATGAGACCTCCGATAGACGTCAAGGGCGTCCTGCCCTCGTCGACGAGCATGGCGAGCGCGGCCCACGTCCGCCCGCACGGCGGTGGACCAGCAGGTGAACAACGGCCGTCCAGCGAGCGAGCGCGCTGCTCCATGACCGGAGCAAACTCCGACGCAGCCGCGCGGCTGGCGCACCTGAGGACGGGGCTGCGACGTCAGAAGTCAGGGGAGGGATTTATCACGTCCCCAGTATCAGCAAGCACAGGTCCAGACGATCCGCGGAGCGAGGCGGTGGCGGCCTGGCGTCCCTAGTAGGTTGGCAGCATGGTGCGTCCTGGTAGCTGGATCAGGCCAGCGGGTGTGGGTCCCGTCCCGGTGGGTACCGGAACGCCGGGTAGCAGGCCCGGTTCGTTGCAGAGATCTTGCGGGCTGAGCGGAGTGTCGAGAGCCTCTTCGGAGGGAGCAAGACCATGGGCCATAGCGCAACCTTCGAGGCGGCCACGCGGGATGCTGGACCAAGGCTCGGTTCCACGATTGAAAGGGGGATGGGGGAACAGCGCCTTCGGGTTCCTGCGCCCCTGACTACCAATGACTCGCGTCGGTCTCGTCGGATACGGATCTGCTGGCCGAATGTTCCATGCGCCGCTGGTCGTGGCGGCCGGTCTGGATCTGGTCGCCGTCTCGACCGCGAGCAGGGAACGCGCCGCCCAGGTGAGCGCCGAGCACCCGGACGCCCTCGTCGTCCCCGACCTCGCGCAGCTCCTCGACGTCCCGGACCTCGACCTCGTCGTCCTGGCCTCGCCGAGCGGCGTACACGCCGAGCAGGTGCGGCAGGTCGTCGCGTCGGGCCACGCCGTCGTCGTGGACAAGCCGCTGGCCGTGGACGCCTCCTCCGCCCTGGAGCTGGTCGACGTCGCGGCCCATGACGGAGTGCCGCTCACTGTCTTCCAGAACCGCCGCTACGACCCGGAGTTCCGCACGATGCAGGCCGTCCTCGCCTCGGGTCAGCTCGGCGACGTCCTGCGGGCGGAGCTGCGCTGGGAGCGGTGGCGTCCGGTCTCCCGGGAGCGTTGGCGGGAGAACGCCTCGCCGAAGGAGGGCGGCGGCATCCTCCTTGACCTGTTCACCCACCTCGTCGACCAGGCGGTGATCATGTTCGGCCCGGTCCTGACGGTCTACGGCGAGGTCGCGTCCCACACGACCACTGCGGACGACACCGGGTTCCTCAGCTGCACCCACGAGGGAGGGGTCGTCTCCCACCTGGGCGCGACCTCCGTCAGCGCCGCCCCGGGGCCGCGCGTGCGTCTGCTCGGCAACCGTGCGGCTTACCTCATGGCAGCCCAGGAGGGGGAGGAGACCGCTTTCACCGAGTGGCAGCCGGCCGACGAGGGACACATCGGCTGGCTCGTGCGCGGGAGCGAGCGCACACCGGTGCCCGCCCAGCCCGGCAACCAGGCCGACTTCTACCGGGAGGTCGCGGTGGCGCTGCGGGCGCCGGAGCCGCAGGCGGCGATGCCGGTGGACCCTCGCGAGTCCGTGCACGTCCTGGCCGTCCTCGACGCGGCCCGGATCAGCGCGACGAACGCAAGTGTCGTCGAGGTGCTGACGCCGGGCGACGCACCCTCAGCACGTCGGGTCGCGACCGCCCGACCTCGGTGACCCTGCGGGTCAGGCCGGCAGCCGCCTCGACCCGGGAAGGTGGACCTCGAACCGGCACCCGCCCCGGACGTTCGAAACACCGACGGAGCCGGAGTGCGCCTCCACGATGCCCTTGGCGATGGCCAGCCCCAGACCTGCACCCGCGTCCTCGCTGCTCCGGTCGGGCGCGGCGCGCCAGCCCACGTCGAAGAGACGGTCGAGGTCGGGCTCGGCGATGCCGCCGCACCCGTCCGTCACCGCGACCCGGATGCGCCCGTCGTCCCCCCGACCGGACGAGAGGGAGACGCTCCCGTCGCGGCCGGTGTGCCGGATCGCGTTGCCGACAAGGTTGGTCAGTGCCCGGGCCAGCTCATCGCCGTTGCCGTGGACGGCCAGGCGGTCGTCGTCGGGGGGTGCCTCGAGCACCAGGGCCACCCCGCGCTGCTTCGCGTAGGCGCCCAGCTCGCCGACGACGTCGTGCGACAGCTCGAGGACGCTGACCATGGCGCCGGGCTGCTGGCCGGCACCGGATGTCCCGGCCTGCAGGCGGGACAGCTCGAAGAGGTCGTCGACGAGGCCGTTCATCCGCTCGACGGTCTGGCGCATCTGGCGCAGCGCCCCGGGCTGGTCTTCGACGACGCCGTCCTCCAGCCCTTCGGCGAGGGCCCGCAGCCCGGCGAGCGGCGTCCTCAGGTCGTGCGACATAAAGGCCACCAGCTCACGCCGGCTGTCCTCCACCGCCCGAGCCTGTCGCTCGGCCGACTCGAGCCGGTCGCGCGTCACGTCCAGCTCCTCGGCCAGCGCCGTGATCTCCGCAGGTGCCGCGGAGCGGGGAGGCGTGCTGGTCGCTCGCTGGGGCGCCGGTCCTCTGGGCCCGGCGAGGTCCCGCAGCGCCGACGTCAGCTGACGTGAGCTCGTGGCCACCCGCCGGCCCAGGACGAAGGACAGGAGGACACCGATGACCGTCGCCCAACCGAGCGCGATCGAGACCGCGGTGGAGTCGTGGGCCGAGATGAACATCAGGTGCACGTTGACAATCACGGAGGTGGTGACGGCGAGGAGCGGCACGAGGGCGGCGACGACGATCGACCAGAGCAGGGACCGTCCTCGCAGGACCTGTAGCGCGATGGCCCCGAGGAGCGCTGTGACGAGGCAGGTCAGGGCGGTCAACAGGACGATCTTCGTCATCTCACCCATCGGCGCTCACCTCGCCGTCGAAGCGGTAGCCCGCGCCGCGGACCGTGACGACCAGCCGGGGGTCGGAGGGGTCGGTCTCGATCTTCTCGCGCAGCCGACGGACGTGGACGGTGACCGTCGAGGTGTCGCCGAAGTCCCAGCCCCACACCCGTCGCATGAGCTGCTCCTTGGTCACGGCCTCACCTGCGTGACCGACGAGGAAGGCCAGGAGGTCGAACTCGCGATGGGTCAGGGCAACTTTCTGCTCGCCGAGGTGCGCGACGCGGGCGCGGAGGTCGATGGTGAGATCCCCGGAGGTCAGCCGCCCCGGCAGGAGCAGCTGGGCGCCGAGGCGTTCCCCGCGGCGGAGCAGGGCCCGCACCCGACCGACCGCCTCGCGGGGGCTGAACGGCTTGACCATGTAGTCGTCTGCCCCGAGGTCGAGGCCCAGGAGTCGGTCCTGCTCCTCGCCCCGCGCGCTGAGGATCACCACGGCCGCGTCGTCGTCGTCGGCACGCCGTCGCTGGAGGACGTCGAGGCCCGACATGCCCGGCAGCATGATGTCGAGGATGACGACGTCGGGACGGCGATGGCTCCACTGCTGCAGGGCGCTGGGGCCGTCGCTCGCGACGATGGCGTCGAAACCCGCCTTGCGCAGGTAGGCCGACAGGACGCCCGACACGGTCGGGTCGTCCTCGACGACCAACACAGTGGCGACCATGGCTCCGAGGGTAGGCGCTGCAGCGGTCGCCGGCCGGCCGCGCAACAGAGAACGGTTGAGCCGTAAGGCCTTCGTCATCGGCCGCTGCTCAGAGGCGGCGGGTCTCCAGCGGCTCCTCGACGACGTCGTCGCCGTCGAGACGGACGATGTAGGCCCGCTTGCCGTCCTCCTCCGTCACGGCCTCGACGAGCTCGGTGCCGCGGTAGACGATGCCGACGCCGTCGTCGGTGCAGTGCGTCTCACCGAGCGTCCCGGCGGCGACGAGCTGGTGCACGAGGGGCCGACGGCGCATCTCGGAGTCGTAGTGGACGCCGTTGTCGTAGGGCAGCAGGGCGAGGCCGTCCCTCACCGCCCGAAGGTCGGGGCCGAACGAGTCCGTCGTGCCCCCGCGGTACCAGCAGATCGAGCCCGCCGAGACTCCCGCGAGGACGACACCGGCCTCCCACACGCGGTGGAAGATCTCGTCGAGGCCATGGACCCGCCACACCGCAAGGAGGTTCGCGACCGAGCCTCCGTTGACCCAGACGACGTCCTGGTCCAACAGGTGCGCCTCGACGTCCTCGACGTTCGGCATGGGAAAGAGCCGGAGGTGGCTGAGGTCGAGACCCGGTGCGCGCGCCGCCTCGGACAGGTGGAAGGCGAACTCCGTCGAGTCACCCGACGCCGTGCCGACGTGGCACACCCGCGGCGTCCGCCCGTGCGCCCCACTGAGCTCCACGGCATACGGGACGAGGCCGGCGAGCTCGAAGCGCAACCGTTCGTGCGGGCGGTAGCCACCCGACGTGGCGAGGATCGTCGGCGGACTGGACATGGGGCGAGCCTACGGGGTATGCCGTCCGGTCCCCTCGACGGAGAGCCACGAGCGAC
>JAABUZ0100004280.1_pt1 | contig 19893 bp, 16 predicted proteins | sample 5562091 | NCBI WGS metagenome assembly JAABUZ01 (sample SAMN12813069, study PRJNA571459) | rock metagenome | isolation source: Antarctica rocks | place: Antarctica: Victoria Land, Linnaeus Terrace sud | collected 2015-12-21 | reverse complement strand
CGAGCCGTGCCTTGAGCACGGTCCGACCGCCGCGGTCGGCCCGGCGGACGTACCCGCCCGCAAGCCCGACGTAGTAGTCCAAACTCTGGCCGGGCGCGTACGGCACGATCCCCGGATTGAGCACCGCCCCGAGCACCGCTACGCCCGTACGGCGAACTGGCACCGTCAGCGAATCGCCGGCTTCCAACGTCTGGTCCAGCGCGTTCCGCCCCCCGGCAAAGAGCGCCTGGAAATCGACGACGACGCGGGTCGGATCGGCCTGCGTCCGAGCCTGAAGCACCCGCCGCTCTTCGCTGGACAGCAGTTCGGGCGGCACACTCGCCAGCTGACGCGCTCCCTGGACATCCCCACCCGGCGGCACCCGCCGGAGCGCAGCGTCGGCGAGCGACGCTTCGGTCGTGAACCCCCCGGCCGCGGCGATCAACTCCCGCACGGTCGTCGTCTCGGGGCGGATCGGGTACGTGCCCGGACGCAGCACCTGGCCGACCACCGTCGCTGTCTGCTGCACTTTGAAATTCGCGACGCGCGGGACGAAGATCGCGTCGGCGGGACTGAGGACGAAACGTGCTCCCTCCGCACCGACGGCCTGCGCGCGCGCGAGCGCGCGGAACTCGCGCTGCTGTGGGCCGACAAAGCGCGTGATGCGGATCGTGTCGGCGGCGTCCGCGGGGAACGGGCCCGCACCATTAGCAATCGCCAGTAGTTGCACCAACGTCTCGCCCTGCCGGTACTCGTAAGTACCTGGAAACGCGACGCGACCGTACACCTGCACCGTCTGGTCGATCGTCGGGACGATGATCGCGTCGCCCTCGCGGAGGGTCGGGTTGGCGGTGAGGTCGCCCGTTTGGCGAAACCGCAGGAGGTCAATGGACAGCGAGTCCCCAGTCGCTCGGCGCAGGATCACATTCCGGTGCCGCACGCCGGTGTCGGGCGACGCGACGGGAAGCACCTCACTCACGCGCGTCGCTGCAGTCGCATTGCGAACACCCGGCGCGGCGACGTCGCCGACGACGAACACCTTGAAGGACCGCACCTGCGCGAGCGAGACTCTGACCTCGACGTTATGGTAGAACCGCAGCACGAGTGCGCGGACGCGACGCTCCGTCTCGTCGATGTTGGCGCCGAGCACCTGCACGAGGCCTGCGCCCGGAATCAAGACCGTACCGTCGGGAGCCACGACGACCGTGGTCACCCGCGTCAGGTCGCCGAACAGCGCAACGGCGAGCACGTCCCCGGGCCCAACGTGATACGTCGCCCGGTTGACGGGTGCGTCCAACAATGGTCCGCCGGTCAACAAGGGGGCGGCCTCGGGCGAGGTACCGATTCCCGCCCCGCCGAGCGGGGGCGCCGCGGTGTTCGGAGTGGTCGCCGGGCGGGAGGTAGGGAGACCCACAGAAGGGGTCGGAGTCGTTTGGGCCAGCCCCGCGGGCACGCGCACGAACGCGCACGAGATTGCTAACGCAGGAACGACGGCGCGTTGCACACCGCGCGGGCGAGGCCGCGCGCGGCCTCGCCCGCGCTCGATAGAACGTACTCCTTCCACTCCGTTCCTCTCTGGGATTCATGGCCTGCAGCACGCGCATCGGGCGGGCGCGAAGCGCGCGCGCCGGGGCCCGGCCACGCAATCTGGTGTTCAAATGTGCGGCTTCCCGTCGGAATACGGAAGCGCACGGCATTACCTCGCCACAGAGGCGCGCCGTAACGCGCGCCGCGGCCTGCGGCTACACCACGAGCCCGCGCTCGCGCAACTGCCCCAACAGCCGCGCCCCGACACGCGCCCGCACGTGCAGCGCGTCGTCCTCGGACCGCTGCTCCAGCACCTCCGCGTCGCGGTACAGCCCCGCCAACTCGCGCCCATCGCTCGGCGACAGCCGCAGGTCGACGACGCTATAGCGCGCCTGCTCCCGCGTGGCGAGCGCGTCCGCGAGCGGCTGCAGCCCGCCCGGCGTGTGGGCCGACACGAACACCGCGTCGACACCCGCCTGCGCCTCGCGCACGCGCATCGCCTCGACCACGTCCGCGTCGAGCGCGTCGATCTTGTTGAACACGTAGAGCACCGGCGTGTCGCGCACACCGATGTCGGCGAGCACGTCCTCGACCACGGCGCGTTGCTCCTCCCACCCCGGATGGCTCGCGTCGATGACGTGCAGCAACAGATCGGCCTCGCGTGTCTCCTCGAGCGTGGCGCGGAACGATGCGACGAGGTGGTGTGGCAGCTTGCGGATGAACCCGACCGTGTCGGTCACGAGCACGCGCGCGTGCGCACCCACCTGCGCCTCGCGCGTGAGCGGGTCGAGCGTGGCGAAGAGCCGGTCCTCGACGAACACCTCCGCCGCGCCGGTGAGCCCGCGCAGAATCGACGACTTCCCCGCGTTCGTGTAGCCGACGAGGGCGGCGCGGAACGAGTCGCGCCGCGACGCGCGCTGTACCTCGCGCGACCGCTGCACCGCTTCGAGCCGCTCTTTGAGAACACGGATCCGGTGCCCGATGAGGCGGCGGTCGGTTTCGAGCTGCGTCTCGCCGGGCCCGCGCGTGCCGATGCCGCCCTGCGTGCGCTCGAGGTGCGTCCACATGCGCGTCAGACGCGGCAGCATGTACTCGAGCTGCGCGAGCTCGACCTGGAGCTTCGCCTCGTTACTCCGCGCCCGCGTTGCGAAGATGTCGAGGATCAGCTCCGCCCGGTCCATCACCCGGATCCCGATCGCCTGCTCGACGTTCTTCCCCTGCGCGGGCGAGAGTTCGTCGTCGAACACGACGAGCGACGCGCCGAGCTCGCCGGCGCGCTCGCGCAACGCGTCGAGCTTCCCCGACCCGAGATACGTCGCCGGATGCGGGCGGTCGAGCTGCTGCGTGAGCGTGCCGACGACGCACGCGCCGGCGGTGTCGGCGAGGCGGCCGAGTTCCTCGAGGTGCTCGTCGACGTGGTGACGGTCGTGGGAGCGCTTGAGGGGCGCGCCCACCAGGAGCGCGCGCTCCTCGGGCGGCGCGAGCGTGATCAGATCGCGTGCGATGGGATGACCTCGGGAAAGTCCGCGGGACGGGTGAGCAGCTGACTAACGGAAGCCGCCGAGGCTGTTGTACTGCCCCGTGCGGTCGAAGGGTCGCGTGAAATTGCCGAGCGGCGTGCCCACGGTGATGTTGCCGATCACGCGGTAGTTCACGACGCCGCGCGAGAGGAGCGCCCGGCCCGCGCTGCCCAGGGTCGCGTAGCTGAAGGTCAACGGCAGGTGCACCTCGGTGGAGTCGCTCCCGCCGACGCCGAAGCTGCGCGTGATGGCGCCGGTGCCGAGCTGGGTCGAATCGACCATCACCTGGTAGTCGAGACGCTGCGCGCTCAGGCCGTAGTGGTTCGGGTTGTAGACGTTGAGCACGACGTCGACGCTCCCGCCCTGAAGTCCCAGGCCGTTGAAGCGCACGTCTTTGAACGATACGACCGGGTTGTTGAACACCTGCCGCCCGAGCGTGGCACAACCGGCGAGCGCGACGCTCGCGGCGGCCAGGGCCGCCACTCCTTTCATGCGGGTGAGCTTTCGCATTACGCCTCCTCGCCGTCGTCGCGGCTCGTAATAGGGTGGTGTGGGTTGCTGCTATCCGTCGTACCCGGTAACACGTCGTCGGTCGCGCCGCGGGCCGCTGCACGCGCCTTGAGCTCCGCCCACCACGCGAGGCGCCGTGCGACGTCGCGCTCGAAACCGTGCGGGCCGGGTGAGTAGAATTCGACGCCGCGGAGACGCTCGGGGAGATACTCCTGGGCGGTGTACCCCTCCGGCGCGTCGTGCGCATACTCGTACCCCGCACCGTACCCGAGTTCGCGCATCAGGCCGGTCGGCGCGTTCCGAATGTGCAGCGGGACGGGTTCCGCCGGCGTGTCGCGGGCCGCCGCGACCGCGGCCTTCCACGCGGCATGGACGCGGTTCGATTTCGGTGCCGTGGCGAGGTACACGGCCGCTTCCGCGAGGGCGAGATCGCCCTCGGGCGAGCCGAGGAACTGGTACGCGTCACGCGCGGCCACGGCGAGCCGGAGCGCCTCCGGGTCCGCGAGGCCGATGTCCTCGACCGCGAACCGGACCGTGCGGCGCGCGATGTACATCGGGTCTTCCCCGCCCTCGATCATGCGCGCGAGCCAGTACAGCGCGCCCTGCGGGTCGCTGCCGCGTAACGCCTTGTGGTACGCGGAGATGATGTTGTAATGCTCCTCGCCGCCCTTGTCGTAGCGCGGCACCCGCCGCTGCAGCGCGTCGCGGACGAGTGCGGTCGTGATGCGCCCGCCGGCGCCGGCCAGGTCCGCTGCGGCCTCGAGCGTCGTCAGTGTGCGCCGCGCATCTCCGTCGGCGAGCTCGGCCAGCAGCGCGACCGCGTCGTCGTCGGCCTGAACGCCGAGCGCGCCGAGCCCCCGCTCGCGGTCCGCGAGTGCGCGCCGGGCGAGGGCCGAGAGGTCGTCGGCGCCGAGCGGTTCGAGCACGAAGACGCGCGCCCGCGAGAGCAGCGCGCCGACGAGCTCGAACGACGGGTTCTCGGTCGTCGCCCCGATCAGGGTGACCGTCCCACTCTCGACGTGCGGCAGGAACGCGTCCTGTTGCCCGCGGTTGAAGCGGTGGATCTCGTCGACGAAGAGGATCGTCCCGCGCCCCTCGCGCTCCCACCGCTCGGCCGCCTCGCCCACGATCTCGCGCACGCGCGGTACCCCCTCCGTCACCGCCGAAAACGGTACGAACGCGCGGTCCGTGTAGCCCGCAACGAGCCGCGCGAGCGTGGTCTTCCCGGTACCGGGCGGCCCCCAGAGGATCATCGACCGGACGGTGCCGCTCCGGATCGCGTCGCCGAGCGGACGGCCGGGCGCGAGGAGCTGGCGCTGCCCGACGAATTCGTCGAGCGTGCGCGGACGCATCCGCGCGGCGAGCGGGGCCGCCGATTCGCGCGCGGCCCCGAACAACGAGTCGTGCGCGGGCGCGGCGGAAGCACGTCGGCGGACCGTCATCCGCGTTTCACCCGCACGTCAAGCGCGCGCAGTCGTGACGGCCCCGACCGCCGTCAGCCCGAGGCGATCGGCCACGGACGCGAGCGCGGCGGCGAGTTCGGGGGCGTCGCCGAGCTCGTCGCGGCTCAGGTCGTAGCTGTCGTCGGCCGGCGTGCGCGACTCGATCAACCCGAAACTCTGCAGCACGTAGACCCACCGGTCGCTGCGGGCGTACACGTACAGCGTGAGATCCGGCACGAGCGTGAGTTGGTCGTCGGCGGTATAGATCGCGAACTCGACGCCGCCGTACGCGGCGAGCGGGACCTTGAGCCGCATCACACTCTCGCGCACGTCGGGCAGCGCGACGTCGCTGCCGCGCCATGCGCGCCGCGAGCGCACGTCCTCGAGGTACACGTCGACCGCCGGCGGCATGTGCTCCGCCAACGCGTTCACGAGATCGACCGCCCGCTCCGCATTCGCGGCGACCCGGATTTCCATGTGTCCGTCGGAGTCGACGGCCGTGAACTCGTCGGCGTCGGAGCGGAAGCGGCGCCACACGCTGGCGGCGGGCTGTCGGCCGCGAAAGAGCATCGGGTTCGGACGGAGTCGTGAAGGGGACGGCGCGCGACTCAGCCTTCGCGCGCGAGCTCGGCCGCGCGAGCGAGCAGCCACGCGCGCGTGTTGCGCGTCGGGTCGTCGACCACCGCGTCGAGCAACCGCCGTAACGTAGCGCCGACGGCCGGCCCGGCTGGAACCCCGGCACCGGCCAGGTCACTCCCGGAGACCGCGAGATCGGCGAGCTCGATCGGATCGCGGAACGCGATGCGGACGAGCCGACGGTAGGTCGAGCGCACGCGCTCCGCCGCCGGCGTCGACGGCCCACCCGGCGTCGCGTCGCGCGCCCGCTCCGCCGCGAACCGCGCCGCGATCAACCGGAAACTCGGCGCCGCCAGCGTTCGCCCGCAGTCCGCCGCCCACCGCCGCAACTCGGCGTCGGTGGGGCTCGCCGCTGCGACCAACGCGACGCGGACGCGGTCGAGCAGTCGCCCCGCGCGGTCCGTGATGTCGGCCGTCCAGCGCACCTCGTGGTTGCTCGCGCGGAGCGCGCGAAGCCCGCGCTCGACGTCCGCGCGCGCCACGCCGAGCCATGGGGCGGCCAACCGGTTGGGGAGGCGCTGCGGACGTCCTGGGAGCGTTGGCGGCGACACGTAGTCCGCCGTGGCGAGCGCGACGTCCGGTTGGGTCGCGAGCGCGGGGACGAGCACGGCGAGCGCGCCCGCATCGCGCCAGCATCGGAGCGCCTCGGACGGGCAGCGTACCTGCCGCATCAACTTGTCGAGCTCGTCGTGGACGCGCTCGGGCGAGAGGCGCGTGAGGGACGGGGCGCTCTCGACGATCGCCGCCCAGGTGGCCGGCTCGATCGCGAACGCGAAGCGCGACGCGAAGCGGATCGCCCGCAACGCCCGCAGCCGGTCCTCGCGCATGCGCGTGCCCGCGTCACCCACGGCGCGCACGACCCGGCGCGCGGCGTCGCCGGCGCCGTCGAACGGGTCGGCGATCTCCCCCGTCGCCGGACGGTAGGCGATGGCGTTGATCGTGAAGTCGCGCCGCGCGAGGTCGTCGACGAGCGACGCGCCGAACTCGACGACCGCATGCCGCCCGTCGGTCTGCACGTCGCGGCGGAACGTCGTCACCTCGTGCAGCACGCCGTCCCGGTCGAACACGCCGACCGTGCCGAACTCGACGCCCTTGGGCACGGTCCGGCGGAAGAGGCGCTGCACGACCGCCGGCGTCGCGGAGGTCGCGACGTCCCAGTCGAGCGACGGGTGCCCGAGCAGCGCGTCGCGCACGGCGCCGCCGACGCACCACGCCTCGTAGCCTTCGCGCTCGAGGCGCGACGCGACGTCGAGCACGCCGCGCGGCGGGCGCAGCTGGTCGGCGAGCGCCACCGCGGCGGGCGCGCGCGTCACGGCGCGCTCACCCGTCGAACAGCGCGCCTAACGCGTCCGCGTCGTAGCCGGCCCCGAGGGCGAGCATCAGGTCGATGCGGGCCTGCGCGGGGCGGCGCGCGCCGGCGAACAGCGCGCCCAGCTCCCACAGCTTGCGCCCGCCGCCCGGGTACGCGTACGTCTGCCCGACGCGCCCGCGGGGGGCGCGCGAGGCGATGACGACGGGGCGCCCGGCCGCGACAAGGCGCTCGACGCCGGGCACCATCGCGGGCGGCACGTTGCCCCGCCCCAGCGCCGCGACGACCACGCCCCTCGCGCCGGTCGCGAGCGCCGCGTCGAGCAGACGCGCGTCGCACCCCGCCCAGCTGCCGACGATGTCGACCGGCTCGGCGGGCGCCGCCGGGGTGATCGCGGGCCGGACGTTGACGAGGCGGCGGCGGAAGAGCACGCGGTCCTCGTCGATCGCGCCCAACGGCCCGAGCCCCGGCGCCTCGAACGCGTCGAGCTGGTGCGTGTGCCCCTTCGTGTCCTCGAGCGCGGCGAAGATGCGGCCGCCCATCACGACGAGCGTGCCCTGCCCCGCGCTGTCGGGCGCGGCCGCCACCCGCACGGCGTCGAGCAGGTTCTGCGGCCCATCCCACCCGAGGTCGCTCGCCGACCGCATCGCACCGGTGAACACGACGGGCTTGGCCGTGACGAGCGAGCGCGCGATCAGGTAGGCCGTCTCTTCGAGCGTGTCGGTGCCGTGCGTGACGACGAGGCCGTCGACGAGCGGGTCGTCGAGAAGGACGGCGACGCGGTGGCGCAGCGCCCACTGCCGTTCGACCGTCATGTGCGGCCCCGGGAACCGGCCCCACGCCTCCGCCCGGACGTCGGCGACGGCGTCGACGCCGCGTGCCGCGGCGAGGATCTCGTCGGCCGACAGGGCCGGCACCGCCCCGCCCGCGGCCGGGTCGACGCGCATCGAGATCGTGCCGCCCGTGAATAGCGCGACTACGCGCGGACGTCCGCCCGCGGCTGGCGCCCGCTGGACGCGGGCCGCGTCCGGCGCGCTCACCCGCACAGCACGCTCCCGCCGTTCACGTTGAGCACCTCGCCGGTCACGTGCCGGGCGAGCGGCGAGGCAAGGAACAGGATCGGCCCGGCCACGTCCTCCGCCGTCGCGACGCGGCCGATCGGGATCGTGGCCGCGATCCGCGCGCGGCCGCCGTCGCGGAACGCCGGCCCGGTCATCTCCGTATCGACCCACCCGGGCGCGACGCAGTTGACCGTGACGTCGCGCGACGCGAGCTCCACCGCGAGCGACTTGACGAAGCTGATCATCGCGCCCTTGGCCGCGGCGTAGTCGGCGTGGTACGCCTCGCCGCGCTGCCCCGCGGTGCTCGACACGAGCACGAGTCGCCCGCCAGCGCCTAACGCGCGCGCCGCGGCGCGCGACAGCCAGAACACCGAGTCGAGGTCCGCGCGCATCGTCGCGCCCCAGCGCGCGTCGTCCATCGCGGCGACCGCGACCTCCTCCGCCGGCCACACCCCGTGGTTGATCACGACCACGTCGACGCCGCCGAACGCGTCCCCGGCCGCGCGCACGAGCGCCTCGCACCCGTCGCGCGTGTCGAGGTCCGCGCCGCAGGTGACCGCGCGCACGCCGAGCGCGCGCGCGTCCGTCGCGACCGCCTCGGCGTCCGCCGCGCGCGAACGGAAGCCGACGACCACGTCCGCGCCGGCGCCGGCGAGCAGCCGCACGGCCGCGGCGCCGATGCCGCGCGACGCGCCGCTCACGACGGCCCGCTTGCCACGCAGATCGATCACGACCGGCAACCGGTCACAGCTCGGCCTCGACAAGGTCACAGATCAAGTGCTCGACGCAGAGGTGGAGCTCCTGCGCGCGGTCGGTGCGGTCGGTCGGGATCACGACGTTGTGATCGGCGAGCGCGCGCAGCGCACCCCCGTCCTTCGCCGAGAAGGCCAGCACGCGCACGCCCGCCGCGCGTGCCGCCTCGGCCGCGCGCAGCACGTTCGGGGAGTTGCCGCTCGTCGAATGGATGATCAGGAGGTCGCCGCGCCGGCAGAACGCCTCGACCTGCCGCGCGAACACCTCGTCGAAGCCGAAGTCGTTCCCGCACGCGGTCAGGAGCGACGTGTCCGTGGTGAGCGCCACGGCCGGGTAGGCGCGGCGGTTCCGACGGTAGCGCACGACGTACTCCGTCGCCATGTGTTGCGCGTCCGCGGCGCTGCCGCCGTTCCCGCAGAAGTACAGGGTCCCGCCACCGCGCACGGTGTCGCGTACGAGCGTCGCAGCCGCCGCGACGTCGGCCGCGAGGGTGTCGGCCGTACGCGCGGCCACCTCGGCGAGCTCGCGCAGGGCCGCGACGACGTCTTCGGCGCGCACGGGCGACTGCTGCACGTCGTGATCGAAGTCCGGCACCGACGGTCGATCATCGGTGCGTGTGGGCGCAATGTTAGACATGCGAAGGTCCGGGGTCAGGCGCCACCGCCGCGAGCGCCGCGAAGCGGGCCATCGCACGCTCCGCCAGCTCCGGGACGGCCTCGGGGTGATCGGACGCGAGCTCGAACGCGTAGGTCGCGAGCGCGTCGGCGGCGAGCAGGTCGAGCGCCGACGCGCGCGACGTCGACTGGTCGCGCAGGAGCCGAGCGACGGTGTGCTCCGCGGCCGCGAGGTGGCGTGCGACCGGGTCGCCGGGCCCGCCCGCTTCGGCGAGGAGCTGCGCGACGCGACGGGCCAACGGCTCGGGCGGCTGAGCGTCCGCGGGCGCGCCGGCGTGTGCGGCCGTCATTCTGCGCCGACCAGGGGGCGGAGCGCGGCTTCCGCCCCGGCGAGCGCCTCCGCGATCCGCGCCGGGTCCGGCACGCCCGCCTGCGCGAGGTGCGGCTTCCCGCCCCCGCGCCCGCCGACGAGCGCCGCCACGCGGCGCACCGCCTCGTCGGCCCGCACGCCGCGGTCACGCAGCACGTCGCCGACCACCGCGACGAGCATCGCCTTGCCGTCGTCCGTCCGCGCCGCGAGCACGCCGATGCCGTCCGGGAGCTGCCCGCGGACCGCATCGCCTAACGTCTTGAGCGCGTCCGCGTCGGGCGCTTGCACCTCGCGCGCGACGAGGCGCGCGCCGCCGCCGAGCGGCACCGCAGCCGCCGCGAGCGCCTCGACCTGCGTCGCGCCGCCGCCGCGCTGCGCCTCGTCGAGACGACGCTCGAGCTGCCGCCGCTCCTCCACGAGCGCCTGCGCGCGGCGGAGCGCCTGCTCCGGCGCCGCCTTGAGCACGCCGGCGACCTCGTCGAGCGTGCGCTCGCGCGCGCGCAGATGCTCGTACGCGCGCGGCCCCGTGAGTGCGACGATGCGCCGAACGCCCGCCGCGACGCCAGTCTCCTGGGTGATGCGGAACAGCCCGATCTCGCCCGTGTGGCGCACGTGCGTGCCGCCGCACAGTTCGGTCGAGAGCGCCGGGATGTCGACCACGCGGACGACGTCGCCGTACTTCTCGCCGAAAAGCGCCATCGCGCCCTCGGCGACGGCGTCGGCGTACGGACGCTCCGTGATCTGCACGGGCGCGTCGCTCCACACGCCGCGGTTCACGATCGCCTCGACCTCGTCGAGCTGCTCGGGGCGGACCGGGCCGTGGTGCGTGAAGTCGAAGCGCAGCCGGTCGGGTTCGACGACGGACCCGGCCTGATGCACGTGCGCGCCGAGCACCTGCCGGAGCGCGGCGTGGAGCAGGTGCGTGGCGGTGTGATTGCGCTCCGTGTCGCGCCGGCGGTCGGTGGGGACCTGCGCGAGCACCCGCCCGAACGCCGGCACGCCCTGCGCAGTGCCTAACGCGACCACGCGCCCGTCCACCTTGCGGACCTCGTCGACGTCGACGCGCCACCCCGCCCCGACGATCTCGCCGCGGTCGCTCACCTGCCCGCCGCTCTCGGCGTAGAACGGCGACTCCCGGAGCAGGACCGCCACGCGCCCGGCGCCGAGCTCGCGCAACGCGGCGACCTCCGTCTCGACGCGCACGGCCTGGTACCCGACGAAGCGCCCGGCCTCCTCGAGCGGCACGCCGTCGCGCCGCCACGACGCGAGGTCGCCGAGGACGTCCGCCGAGACCGCGAGGTTGCGCGACCGGCGCTCGTCCTGCGATTGCGTCCGCTGCCGGCCGAGCGCGCGCTCGAACCCGACGACGTCCACGCGGTACCCGCGCTCCGCGGCCATCAACTCCGTGAGGTCGATCGGGAATCCGAACGTGTCGTAGAGCCGGAACGCCTCCTCGCCGTCGATCTCGCCGCGGAGCGCGGTCGAGCCCTGCGTCGATCGCACGGGCGCGAGTTCGTCGAAGCGCGCCAGGCCGCCCGCGATCGTGGCGAGGAACCGCTCTTCCTCGGCCCGCGTCGTCGCGACGAGGTGCGCGGCGCGCTGTCGCAGCTCCGGGTACACGTCGCCCATCGTCGCGATCACCGCCTCGACGACGTGATACAGCGTGGGCTCGTGCGTCCGGCCTAACAGGTAGGCGTGCCGCACGGCGCGCCGCAGGATGCGGCGCAGGACGTAGCCGCGCCCCTCGTTCGACGGGAACACGCCGTCGGCGAGCAGGAACGCGACCGCGCGCGCGTGGTCGGCGAGCACGCGGAACGATGCGGGGTCGACGCCCTCGACCGGGGCGTCCGACGCACGGCCGCGGTACGGCTTCCCGACCGCCGCCTCGACCGCGGCGAGCAGCGGCGCGAACACGTCGGTGTGGAAGTTGTTCGTGACGCCCTGCATCACCGCCGCGATGCGTTCGAGCCCCGCGCCCGTGTCCACGCTGGGCCGCGGTAGGGGCACGAGCGTGCCGTCCGGCCGGCGGTCGTACTGCATGAACACGAGGTTCCAGATCTCGAGGAACCGCCCGGCTTCCGCGCCCTCCGCGAACGCGTCGACGGAGAATTCGGTCCGGTCGAGGTCGGCCCACTCGCCCGACGCGCCCGCGGGGAGCTGGTAGTCGCGCGCGACCGCGGCGAGGTCGACGTAAATCTCCGTGCACGGGCCGCACGGCCCGGTGTCGGCCATCTGCCAGAAGTTGTCCTTCGCCCCGAGCCCGTAGATGCGCGAGTCGGGCAGCCCGGCGACTTCGCGCCAGAGCGCGCGCGCCTCGTCGTCCTCGTGGAAGACGCTCACCCGCAGGTGCTCGCGCGCTATCCCGAGGTCGCCGGTGACGAAGTCCCACGCGAAGCGGATCGCGTCGCGCTTGAAATAGTCGCCGAACGAGAAGTTGCCCAACATCTCGAAGAAGGTGTGGTGCCGGGCCGTGTGCCCCACCTGTTCGAGGTCGTTGTGCTTGCCGCCCGCGCGCACGCACTTCTGTGCGGTCGTGGCCCGCCGCGCCGGCGTCGGCGGGTCCTCCTGGCCGAGGAAGACGCGCTTGAAGGGCACCATCCCGGCGTTCGTAAACAGCAGCGTCGGGTCGTCGGCCGGCACGAGCGAGGCGCTCGGCCGTACGGCGTGGTCGCGTCGCGCGAAGAAGTCGAGGAAACGGGAACGGATCTCGGCAGCGTGCATGGGGACGCAATCTAATCCTGACGGCGGTGCGGTCCGGTGGGCGTGCCGCGCGGATCACGCGCGGATCAGACGCTCGAATCGCCCTGCGCGGCCGCGGCGCGTAGCGTCGCGGGCTCCTGCCGGCGCGCGTCGATGAGCGCGCCGAGCTCGCGGACCGACACGCCGAGGCGGCGCGCCAGCAGGTCGCGCACGGGCGCGCTCGGCGCTCCGGCGAGCACCGCCCAGACGACGGATGCTGGGAGCTTCCGCTCGCGCGACCACGCGGCCAGGGTCTCGGGCCAGAGGGCGAGGCCCACGACCGTGCTCGCGGGAAAGGCCGCGATCTCACGCGCGACCGTCGCGACGGCGCGGCGCTCGATCGGGTTGGTCCCGGTGCGGTGGGCCGGGTACGGCGGCTCCGCCCAGTCAATCGGGCCGTCCGAGGCCGGCGGCGGTGCGTCGGGGTCGCGCTGCGCCGTGGGCAACGGACGCCGAGCCTCGATGAGTTGGCCGAGGACGCCGGGGGTGACGTCGAGTCGACCCGCGAGACGCTCGCGGACCGCGCGGTACGGCTTGCGGCCGGCAAGCGCGTTATAGACGACCGACGCGTCGGTGCGCGTGGCCCGCGCCCAGCGCGCGAGTTCGTCGGGCCAGAGCGCGAGTTGGACGACGAGCGACGCCGGCATGGCCGCGACGTCGCGCGCGACCGTGCGAATCGCGGTCTGCTCGACGAGCGTCGTGCCGGTGCGCTCCGGGAGATCGTCGGTGCGTTCGGCGCCGAAAGGATGGGAGGTGTCCGAGTGCATCTGCGGATGCCCACGCGGTGAGAGTGTTGTGCGCTCGCCGAGGACGGAGCAAGCAGGGCGTCCAGGCGCTCCGCAATCGTTGTCGTTGCGCGTGTGTTCTGTGTGGAATGCTGTCGGGTTTTGGAAAACATTCCCTTTGCAGATATCCAGACGCACACACATCGACATAGCCCGGGCGAATCCACCTGAACCCGCCGGAGAGACAGAGCATCCCTACTCGGAGTCGTGCTCCCGAGCATTGCGCGGGTCGACGCCGTCGGACGCACCGTCGTCGTCGGAGTCGTCCATCCCTCCGACGACGCGGTCGACGACGCCGCGGATCAACGCGGCGTCGTGGCCGCGGCGCATGAGGTACCCATACAACCGTCGGCGGCGCGTCGCCGGATCGAGATCGCCTAACGTGCGCACCCGCTTCCGCGCCGCGTCCTCGACGAGCGCGGCTTCGTCGACCGCCTCCTCGTCGAAGACGTCGGCCACCGCCTCATCCGCGGTCTGCCGCGCGACGCCGGCCTGCGCCAACGCCTGCGACACGCGCCGCCGCGAATCGCCGCGCGTCGCCACACGACTCCGCGCGACCTGTCGCGCGTACGCAGAATCGTCGAGCAGGCCTGCCTCTTGGAGGCGCGCCACGGCCGCGTCGGCGTGCGCCGGCAACGACCCCGCGCGCACGAGCCGTTGCCGCAACTCGCGCGACGAACGACCGCGCGCGGCGAGCATGCCGAGTGCGCGGTCGTAGACCGCGGTCTCCGCCATCCCGGCCTCGAGCTGCGCCGCAGCGTCCGCGTCGATCGAGCGGCCGACCCGCAGCGCGAGTCGTTCGACGAGGTCGATCGAGACGTAGCCGACCGCGCGCCCGTCCACCGCGACCTCCCACCGGCCCGGGCGTCGGCTGGCCGGAGTGAGTCCGGTGACGACGCCCGCGCGCACGGTCGGCTCGGCCGGCGCGTCCGCGCGCCCCGGCCTGCGCCACATCACTCCTCCGTCGCTTCGCCGGCGACTTCGCCCGTGATGCCGAGGATGCCCTTCACCTTCTCCTCGACTTCGGCCATCAACGTCGGGTTGTCCTTCAGGAACATCTTCGCGTTCTCACGCCCCTGGCCGATGCGCTGGCCCTGGTAGCTGTACCACGCGCCCGACTTCTCGATGATCGCGGCCTCGCTCGCGATGTCGAGCACGAGCGACGCGTGGCTGATGCCTTCCGCGTACATGATGTCGAACTCTGCCTGGCGGAACGGCGGCGCGACCTTGTTCTTGACGACCTTCACGCGGACGTGCGACCCCACCACGTCCTCCTTGTCCTTGACCGGGCCGATGCGGCGGATGTCCATGCGCACCGACGCGTAGAACTTGAGCGCCTTGCCGCCCGTCGTCGTCTCGGGGTTGCCGAACATGACGCCGATCTTCTCGCGCAGCTGGTTGATGAAGACCACGGAGGTCTTCGAGCGCGAGATCGCACCCGTCAGCTTGCGGAGCGCCTGACTCATGAGGCGCGCCTGGAGGCCGACGTGGCTGTCGCCCATGTCGCCCTCGATTTCCGCCTTCGGCACGAGCGCGGCGACCGAGTCGATGACGATGACGTCGACCGCGCCGGAGCGCACGAGGATGTCGCAGATCTCGAGGCCCTGTTCACCGGTGTCCGGCTGGGAGATCAGCAGCGCGTCAACGTCAACGCCGAGCTTGCGGGCGTACTCCATGTCGAGCGCGTGCTCCGCGTCGATGTAGGCCGCGACGCCGCCCGCCTTCTGTGCGTTTGCAACCACGTGCAGGCAGAGCGTCGTCTTCCCCGACGACTCCGGCCCGTAGATCTCGGTGATACGCCCCCGCGGGATGCCGCCGATCCCGATGGCCGCGTCGAGGTTGATCGCGCCCGTCGGGATCGACTCGACCTTCACCTTCGTGTCGGTGCCCATGCGCATGATCGACCCCTTCCCGCAGTTCTTCTCGATCTGCGCGATGGCCAGGTTCAACGCCTTCTTCTTGTCGTCTCCTTGTACCGTCGTCGCCATGCGTGCCTCAAGTCGTTGAAGGGTCCTGGCCCAACATGCCCGCGCGACACCACCCGCCAACCAGCAGGTGGGCGTCGTTGGGCACCCGAACAAAATACGAAACCGGCGCACCGCGCGCAAGGTCCGCGGCGATGTTGTAACCCGTTGTCACGACGGAACTTGGAACGCGTCCGCGACGTGTCGCACACGCACCGTCGGCCGCGCGCCCGGGCCGAACTCTACTCCGATCACGTCGAATCGGAACGCGCTCTCGCGGGGCGCGTGTCGCGCAATCCAGACCTGCGCACTGCGCGCGAGCTCGCGCCGCTTGCGCCAGTGGACGGCTTCGAGCGGGCCGCCGAACGCGGGGCCGCGACGCGTCTTGACCTCGACGAACGCGACGAGTCCGGGCTGGCGCACGACGAGGTCCAGATCGCGGTGCCCCGAACGGAAGCGCCGGTTGAGGATGTCCCAGCCCCGCGCCCGCAGCCACCGTTCCGCGACGCGTTCGCCGAGCGCGCCGAGTTGTTGGCGGGGATCGGAGAACGGGGCGGACGCGGTGCGGTCGCGCCGCGCGGGCGCGGATCCCGATGCAAGCAGCACATGTGAGGTGTTGGGCACGCGCCCACCCTACCGCTCGCCGCCGCGGGCTTGTGCATCGAAACGTTGCCGGCTGGGCTCAAACGTCGCGCGCGCCAGCCCGCCCCCGCGACCACGTCGCGAACGCGGCGAGGGTGCGAGCCGGGTCGTTCGTCACGATCCCACTGACCCCCGCGTCCCATAGCCGCAGCGCGGCGCGCGGCTCGTCGACGGTCCACACGTGGACCGGGACGCGGTATGGTCGCAGCACGCGGGCAAAACGTGCGAGCGGCAGCGGCACGCCGTGGTACGACGGCGGAATCGACGCCGCCCGGTACGGTGGCGAGGCGGAGCGGCCGATCACGGCCGCGCGCAGCAGGCGGACGACGTCGCCCTGCGCGGCGCCCGTCGGGTACGAGGTCGCCCGGAAGTACGTCATCACGTCGTCGCGGAACGAGGCGACGACCGCGCGCCCGAGTGCCGCGTGCCGGTCCAGCGTCGCGCGCACCGCGTTGCACGCCTCGAGCTCCTTGACTTCGATCAGCACGGGCACGTCGGGGAACGCGCCGAGCACGGCATCGAGCGTCGGAATCCCGATTCCCCGCCCCGCGTAGGGCCGCGTCCGGCCGCCGTCCGGGCTGAACCGCGCCCCGGCGTCGGTGCGGCCTAACGTCGCGGCCGAGTGCGCCCGCACCGGCCCGCGCGCGTCGGTCGTCCGGTCGAGCGCCGCGTCGTGCACGACGACCGCCACCCCGTCGGCCGACACGCGGCAGTCGAACTCGAGGGCGTGGACGCCCAGCGCGACGGCGCGCGCGAAGCTCTCGATCGTGTTCTCGGGCGCGCGCGCCGCATCGCCGCGGTGCGCGACGACGAGGCGCGCGTCGGGGTCGAGCAGGATCACGGGCGGGTCCGCGGCGGCTCAGTCGCGCGCGGCGGGCAGCCGGTGCAGCTCCTCGATCCCGACCAGGACGTCGCGCGGCTTCGAGCCGTCCGGCGGGCCTAACACGCCGGCCGCGTGGAGCTGGTCGATGACCCGCGCGGCCCGGCCGTACCCGATCTTCAGCCGCCGCTGGAGCAGCGACGTCGACCCGCCCTGGTGCTGGATGCACACCTCGGCCGCGTCGTAGAACAGCTTGTCCCGGTCCCCCGCCTCGGGCTCCTCGTCGGCCGCGCCCCCGGCGTCGAGCGCCTCGCGCCGGCGTACGACCTCGAGGATGTCCTCCTCCGCGGCGGCACGCGCCGCGAGCTCCGCGCCGACCCCCGCGGCGAGTGCGCGCGCCTCCGCCGACGTGCCCGCGGCCCGGTCGCGGTACCAACCCATGAGGCGCTCCGTCTCCTCGCTCGAGAGGTACGCCCCCTGGATGCGCGACGGCTCGCTGGTCCCCGGCGGGATGAACAGCAGGTCGCCGTTGCCCAACAACGTCTCCGCGCCCGCGCCGTCGATGATCGTGCGGCTGTCGATCTGCGACGCGACGCGGAACGCGATGCGGCTCGGGAAGTTCGCCTTGATGAGGCCCGTGATCACGTTCACGCTCGGCCGCTGCGTCGCGATGATGAGGTGGATCCCGATCGCGCGCGCCTTCTGCGCGAGCCGCGCGATCGGCGTCTCGACCTCGCCCTGCACGGTCATCATCAGGTCGGCCATTTCGTCGATGACGACGACGACGTAGGGCAGCTCCCCCTTCGTGTACTCGTTGTACAGGAAGCCCGTGTCGGCCGGGACCTTGGCCTTGAGCGGCGCGCCGTCGCCCGCCGCGTGCTGCCGCACCCGCCGGTTGAAGTCCTGCAAGTTGCGGCAGCCGTTCTCGGCGAGCAGCGCGTAGCGCTCCTCCATCTCCATCAGCGCCCACTTGAGCACCGCGGCGGCGTCCTTGCTGTCGGTGATGACCTTGTGCCGCATGTGCGGCAGGTCGTTGTACACCGACAGCTCGACCATCTTCGGGTCGACCATGAGGAAGCGCAGCGTCTCGGGCGTGTGCCGGTAGACGAGCGACGTGATGATCGTGTTCACGCACACGCTCTTCCCCGCGCCCGTCGCGCCCGCGATCAGCAGGTGCGGCATCTTGGCGAGGTCGCCGACGACGACGCGCCCCTCGAGGTCCTTGCCTAACGCAATCGGCAGCGCGGCCTTCGCGTCCTGGAACTCGCGGCTCTCGACGAGGTCGCGGAAGACCACCATCTCGCGCGTCGCGTTGGGCACCTCGATCCCGACCGCCCCCTTGCCCGGGATCGGCGCGACGATCCGGATGCTCGGCGCCCGCATCGCGAGCGCCAGGTCGTCAGCGAGCGACGCGATCTGCCGCACCTTCACGCCCGCGGCGGGCGTGTACTCGAACTGCGTGACCGTGGGGCCGACCGTCCGCCCCGTGACCTGCCCGTCGATGCGGAAGGTGCGGAGCACCTCCTCCAGGCGCGCCGCGGCCGCGTCGAGCTCGCGGCGGCCGACCTCCGGGTTCCGCACGGGGGCGGGATCGAGCAGGTCGCGCGGCGGCCGTTCCGCGAGCGGGCCCGCGCCCTCCGCCTCCGCCGCGACGTCGGTGCGGATCTTCTCGATCACGGGCTCGGCCGCGGACTGCCCGCCCCGGTCCTTGCGACGCCGGCGCGCGCCGTCGGCCTCCGCGCTCACCGTCGCCGCGACGACGTCGTCGAGCGCGATCGGCGTGACGGCGCCGATCGCCTGCTTCGACGCGGCCAGCATCACGGGGTCGGCGGCGGGCATCTCCTCGGGTGCGGGTTCGAGCGCGCGCGCAATGTCGAGCGGCAGCGCAGCCCTTCCACCGCGTCGACCCTTGCGCGGCGGGCCCGAGAGCGCGGCCGCCCCCGCCCCGAGCACGTCGTCATACGTCGGCGCGTCGGACGCGCCGTGCCGCGGCGCGAGGAGCGCGCGCATGGGGTTCCACGCGACCGTGCAGACGAGCAGCGCGCAGGCGAGGAAGGCGACGAGCAGCCACGCGCCGAGCCCGAAGACCTCGCGCGCCGAGTACGCGGCGAACGCGCCCCAGAGCCCGGCCACCTCGCTCCGCTCGCCGCGCCCCGCGCCGGTCGCGAGCGCGGCCGCAATCGGCGCCACGAGTGCGGCGCCGCCGAGCAGCGCGAGCCACCGCCGGTCGTCGGCGGGCGCGAGGCGACCAAACCCCCGCAACGCGTGCGCGAGCGGCGCCATCGCCACGAACACCGCACCGCTCCATCCGAACAGGAGCAGGAGCACATGGGCGATCCCCGCCCCGAGCGGTCCGAAGACGTTCGCGTCGCCACGGCCGACGACGTGCGCGATCGCGGTCGCGACCAGCGCACACCCCAGGAAAACGCCGAGCGCGAGCCACGCGAGCCCCGCCAGTTCGGAGCGCTCGTAGGCCCGGCGTTCGGCGCGTGCCGGAGCGAGTGCGGCCGCGGGCTTCGGGGCCACCCCGGCCCCGAACGCGGTCGCCAACCATGACCGAAGGTCCGTCATCACCCTCGTGTGTGCGACGTCGGAAGGTCGGAATCTACGCCGCGCGCGGTCGCGCGAGGCGCGCCACCCATGCGCGCCGGGGTCGCGCTACCGCGGTACGTGCGTCAGCGCACGCGGCTCGACGCGCGCCGCGTCGGCGCGCTCCCGCTCGGCCTGCGCGAGCTCCTCGCGCAACCGGTCGAAGTTCCGCTCCAGCCACTTCGTGTCGACGTCGCCGGCGCGGAACTGCGGGTCCTGCATCACCACCGCCAGGAACGGCATCGTCGTCGCCACGCCCTCGACGATGAACGTCTCCAGCGCGAGTTGCATGCGCCGTAGCGCTTCCTCGCGCGTGCCGCCCTGCACGATCACCTTCGCGATGAGCGAGTCGTAGTACGGCGGCACCGTGTAACCCGCGTAGACGTGCGTGTCGAGGCGCACGCCGGGCCCGCCGGGCGGGTGGAACGTCGTAATCTGGCCCGGCGACGGCTGAAAGTTGCGCGCGGGATCCTCCGCGTTCACCCGGCACTCGATGACGTGCCCGCGCAGCGGCGGCAGCCCGGCCACGGAGAGCGGCTCCCCCGCGGCGACGCGGATCTGCTCCTTGACGAGGTCCACGCCGGTGAGCATCTCGGTCACGGGGTGCTCGACCTGAATGCGCGTGTTCATCTC
>JAABUZ0100004279.1_pt1 | contig 19898 bp, 13 predicted proteins | sample 5562091 | NCBI WGS metagenome assembly JAABUZ01 (sample SAMN12813069, study PRJNA571459) | rock metagenome | isolation source: Antarctica rocks | place: Antarctica: Victoria Land, Linnaeus Terrace sud | collected 2015-12-21 | reverse complement strand
CTCGCGCGGCCGGGCCAGAGTCGCCCTCGTCCCCGCGTTCACCCAACCGACCGCCGGCCTTTCCCAGGTTGCATCCCGGTTTTCCCCCCGCCCTGCGACGGTCCTCGGGACGGACTCCGACGACAGCTGGGGGCGATGCGATGCGCGCGAACACGAGACGACGGGCGGCACGGGTGGGGGCTGCCACGGCCAGCGTGGCGCTGGGCATGGCCATGCTGGCTCCGGCGGCCATCGCCGCTGGCACGGACGCCATCACCAACGGCGACTTCCAGCAGCCGGGCAGCAACGGCGCGATCCCGACGGGCTGGACGCCCACCACCTTCGGCGCGGAGACCGCGCCGTTCAACGCCAGCATCGCGACCTACGACTCCACCGGGAAGTTCAAGCCGCCGACGGGGACGCCGGGCGGCGACCAGGCCGGCACCTTCGCCTCCGAGGCCTTCTACCAGGCTGGCTCCTCGACCGGCGTCGAGGGTTACGGCGGGTCGCAGTCGCTGGCAGCAGCCGTGGCCAGCACCAGCCTGCCCCAGCTCTCCTGGTCGACAGTGGAATCGTTCTCACCGAGCACCAGCGTGTCGGCGTGGGCCGGCAGCATGGTCGAGGTCGACCTGTCCAGCGGCGGGCAGGCCTACCAGCTGCGCTACATCAACCCGTTCACCCCCCAATCCGGGAGCTACTCCGGACAGCCCACCGCGTCGAACACGGCCACCACGAAATACCTCGTGCTCGGCCAGATCGCGTTCAAGCAGTGGCACACAGAGGCGGCCCGCGACCTGGCCGCGGACGTGGCCGGCCAGTTCGGTCTGCCGGCCTTCACCGTCTCCGGGGTCCGCTACGGCGACCTCGAGCTGGCCACGAGCGCGAGCTCGCCGTACCCGAACATGACCTCGTACTGGAAGAACCTGACCCTGCAGGCCGGGACGACGACGCCGAATGCGTTGCCGGAAGTGCCGCTGGCGTTGGCGCTGCCGCTGGCCGGCCTGACCGTGCTCGGTGCCAGCGCGGTCTGGCGGCTCCGGCGACGGTCGACCATCTGATCCTGCGCACCCGCTGCGAGCCGGCAGGGACGGGCCTGGTGGCTCAGGTGCGGAAGCAGCCGTCAAAGGCGTAGACCGGGTTGATCGCCGTGCTGCCGTCGGGCAGCGGGAGCTGCTGCTGGCCGACGATCGCCGGCGGACCGTCGGCCCGATAACACGCCTCGGCCCGCACCGACAGCTCGTAGACCGCCGTCCTCGGGTGCCCACCCGCCTCGTTCCATACCACCGTGCAGGCCCAGTCGTCCCCGGGCCCGATGTCGGGCTTGGCCGGGCCGCCCCGGTCGCAGGATGCCGCGGTGTTCACCGCGGCGGGGGACAGGCCGGGGTGGCCGACCAGCGCCTGCTGCTGGACATAGAGCTGGCCGAAGGTCCCGGCCACCGCGGCCTCCAGCCGCGGCCGGGTCACGTCCGGGCCGCCGCATGCCCCGAGCGCCGCGAGCAGTCCCGCCGCCAGCACCGCCGGCCACGCTGAGCACGTGCCGGTGCCGGTCATGCGTCCTCGGTAACGTCGCGCTCGCTGAGCAGCCGCCACCCGACCGCGAGGCACACCGCCGCGAACACCGCGCTCACCAGAGTGCCGGTCAGCACCGGCCCGGCGTAGACGTCGCCCCGGACCAGACCGTGCCAGGACGCGAAGGCGGTGGTCGGCAGGAACGGCCGCACCGGGTCGACGGCGGGGACGAAGGACAGCAGCTGCAGCAGCACGCCGACGACCGCCGGCCCGAGCAGCCCGAGCAGGGTCCGGCGCGCGAGCAGGCAGGACAGCACGCCGAGGGCGGTGAACGCCAGCACCGGCGGGAGCACCGCGCCCCAGCTCTCCAGCACAGCGAGGGTGGCCCGACCGGGCGGGAGCAGGCTGCCCGAGAGCCCGACCAGCGGGCGATTCCCGACCGTCAGCACGCCGGCCAGCAGGCTGGCGAGGGCGGTGACGGCGGTGGCGAGGAGCGCGATCCCCGCCGCGGCGAGCACCTTCCCGCCGAAGACCTCGCCGGTCGAGCGGGACCGGGTCAGCACCAGTGGCCACGTCCCGTGCTGGTCCTCGCTGGTGAACAGCTCGCCGGCGACCAGGCCGGCGACCAGTGGCAGCACCCAGGTCCCGGCGTACCCGAGCAGCAGCAGCGGCAGGGCGAAGCCGGACTCGTGCACCCAGCGCCCGAGCAGCGAGTCCTGCGGGGTGACCCCGGAGGCAGCGAACAGCACGGCAGCCAGGACCGGGACGAACGCCGCCAGCAGCAGCAGGGCCGGCAGCCGGCGGGTCGCCACCAGGCGCGATAACTCCGCCCGCGACACCGCCGCGGTGCCGGTGAGCGCGCTCACCCGGCTGCTCCTGTCAGCCGGAGGAAGGCGGCCTCCAGCGGGGAGGTCCCCGGCTCCAGGCCGCGCACCACCACGCCGACCCGCGCCAGGGCGAGCAGGTAGTCGTCCATGGCCTGCTCACCCGCGCGCACGTGCAGCCAGCCGTCCGGTCCCACCTCGACCTGGGCCACCGCGTCGAGCGCCAGGGCCGCCCGGTCGTCACTGGTGCGCAGCCGGTGCACCGGGTCGCCGGCCTCCGAGCGCAGGCCGGCCAGCGAGCCGGTGTAGGCCACGCGCCCGGCACGCAGCACCGTGACCCCCCGGCACAGCGCCTCGACGTCGGCCATCAGGTGGCTGCTCAGCAGCACGGCCGTGCCCTCGCCGGCGAGCCGGTGCAGCAGTGCGCGCAGGTCGCGTGCGGCCGCGGGGTCGAGCCCGCTGGCCGGCTCGTCGAGCACCAGCAGGCGCGGGTCGCGCAGCAGCGCTGCCGCCACCGCGAGCCGCTGCCGCTGGCCGGTGGACCAGCCGCCCACCTTCTCGGCGGCCTTGGCGTGCAGTCCCACGGCGTCTAGCGCGGCGTCGACGCGGCTGCGCGCGTCGCCGCCGTCCAGCGTGGCCAGGTGAACGAGGGTGTGACGCGCGGGCAGGCCGGGGTGGAAGCGGGGAGTCCCGGCCCAGCCGGCGACCCGGTCCAGGACGCGGTGGCCGACCTCGGCGCGAGTCTGCCCCAGCAGCCGCAGGGACCCGCTGTCGGCGCGCACCAGCCCGAGGACGAGGCGGAGCAGGGTGGACTTGCCGGCGCCGTTGGGCCCCAGCAGCCCGTGCACCTCGCCGGCCGCGACCCGCAGATCCACGCCGTCGAGGGCCACGCGGTCGCCGTAGGACCGGCGCACCCCCTCCGCCTCGAGCGCCCAGGTGGTCGGCACCGGTCAGTCGAACGGCTCGGACCGCTGCGGCCCGGAGTCGCCACTGGTCCGGCCGCCGGTCACGGGCAGCGACGAGCGGGGCACCACCCCGATCTGCGGGCCGGTCCTGGCGAACGTGCCGTAGTCGTACGCGACCCGGACCCGCGCGACGGCCAGCCGGTCCTGGATGACGCGCGACAGTGCGGCCGAACCCTTGGCCTGCAGGGTTGCCAACACCTCTCCCCGCGCGGCGGACAGCGGTCGCACCGTGCGCGCCGTGATGACGAAGACGGCGGTGCGGGCCCCCCCGATCACCGGCGCGCTGACCTGACCGCGGTCCAGGTCGTGCACGGCCTCGGCGACGTCACTCGGCAGCGACGACAGGGGGTGGCAGCCGACCTGCTCGGCGGTCCCGACCTTGGCCGGTGGCGCCCCCGCCGCCAGCCGGGCCCGGGCCGCTGCGCCGTCCGCCGGTGCGGCGAGCACCACCTGGGTCAGGCACAGGTCGGTGAACCGCGAGGCCATCAGCCCGTCGTACGCCGCGGCGACGGCCGCGTCGTCGGGAGGGGGCACGCCCAGCGCGGCCTGCAGCGCTCCGGCCTCGGCGCCGCGCCGGACGAGCTCGCTGCGATACCACCCGGGCAGCTGGTCGAACAGTGGCGCGCCGGCGGCGTCGACGCCCGAGGTGGCCCCGGCGACCTCCGCAGCCGAGGCGGTGTCGGCTGCCGTGACGCTGACGTGGCGGGCCTGCAGCTGCTCCTCGACGATCCGCAGATAGATCAGCCGGGTGAGCACGGCCGCCTGCAGGTCCTCGTCGCCGAAGGGACGGGCTGCGGCCGTCGGCGCGACCCCCTGCGAGGGCACCCGCTGGAGCGCGTCCTCTGGCTCGCCGCCGCCGAGGGCCAGCGGGGACAGGGCCCCCGAGGCACCGGTGGTGGCGTGCCCCAGATAGGCGGCGTACGCGGCCTGGTCCTTGATGGCGGCCACCTCGCGCAGGACGTCCCCCCGGGCGATCGCAGCGCCGTCGACCCTGGCCGCGTCGCCGGCGCGCAAGGCGTCACCGGGGCCGGCGGGGCCCCGCATGACGGCGGCCGCGACGCCGGTCGCGCCGAGCACCACGACGACGACGAGCGTGCTGCCGCGGGTCGCCCAGGCGGGCAGCATCCTCCGGCGGGCGCGCACGGGGCGACAGTAGCCAGCCGCACGTGCGCAGCCGACGGACCTCCTGCCGGGCGGGCACTTCTTCGGCTGCTGTTCATCCACCGGACCGCGTCGTGACCTCGACCTCGCGTGTCCCGACTGGTCGGATGGCGCCGTGACACCCCCCCGACTGAGGAGCACCCGCCGATGATCCGCTCGCCCCGTGCGTCCCGCGCCCGGCTGCTGCTGGCGGTGACGGCGACCGCGTCGCTGTCCGCCGCCTCGCTCGCCGCCTCCATCACCTCGGCGACGGCCGCACCGGCCGCTCCGGCCGCTCCGGCCGCCCGCGCCGCCTCCGCCGCCTCCGCCGCCAAGCCGTTCTCCGTCGCGGTCGGTCCGGCCCGCTCGATGGCCGACATCACCAACGGCCAGTGCCAGCTCGGCAACGGCGTGAAGCACGTCTTCCTGGTGGGCTTCGACAACTTTCACCTGCGCCGGGACAACGCCAACTCGATCGCCAACAACGGCGACGGAAACCTCAACACGGACCTGAACATCCCGAGCGACCTCGAGCAGGTCCCGGCCCTCTACAACTTCCTGCGCGGCAGCAGCAAGGCTGGCACTACGCCGAACGCCTCGACGGCCAACAACGCCAACTACGCCGACGGCCGCAGCACGACGTACTCCGACGGCACGCCGTTCAGTGGCGGCACCATCCTGGGCAACCACCACACACCGATCATCAGCCATACCTCGGTCGACTTCACCAGCGTCTACTCCGGCCTGTACGGCGACCGTAACGGCGTCCCGATCGCGGCGAACAGCTTCGGCGTCTACTCCAACAACGGCGCCGGCCCGATCAACCCGAACTCGGCGTTCAGTTACTGGACCGACCCGCTGCCCAACGCCCCCGGCGACAGTGCACCCGTCCTGGTGACCGGCAAGAACGCCGCAGGGGCCTACCAGAACCCGCCGGCCCCGTGGGTGCCCTTCACCCGTGCCGGCTGCGACGTCGGCGCGGTGGCCGCGACCGGTCTCGTCCCGGAGAACACCAGCACGATCAACAGCCTCTACGCCCCCGCCGCACCGGCCGCCTCCGTGACCCAGGCCAACTACGTCGGCGTGTCCGTGCACTGCGCCATCCATTCCAAGGTCTGCGGCACCGCGCCCGGCGACAGCAACATCTCCGCCAGCGGCTCCGGCGTGCAGGTCACCGACGACAAGCTGCCGAGCCAGCCGGTCCCCTACCCGGGCGGCCCGGACGGCTACAAGGCGCTCTACGGCTCGGTCAACGTCAACCCGGCCATCAACGACCTCACCGGTGGCACCCGCGGCAGCACCACCGTGCCGCTGCTGCGCGCCGGCAGCACCAACAACGGCTTCCCGGGCTTCGACTCCGAGACGGGCAACTACACGCTCGGCCAGCTGATCAACATGCAGAAGGCCGGCGTCCCGGTGACCTTCGGCTACCTCTCCGGCGCGCACTTCTGCCACAGCGCGACCACACGTGAGGACCACGACACCTGCCCGAACGGCAACGCAGAGAACCGGGCGCTGGGCTCGGGCCAGGCGCAGTACGAGACGATCCTGCGTCAGCTGAACACCGACTTCACGACCTTCTTCGACCAGGCGAAGAGCAACGGCTACGACACCAGCAACAGCGAGTTCGTCTTCTACTCCGACGAGAACGACGCGGTGCCGGAGAGCGCACCCATCAACCCGACCTGCGACGGCGTCACCGTCGCCTGCCAGTGGGACAACACCGGGTCCTCGGGCAACTCGGTGCAGCGCACCTCCGGGGGCGCCGGCCAGATCGGCGAGGTCGCAGTCAACATCGACGCCGCCCTCCCGGCCGGCGACAGAACCGGTCCTTCGGGGATGGGGTCGTATTTCCTCAACAACGACACGGCCCCGGACTTCTCGCTCAGCCCGGACACCTCCGCGGACGGCACGACCACCGCGCCACCCGGCAACAGCAGCCCACGGGTGCGACAGTTCGAGCGGGACCTGGCGACGGTCACCACACCGGACCCGTTCAGCGCATCAGGGACGGCGACGAAGCCGTTCGTGGTCCGGCAGGCCGGCCAGACCGAGCTCTCGGCGTTGCACATGATCACGGCCGACCCGCTGCGCGCCCCGACGGTCACCGTGTTCTCCCAGCCTGAGAACTTCGTCAGCAAGTTCTCCTGTGCGCGGACGTCGACGCCGGTCTGCTCGGACTCGGCCTTCGCCTACGTCCACGGCAACATCGACCCGCGGCCGACGACGACCTTTGTCGGTTTCGCCGGGCCGGGGGTGGCGAACAAGGGTCTGGACAACGCCACCTGGTCCGACCACGTGGACATCCGACCGACGCTGCTGTCGCTGTCCGGCATCAGCGACGAGTTCACCGGCGACGGCCGGGTGATCACCCAGGTCCAGTCGACCCCGCCCGCGGCCGCCTCGACACCGACGGCGACCAAGCTGGGCCTGCTGCTCAAGCAGCTCGACGCGCCGGTCTACGAGAGCGGCTCCGGTGCGGACGACGGCTTCGGCCGGGCCACCCTCGCGGCCGACACCATCGCCATGGCCGGCAGCAACGACGGTGACGCCAGCGGCAACGGCTTCACCGGCATCGAATCCAGGATCGCCAGCATCACGGCACAGCGCAATGCGCTCTCCGGCGACATCAAGGACAAGCTCCGGCAGGCGTCGTTCGCCGGCACACCCTTCAACGAGACCGGCGCCCAGCGGGACCTCGCCGACGGGCAGCGAATCCTGGACTACGCCAATGCCCTCAAGGCGTTCGCGGCCGGCACCGGCCCCGCGCCGGCCGACGTCACCGCCGGGCCCTTCCCGGCGATGCCCGAGTCGGGCCACTCGGCCCTGCTCATCCTCACCGCGGGCGGCGCGCTGGCGCTGTGCGCCGGCGTCGGCCTGCGTCGCCGGGAGCGTCGCCAGGAGGCCTGACCGGCGCGCCCTGCCCCACCACAGCCCTCCTGTCCCCGCCACGCCCCCAGAGGCCGCAGTCGCATGCCGGCTGCGGCCTCTTGGCGTGTGACGGGGCCCATGGCCGATGGGCGGGTGTTGCCCGACTGTTCACCTGCCGGCGGGAGGACGCGGGGCAAGCTCGACGAAACCCTCCGAGGGACGAGCGCACCCGCGCCGCCACTCCTGTCCAGAGAGATGCCCGTGCCTCGACGTCGTCGTACCCTCTTCCGCCCCGCCGCCGCCGGCGTCCTGCTCGTCGTCCTCGGCTTGAGCGGCACCTCGATCGCGCTGGCCTCCGGGTCGGCGTACGCCCCGGTGCAGCGCACCAACATCGACCGGTCGGTCCCCGCGGGGGCCACCCTGCTGCCCAACGGGCGGCTGGTCACACCGCGCGGGACGCAGCTCCCGCAGGGCGACTTCCCGCTGGGGCTGGCGGTGTCCCCCGACGGCGCGCTGGCGGTGGCCACGGGCGTGGGTCAGGGCGACGGCACTCCGGGCAGCGACTACGCCGGCTTCTGCCGCGGCGGGCAGAACGTCAAGGCCCAGGGGTGCTACCAGGACGGCCGCTTCGGGCCCACCGGCACCAAGGGTCCCGACGAGGGCCTGTTCGTCACCGACCTCGCCAGTGGCGCGCGGACCCAGCTCCGCGGCCCGGCGACGTCCTGCGCGCCCAACGCCGATCCGGCCAAGGCGGCGGCCTTCTCCTGCTTCGAGGACGGCGTGGTCTTCGCCCCCGACGGCAGGCACGTCTACGCCGCGGGCGGCGGCAACGACGCGGTCTACGGCTACGCCGTGGGCACCGACCACACCGTCGCCCCGAGTCCGGCGCAGGTGACGTTCCTGCAGGAGGCCAACGCCGCGCCGGCCGGCAGCGGCACCTACCAGTCGCCCAACCCGGGCACCACCGCCGCCCGCACCAAGGGGCTGGCGGTCACCCCCGACGGGAAGTACCTGCTGGTCCTCAAGGAGCAGGCCGGGGCCCTGGACATCGTGCGCACCAGCGACTTCACCTTCGTGCAGGAGGTGTCCTTCCTGGGGCTGAACCCGGGGGGCGCCAACGGCTCGGCCAGCTACCCCTACGCCGTGGCGGTGGCCGGCGACGGCAGCGCGGCGTACGTGACCCTGCAGGGACTCAACCTGCTCGCGACCGTGCCGTTGGGCACCAACCCGACGACCGGTGCCCTGGCGGCGGGGCAGCCCATCCCCGTCACGCTCGGCGCGAGCAATCCCACCGCCGTGGTGGCCAGCCCCGCCACCTCCACCGCACCAGCCGGCCGCACGCTGCTGGTCACCGGCGCCAACGACGACACCGTCACCGTGCTGTCCACCGCCACCAACACCTTGGCGCCGCAGGTCACGCAGACGCTGACCGTGCACGCGACCGAGGGAGAGCAGCTCGGGTCGGTCCCGAACGCCGTCGCCTTCGACGGGCCGGACCGGGCCTACGTCGCCCTCGCCGGCGACGACGCGCTCGCCGTCCTGGACCGCGGCACCGGCGGGTTCGCGCAGAGCGGCCTGCTCCCGACCGGCTGGTATCCGACCGGCGTGGCGGTGCGGCCCGACCACGGCGTCGTGGCCCTGTCGGCCAAGGGCCTCGGCAGCGGCTACCCGGCCGAGGGCGGCTACCCCTCGGCCCCCACCACCGGCGGCCCGCAGGCGGTGAACCCCGGCTTCTACGACGGCAACAACATGCCCGGCCTGCTGACCGTGGCCCCCGCGCCCACGGCCGCGGACCTGACCGACGGGACCGCCACCGTGCGCCGGAACCTGCTCTTCGCCGCCGCCGCCGACCCCGGCCGCGCCGGCACCGTCATCCCGACCTCGGACGCCACCGCTGGACAGTCCGCCATCAAGCACGTCGTCTACATCGTCCGCGAGAACCGGACCTACGACCAGGTCCTCGGCGACCTGGCGAAGAAGCGCAACGACGTCGACGCCGACCCCGCGTACGAGTCGCTTGCCGCCGCGACCCCCAACGCGCACGCCCTGGTGGGGCGCTACGCCAGCTCGGACAGCTTCTTCTCCGACGGGGAGGCCAGCGTGCAGGGCCACTTCTGGACCACCTCGGCCAACGTCGACGACTACGTCGAGAAGAGCTGGCGGCAGTACTACAGCTCGCGCAGCCACACCGCGGACGAGATCACCGCACCCCCGGCGTTCCCCAAGAACTGCAGCATCTTCCAGGCGGCGCAGCGCAAGGCGCAGGCCGACCCCACGTTCAGCTATACCGACTTCGGCGACCCGGTGGGCGCGTTCAACCCCAGCGCCCCGGCCGCCCCCGGTCTCGGCCTCGCGGCCGGCACGCCGGCCGGGACCACGGTGAACCCCTGCGCCGCGCTGCCCGCCCAGGTGAACCCGTCGAGCTTTTCCAGCTTCCTCGGCGTGGACGACCGGAGGTTCGCCAGCGAGTTCCTGACCCAGTCGGGGCTGAACGCCGACGGCACCCCCCTCACCGGTGCCACTGCCACCCAGCAGCTGCGGAACTTCTCCTACGTCGAGCTGCCCGGCGACCACACCACCGGCTTCACCGCGCAGGGCCCCACCAACGTCGACGGGCACACCCCGCGGGCCCAGGTGGCGGAGAACGACGCCGCCGTCGGCACGGTGATCTCCGCGCTGTCGAAGTCGTCGTACTGGAACAGCACCGCCGTCTTCGTGGTCGAGGACGACAACCAGGACGCCCCCGACCACGTCGACGGCCACCGCAACATCCTGCTCGTGGCCTCCCCCTACGCGCGCCAGGCCTCCGCCAACAGCTGCTACCCCGGCTACGTCAGCCACGTCCACAGCGACCAGGCCGGGGTGCTGCGCACCATCGAGCTCATCCTCGGATTGCCGGCGCTGTCGTCCTACGACCAGAACGCCGCCCCGCTCTACGACACCTTCCAGGACAAGAGCGCCGCGTCGCAGCTGACCGCGGCCGACCTCGCGCCGTTCAGCCCACCGGCCTCGGCCCCTTTCGTCGAGGAGAAGGTCGGCGACCCCACGGCGGGTGGCCAGGCCCAGCAGGCGGCGTTGCGCTCGGAGTCCGCCCAGCTGAACCTGTCCGGGATCGACCGGGCAGGTCCGCTGTTGGAGGACGTGCTGTGGAAGAGCACCCGCGGTGCCGCGCCGCGGCCGTTCGAGCTGCGCGCGGCGCTCGCCACCAGCGGGCAGGCCGGTGCCGCCGGGGCCACCGCCGACCCGGAGGACGGCGCGGCGCCGGTCAGCCCCGTGGTCGCCGAGCGGGCGCAGGCGCTGGCCGTCCGCCGCTTCGGCCGGGTCGCCCAGGTTGCCGAGGCCGGCCAGAATGCCACGGTGGACTGCACCGCCACCGCCGCCAACGGTGGCGTCAATTCGGCGCTGCCCGAGTCGGGGCTGCCCCTCGCGCTGCCGCTGACCGCGCTGCTGCTCGGGGTCGCCCTGCTGGGCCTGGAGCGGCTGCGCGGCGGCAGGTCTGCCAGGGGGAGGCTGTGAACCCGGGGCCGGTCAGCCGCCGTGACCTGCTCCGCGCCGGCGGGGTCACCCTCGCCGCCGGCGCGCTGGCTGGCGGGGGGCAGCGCCGCGCGTCGGCGGCCGCCCAGCAGCCGACCACGGTCACCATCGACGGCACCGCGCTCGGCACCGGCTCCTACAACTACCACCCGTTCCAGCTCCCGGCCGGCGTCAACCGTCTCGACGTGACCCTGACCAAGCGCAACGCCCCACAGCGCAACGCCGTGGGGTTGGGCATCTTCGACCCGCGGGGCTCGCATTACGGCACCCGGGCCAATCCCAACGGCTTCCGCGGCATCTTCGGAGAGGAGCGCTCCGCCTTCACGATCACGCCGAGTGAGGCGACGAACGCCTTCATCCCCGGGCCGTTGCCGGCCGGGAGCTGGACGCTGATCGTCCCGGTCTTCACCGTCGGCCCCGAGGTCCTGCAGTACACGATCACCGTGACCATGGGCTACGGCGACGCGCCGCAGGCGTTCGTGCTCGGCCGCGACATCGACCTGGTGCGCGACGAGCCGGGGTGGTATCGCGGCGACCTGCACGCGCACACCCAGGCCAGCAGCGACGCGCTGTCCTCGGGGTCGGCCCAGCTGCCCACCGACTGGGCCGCCACCTGTCGGCGGATCGGCCTGGACTTCCTTGCCCTGACCGACCACAACGTCGTCAGCCAGAACTTCCACGTCGCCGCCGACGCCGGCGACAGCGGGGTGCTCCTGCTGGCCGGCGAGGAGATGACCAACTGGTTCTACGGTCACGCCACCGTCTCCGGCATCTCCCCTGGCGACTGGTTCGACTGGCGGCAGCTGCCCGGTCAGGCCTACACCGGTGCGGCCGTCGCCGATCCCACCGTCGGCCGCATCCAGGATTTCCTCGCCCACACCCGCGAGCTCGGCGCCTTCGTCAGTGCCGCGCACCCGCTGGGTGCGACGTTGGCCTGGCGCTTCTTCCCCGACGCCGTTGCCGACGAGAAGGCCCGCACGGACTCCCTGGAGGTCTGGACCGGGCCCTTCCAGCCCGACGACCAGGCCAGCGTCGACACCTGGGACTCCATGCTCAAGGCCGGCCAGCACCTGGTGGCCAACGGCGGCAGCGACCTGCACGGGGTCGTCAACACCGGTGGCTTCGCCGCCGGCACGCCGACCACGGTGGTGCACGCGTCGGCGCTGGGCAAGGGGCAGGTCATCGCGGCCCTCAAGGCCGGCCGCAGCTTCATCACCAGGGTCCCGCGGGGCGCCGAGGCCTACCTCAGCGTGCGCAATCCGGCCGGCGACCAGCGCCAGATCATGGGCGGCACCGTCTACGGCGCGGCGACGGACCTGCTCACCGTCGAGGTCGCCGCACGCCGGGCCAGCGGATTGCGGCTGGTCCTGCTGCGCGACGGCGCCGTACTGTCCACCACGCCGCTGACCGACCCCGATCAGACGGTCACCACGACGCTGCCGCTTGCCACGGACGGCTATCTGCGGGCCGAGCTGCGGGGAGCTTCGGTGGTCGACCCGGTCAACCCGCTGGCGAGTCGGCTCGACATGGAGGCCCTGACCAACCCGGTCTGGCTGCGGCTGGGTCCGGTCCCGGAGGGCACGGTGCGCGACGACACGCAGCCGCCGCCCTCCGACGGTCGGGCCACGCCGGCCATGCCGGAGGTCGCGACCGCCGCACTGCTGCCGCTGGCCGGCCTGGCGGCCGGGGCCGCCGCCCTCGCGGTCCGGCACCGCGGTGGCGGCCCCCGGCCGATCACGCACACCGAGTTCGCGCTGCTCGGCAGCGATGCCGGCTGGCGCGAGACCGTCGAGCTCGTCGGCGAGGTGACCGGGGTGACCGACGCTGGCGTGGTCCTCACCCGGTGGGTGCCCGGCTGCTGCTCCACCGACGCAGCCCTCGACGTGCTGGTCACCGGTCTGCCATCCGGCCCGCGGCGACCCGATGTGGGTCAGTGGTGGAGCGCGGTCGGTCGCGCCGACGGCAGGGTCGACGCGGCGGGGGCGCAGATCCCGGTACTGCGCGCGGACGGCGGCGTACCCGTGTCCGCGCCGCCACCCCGCCGCGAGGCCTGACCGCGCTACCCGCGCTAGGACGGCCGGTGGGTTCAGACGGCGGGTGCGCCGGGGACGCTGGCCTCTGCCAGGCTGTGCCGCCTCCAGGCGTAGGCCCCGCCAGCGACCACCAGACCGGCGGCCGGCAGGAGCAGTGCGCGCGGCACCTCTGGCATGGCCGGGGGGGGGGACGCTGCAGTCCAAACTGTGGACAGCGCCAGCCTTGTGGACAGGGACGGTGACCGTGGTGATGCTGGTGCGAGCGTCGCACGGTGTCCCGAGAGGAGGAGGTGAGCGAATGTCAGTGGCGACGCTGCCCGCCGGTCACCGGCACTGGACCCGGGAGCTGGCCGACGCGGTGCTTCCGGATGGCATGCAGCGCCGCGAGGTGCTCGAGGGCGAGCTGGTGGTGCCCGTGAACGCGCCGCACCCGCGCCACCAGGTGGCCGTGGCGACGTTGTTCGAGCAGCTGATCCGCGCCCGGCCACCCGGCTGGTACGTCCTCACCTCGCCGCTGGACGTGCCGATGCCGTGGGGCGACGTCGCCCAGCCCGACCTGGTGGTCTGCTCGCCCGACCAGCTCGACCTCGACACCGGCGTGACCGCTCCTCCCGCCCTGGTTCTGGAGGTGCTGTCGCCCGGCACCCGTCGCCACGACCTCGTGGTCAAGCGGCGGCTGTTCGAGCGGCTGGGGATCGAGCGGTACGTGATCGTCGACCTGCACGGGCCTGAGATGACCCTGCTGGGGCAGGACCCGGACGGCCGTCTGGTGGAGGTCTCGAGGGCCGCGAGCATCGAGCTGACCGAGCCCTTCCCGGTGCGGCTCGCGCTGGCCTGACCGGGAGAGCATGCGACGCGCGGTAGACCCGCGGATGGGCTGCCTCAACCCGTGAGAATGTCGCGGGTTAGCCGCGAAGGTGCCTGCCCGCGTCACCAGCGCTTCACCAAGACGTCACCCGGCACCTACTGTCCCAGCACCCGGGCAGGACTTGGCTGCAGGCGTGACCACCACTCCTGCACCTGCCCGGCGGGCGCGGACTACGCGCCTCGCCGCTGCCCTCGCGACGGGATGCGCTGCGGCCTCGGTCGCGCTCATCCCCTCCTTGTCCGCCACGGCCGCGCCGGCGCGCCCCGCGGCCCTACACCTGCAGGTCTCCGCGGGCAACCTCGCCCCCGGCGCCATCAAGCACACCTGGTTGATCATCCTGGAGAACAAGGGCTTCGACGCCACGTTCACCGGTCTGAACCAGAACTCCTACCTGTGGAAGACCCTCCCTTCCCAGGGGGTGCTGCTGAAGAACTACTACGGCACCAGCCACTTCAGCCAGGGCAACTACGAATCCCTGGTCAGCGGGCAGGCGACCCAGCAGGACACCCAGTCCGACTGCGCGACGGTCAACAACGACACCAACACCAACGCGGGCATCGAGACGGCGGGTGGCTCGCTCGCGGCGAACCCGAACTACGGGCAGACCGACTCGCGCGGCGGTGTCAACGCCCCCGTGGGCATGAACGGCTGCACCTATCCCTCGCACGTGCCGACGCTGTTCAACCAGCTCGACGCCGCCGGCAAGACCTGGAAGGGCTACGCCCAGGACCTGCACGCGGTCGCGAACCGCGAGGACGCGGCCTGCGGCGGCCCCGGCAGCAGCACCGCCGACCCGTCGAGCACCACGCAAGCGACGGACCTCAACGCGCCGCCCTCCGGAAAGCCGAGCAACTACTACAAGAGCGCCCAGGCGGGCGACCAGTACGTCGCGAAGCACTTCCCCTTCCCCTGGTTCCACTCCCTCATCGACGGCACCCAGACCACCCCCGTCGGCGGCGGGACGGACTGCGACGCCAAGCACATCGCCAACCTCGACGACACGTCGCAGGGCCTCGTGCACGACCTGGCGCTGCCGGCGGCGCAGGTGCCGGCGTTCAGCTGGATCACGCCGAACAACTGCAGCGACGCCCACGACCAGGCCTGCGCCGACAACAACCTCTCTGGTGCCTTCGACTCCTCCGGCAACCCGAAGTACCAGACGGCGACCTACCAGTCCCCGCAGAGCTACCCCGCGACCAACTACACCGGAGGGCTCTACGCCTCCGACCTGTTCCTCAAGTGGTACCTCCCGCTGATCGAGCAGTCCGCGGCCTTCAAGGACGGCGGCCTCATCGACGTCACCTTCGACGAGGGCAACCCGCCGTTCACCTACACCGGCAACAGCTTCAACAACGCCACCGACTACGCCCCCACTGCGGCCGACCAGCCGAACGCCACGCAGGGCATCGTGTCCGACGCGGCCGGCGAGAACATCAACGGCAGCAACGTCGCCACCGAGCCGACGGGCCCGAACACCCCGCTCAGCACGGACGTCGCCGGCAACCAGCTCTTCCCCGGGCCGGGGGCCAACGCCTTCATCAACCGCCCCCCGGCCTGCACCTCCACAAGCCCCAACGCCCCGGCGAACTGCGTGCCCGGCATCGTGCGCGGCTTCTCCGGCAACACCCCGGGGTCCCGGACCGACAGCGTGACCGGCGGCGCCGGCTCGACGACCATCACCGACCCGAAGATCACCGCCCTGGACGCGGGCCGCGGGGTGACCGGGACCAACGTCCCGGGGGGCGCCACCGTCGGGAAGGTCAGTGACACCGGCCCCCTGTTCCCGGCCACGGCCGGCCTCGGCGGGCAGGTGGTGGCCGGCAGCTTCACCCTGGCTGACGCCTCCGGTTCGCCGATCGCACCGAACGGCGACGTGACCAGCGTCACGCTCGCGGCCGAGCAGAACACCGACCCGGCCACCGCGAACTTCGACCCGCTGTTCGACGCCAAGGACGCCACCCCGGGTGGCGGCCGGACCGGCAGCGTGCTGATCAGCCCGTTCATCACTCCGGGCACGAGCACGACCGTGAACTACGACCACTACAGCTGGCTGCGCACCATGGAGGACCTCTTCCAGGTCGGCAACGGCACAGCCACGACCCCCCTCAGCGGGAAGGGTAGCGGCACGGCCGGGAGCATCTCTGCGGGCCTCGACGGCCTGGGCCACCTCGGCTACGCCGCGACGGCGGGGCTGGCGGCGTACGGTGCAGACGTCTTCACCAACCCGGCGGGCACGACCCCCCCTCCCAACAGCATGCCCGAGGCACCGCTCGCGATCGGCCTGCCGCTGGCAGCGCTGATCGCCGCCGGGGGAGCGTTCGCCGTCCGACGGCGCAGGATCAGCGGAAGGCCGATATCGGCCTGATGCATCGGCACCCGTCCTGCCGGCGGGGTCGGGCCTCCGGGTCCGGCCCCGCCGGCGCGTTCGCCGCCGTTGCCGTCGTCGGGCTGACCGCCTGCGCGGCGGGCAGCGGCGCCGGCCCTGGCAAGGGCAGCATCCCTGCCTTTCTCGGCACCGCATCGGCGGGCCCGGTGCACCAGACGCTGGACGGATCCGCGCAGCACCCGGCTCTCGTCTCCCAGGGCGACGCGGTGCGCGTGCACCTGCGCAGCGCGACCCTCCAGGCCCGCGTGACCGGACCCGCCCTCGGCGAGGCGAGTGGCGCAGGTGCGTCGCTGCGGACCCACTGCACCTGGACCGTCGAGCTGAGCCAGGCCACGGCGCCGGTGCCGCTGGACCTCGCCCGGTTCGTCATCAGCGACACGGGCGCCCGCCCCTACCGACCGATTCTCGCCCCAGGAGACCGCTCGGTCCCCTCGACACTGGCGCCCGGCGCCACGCTGCGCTTCCACCTGCAGGCGACACTGCCCAACGGAGAGGCCCTGCTGCGGTGGGCACCCGAGGACGACTCGATCCCCGCCTCCTGGGACTTCGCCGTCGAGAACGACTGACACCAGGGGCGCCTGGCGGCCACGCCTCCGAGGCCGCCCGGGCAACCTTCCTGCTGCTGGGGGGGGGGCTGGTGGTCAGCTGCGGGTCGAGGAATCCCTCGCCGCCGCCTCGGCCGCGTCCAGTGCCTCCGCCTGCTCGAGCGTGGGCGCGGTGCCGCCCTGTGCGGCGGGCAGCCACCAGCGGTCGGTGTCACCGGCCGGCCTCCCGTCGTACGACGACTGCAGGGCCGCAAGCTGGGCGCCCATCGCCGCCTTCAGGCGCCCGGTGGCGGCAGTAACGTCCTCGTCGGCGGCCACCACCTGCGGGGCGCCCACGCCGATCGCGACCGGCACGTGCCGGCCGTCGCGCAGCATCGCCCGCTTACGGCCCTTGGTCCAGATCCGTTGGCTGCCCCACAGCACCACGGGGATCAGCGGGACGCCGGCCTCCCTGGCCATCCGCGCGGCCCCGCTCTTGAAGTCTTTGAGCTCGAAGCTGCGCGAGATCGTCGCCTCCGGGAAGACGCCGACGAGCTCCCCCGCCCGCAGGGCGTCGACGGCGGCGGTGTACGCCGAAGTGCCGGCCGAGCGGTCCACCGGGATGTGCTTCATGCCGCGCATCAGGGGCCCGCTGACCGGGTGTCTGAACACCTGCTCCTTGGCCATGAAGCGCACCAGCCGCTGGTGCGACCGCCAGAACGGGACGCCGGCCAAGGTGAAGTCCAGATAGCCCGTGTGGTTCATCACCACGACCGCGCCGCCGGCCGCCGGCACCTGGTCCTGCCCGACCACGGTGATGTCGAGGTCCAGGGCCCGGAACAGCCCGAGGGCCACCCGGATGATCGGGGCGTAGACCGGGTCCGACACCCGCCCAACCTATCCAGCCGACCTACTGGGTGCGGCGCCGTCGCACGGCGACTGCGGCGAGCAGGCCGCCCATCGCTAGGCCGGTCAGTGGCAGCAGGGTCGCCCAGGGCGCCTCGGGCATCGCCGGTGCCGCGGCGTCGTAGTTGGTGAAGATGTCGCGGCCGTAGTGCGAGACAGGGGCGGCGCCGGCGTTGCGGCCGGCGTACCCGAGGTGACCGAGCCCGTCGCTGCCGGGGATCGTGGCCGTCGGCCCGAGGTGCAGCAGGTCCTCCATGCTGCGCAGGTAGGAGTACTGGTTGTACTGCCCGGTGGTGTCCAGGGTCCCTGGCTTGATGAACGGCGAGATCAGCACGGTGCCGATGTTGCCGCCGCCCTGCGTCGCCGGCGTCCGGGCGCCTGGCACGTAGGAGCCGTTGTCCTCAGTGGTGGCGAGGTTCGGCCCCCGCGGCTCGTTGCAGCAGGCCAGCGCGTCCCCGGCGCCCTCGTCCAGGGTCACGATCAGCAGGCCGCCGTCCTTGTAGGCGGGGCTGTTCAGGATCGCCGGAACGATGGCCTGCAGCCAGTTGCTCGCGTCCTGCAGTCCGCCCATCTTGTCCGGGCAGGTGACGTAATCGTGTGCGTCGTTGCACAGGTTCGGGGTGAGGTAGGAGTACGCCGGGGTGGTGGCCTCGCTCGCCAGGTCCTGCAGCAGGGGTCCGCTGGCGAGCGTCTCCTTCGCGTTCGCCGACGGGGCGCCGGACACCGTGCCCAGCGGCACGTCGTGTGCCTCGCAGAACCCGTTGGGCCGGTCGGTGAGGGAGTGGTAGTAGACGAACGGGTCGTGCTTGCGGGCGTAGAGGGGGCCGTTGCCGGCCGTGCCTGCCGCGCAGCTCACCCTGCCACCGGAGGACGTCGCCGCGGCGTCCTCCATGTAGCCCTTCCAGGTGACCCCGTGCTCGTCCAGCTGGTCGGCGAGCGACTTCACGCCGGCCGGGAAGGTGCAGCCCAACGCGTCGCCGCCGCCGGCCCCGGCGATCGCCTGCCCGTCGGCGTCGAACGTCACGCCCTGGCCGGCGCCGAGCACGGTGCTGTCCTCGCAGTCAGCCTTGGTCTTCGCGTTCGCTCCCTGCCCGGAGGTCTGGGAGATGTAGTTGTCCAGGCTGTTGTGCCCGGTGCCGTAGTAGCCCTGCACGAGCGCGCCCAGGCTGGGCAGGGTCCTGGCGAGGTAGGGCGCGGTCGCCTGCCCGACCCCGAAGTTGGTCAGGAACTCACTGTTCTCCAAGGTGATGGTCCAGATGTGCTTCACCGGCGGCAGCGGGTCCTCGGCGGCGCGCGCAGGCCCGGCGAGGGGCAGCAGCGCGCCGGCGGCGAGCCCGAGCGCCGCGAGCAGGCCGGCGCGTCGGCGGGACGGCGGTGCGGACGGGATGGCTGGCATGGGGTAGGACTTCCCCGGACTCTGGCCCGGTCCTGCCCGCCGCAGATGAACAGCGTCGGAACAGGCCAGGCAGCAGCCGCAGCACTAGCCCCGGGCCGCGACCGCCTGCGCGTAGAGCCGACCGGCGCGGTAGGAGCTGCGCACCAGGGGTCCGGAGAGCACGCCGGCGAAACCGAGCTCCTCGGCCTCCTCGCGCAGCTGCTCGAATTCCTGCGGCAGCACCCAGCGCTCGACCGGGTGGTGGCGCGGCGTCGGCCGCAGATACTGCGTCAGCGTCAGCAGCTCGCACCCCGCCGCGACCAGGTCGGCCATCGCCTCGCTGACCTCCTCCCGGGTTTCGCCCATGCCCAGGATGAGATTGCTCTTGGTGACCAGGCCGGCCGTGCGGGCCCGGGTGATGACCTCGAGCGAGCGCTCGTAGCGGAAGCCCGGGCGGATCCGGCGGAAGATCCGCGGCACCGTCTCCAGGTTGTGCGCGAGCACCTCGGGGCGGCTGGCGAAGACCTCGGCGAGCTGGTCCGCGTCGCCGGTGAAGTCCGGGATCAGCAGCTCGACGCCCACGCCCGGCAGGGCAGCATGGATGGCACGCACCGTCTCGGCGTAGAGCCAGGCCCCGCCGTCTGGCAGGTCGTCGCGGGCGACCCCGGTGACGGTGGCATAGCGCAGGCCCATGGTCGCGACGCTCTCCGCGACCCGGCGGGGCTCGTCCCGATCCAGCTCGCCGGGCTTGCCGGTGTCGATCTGGCAGAAGTCGCAGCGCCGGGTGCACTGGTCGCCGCCGATGAGGAACGTCGCCTCCCGGTCCTCCCAGCACTCGTAGATGTTGGGGCAGCCGGCCGCCTCGCAGACGGTGTGCAGGCCCTCCCGCTTGACAAGCGCCTTGAGCTCACGGAACTCGGGGCCGGTGTGCGCCGTCGTGCGGATCCAGGCCGGCTTGCGCTCGATCGGGGTCTCGGTGTTGCG
>JAABUZ0100004278.1_pt1 | contig 19899 bp, 21 predicted proteins | sample 5562091 | NCBI WGS metagenome assembly JAABUZ01 (sample SAMN12813069, study PRJNA571459) | rock metagenome | isolation source: Antarctica rocks | place: Antarctica: Victoria Land, Linnaeus Terrace sud | collected 2015-12-21 | reverse complement strand
TCGAAAGATCATAGACTTGATTCGTGACACCCCATCCACCAGCACGCTGTAGAATCTTTTCCTATCTTCCACGAAAGCACCCGGTTCCGGTCCTAATATACCGTCCGGGAAGCGGCGGCACAGGCATCCCCAATCACTCATGCCAGCGCCCAGGGTCTCCCTGGTGAAAACTCCCGCTGGTGCCTGTTCCAATTTGTCTTGAGGGCGTAAGCGTTCCGGAAACGTGTTCATATCAAATTGCCCAATAGGTTCACCGTGGACGAAATGCCGCAGTCGGTTCAGCGCCAATTGGCTTGGGGGCAGTTCCCGCTTATATTTGAGCAGAAATCAGGAGAATTGGTGGTGGATGAAAATCTGAAAACAGAAGCCGTGACACTGCTGCCGGATCAATATCGGGAAGTAAAAAGATTCTTCGATCAATTTAGCGGAGCGGATCACCAGCAGGCTGTTCTTGTGAAAAACTAGACCATTGCCGAGACTTCGCATTCCGAACAGTATCAGGTATAAACGAACACGAAACACTAGAACGCAAAGACTACGCCCCCCCTGGATGGCACCGCCACGGGCAATTTGCTCCTGATAATGCCTAAAGGTAGTGCAGGTATGTTCTTTTCTGTTTAGGCACAGATCACAGTCAAACATATGCTCCAACAGAGCATTGCAAAGTTCATCAGGGGAAAGCTTGGCTGAAGATGTTTTTACAGCAGCGCCAATGTCGGTGCTCTGCTCAAGAAAGGAAATTGCGGGGCTGGTAGCGGCCATAATTAAAGTAGATGTTAAGAGATAGTGCAATTTGCGTGCCAACCCTTGAGGAAGCTTCCAAACCTGTAACAGCATTAGAATAAACAATTCAGACAACAAGCAGTCATCTTCTGGTACGGAGAACATCCAGTGAAATCTGCGGGTTAGTAGATTTTACTATGTATTTGATTCTTAAGGGTTTATCCTACCCCAAACTTTAGTTATGGATATACAGCGCCATGAATTTTGAAATTGACCATCTGGGTATCGCCGTGAGCAGTTTGGAGGAGGCATTGCGCTTTTATCAGGAAACACTTGGTTTATCCGTTATCCGTTCGGAGACAATAGAGGCGGAGCGCGTCCGTGTGGCCATGCTCCCGGTAGGGTCCACCGCGCTTCCCCCCCGAATTGAGTTGCTTGAGGCGACAGATAACGAGTCGGTTATCGCCCGGTTTATTGAGAAGCGCGGGACGGGTTTGCACCACATTGCTTTGCGTGTGGATGATTTAAGACTTGCTGTTGACCGTTTAAAGGCTCACGGGTGCCGGGTGCTGAATGAACCGCGCACAGGCGCGGGAGGACATACGTATGTATTTGTTCACCCTGATTCGACCGGCGGGGTGCTATTGGAGCTAATCCAACAATAAAAGAGAAAAGGGACAAAATTTGGAACGTCGAGCAAGGGTTGGAATTATGGGCGGCAGCGGTTTATATGCCATGCCTGGGTTTGAAGCGCGCCAGGAGGTAAAGCTTGTTACTCCTTTCGGAGATCCTTCGGATGCATATGTTTTGGGGCAGTTGGAGGGCGTTGAAGTTGCTTTTCTCGCGAGACATGGGCGGGGACACCGGCTTTCCCCTTCGGAGCTGAATTTCCGCGCCAACATTTACGGCATGAAAAGCCTGGGGGTTGAGCAGATTCTGTCCTTGAGCGCCGTAGGATCTCTGAAAGAGGAGCACAAACCGCTGGATTTTGTAATTCCCGATCAGTTCTTTGATCGCACGCGCGGGCGCGCCTCCACGTTTTTCGGCGACGGCGTGGTAGCGCATGTGGGCTTTGCTGATCCCGTGTGCCCGCGGTTGGCGGAAGTGGTTCACCGGTCGGCTCAGGAGATCGGTATTGCCAGTAAACCGGGTGGAACGTACTTGTGCATGGAAGGGCCCGCTTTCTCGACGCGCGCTGAATCGAATCTCTACCGCGCTTGGGGCATGGACGTGATCGGCATGACGAATTTGCAGGAAGCAAAGCTGGCTCGCGAAGCGGAGTTGTGCTATGTCACCATTGCCATGGTGACGGATTATGACTGCTGGCACGAAGAGCATGACGCGGTCACGGTGGACCAGATTCTCGATGTGCTGAAGAAAAATGCGGCAAATGCCTGTCAACTGGTCAGGCATGTCGCGGGTCGGCTTTCCCTGGAGAGAACCTGCAAATGTTCCTCCGCTTTGAAACATGCGATCATTACGGATCGTGCGGTGATTCCGCAGGCGGCTAAGGATAGATTGGGACTTTTAATTGGCAAGTATATCGGCGGTTGAATTAGCGCGGGAGATCATTGATGATTGCCTGACGTACGGAACGTGGTCCAATCGCGCATTGGACGCTCTGGTGGAGCGGGCGCTGGATGAAAGCGAGGAATTTGTCGCGGCGGCGGCTACGCGGGCTTTGTTCTCGGTTGTGATTGAGCGCTTGGCGGATTTATTTGAGCCGTCGCTGTGCGAGCTTTATGTCCGCCTGTTTACTCGCGTGATTGCTCGGGCCATTCCCGATTACAATGCCGACGATCTGCTCGTGCGTTATCGCAAGGTAAGCCGGACGCGACGTTTTCCGGGCGGTGATGTTGCGCGCGTGTTCGTTCTTTCCCGTGTGACTCTAGGGGCCGATGTTGCCGTGACTAGCGTTGCTCTGGCGGCGATGAAGGAAAAATTCCCCCATGCGGAAATCTGCCTGGTGGGACCGGCTAAAAATGCCGAACTGTTTGCCGGTGATTCCCGGATTGTATCGATCCCGGTAAGCTATAGCCGGGGTGGCCTTCTAAAAGATCGGCTCCTGGCCGTCATTGAGCTGCACAGCGTTGTGGATGAGTCAGGCACAATCGTGGTTGATCCTGATTCCCGATTAACCCAACTGGGACTCATTCCCGTTTGTGATGATTCCCGTTATTACTTTTTTGAGAGCCGTGCCTTTGGCGGCTCCTCGGATTTGTCGCTATCGGAGCTGACCTCGGCTTGGCTAAGCGAGTCATTTTTTACTGACGTCAGCAAACCGTATGTTGCGCCTATCTTAGAACCAAAAGTCGCGGATGTAGCCGTGAGTTGGGGAGTGGGCGAAAATTCCGAAAAGCGCATCAGTGATGAGTTTGAGTTCGATGTTCTTTCTTCCTTGCTCCAGGAAGGGCGGAGGGTGATTGTTGACCGGGGAGCCGGAGGAGAGGAAGCGGCCCGTATTGACCGTTTGCGGCAGCACCTGAACTCACCGCTTTTGCAGGTGCATAACGGCAGCTACGCCGGATTTGCCAGTCACATTGCGCAGAGCGACCTCTACGTGGGGTATGACTCTGTCGGGCAGCATGTCGCGGCGGCGGCGAGCGTTCCGCTGGTTTCGGTTTTTACGGGCTATGCCTGCGAACGCATGCTCGCGCGCTGGCGGCCGCAGGGGCCGCATGCCCACGTCGTTGCCATCAATGAGACGAACCGCTCGCAAGCCCTAGCCTTAACATCCCGCGCTATTGCGGAGGCGGCGGGGGAGCCGTCGGCAAAGCCCAAGGATTAGCGTTGGAGGCGGGAGCTGGCTTGCTGGTCTTCCCTGTGTCTGCCTGCGCTGGTTGGGGGGACACGGTTGTGGATGTGGTTGCCGGCTGTTCTTCTGTTTTACTGGGTGGTAACGGCGCTGGCACGGCGGCGCTCGCGTTCATGTCGTATTGAATGGTGGATTCAGTGCCGAACTTACGATAATCGCGGAATTCTATTTCATTCTTGGTTTTGTCGCGGCCTGCGGTCATGTAGAGCCGGGCCAGCAGAGGACACACATATTGCTGGCCGCTGATAGTCACCAAGTCGTAATCCAGGATTTCCGTTACTTCACTGACGGGAAAACTGCGTGGAATATCCACGGCGACAAATCTGATGCGCGCAATCTCGCCCGTGTTCTCGTCCGCGTAAACTAAACCTTTATATGCCGTTATGATGCGCTGCTGACTGGCGCCGGAGCCGTACTCAATGGAGTAGTTGGAATGACCGCTGTCGATGAAGTAACTAAATACCGCCATCCGGCGGCCCCGCAGCGTCCCCCAGTGATCCCAAGCAAACTCGGCCCCTCTTTTGTCCTCAAAAATCTCGCGCATCATGCTCCCAAACTCGCCATTGGAAACCGCGCCCCCGGTGGATGCGGCTTGCTCCAAGGAAATGTTTTCGTAGTGGCCGTTAACAGAATAAACTTTATAGTTTTCCGCGCCCTGGTTGTAGCTGACTCTCGCCAAAATGTTGCCGAGACTCCGATAATGGTCTCCGGCATTGGGATCAATGTACCGCCGCATTACCTCAACACAAATGAAGTTCGGCAGGCTCTGCGTATAAGAAAGAGCGTACTGTTTAATCTGATCCAGGATTTTTTGTTGCCGGACAGAATCAGGCGGCGGAATGGGCGGAGCTTTAACCGCCAGTTTTGTCGTGGACGCATTTCCCGTGAGCGCCGGATCGGGAACAGTCGCGGGCGAGTACGTCGAATCGTGCGTGGGCGCTTTCAAGCTAGCGGTTTGATCGCGCAACTCCTGTAGGGCTTGCACGGTTTTGGGTCCAGCTCCTTGAGCTTGCAAATCGAGAATGGTTTTGTCCGGCAGCTTTTCGCTTAATTTGAGCTTTTTGACGTAAGCGGCGATTTGTTTGTCGGAGTGCTGCTTGAGAGCCAGTTCGGACCGAACGAAATCCGCTACTTGTTCGACGTTCATCTGCATCTGCGCCAGAAGCGCGGAAGCAAGGCAAAACGCGAGCAGGGTGAAACGGAATCTCATATTTCTTATGATGACGCACTCAGCGGCACGTAAGTTGCGGCTCCAAAGCCAATCTAAGGCAACTACATACTACAATCTTTGCTGTTTATCTAGCTGTATGGTGACGTTCCCTACCGGAAAGCCCAGTTGCACTCGAAACTGCACGGGAAGGCGATCCCCGTCGTCGCTGATCCAGATAAAAAGGCGACCCTTGCGTTTGTAAAGCACATTGTCGAACAAAAAAGCTTCATACCGGACGGTTTGGTAGGTTTTGCCGTTTACAGGAATGCTTTCTTTTCCTTGCGCCTCGATCCTGGCGTTCACGACTTTCTTTCCGTCTGTAATGGGGAAAGTTGCCGATTTACCCGGCTCAATGTTGACCGTCCGCAAGGCCGCGAGCGCTCCCATAATTTCGTGTGTGCAGGGAGGAATGTCAAGCTCTTTCTGATTGCTTGAGCTCTTGATGAGATCCCGCTCGTCGTACCGTACTACCCGCCGATTTGCTTCGAAGACCAAGTGCGTAATGGTGTGTTTCTTGCCTTCCTGCGCGTCGAGCACGGAATTCGAAGGGCAAAATCTAGAATCGCTCACTAGCCGGTAAGTATCGAGAACTCTATAAAGGCGCGTGACGAGGCCGGCGCTTTCAAGATCTAAGTTGGTTTGCCACGTTTCCGACCCCGCATGCGACAAACTGATGGTTGCTGACCCTGCTGTCACTGAGCGCCATTCCACCCGATAAATCAACTTCTCCGGGAAGGGAAATTTGGAGGGCTTAACGGCATCCTGAGCTGAAGTAAATGGGCTTACCGCCAATAATAGTGCAATGATGGAGCACGTAAACAGACGAGTTCGGAACATTACTATATAAGGGAAATCTCCACCTTGGTACTCCCGAGAAAAAACAGACATTTATAGTTTGGCAGACGCCGCCAAAGTAAGCAATTGCGGACGCGCGTCCATCAGAAATCTATATCCGCCAACACTTGCGATGGCTTACGGTCAAAAGCGCGGCAGATAGCAAGAAAACTTTCGACGGAGGGGAGATTGGTTCCGCGCTCAATCGAACTGATCTGCGAAACACTGAGCCTAGTTGCCGCCGCGAGATCCTTCAACGACCAGTCGCGTTCGACGCGCATCAATTTGACGCTGTGACCCAACCGCTTACGGAGCCGCTCCTGCGGCGTAAATCCCAGGCCGTATTCTTCCACCGCGTTGGATAATGTTTGGCGTAGCTGGCTCAAGGAGAACGGCTTAGCCAGGTAATCGAAAATGCGCAGCTTAAAAGTAGCCCGCATGTTCTCCAGCGACGGATAGCCTGTCACCACAATAATGCAAAGATCCGGCCAGGAAGACAGCAGCTCTTCCACGACAGCCTCTCCGCTGGCGGTCCCCATCTTCATATCCAGCAGAACAATGTCCGGGACCTTGATTTGAGCTGACGCAAAGAGCTCGTCGGGATGCGCGAAGGAGCGGATCGAGTATTTGCCCTCGTCCCGCAAAAGATCCTCGATGTAGTTGCGGAAATCCAGATCGTCGTCGAGTACTGCTATGTCAACGAGACCAGCGTCGATTTGTTCTTCCGTCATGGCAAGTGAGCCGCCGCGGGCAGCATGACCTCAAGAGCAGCGCCGCCGCCCACTCGATTAGCCGCGGTGATGGTTCCGCCGTGTTGCGTCACGATGCCTTCAGCGACTGTTAACCCTAAACCGGTGCCGCGCGCATCCAGGCGCGTACTCACAAACGCTTCAAAAAGATTGGTAAGCACGTGCGCCGGAATGCCGGGACCATTGTCGAGAACCGCGCAGCAGACCCAGTTTCCGCCGCCTTTGAACTGCTGTTTGGACTGAACTCGAATTTCACCTCCGTTGGAAACCGCGAGCAAGGCATTGCGGAGCAGGTTGACAAATACCTGGACCAAACGGTCCGCGTTGCCAATCACAACGTGGTCGATGTTCACGTTGTTGGTAAAGGTAACCACCGCCGCCTTTTCATCAATGGCAACCAAATTCCAGCTTTCATCAATGAGGGGACGAAGTGGAATGTTTTCTGTTTCCTCCCTGCGGACGCGCGCGAAATCGACCAGCCCTTCGCTGATTTTTCGCAGGCGTTGGGTGACCCGCAACATGCGGGCGAGCCGTTCCTGTGTTAAAGCATCCTGTTTCGTTTCGGCGAGCTTTTCAATCGACCCCTGAAGAACAGCTAAAGGGGTGTTCAGTTCGTGCGCCACGCTGGTGCTGAGAAGGCCCAGGCTCACTAAACGGTCTTGTTCTTCCAACTTTTGAAGAGCGCCCGCCAGATGATCTTCCTGCTGCCGCAGTTGAGCCACCGTCTCGTTCCGGGAACGCATGATCTGACCGATCTCGTCTTTCATGATGAAGCGTTCATCGATCATTTCATGGTGGCGGTCATCGCTCTGGGTGGCAACATCGGCATCCAGCATGAGCGTGAGCGGTTGATAAACGTACTGCGGCATGATAATGAACTCAAGAACCGCGATTGATAAGACATAAACGGTTCCGAGTACGGCAAAGAGGCTCCAACGGGCGCGGCGTAAAGTGGCGTCGTAAAACTCGGGAGCCAAGCTCAGGCGCAGAAATTGATCCGGCGGTTGGCTGAAACGATACAGGGATTGAGCGTTCTGCTGCCAGGCTGCCTGCGGATGCTGACGCAGAAAATCATGACCCTCCGTCGATAAGTGAAGGCTGACGGTGGAGCCTCTTCGCAACTCGTAGATGCTGGAATCCGCTCCTGATTGGTGCTCATTCAAGAGACCTGAGGAAAACATCTGAGCGTACATGCGGAACTCGCGTTCCCGTGTCGCTTCGAGGTGACCGGCTAAGAGCGGGATTAACGAGAGATAAACCGAGATGGCGAGAACGCAGAAAAAGATATTGTGCAGGATCGCAAGCTTATAACGTACTCGCAAGCCGCCAAAAGAGCGAATCAGAACATTGGGCGGCTTGGCCGTTTTATAGTTACCGAGGCGCGAGTTCTTCCCTACGCTCAAGTTCCTGCTCCTTGTATTGCAATTGATAGAGCTTCCAGTAAATGCCGCGTTTCGAGAGCAGTTCCTGGTGGCTGCCGATTTCCCGCAGTTGCGCTTTGTGCATGACGATAATGCGATGGGCGTTTTGAATGGTGGAAAGGCGGTGCGCGATAATCAGCGACGTTCGATTCGACACCAGGCGCGACAGCGCTTCCCGCACCCGCAGTTCGGTTTCCGTGTCCACGCTGGACGTTGCTTCATCCAGAATCAGGATTTTCGGATCGTGCGCCAAGGCGCGAGCGAAGCTGATAAGCTGCTTCTGGCCGGTGGAGAAGCCGTTGCCGCGCTCACGAACGGGCGTTTCGAATTTGTCCGGCAACTCCTGGACGAAGTCGAGCAGATTCACTTGCTGGGCGGCGCGCCGCACTTGGTCTTCGGAAATGTCCTTGGTGCCGAGACGAATGTTCGTGTCGAGAGTTCCGGTAAATAGATAAGGGTCTTGTAAAACTACGCCGAAAAGCTGGCGAAGTGTGCTCAATTCAAAATCACGAATATCGCGGCCGCCGATCCGAATGGCTCCGCGCTGCACATCATAGAAGCGCAGCAACAGGTTGGTCAAGGTCGTTTTACCGGCGCCGGTGTGTCCGACCACCGCGACCGTTTCGCCGGAAGCGATGCGGAAACTGACGTCGCGCAGCACCCAATCTTCGTTGTTGTAAGCAAACCAGACACGATCAAATTCAATATCGAGCAGCGGGAGGGGAGCCGTGAGCGGATGTTGCGGGCTGATGATGGCAGGCTGGATATCCAGCAGTTTGAAAATACGCTCGGAAGCGGCCATGGCGCCCTGCAGAATATTGTACTTTTCACTCAGGTCTTGAATGGGCCGAAAAAATCGCAAGCCGTATTGAAAGAAGGCGACCAGGACACCCAAACTCAGCGCGCCTCCACGGATTCGCCAGCCGCCGTAAGCAAGCAAGAACGCGAGCGCGAGCATGCCCAGGAACTCTACAACCGGGTAGAACCAGCCATAAGCAATGATGGAATCCTTAAATGCCAGCATGTGGTCGCGATTGATCTTGTCAAACTCGCTTTTGCTGCGCTCTTCGCGGTTGAACAGTTGCAGCACCGCGATTCCCGCGATGTGCTCCTGCAGGTAAGCATTGATTTTGGCAACCGCAATCCTGATACGGCGGTAACTTTGCGAGGCGGTGCGCCGGAATTGCACCGTAACGAGCACGACGACCGGCATAACGGCCAGCATCAATCCGGTCATCCCCGGACTGAGCCGGAACATGGCGATAATGACGAACGACAACATCAGGAGATCGCCGACAATCGTAACCAGACCCGAGGCAAACAGGTCGTTGAGAACGTCAACGTCCGTTGTGACACGCGTCACCAGGCGGCCCACCGGGTTTTTGTCAAAGTAAGCCACATCAAGCGTCTGGAGGTGAGCCATGAGTTGGCGGCGCAGGTCGAACATAGCCCGTTGACCCGTCCATTGCATAAAATAAGTCTGGCCGAAATCGAAGGCGAAGCCGAGTATGACAACCACCAAGTAAAGCTCGGCTATTTGAGTGAGACCGGCCCATGGATCATGCGACAGCCAGTTGTCGAGGAGGGGAAAAGTCCGCGAGGGGCGGGAAGGGACCAAATAGCGGTCAACCGCCAGCTTGGTAAGAAGCGGTCCGATAATCTGGAGAAGGGAATCGAACAGCAGGAGAATCAGCGATAAGCTGACTACAAGCCCGTATGGCCTCATGTAAGTGAGAAGCCGCCGCATCAAGCGCGAATCGTAAGCTTTGCCCAGTACTTCTTCTTCCAAATAGATGACCTCGCTACTAGCTTAACTTTGACCATGGATGGCCTTGTTCCCATTGATAAATCCGCCGGGTGTACCAGCCACGATGTTGTGAACCGCTGGCGGAAACTCGCGAGCACCAAACGCGTAGGGCATCTGGGCACGCTTGATCCCATGGCGACTGGTCTTCTCCTGGTGGTGACCGGAATGGCGACGCGGTTAGCGCCTTTCTTTGAAAAGGATGAGAAGACCTACGAAGCTGAAATCACGCTGGGCTTGACTTCGGACACTTACGACATTGAAGGGCAGGTCATGCCGACGGGTGTTGCCCTTCCTGACAAGGTGGTCATTGAGTCAGCGCTGCTGCGATTTCAAGGTAGATTTCAGCAAATGCCGCCTCCGGTTTCGGCGAAAAAGATCGGCGGAGTGCCGGCTTATAAGCTCCATCGAAAGAAGGTGGAATTTGAGCTGAAACCGGTTGAGGTCGAAGTCAAGAGTCTGGAAATACGATTTATTTCAAAAGAGAAGATTGGGCTGGTGATTACTTGCGGCGCCGGAACGTACATTCGCGGCATTGCTCATGATCTCGGACAGATTCTGGAATGTGGAGGAGTGTTAAGCAGCCTGCGGCGTACCGGCGTGGGCGCCATGCGGGTAGAGGAAGCTTCGACACTGGAAACGCTTGACAGCATAGCGCGACAAGGCAGGCTGTCGGACGCTGTCATTCCGCTCAGGAAGTTGCTGCCGCACCTTCCTGCTGAACACTTCAACATTCAAGTGGAAACGCAAATTCGCCAAGGCCGCGAGTTTCGTACTTCGCCTTTTGTTGTTGGTCCCGGCGCTCCCACCGTCCGGGCGCTTTCCCGCTCCGGTGATCTGATCGCGATTGGCGAGTTGAGGCTTCCGAACTTGTATCACCCGAGCACTGTGTTCTGAGCGATCTTAAGCAGAGTAAACAGCGAGCGTATCAGCTCTTCGTACGCTTGTCACGGGGCTGTATCGATAGTATTCAGGGCAAGCTGAAAAGCTTCCGGAGATATACGCACGGCTCCCCGAAACGGCTGGTCGACATCCGCAATAGTTACCAAGATCAAAGAAACCACCAAAGCGGTCGTTGTTACCTGGAGCATGTGTATCGAGTTGTTTTCCACTCCGAAGAGGCAAGTATAGGCAATAATAATGACCCCTCCGATCACGAGAACCGCCAGAATATGCCGGGAAGCCGGGAACGGCTTTGGAGTTGACGGATGCGGCGATGCTCGGCCAAGCTGGCCATCTCTGTGACAGCGCGGTTGAGCACCACCTGCTCGCCGGATGTTTGCGGTTGTGATTGCAGCGTCACCTTCCACATGCTTTGAATTAAACGCATGCCGCTCCCGCTAGTCCGTCCTTCATACATGGCGGGCCATTCATCGGTAATGACCGAGTCAGCGTAGCGGCGGGTGAGAGCTTTCAATTCGGCGCCTTGCGTGGCAGGAAGGCCATCCGCCATCCGATACAGAATGATAAGAGAGTTTGCTTCCACTTCGGCGTTGGCGTCAGCGGATTGATAACTGCTCCAAACATCCGACAGCATGAACGCGACGATAACGGCGTAGCTGGTGCCGAGAAACCCGATTTGCCAGCCGATTATGTTGTTATGCGTTGTACGATCGCGCGGCGGCCAAACCCGCCGCAGCCACCAGAGCAGGAGAAGCGACAAAAGAATGCCGGCGGCCACAAGGGAGATGCTTTGGAGGGCATTGAGCAAAGGTCAAGGTTCCTTGTGCTTCGCGGCGCGCCGTTTCTTGGCCCAGCCCGGCTTTTCGACCTGGTAAGCGCGCCCGATGGCGAGGGCGTCCGGCTCGACATCCTTGGTAATTGTTGAGCCTGCCGCGACGTAAGCGCCTTCAGCAATCGTTAAGGGCGCGACCAAGGTGGAGTTGCTGCCGATAAAAGATTCGTCGCCGATGGTGGTCCGATGCTTGCGCGCGCCGTCGTAGTTGCACGTGATCGTTCCAGCGCCGATATTGGCGCGTGAGCCGATCACGGCGTCACCCAGATAAGCCAGATGGCTGGCTTTGGAGCCTTTGCCGAGCCTTGTTTTTTTCAGCTCCACAAAGTTTCCGATGTGAGTGTCTTCGTCCGCTTCCGCGTTCATGCGAAGGCGCGAAAAGGGGCCGATCGCGGCTCCCCGTCCCACTTTCGTCGAATCCGCCACGACATAAGGCAAGATCGTCACGTTGTCGGCAAGCTCGCAGTTGCGCAGGACAGAGCCTGTTCCGATGCGGCAATTCGCCCCGATTCTGGTTTTTCCAAGAAGCTGGACATGGGACTCGATCAGGGAATCCTGGCCTACTTGCACTTCCACGTCAACGGTAACGGTTTCCGGAGTCTGCACGGTGACGCCGGAAAGCATTAACTCGTGAGTTTTCCGGTCTCGCAGGATTTTGTCGGCGATCGCCAGTTCGACACGCGTATTGATGCCGAGCAGCTCGGTTTCATCCTTGACCAGCAGAGGCGAAATGGAATGACCATGATTTTTCATGATCCCCACCATATCGGTGAGATAATATTCATTCGCCGGATTATCCGGCGTGATTTGCTCGATGTACTTCCAAAAAAGGGAGGCATTGAAACAGTAAACACCGGGGTTAATTTCACGAATTTGCAACTGCTCGGAGGTTGCTGCTTTTTGTTCCACGATGGCGGCCACAGCGTCATTCGCGTCGCGCAGAATGCGCCCGTATCCCGTAGGGTCGGCTACTTCGGTGGTGACGATAGCGCCGCCCTCGGAAGCATCGCTCTTTTGCAGGAGCATCCGCAGCGTCTCGGGACGAAGCAGGGGGCCGTCTCCGTTCAGAATCAAGAGCCGGCCGTCTTCGACGCCGATCTCGTTCCTTGCGCACAGAACCGCGTGGCCGGTTCCTTTTTGCTGTGGCTGTTCGGCGAAACGAACTCCCCCGAACTTTACGCTTTCCCGCACCTGTTCGGCCTGGTGTCCCACCACGGCCACTATATTTTCCGCCGCCGCTACTGGCAGCGCGGCGCGGATCACTTGATTGAGGAGGGTATCGCCTCCTGCTTCGTGCAAAACTTTGGCCCTATTCGACCGCATTCGCGTCCCTAGCCCAGCGGCCAGGATGACGACCTTTACATTCCCAGTCATTTCAATTTTTTCGGCTTTTTGGCAAGCGTATCTTTTCGGACCTGGTACGCTCGCGAGCGGCTGGCTAAGTCAACCACGATTTCCGCGAGGGATGCTGAGCTATGCCGAACTCTTTTTGTGATTTCAGTGTTCTCCACCAGATCGGCTGTCACAACCTTTATTCCCAAGTCCGCAAGAACCTTGAAATCGTTCTCAACAGGCTTGACATGAGCCCGAGCATACCTTTTTCGAAGATCCTGCGGAATCGACTGGCTGTTCAGGACAACGCAGTCGATGATGTTGCGGCCCGCATGTCGGTTGAGCGCCAGCACATGGTGGGAGGCCGCTAAATTAATCGTTTCACCGGGCTGCCACATCAGATTGACAAAGTATACCTTCAGGGCGGGAGACTTCTCGATAGCCTCTGCAATGCCGTTCACGAGTAGATTCGGTATTACGCTCGTATAAAGCGAGCCGGGACCGAGAGTAATCAGATCAGCCTTCTTGATGGCCTCCAGTGTTTCCGGCAGAGGCTCGCAATCAGCCGGGCGCAAGCATATGGAGCGAATGGGCTGCCGGCTTTTGCTGATTTTGCTTTCGCCTCGCACTGTTGTATCATCTTCCAATGTTGCTTCAAGACTTACGTTGGCCGAGGTTGCTGGATAAATCCGGCCGCGAATGGCGAGGATTTCCGAGGAAAGCTTTACCGCCTGGGCGAAATCTCCGGTGATTTGGTGCATGGCGGTCAGGAACAGGTTGCCGAAACTGTGTCCCTTTAAACCGCGTCCGCTGGCGAAACGGTATCGAAACAAATGCGAGAGCAGATCCGTGTCTTCCGAGAGAGCGGTCATGCAGTTGCGGATGTCGCCGGGCGGAAGAATATCAAAATCACGACGCAGCCTGCCGGAACTGCCGCCATCATCGGTCACCGTTACCACGGCTGTGATGTCAATGTTAGGCCGACCTGGTGCAGGAAGCTCCTGCGCCCCCAGTACGTGCTTTTTGAGCCCGGAGAGAAGCGTCGACAACCCAGTCCCGCCTCCAATGGCCACAATTCGCAGCGGGCTTTGAAGGGCGCTCCTGTCAAGCAGAGAAACACGCTTCGAACTAGGCATGGCTCACTTGCTTCATTGTCTTACGAGCCTGTTTAGCCGTCATGAGAGATTAAGGCGAGTTTATGATGGCATGCCCATGGATTAACGGCCTTTTCGGGGCTTCTCTTCTTCTTCGTCGTAGACCGGAACCGAATCGAGATCTTCCGCTTCGTAAACCTGCCCGCAATCTAAACAGCGGACATAGTCGACCCCGTCGCGGCGATAAAGAAATTCGGTTCGCTCGTGCTGACAAGCCTGCATAGCGAAATAACACCTATTCTAGAATGCACAATGTCACTGTCAAGTGCCTAGCGAAATTTGGCTGTATTTTCATCTTATTCGTAAATTGGTTAAAACTGTACCATGCGAGGGTATTTCTTCCCGTGAGCATACCGGAACCCGTTATTGTCGATCCGCTGGCGACCGACCTGCCGCAACAGTTTTCAGCGCTGGGCAGAACACCCGGAATCTATAGTTTCGCATCGGCTGACAGGGTTACACACCTTAGCTGGTCAACAAACCTTCCGCGTCGGCTCCGACGCCTTCTTTGCGATTCCAGTGGTCAGCCGACGATGCTGGCAAACCGTCTCCATGGCAGCGCGACAACGGTGCGATATTGGCCAACCGCTTCCAAGTTGGAATCCTCGCTGTTACTTTACCAACTCGCTAAAATTCATTTCGCGGACGATTACATGACTCGTCTGCGGCTGCGGATGCCCTGGTTTGTAGCGCTCGTGGACACGGACCGTTTTGCCCGGTTAACGGTCACAAACCGCCTTATCAAAAAGGCGGAGTCCGCCATTGGTCCTTTCCCCAACCGCGAAGCAGCGCAGCGCTACCAGGAGGAGCTTCTTGGGCTGTTCCAGCTTCGCCGGTGCTGGGAGGAATTGAACCCCGCGCCGGAGCATCCCGGCTGTATCTATGGGGAGATGAACCTTTGTCTGCGGCCATGCCAGTGCGCTGTCAACGAAAAGGCGTACCGCCATGAAGCCGACGCCGTGAAGGACCTTCTTTACGCGAACGGCAGGAGCACGCTTCATCAGCTATCTCTGGCGAGAGATAAAGCGGCGGCGGAGACTGATTTCGAGGCGGCCGCTCAGTTCCACAAGCGCATCGAAAAACTGAAAACGGCTAATAAGAGCAGAGATGAAGCCATCACTGATGTACAGGAGTTTAACGGGATAGCTATTACCAGAGGACTGCGGGAGAACCAATTCCGGCTTTGGCCCGTGCTGGCTAGCTGCTGGCAGGAGCCTGTTCTGCTTGAGATCACCGGCAATGATCCAACCGCTCTTTCTCTTGATAATCGCTTGCGGGATCTTCTTACGCCCGTCTTCCTGCATCCCACTCGTGAGGGGCACCAGGGAGAGAACCTGGCGGTGTTTGCGCGTTGGTACTATTCTTCCTGGCGTGACGGCGAGTGGATCGCGTTATCGCGTCTCGATGGCTCCGGGTACCGCCGGTTGGTTCGCGGCATTTCCAGGCTGGCGAAAGAAGGCTTGAAAAAAGGGTCTGCCCTATCGTGTTAGGTTAAACATTGTGTCTGCCAACGAAGAAGTTCAAGAACACATTGAACACGCTCGCGATCAGTTTGACAAGCTCGTGGCCGGAACCATGGCGATTATCGCTGCTTTGCTGGCGATTGTGTCGGTTGCCGGTCAGCACTACAACACCGAACAGCTGTTAATACAGCAACAAGCTTCCGACGAATGGGCGTATTTCCAAGCCAAGGACATCCGGCGCTATGTGGCGGAGGCAACCAAAGACGTACTCACTCAGTCACATGTCGCTGACAATGTCGTCAGCCGATACGAAAAAGACAGCGCGCGATATAAAAAAGACCAGACTAATATCAGCGAACAGGCGAAAAAACTGGAAGAAGAACGGGATGTCAACGGGAAAAAAGCGCGCAAATTTCACTTCGGAGAGGTTTTCCTGGAAGTCGCCATCGTGCTCTTGTCCTTGTCAATTCTTACCAAGCGGAGGCCGCTTGCCTTCATTGGCGCGGTTTCTGCCATTGCCGGAGCGGTTTGGGCTTCCACCGGCTTTCTTCACTAGCGTGTTGTAGCCGGTGCGGGCTTGCCGGGCGCCTTGGTGAGCTGCTCCAGGGTCGATTCAGGTAACTCCACGGACAGGTGTACGGATTGCCCTGCCACGTCCAGCTTCATGGCATCGAGCGCGGGAGCGAGGGAGGCGACTCGGGCATCGCTTTGGCGCTGCATCTGCACCATGCTCGTTATAAAGCGAATCACATCGGCGAGAGCGGTCGCGTCTTTGGCGGAACGGGTGACGGCATTAAACACCAGGCTGGAGGTGTTGCCGAAGTTGATTCCTCCGCTGGACCGGACGACCGACTGTAAGGCTTGCGATTTACCGGTCGAATTCTTCAAATCGGAGTCAAGATTGGCGCCAAGAAAGGCGGGAGGCAGAATGGAGGCAAACCAAGCGTCATTCGCCCCGATTTTTGAGATCTGCTCCTGTAGAGCTGAGTCCAAATTGGAAGGATTTGCCCTATTCTGAATGACCTGCTTGACGCTCAAGAGATCACCCATTACCGCCAAATCAACATCGGGAAAGGCCAAGGCCGTTTGTTCATTGCCTTTGTTGCTCCCCACCAGCAGATCAACGCCCGCGAAACGCTGGATAACGCTTCCCTTCTTTTGCGCCGCCGTTTTGATCCGGTTTACGTCAAAATTGCCTCTGGCGATCACGGCAAATCTGCTCTGGCCGCCTGCTGTTTCGGACGGAGCCCCCGCCAGCAACAAGGATTGAACATCCCGGCGAGGATCAAAACCTGTTTGCTCTATCATTTCGCCAAAGCTGTCGTCATGAAGACTGAGTTGGCGCAACAGAAATTGGCCGAAAGCTGAGTTTCGCGATCCATCGACATTAATTGCCGCGACAACCCGGCTCTCAGAGGGAGCCAGGGCAAGCAAATTTGAATCAACGGCGGCGAAGCTGATGGAACAAGCCGCCGCAAGCAGAAGAGCAATCGAAAAAATTCGAAACATGAAAGGTCCTGCTTAATGGACGGAGAAAGCCGCGGGAAAGTTCACGGAAACCGAAGGGAAAGGGCATCGATTGTGTTTCGGTTGACGAGCCTTGCGAAAAACAGGGTGGAAAAACAGCGGGAATGGCAGCTCAGCTATAAGCCAGCGCTGGCTCCTCGCGTTCCGCGGCTTGCCGCCTGAGCGGCAGCTCAAACCAAAAAGTTGCGCCGGGACAGGGAGCATTGTTGTAAGTCCCGATCTGCCCCCCCATGATTTCCACCAGTTGCTTGCTGATGGCTAATCCTAGTCCGGTGCCGCCGTAGCGTCTTTTGGTTGTGCCGTCCGCCTGGAAAAACGCTTCAAAGATACGCTCGCGGACAGACTCTTCCACGCCAATACCGGAGTCGATCACCTCGCAGCGCAGGTGCGCGCCATCGCCCGGCAGCCCGAATTTTACCTGCACGCTGCCGGTAGCCGTGAATTTAACCGCGTTTGCCACTAAGTTGGTGAGAATCTGGCGAAATCTGACCCCGTCGCCAAAGATTAACCCCGGAAGCGACGGATGAATCTCGTAAGTTAAGCCGATGCCCTTGCTGTCAGCGCGCAGGCGAATCATTTTGAGAACTGAACTTATACTGTCTCCCAGCTCAAACTGCTCTTCGTTCACTAACAATTTTCCGGCCTCGATCTGCGAAATATCCAGAAGATCATTGATGATCGTAAGAAGATCATTGGAGCACTGGCTGACAATATCGGCGTATTCGCGCTGCTCCGGGTCCAGAGCTGTGTTTTTGAGTAAATTGATCATTCCCATGATCCCGTTCATGGGCGTGCGCAGCTCATGCGAGGTATTGGCGAGAAACTGCTCTTTCAGTTGAGTCGCTTCCTTGGCCAACTGCAAAGCCCTGCTTAGTTCTTCATTTTTCTGCTGTAGTTCGTCCGCCGACTCCAACAGTCTTTGCTGCGCTAGTTTTCGCTCTGTTATGTCACGGCCGATACCATTGGATGGCAACGGGATGACCGCGGCGATAAATGATACGGGTGCTCACTTCCAAAAAGCGCCGAGTACCAAATTTAGAAAGAATAGGAAGCTCATAATGCTGGGTGGCGCTGCCGCCCAAATGGTTCCGTATGTTGTCGCGCGTCTGGTGCCGCGCCTCGGGCGCAATCAGATCTTCAAAGCTTTGGCCGATGACCTCCAACCGGGAGTAGCCGGTCAGGTATTCAGCCGCGCGATTAATCGCGACAATGCGCCCGCTCAGATCGTGCAGGAAAATAACGTCATTCGCGTTTTCAAACAGTTCCCGGTATCGCTCCTCGCTGGTTCGAAGAGCTTCTTCCGTTAAGTGGCGCGCGGTTTCATCTTGGATCATGATGATACGCGCATCCTTTCCTTCCAGCTCAAACGGAAGGAACACCATTCCCACAAAGAGTTCCTGATTGGCCGCCGTGCGATGCGTGAATGGTCCGATGGCGTTGATCGGTTTACTCAGCTCGTTTTTCAGGGCGGCAAGCTGTATCCGGGATTGCGGAGCGAAAAGGTCCAACAGCTTTAGGGAGCGGATTTGTTCGGCTTTGTATCCGTAAAGAGCTAAAGCGCTATCGTTTGCCTCGATAATCTGAAAAGACTTACAGTCATATACGAGCGTCGGCACCGGATTTTCAAAGTAAACACGTTCATATCCCGATAAACGCTTCTGGAGCGCCTCAACAGAACCCTCCAGTTCCGTGATGCACGCCGACAAACTTCGAATTAAGTCGCTGGAATCGGAAGGATTCGGTGAATAAGTTCCGCTAAAATTTAGGCCGGTTGGACGACGACCCGGAACGGACGCTTGTGATGGGACCAAATTGTTTTTATCGGCTGCCATTGTGTTTGGAATTTGACCGGCTATTTCCGATTGACCCAACAATTTAATGTATCAATGATCGAATGAAGACGGAAATCCGGCGCGCTAAATTCGCACAAGAATTATCTTTCTCTGACGGGAGGTTTTTCTGATTGTCCTGGCTTTGGCCCTGGAGCAGGGCTGCCCGCCTCATCCGATTTGAACGTAATGGTTGATTCCGCTTCAAACTTCTGATAATTCCTGAAATAAAGATGATTCACGATATAACCGGAATCAGTGGCGACTTGAACGGCAGCCCGTTCAGGCAAAAAATAAGTCGCGCTTCCGAGCGTCACTTTTCCATAATCAATGGAAGTTGCAATGCTCCGCGTCTTGATTTCTCGCGGGATCTCATTAGCTTCGTCGGAAATGTGCCAGATGGCGCCGGTTGCGGGATCCGCATAAACTGAGCCATGGTAGGGAAGAACGGCTTGCGCCAGATCGCTCAAGCTTAGTTTCAGCGTGGAATGTTCTTTGTCGATGGAGTAATCATACGCGGCTAAAAGATGTCCTCTGAAGTTTTCCCATCCCTTCCATTGAAAGGCGGCCTTGCTGCTGTCTCCAAACACGTTGGCCAGTAATGTCGCGAACTCACCTTCCGTACGCAGGGGCCTGCGTCCTGCTTTCTGATTCGCGGATTTCGGCGGCTGACCATTGACCAGCTCCAGGCTCTGTTTCTCGCGGCTGCCGTCGAAAACTAGTCTGAAAACCAAAGTATTCCTTTGGACCCAGTGGTTTCTTTTCCTGCCCGTCTCAAATTGCTCTGTTGTCTCAAGGCAGATAAAGTTGGGCAGGTTCGCTACATAATGCTCCACGTAACCCCGCATGGCGTCCAGCACTTGGCTAGGATTGACTTCAGGCCGGGAAGACGAGCTTGTTTCCTGCGGCCGGGCGGCGGCGCACAACAACAGCAAGGCAAGAGTGACCCGCGAGAGTTGCCGCCAAATGTTCAAAAGCAAGTTTACCGCCGCCCGATTCACGTCCGTGCCGTGCCGGTTAAGGGTTGGAGTCGAGATGAGATCAGCTTTACTGACCGCTGGTGGCTGCCTTGTTCGCCAGCACAAACGCGCCCACGCTCGCCTTGTCCACGATAAATGCCCCGGTGTCAACAAAGCTGGGGAAAGGAGACTGGGGATCTTGAATCCAATTTGCGCCTAGCTGGCTGGGACGATGATGGTGAACGTCATCAAGCAGCTTCGCCCCGTAATAGCCCATCGTGAAAGGTTTTTGCGCGAGCGTTGCCGAAATAACGCCTTTCTGAATCCAATCAATGGTGCGCTGG
>JAABUZ0100004276.1_pt1 | contig 19900 bp, 14 predicted proteins | sample 5562091 | NCBI WGS metagenome assembly JAABUZ01 (sample SAMN12813069, study PRJNA571459) | rock metagenome | isolation source: Antarctica rocks | place: Antarctica: Victoria Land, Linnaeus Terrace sud | collected 2015-12-21 | reverse complement strand
CTCAAAAAAAACACAGGTTTTTTGTTGCTTTCTGCCACATTTTTCAATTAACAGAACAATAAACAAATGTAAGAAACGAAAGTATCATTGTGTTAAAAATTCAATTATTGAAAACATTCAGGCACCTATCCAGTACCATCGGATAACATCGCCTTCATACCAACCTAAAGCGCGATACCTTCTGCCGATGCCAACAGAATAGATGGGGTCTTGTGGGTCAATCCGTTTAAAATGAAGAGATGGATGGTAGGGATTAGAGCGGAAAATCTGGTACGCTTCAATGGCATCTTTATTTGCGAAGGAAGTTGAGCAAAGAGCTTGTGAAACTGCTTTATACGTGTACTTCTCATAGACAGTCGAAGCCGCCATCTTCGGTCTCTCCTGCTCTGTCCTCTTCTCGTGCCTGTCGGCCAAGTTCACGCAGACGTGCTTGGACACGAGGCTTGCTGATAATGGCATCCCATTCCCGCTCTTCGATTTCTTCTAAGATGCGTGTCGCTATCGTATTCTGTGCGTCAGCGGGTAGTCGCTGCAAGGCTTCAGGCGGTTGTCGTCTCCCAAAGGGGGGATTGTGGAGCACAGCAAGCTGGATGCTCTCATCCCCTAAACAGGGGATATCCACAGAAGCACAGGAGAGTCAATGCGTGCGCTTGACAATTGACACAAAATTGACTACGATTTGGTCATGATACTCAAGACAGTGAATCAACTTAGTCTTCGAGAGCGAGTGTTGCAGGAACAGCGAGATGGAATCCTCAACGCTCGACTTCCCGTTGGCACTCGGCTCCTTCATGCTCCAAGTTCTGACATCGTCTCGGTCCGCTCCTTCAATCGCAACTTTCCCAGGCACCTGGGCACCTACCACGACCAGGTCAACCAGGTGTGGTTCATTTTTTTTCATGGCTTACGTCAGGGCATCCGCAAGGGAATGCTCCTCCTATACCCGATGGAGTCGTTGCGCGTTGTATGGGAGGAGCATTCCCTTGCGGGTGCTCTGGGGACGAGATACGAGGCTCTTTCACATCCACTCTACAAAAAAAAGAACCTCACCTCGGTCAACCTCTCGAGCCCGGTTACAGCCGTTGTCACGGCTTTGCGGAGCGTGATCTCCGCTCCGCGAGGGCTGGGTGAGGAACTGGCACTACCCACCGCCCCACCACCTGTTGCGAGCGTCGACGACCAGCACTTCCTGTATCCACCAACTCAGACCGAAGCAGCGCGTGTGAAGCTGTTCCATGACCCGAATGTTGTCCCACCGCCCCAGCAGACACCTTTGCCGGAGAAGCTGTCGGGCCTCGTGCTGAACGTGGTCGGTGACGATACCTCACCCACTGACCTCTCGCCGGATGGCGTGATCGTCAAGTCGTTCTGTTCAAATGTTGAGGCAATGGCCAACTTCGTCTTCCGACGGTTGGATACGCAGTTTCCGGTTCGGGCCCGTGAGTGGGGTGGCAGGGTCATTGTCGGCTGGCATAACTATGGCCAGACTTCTAGCCGAGAGCATGCCATCCTGGCTTCCCAGTGTCCTGAAGTCCGAGCCGTCATCGCCAAGTCGTTCGCACACATCCACCGCAGTCATCTGATCGCTCAGAGCCTCGTTCCGCTTACGTTCGCCGATGGAGGGAGACTGCATCAGCGTGTGGCAGGGGACCAGTTGGAGATTGCAGACCTCAGCGGTATCTTAGAGCGAGAGGAGGACGAATGGAGAATTCGCTTCGTCGGGACTACGGCTCCGGGCAAACTTCACTTCACGAGAACAGTAGCTTCTGCTTGCAAGTGGACTTCTGACCTATACTCGTGCCACGGAATGAGAAATGATGAATCACAAGTAACACAAAAAGGATGAGGAGCTATGAAGATTACAGCGGCAGTGACACGTGAGAAGGCGCAGCCCTTTGTCATCGAGGAGGTGGAGATTGATGAGCCCCGCTCGGACGAAGTGCTGGTGAAGATCGCCGCCACAGGCATCTGCCACACTGACCTGGTCGTTCGCGATCAGTGGCTTCCCGTACCGCTTCCTATCGTTCTTGGCCACGAAGGAGCAGGGGTAGTTGAACGGGTAGGGCAGAGCGTCACGAAAGTACAACCAGGTGATCATGTCGTGCTTACTTATGGCAGGTGTGGACAGTGTGTGAACTGCCTGGACGGACACCCTTATTACTGCCTGCATGCCTATCAGCACAGCTATGGTGGAGGACGTACTGATGGCTCCACGGCACTATATCAGCACGGACAAGCTGTGCATAGCCATTTCTTCGCTCAGTCATCGTTTGCCACCTATGCACTAGCGAACGAGGGGAATGTCGTAAAAGTACGTCAGGACGTACCTCTTGACATTCTTGGTCCACTGGGGTGTGGCATTCAGACCGGCGCAGGGGCGGTGATGAATGGGTTGCGACCTCACGTAGGGACGAGTATCGCTATTTTCGGTACCGGCAGCGTTGGCCTGAGTGCTATCATGGCTGCACGAGTGGTGGGTTGCACAACCATCATTGGCATCGATGTAAAGCCGAGTCGTCTCACATTAGCTAAAGAACTGGGCGCGACGCACACCATTCATGGTGGCGAGTCTGATGCGGTTGAGGAAATCAAGCGGATTACCGGAGGTGGAGCTCATTACACCCTTGAGATGACTGCATCCCCTCGTGTGTTGCGTCAAGCTGCTGATGCGCTGCAAGTAGGGGGCGTGTGTGGTGTGATAGGCGTAGCTGCAAAGGGTACTGAAGTGAGTCTGGACATGACGTCACTTCTCTTTGGCAGAGCGGTGCGCGGCATTCGACAGGGGGAAAGTGTTTCCGATAGCTTTATTCCGCAGTTGATAGAACTTTACATGCAAGGACGCTTTCCCTTCGACCGTCTGATCGAGTTCTTTTCATTCGACCAAATCAACCAGGCAGCAGAGGACACAGAACGGGGTACCGCGATTAAGCCTGTGTTGCGTATGCCTGGATAGTCTGCTTCCTGAAGCGGGAACAACATTGTATCTGATGAAATATAAGGAAAGGATACTCATGAACACAAACTCACCCAGTGCTACAGAAATGCTCACGACTGCCACCAAATCAGCCCAGGACGGCCTCCTTAAGTTCGAGAGGCTACTACGAACTCTTAGCGATGCTGATCTCCATCGTGCTGATCCTGAAGGTGGTTGGACGGTGGCACAAATTGTCTCGCACATTCATATTTGTGGTCTCCTTTGGATTGCTGACCTTGAGCGCATGCGCCATGAGCCAGAGATGTTTATGTTTCGCGAGGAACTGGGACACGATGTCGTCGGTGCTCCGCCTCCGTCGTCTCAGGAAGCCGCTGAGCGCATTGCTAGCGTACGACATGCTTTGGAGGTCTGTCTGCCTGCTGTTGATCCAGCGATTGCAGATAAGCAGCTAGAAGTGACAACGTTAGGCAAAATGACCATTACAGAGTGGATGCCGCTCCTCATTGGTCACCTGCTGGGACACGCCGAGCAGGCCAGGGCTATCCTCCATACACGGGGTGTCCTGCATGACGAAAGCGAGAATGCTCACTAATAAAATATTTTCTCCACGACTGGAGAGAAAGAGGATGCTGTGGATTATGAAACTGCTGTCCAGGTATTTTTCCAACCTCCACCGGAAGGGACTCCCCCCCCTTACCCGGTTGTACATGCGAGCCCGGCTCGACGCTTGCGCGATGCCTGTGAACCTCTGGGGATTCACGCAGCATGGTCTCGTCGTACGAATGAGCGTCTGGCCTCTCTTGGCCTCAACTTTCTCACCGCATACGTTTGGGGACGGGCGGCATGTTTGGGCGAAGTTCCAGCGACGCTCGTTGTAGCAGCCTTCGCGGCCTTTGAACCGGGCCTGATAACTGCTACATACGAGGAGGCACGCCGCCATGTGAGTCGAGATGAGTTGCTTGCCGTCCGCGATGAGGCGACCATCGAGAGTTTGCAGGCGGCTCTGGGCAATGTGGACGTCACCGATGCTGTGAATGTCCTACGCCGAGGACTTTCGACCGTTGATGGCATCGGTCGAGCCTTGTTCTCCGGGCTTCTGTCGCGTCCATGGCCTGTTAATCCGATAGGTCAGCTATGGCGTGCCTGTGACCTGGTACGTGAGCATCGTGGCGATAGCCATATTGCCGCCTATATCACTGCCTGCCTTGGCCCGGTCGATATGAACATCTTGACAGAACTCTATGTTGGTATGCCGCTCTGCTCATATACCGCTACCCGTGGCTGGAGCGCAGAGGTCATTGCATCTCATGTTGCGCAGTTGCAGAAGAAAGGGCTGATCGCCGATGATGCATTGACTCCTGCCGGACTTCGTCTCCGGGAGGAGATTGAAGAGCACACCGATGCGATGGAGCAGTCACTTATTGAGGCGATTGGCAGTGACTTCGAGACACTTGTGACACACCTCAACGAGTGGGCTCAACTGTGCATCAAAGCGGGAGCATTTCCACCCAACATCCAGAAACGTGCAACGGGCTAACGAAAACTATTGAATACGGTAGGCTGTAAAAGGAGCAAGGATCGACTATCATAAAGAAAGGTGCGTAGCGGATACCTTATCCCCTTGCAGGATAGGGTATCCGTAGGCGGAGGTTGTATGAAAGAAAGACTCGTCCCGTCAGGACTAGAACGCCGCAAAGAAGATTATGGACTCATCACGGGGCATTTGCGCTATGTGGATGATCTGAAATCACCTCAGGAACGTCCTGCTGTGCTTCACATGAGCGTGGTGCGCAGTCCCTATGCTCATGCACACATCAAAGACATCAACCTTGAGGCAGCACAAGCACTCCCTGGTGTTGTTGCAGCCTTCAGTGGAGCAGAACTGGTGAGGAGTATGCCCATCCTTGAACTGATTACTTCTTTACCAGGTCTCAAGATACCGCAACGGCGACCAATGGCGCTCGATCGTGTGCGCTACGTCGGCGATCCGGTGGCGGTCGTGCTGGCAGAGAATCGCTATATTGCCGAGGATGCGCGTGACTTGGTCGAGGTTGACTATGACGTGTTGCCTGCAGTGATAGATCCAGAGGCGGCCCTAGCACCAGATGCTCCTTTGCTTTACGAGGAATTCGGCTCGAACCTTGCCATTCAGATACCAAGTGGAGGAGGTGACATTGAGGCCACATTTAAGCAGGCCGACCAGATCGTTCACCTGCGAGTTGTCAACCAGCGCGTTGCCCCTAGTTCCCTTGAGGGACGAGCCAGCCTGTTCGATTTTGATGCGGCCACGGGTCAGCTCTCGGCCTGGATATCTTCCCAGACGATCTACCAGTCTCAGCGTGCCTTGGCCCGTTCTCTGGGCTTGGATCAGAGCAAGGTTCGCGTGTATAATGCACAGGTTGGTGGAGCCTTTGGTGCGAAGATGAGCATCAGTGGGGAAGAGCTTGTCGCTGCTCTTCTGGCGGTTAAGTGCGAGCGACCGGTCAAATGGATTGAAGACCGCAGCGAGAATTTGCAGGCCCAAACGCACGGTCGTGGCCAGGTGAACTACATTGAGGCTGCTGTGCAGAAGGATGGACGACTTCTCGGCCTACGCGTGCGCTCCGTAGCCGACTTTGGTGCCTTTCTGGCGTACACCACCCCACTCTCCCCTAATACAACGGCGCGGATGCTTAATGGCCCCTACCAGATACAGGCGCTAGACTACCAGGCCCTGGGAGTGTTTACCAACACGGTCCCGACTGCAGCCTATAGGGGTGCTGGACGCCCTGAGGCGACCTATCTTTTAGAGCGAACAATGGACTGTATTGCACACGAACTGCATCTTGATCCTGCTGAGGTGCGCCGTCGCAACCTGATTCCACAGGACGCTTTTCCCTATCGCACCGTTCACGGAGCAATCTATGATAGTGGGAACTATGGGGCTGCCCTCGAACGGGTACTGGAACTCGCCGACTATCCTGGTTGGCGTGCAAAGCAGCAGGAGCAGCGCAACGCGCAGAGCAGTACGCTCCTGGGAATTGGCCTCTCCACCTTTGTGGAAATATCTGGTGGCCCCTTCGGTCAAACAGGACCTGGCATCCCACAGGACGCGGCCACCGTGCGTATTTGCCGCGATGGAACGCTTCTGGTGCAAAGCGGAGTGGCACATAATGGACAGGGACACTTTACCGCCTTCGCACAGATTGCCGCCCAGACCTTTGATCTCCCTGGCTCGCAGGTAGAGGTGCAGATGAATGATACCGCATTACCAGCCTACAGCATTGGCACTTTTGGCAGCCGCACCGTGCAGATAGGGGGGACAGCCGTGTTGCTGGCGGCTCAAGCCGTACGGGATAAAGCTCTTCAGGTCGCAGCACGACTGTTGGAGGCTTCTCCAGCAGATCTGGAAATGACAGGTGGACAGGTGAGGGTGCGCGGAGTGCCAGGGCGAGCGATTCCCTTGAGTGAACTCGCACGCCAGGTTGAAGAGCAGCCTGACCTGATCGAACACGACCCGCCTAACCTCGTCAACGGCACACCTATCGAAGGTCTGGCTGCCTGGCGTGATTTTTCTCCGTCAAGCCCAACGTTCTCCTCGGGTGCTCATGTGGCCGTCGTCGAAGTAGAGACCGAGACCGGGGAGGTACACATCCTCAACTACGTAGCGGTGGACGACTGCGGGCGAATCCTCAACTCCTATCTGACAGAGGCACAGGTGCATGGTGGTCTTGCCCAGGGTATTGGGCAGGCTCTCTATGAAGGGGTAATCTACGATCAGAATGGGCAGCCGCTTACAGGCACGCTCATGGACTACACTCTCCCGAATGCTGAACAGATACCCAATTTCGTGGTGGACGCCATCGAGACTCCCTCTCCTATTAACCCGCTCGGAGCCAAAGGTGCTGGTGAAGCAGGCTGCATTGGTGGACCTCCTACTGTCGTCAACGCTGTCCTTGATGCCCTTGCCCCACTCGGTATCGAAATGATGGATATGCCGTTACGTCCTGAGAAGATCTGGGCCTCGGTGCAAGCAGCACGTCAGGGAACGCTGAAACGAGTTGATCCCACCCCTCCAGCCTTTTTTCGTGCGCCAGCCATTCCTAAGCAAGGGGATACAAACCATCAGGGAGGTGTAAGTTCGGTGGATGTATAATTTTTTACAGGTCGCATAACTATCCGTGAGAGGAACAACACAGCCCTCAAGTCGGGTGCTGATCAGCCAGCACCCGGCTTGAATGGTCTCCAACGTCAATCATATCACGGTAGATTTTTATAGAACCCTTCCTTTACGATGGCTTGGTAGGAGATCGTCAATGCGATATGCTTATGGAATATTGACAAGTCACGGTTCAGAAGTTGGGCGCTCTGAAGGTGAGTTCAGAGTGCCCCGCAAGAGTGTAAAAACCCACCGCTACTCTTTCAGGCCGCTACCTGCGAAACCCTGGACGATCTGGCGCTGGAAGAAGAGGAACGCGATCAGCGTGGGTAGGCCACCAAGCACCGCTGTTGCCATGATCTGGGCATAGTGAATGCCGTAGGAGGTCTGCACAGTCGCCAGGCCGATTGGTAGCGTCATCATCTGTGTGCTCGTGACGGCAATGAACGGCCAGACGAAGTTGTTCCAGGAGGCAACAAAGGCGAAGATGGCGACCGCCGCAATCGCGGGCTGCGAGAGAGGCATCCATATCTGCCAGTAGACGCGCCAGCGACTGGCCCCGTCCATGATGGCAGCCTCCTCCAGTTCGCGCGGCAGGCCATCGAAGAACTGCTTGAATATGAAGACCGCGACCGACACGGCGATCTGCGGCAGGATGATGCCCCAGTATGAGTTAACCATGCCGAAGGCCTGGATCACAGTGAACAGCGGGACGATCAGGATTGGGGCCGGCACCATGATGCCTGCCAGGACGAGCCAGAAGGTCGCATTTCTGCCGCGAAATGGGATGCGTGAGAAGGCAAAGGCTGCCATGCTGGCCAGAACGACCGTGAGTACTGTGATGATCACCGAGGTGATGATGCTATTCAGATACCAGCGCGGTAGCTCGCCAGCCTGTAGCACTTCTATAAATCCCTGAAGCGTGAAGTGCGTCGGAAACCAGGTGACGGGAATCGTTGTCGTCTGCGTTTCAGGCTTGAAGGCAGTATCCACGGCCCAGAGCAAAGGGATGATCCAGATAATCGCAAGAATGGTGAGGATGACATACATCGCTCCCTTGCCGACCTTGCGGCTCTGATCGGCGGTGTTGGCGCGCGTCGCCTCGTGCGAACGGGCGATTGTTGCGCTCTGTGTTGCCATTAGTTATTCCTCCCTTGACGCGATAGAAACCAGAACTGGCCCAACGAGATGAGCAGTATCAAAACGAAGAAGATGTACGAGGTCGCTGCTGCAAAGCCAACGCGGAAATTGGTGAAGCCGGAGTCGTAGATGTACTCGATTACCGGGCGTGTCGAGAAGGCTGGTCCACCACTGGTGAGCAGGTAGGTCTGGCCGAAGAGTTGTAGCGACGCGATGATCTGCAGGACTATGATGAGCAGCGTCTGCCTGTTCAATAGAGGAATGGTGACGTAGCGGATCCGGTTCCACCAGCCCGCGCCGTCGAGTGACGAGGCCTCATACACATCCTTCGATATTTGTTGCAGACCTGCCAGATAGAGTAGGAAGTTAAAGCCCAGCGACCACCAGATGGTGACGAGAACAATGGAGAGCATCGCCACACCCGGTTGCGTCAGCCAGTTGACGCTGGGGAGACCGAGCGAGTTCAGCGCGCCGTTGAGCAGGCCGAAACCCGGCTCGAACATCCAGGTCCAAATCAATGCCATGACGGTTACGGAGAGCGTGTAGGGCGCGAAAAACGCCAGCCGATAGATCCACTGCATGCGCCGAGAGACGCTATTGACCATCAAGGAGAGCACGAGCGACAGGACGACGAGGATGGGCGTGCTGATGATAGTAAACACAATGGTATTCCAGAGTGAACTCCAGAAATTCGGGTCTCTGAGTGCCTCTGCATAGTTGCCGAAGCCGAGAAATTGATTCGTGCCACTACCAACCAGGCTCCAGTTGAATAAGCTCATACGTATGCCGAGGAGAATCGGCCAGACCAGAAAGATTACGTAGACAATCAGCAGCGGAAGAATGAAGCTCCACCCGATGAGATCGAGTCGCCAGGGCGAGGCACGCTTAGGAGATGCCTTGAGCGAATGCGATGCATCATGCGATATCACCTGCTGTTGTATCGAGGTATCAGACATAGTAATGCTTTCCCTTTCATGAGCCAGGACTGTACTGTCCTGGCACTAACCATTCACTGATTGTGGCAATGGCACGGGTTGATCGAGCAAGCGCTGGACTGATGAGTGAAAGAGTTGCAAGGATTGGGGTACTGACATCTGTCCCGTGAGCGATCCCACGAAGGAGTTCTGTGCGACAGTCTCGAACTGGGAACCAGCTCCACTGAACCAGGCAGCTGGGTCGAGCACGGCGACAGCGGCGTCCGACGCATAGTTGGACTGTGGCTTGAGTGCCTTATATTGCGCACTCTGCGCAACGGGCAGGTAGGCTGGGATATGGCCACCCTTCGCCCAGGTGTAGCTTTGCTTGAGCAGTCCAGCGATGAATTGGTAGGTTGATGCCTTCGTCTGCTGATCGGGCGTAGCACCACGCGGGACGATGAATGCATGTGAGTCGGCCCAGGTCTGCTGACCCCCGAAGACGTTGGGGAAGGGAACCACATTGAAGTTCATTGCCCCCTCGAACGTGGGCACTTCCCATTCGCCATTCCAGTGGAAGCCAACTTTGCCACCGCCGAAGAGCGCGACAGAGCCCGCGTAGTCGATGTTCGGATTGGCGACCTTGCTCTTGAGCGTCAGGCTTGACATGAAGGTGAGCGCCTGCTCCGCATGCGCTTCGTTCAGGACGAACTTCGTGCCGTCAGGCGAGAGCACATCACCACCAAGTTGTTTGTAGAGTCCGTTGAAGAGACGCCAGATGGTCAAGTCCTGCACAGCGAGGGAGAGCCCCGCATTGCCCGTAACCTTCTGCGCACGCATGAACGCATCCGTAAGCGCTTGAGGACCCTGGAGAGGCTTCAGATTGTTGCCGCTATCGAGCAGACCGGCCTTGCGGCACACATCGACGTTGTAGTACATGACAAATGGATGCGTGTCGAGTGGTACGGCGTAGAGCTTGCCATTGAATTGCGCACGCTGCCAGACAGCCGGGAGGAAATCGTTCTCGGTGACGCCATACTGCGCCAGAAGTGGGAGATCGATCGGCTCCAGGATATTGGCGGCGGCATAGGTGGGAAGGCGCGACAGGTGTGTGATGGCGGCGTTTGGCGGACTGCCTCCAACCACCGACATCGCCAGTTTCGTGTAGTAGGGCGATCCCCACGCTAGTGTGACAGCATTGAAGTTGCTGCTGGGATGGCGCTGCTGAAATGCTTGCTCCATATCGATCATACGCGCACCATCACCGCCGCCGAAGAGATTCCAGTAGGTAACCGTATTACTACTGCCAGGTGAGCCTATGCCGCACGATGCAAGCGTACCGCCTGCCAACCCCGCAAGTCCTAGCATTCCAGCACCTTGTAGAAAGCGCCGTCGCCCAAACACATTTTCAGGTTGCTGATGCATCAAGTCCTCCTTGTGATTTGAGATACTACCGATAACGCACTACAGTGGTCGCACTTCGTTGTACGTAACAATCGCTTAGGTACTGTACTGCGTAGGTGCAAGCTAGCACCTTCTATGAATTGAGAAACTTGAAGAATTGCCTCGCGCTGCCCTTTTGAACGATAAGAACTGTTGGCTCATGACCGACTCGAACTGCTTGAGCATTCATCATGTGCCGATACATCTGCTCTGCATGTCACAAAGAGTTTCATGATATGGCCTCCGTTGTATCACTCGCAAAAGGAGTAATTTCTTGAACTTTCTGCATCTGGCGAATCACATCACCTGGCACCGCTGCCGAGGACCGGCTTGTAATCTGATGTACGGCTGCTGGATCGAGCTTTGGTTCGCGCTCTGCACTCAGTAAACCATTCGTTTCCTGACCGGTGTCGGTTAATTGTGTATAGCAAAAGCCAGCAATGGCCGGGCTATCCAGGATGGCATCGATGAGTTCACGGTATTTAGAAAGAAAGGCCTCGCTACTTGTGACGGTACCGTAGCCATGCCATGGTTCTCCCTGTTGAGGGGAGTAACTGATGCCTCCGAACTCGGTCAGCATAATTGGCTCGTTTGTGCGCTGATAGCTAGGAAGTGCCAGCGTGCGGTAGTGCGGTTGCACCTCGTGTAGCGTGCGTTCGACTGCTTCAGTACTCCCATATCGCTCTCGTAGGATAGTCCCTTCAAAGGAGTAGTCGTGGACGCTGTAAATATCACTGATGATGTGCTCCCAGCCATCGTTGCCGATGACGGGACGTGTCGGGTCGAAAGTTTTGGTAAGGTGGTAGAGAGTCTGCACATAGTGTCGTTGACTTGGATTATACGCGACATCGGGTATGCCCCAGCTTTCGTTCAATGGAACCCATACGGCAATGCAGGGATGGCTATAATCACGAGCAAGTACCTCCTGCCATTCGCGGATCAGACGCTCCACAGCACTAGGAGAGAAGACATAAGCATTGGCCATTTCACCCCAGACCAGCAGACCGAGGCGATCACACCAGTAGAGGAAGCGGGGATCCTCAACCTTTTGATGAATGCGTACGCCATTGAAGCCAAGTGCTTTCGCTAATTCTACCTCGCGACGCAGAGCTTCATGAGTGGGAGCAGCAAGGTGCGACTCTGACCAGTACCCTTGCTCTAAAGCAAGGCGCAGATAATAGGGGCGTCCATTAAGCAGAAAGCGTCCATGAGCTACACCAACGCTGCGTAACCCAGCATAGCTCTGTACCTCGTCGACGATTTCATTTCCTCTAAGTAACGTGAGTGTTGCATCAATGAGGTTGGGAGATTCGGGGGACCAGAGCAACGTACTTCTGTTCATCATACCTGCACGGTCAAATGCAATCTGGCGTTGCACCTCTGTTCCCTGCACCAGGTAGATGTCATCAGCAAGTGTTACACCATGCAAACTGAGTTGTACATGAAGGTGCACAGGCTCTTTCTGCCGTTGAAGGAGCACGGTGAAGCCGAGTAGCCCTGCATCAAGGTCAGGAGTCCAGCGCACCTGTGTAATATGTGTAGGATCAACTGGTTCCAGCCAAACAGGCTGCCAGATACCTGTTGTACGATGATACCAGATGTTATGCGGCCGCTCCTGCCAGTCCTGCTTGCCGCGAGGCTGTGCCAAGTCGAGCGGTGCATCCTCAGCACGGATAACAAGAATCTGATCTTCGCCCGAATGCAGTGCCATTGTGATATCTGCGCTAAAGGGAGTCTGCCCACCCTCGTGTGTTGCAACCAGTTGTCCGTTTACCCATATATGCGCCCGGTAATCTACCGCTCCACAGTGCAGGAGGAGCCGCTTCCCAGCAGCTACGGAAGGAACTTGAAATGTGCGTCGATACCATACGATGGGATGAAAGCTGATATCGCCAATGCCACTTGCAGACGATTCAGGTGGGAAGGGGACCTGAATGGTGCGCGTGTAGACATCTGCACATGCCTGCCAGGACTCATCAAGACCGCGCTTGTCGTCGTCATAGGCAAATTCCCACGCTCCTCCGAGATCAATCCAGCAGGTACGAGTAAGTTGGGGACGCGGGTGAATGATGTTTTTCTTCTCTTGCAAGCTATCCTGTCTTGATAGTATCATTTGACTCTCCTGAACTAATTGCGACTTGATGAAGCAAATCCTAATATTAGGAAGGGAATGTGCGGATACGTCATGATTACGGATTTAAGAATGGTTGAGCTACCGAGAAGGATGTTACAATAGGTTCAACGTTGAACCTATTGTAACATCCTTCTTGACAACCTGTCAAGGGGACGAATTAGGCCTCTGTCTTAGGTGAAAAGCTAATTTGACACTTGTTGACTGCAGGTACTATTATGATAGAGGATCAAAAGGATGAGGCAGTAGAGGATAAAGAGTATCTCCTGAGAAGAATGGATGGCAATGACAGTACATCTCAAGGATATTGCGGAATATACGGGTTTTTCCGCTAAAACTGTATCAAATGTTATCAATGGCAACTATGCGCGGGTTAGCGCACAAACGCGTGTTCAGATACTAGAGGCGATAGAAAAGCTGAGTTATCGGCCTGATATAGCTGCACGCTACTTACGTAAGGCCCATGTTGGTGTGATCGCACTCGCAATTCCTTATCTTGCTAATCCTTATTTCGCGGAAGTCGCGAACGAGATCACTGCTGCCGCTGCTGAGCACTCATATACTGTCCTGCTCGATTCTACCCAAGGAAAATGGGAAAACGAACTGCTACTAGTCAAAGGTTTGCGTCCGCATCTCATTGATGGCCTCATACTAGATGCCCAATCCCTGACGGCCGAAGATCTTCAGCCAGGGGAGATCAAAAAGCCTGTTGTGCTGCTGGGCGAGCGTTTCTTTGGGTCTCCATACGATCATGTGATCATTGATAATGTAGCAGCAGCGCACGTGGCAACCAGCCATCTGTTGAGTCTGGGAAGACGGCGGATTGCAGCGATCGGTGTGCTTGAGCACTCGCGAAGTGAGGCACCTGTGCTTCGCTTGCAAGGTTTTTTACAGGCATTGAGGGAAGCTGGACAGGAGATGGACCCAGCTTTGTTGGTACCTATGGACGTATGGAACCGAGCGAACGGCGCGGAGGCGATGCGCTACCTGCTCTCGCTCAAACATCCTCCCGATGCTGTTTTTTGCTTCAACGACTTGCTGGCGCTGGGAGCAATGTCCATGCTGCACGACGCGGGTCTGCTCATCCCTGGAGACGTAGCAGTCGTAGGTGTTGATGATATCGAGGATGGGCGCTACGCCACTCCCACACTCACGACCATTGCCCCTGACAAAGAGAAGATTAGCCGCCTGGCTGTGTCATTGCTCCTTGAACGGATTAAAGGGACGCGTCAACAGCCACTAGAGCGCATTGCTGTACCCTTTCATCTGCGTGTGCGCAAAAGTACGATATGAAGGGTCCTGTATAGTGGAACGGATATCTTAGTTGTCAGCCGAGCCTTTTTCATCAGATAACGAAATCATTTAAAGTGTTTTTTCTGCAAAACTCTGCTTCCCCATCAAAACGATTAATTACGTAAAAGCCCAAAAACGCAGTTAGCTATCTCTTTACTCATGCTCAGACAACTAACACACTCTGTAAAACCATGAGAATAATGACAAATCATGCATTCAACTTGCATGGTGTTGCCGTGTGGCGGGAAGATTGCTTGGGCGAATTCAAAAATATGATAAAATGTTGCTAAACCGCCGTGAAGCATCAGCAAACTGTTGATGCTCTCTTCTCACACAAGCACTGGCATGAATGCCTAGCAAAGAAAGTGAACCTGTATGGCAGATAATCGTAGGTCATCAGACAATCCGCAGGAAAAAGACAATGCAAATACCCCCTCTTCTATCTCTGATTCGATCATTGATTCCAGCTTGTTGAACGCACTTGAATGGCGCTCAATCGGCCCTTATCGTGGCGGTCGCGTCGTAGCAGTCGCAGGCGATCCAGTGAATGCGCTTGTCTTTTATTTTGGCTCAACGGGTGGCGGAGTATGGAAAACGACCGATGGTGGTCTCATCTGGGAGAATGTATCAGACGGCTATTTTAAGCGCGCATCGGTTGGAGCGATTGCCGTTTCGCCCTCTGATCCCAACATAATCTATGTCGGAATGGGTGAGACTTCTATCCGCAGCAACGTCTCGCACGGTGATGGCGTCTACAAGTCGACCGACGGAGGTAAAACTTGGACCCATCTTGGCCTGGAGGATACACGCCACATTGCCAAAGTGCGCATACACCCTCAGAATCCGGATCTGGTCTATGTTGCTGCCCTGGGCCATGCTCACGGACCGAATGCAGAACGAGGAGTTTATCGTTCGCAAGATGGTGGGAAGACCTGGGAGCAGATTCTCTTCCGTAGCGACAATGCAGGAGCCATTGACCTCGCGCTTGACCCGCGCAACCCGCGCATCCTCTACGCCTGTTTCTGGCAAGCACTGCGCTTGCCACATACACTCATCAGTGGTGGTGAGGGCAGCGCCATTTTCAAGTCGACAGATGGAGGTGATACCTGGAGCGAAATCACGCGGAATACAGGACTGCCAAAGGGATTGCTAGGGAAGATCGGCATTACCGTTTCTCCTGCCAAAGAGGGACGCGTCTGGACTCTTGTTGAAGCGGCAGATGGAGCTGTGTTCCGCTCTGATGACGGTGGTGAAACATGGCAACGACTCAGCGAAGAACGACCTTTACGTTCGCGTGCATGGTACTATCAACATATTATCGCTGACCCACAGGATGCCGAAACACTCTGGGTACTGAACGTTCAGGCATGGAAATCAATCGATGGTGGACGCACATTTTTCGATGTAGGCATACCGCATGGCGATCATCATGACCTTTGGATTGATCCGAACAATCCTCAGCGCATGATTGAAGGGAATGATGGAGGTGCCTGTATTTCATACAACGGCGGCGAGAGTTGGTCAACCCTCTATAACCAGCCTACCGCCGAGTTCTACCACGTCACGACTGACACTCAGGTCCCTTATCGCGTCTATGGTGCGCAGCAAGATAATTCAACCATTAGCGTTCCAAGTCGCTCACCACTGGCAGGCATTCCGCAATCGGACTGCTATGAAGTTGGTGGTGGGGAAAGTGGTTACATTGCTGTACGGCCCGATAACCCGAACATTGTTTTTGCTGGAAACTATCAGGGCTATCTTACCTGCTACAATCACCGGACCGAACAGCATCGTAACGTCTCCGTCTGGCCTGAACTAGCGTCGGGTTGGGGCGCGAAGGAGCAAAAGTATCGCTTCCAGTGGACGTATCCTATTTTGCTTTCCTCCCATGATCCGAATATTCTCTATGTCACAGGCAATTATGTCTTTCGCTCCACAGACGAAGGCAATAGTTGGGAGATTATAAGTCCTGACCTCACGCGCAACGATACTACTAAAATGGAACCTTCCGGCGGTCCAATTACCAAAGATAATACAGGTGCGGAGTATTATGGAACCATCTTCGCTTTTGCGGAATCGGCCTGTGAACAAGGGCTATTCTGGGCAGGTTCGGATGATGGTTTTGTCCACATCTCGCGTGATAACGGCAAGAATTGGCAGGATGTGACTCCTCAGGACTTACCTAAATGGGGGCTCATCAGCATCATCGAACCATCCCCTCATGACCCAGCAACGGCCTATCTTGCCGCAACCTGCTACAAGTCTGACGACTTTCAGCCCTATCTCTTGAAAACCAACAACTATGGACAAACATGGACGAAAATCACTACAGGCATTCGCGCCAACGATTTCACGCGAGTGATTCGTGAAGACCCCATACGGCGTGGGTTACTCTACGCGGGAACGGAGACGGGTATACACGTTTCCTTTGACGATGGAGGACATTGGCAATCGTTGCAGTTGAATTTGCCCGTCGTCCCCATCCATGACCTCGTCGTCAAAGATGATGACCTCGTTGTGGCAACACATGGGCGTTCGTTCTGGATTCTCGATGATATCACTCCACTACGAGTGATGAACGAAGAAGTACAAAACGCTGCAGCGTACCTGTTCAAGCCACGTCCGACTAGTAAATTCTTGACCAATTGGGGTTTTGCGCGTCCAGCATCTACTGGAAAATTTTATCGTGGTACGGGTGCCACGATGGTAACTGCCATCCGCAAGCATAAGCCTAACGGCGAAATAGTAGACTACAACTTGGATGCCGGGCAGAATCCTCCTGATGGAGTGCTCGTATCCTACTATTTCAAACAGAAGCCAGCAGGTGAGGTGAAACTCACCTTCCTCGATGCTGAAGGAAAGGCAGAGATTCATACCTTTTCAAGCGAAGTGGGGCAGGAAGAACCAATTACCGATGAAGCTGCGCCACCAGCGAAAACCGAAGAGCAAGGCAAGAAGGAGGTATATATACCCAAAGAAGTGGGTTCCAACCGCTTTATTTGGAACATGCGCTACCCGGAGGCAACCAAGGTGGAAGGCTACGTTGGTGGTGAAGGAGCGCTGGCTGGACCAACCGTTCCTCCTGGAATGTACCAGGTCCGGCTGACTGTTGGAGATCAGACTTACACCCAACAATTCCAGGTTGCCAAAGACTCACGTTTATCAGTTACTGAGGAAGATTTACAGGCACAGTTCGAACTGCGCTTCAAGATCTGGCAAAAACTCTCAGAAACTCACGAGGCCATTAATAAGATCAGGAGTATTCGACGCCAAATAGAGGATTGGGAGCGGCGTACCCAGAGTCAAGAAGAATACAAAGAGGTATCGAATGCAAGCAATCCTTTGAAGGAGAAAATCTCAGCCATCGAAGAGGAACTCATTCAAGTCAAGGCAAAGGCTCGACAGGATACTCTCAACCACCCGGCCAAGCTCAATTCTAAATTAGCAGCTCTCGGAGGCACTATTGGTGGTGCTCACGCTGCTCCTACCAAACAAGAATACGAGCTATACGACTACCTTGTATCTTGTATCGATACTCAACTCAAAAGCTTGCAGGGGGTTATAGATACCGACGTCGTGGCATTCAATACCCTTGTCAGAGAGAAGAATGTACCTGCAATTGTGCCAAGCACAGTTGTGTAGCTCTGTGTAACGGTTCCATTGCAAAAATGGTGATGATAGGGTGCTTGCTCTATCGTGCTTGGTTTGCAATGGAGCTAAAAATGAAATCCTTCAGTCGCTCTTCACAGTCTTCATCACCTGTGCTGGCTACTTAGTATATCTGTTTCTTCTCTTCGCCATCTACTGATGAGATAGATGGCGATACATTTCTCCAAATATGGATTCTGGAACATGATCCAGTGATATGCAATACGGAAAACACTTGGAATAGTTGCCCTGAGAAAGATGTTCTTCTAGTAGAGAAATACTTGTAGGCCTGCTTACATTTTTTCTCGGTTTTTAATATGCTAAAGAGGAGATGTGATTGATGAATACATGGGATGAACGAAACAAATCGGTTATCGAGGAATTCCGTACACATGGAGGCCAAGTGAAAGGTTGGAGCCCGTTAATCTTGCTGACAACCACTGGCGCCAAAACTGGTCTACCTCGCATAGCTCCCTTGATGCTTGTTGCTGATGGTAATCGCATACTTGCAGTAGCCTCCAAAGGAGGCCATCCAAAACATCCTGAGTGGTATCTCAACCTGCTGGCCCACCCCGAAGTTACGGTTGAGGTCGGGAGCGAGAAATTTAATACCACTGCCCGGATTCTCACCGGCGATGAGCGAGAACAAGCGTTCAGGAGAGCAGCAGAAGTATTTCCTCCGTATGCCGAATATCAAAAGAAGACGGCGCGCGAAATTCCTGTCATTGCACTCGAACGGCCAGTCAAATAACTCACCCGACTCGATTGTGCAGTAACTTGTAGCCAGATAGTGGACAAATTGCTCATTACGGTTGCATGCGTCACGACAACGCCTCGCGCTACCATCGGCTACTGGACGTCGCGAAAGCTGAGCGAAAAGTGGAAGTACAGCCAGAAGCAGTGGGTGATAATTTCAGGCGGGAAGCGAAACCCTTTGTGATCGGGAGTATTGTGTTTGTTTTCATGAAGCTATCCTAGCACAATGCTCAGCAACACCTTCCCAAGTTAACAATACCCTCGCTAGTAATATTGTGCCAAGTCTGAAATCGCTCGTACATGAGAACACGGTATTCGACCGCTTTGAGTCGATTGCTTGTGTTTCTTATGGCGAGTATGCCGGAGGCTTCATACATTCCGCGAGTTGATAGTACCTATTACATTGAGATTGAGAACGCTACTCTTTTGGTCACTGTTCCTCTTGTGAACAATCAGTCCTCAGGATAGTGATCAAGGTAACGAGTAAACGTATAAAGAATGTTATGTATGGCTCATAAGTACCAATATACGAAGAGAAGCTTCATTTCAAGTTCTAGAGAGTCATTACAATTTGAATTAATAAGAAGAACTGCATAGGTTTTACATGCAACTTTAACGTAAGCTGTCTCGTGTCCTTAGCGTATATTACGAGCACAAGTAAGCACAGTTAATCTTTAGATTTTAGCAGAAGCAATAAAGAGGCTCCTCCGGCAAGAGTGATATCACCACCATCCGACATATTCACATTACCAACGCAGTGGTCATCAATATCGCTGACAGTTCCATCTTCATCAATACGACCAATTTGACGGTCGTCGTTATCTGTGATAATCCCATCTTCACTTACATTACCTACATGGCGACCATAACCATCTATGATAGTCCCATCTTCACTTACATCGCCTATCTTGCGACCATCGTTGTTTTCGACAGTGCCGTATTGGTTCACATCACCTATCTTGAGTTTATTGTTATCATAGATTTTCATCAAGACCCCGCCTTCTAGACTCGCTTGCTTTTACAAGTGGTGAGTTTACTCTTGTCAAGCTCTTATTTGAAACCTAAAAGATAATTTCTAGAAAAATGGCAATTCGAAAGGACAAATCTCGTATTATTCGCATTACATTAGAGGAAAGAAAAGAGCATGTAACTATGACGCCTAGTACCATACAACCTCTTCCTGCTTTTTAACAAAACCGCTTGCAGAGCTAATTCATCTGATAAAAAATCTGAGAAGCACAAATATGCTGTTTAGTCTTTGTGTCCATAAGAAAGTATAACACATCAACTGGCCTATACTAGAAGGTTGAGGATGTAGAAGGTGAGCCAGAAGCAAATATGAGGACAACTATTTTTTTACATACAGCTAGTCTTGCAGGATGCCATCCCGAAAGTTGTGTAAAGGTGTCCCGTAAATAAGAAGAGATGGATGTGAGACAAGCGCAACGACATCAACTCTCGTAAGAGGTAGCATGTATGCGCATACTCTCCAGGAAGAAAGT
>JAABUZ0100004274.1_pt1 | contig 19910 bp, 22 predicted proteins | sample 5562091 | NCBI WGS metagenome assembly JAABUZ01 (sample SAMN12813069, study PRJNA571459) | rock metagenome | isolation source: Antarctica rocks | place: Antarctica: Victoria Land, Linnaeus Terrace sud | collected 2015-12-21 | reverse complement strand
CAAGCCATGGCAGGGGACTTGTCCTTGCCCAAGACCACCGTCTGGGTCAGGCATCGCTTTCGGTGGCTGCTGCTGACGTCGGCCTCAACGAAGGTTCACTTCCGTTCACCCTTCCCGATCTTCCCCTAGCCCGGTGCGCTCCGGATGCCTCGGAGGTCCTTGGACGTTTCCCTGATGCTTCAGACCGTGCCGTTACCAGCACGACCCGTCAGGAATGGGGACAGAGTTGGACCCTACTCTGAGCACCTCCTTTCTGTGCTACTCACACTGTGCGACCTCGTGTCGCACCTGCCAGTAAAGCCAGAAACTCCCATTCACCGTCGGACAAGTTAACACGATCACCCAGTTGGTTGATTTCATGGAGAATGGCCTCAGCCTCAGCCCGCGTCCTGATTGTGTGTGGTTTGACTTGCACAAATAAGTCCGTATATGAAGGCGTCTCCTGAAGTGCTCTCATGTCAACTTGCATCTGTCTTTGCTGTACTCCGCGTGTGTCAGCGCATGTCGGATGTAGAGTCGCTTACCCTCGGACAACAACCTGACGGCCATCGGTCAGGAGCACATGGAGGCTGTACTCCGCCCGACCGCGCCTGCGCCCGACATATCGATAGGTCCTGCCGGCATGCACGGCCACCGGCCGGCGGTTCAGCCGTTGGGAGCCAGCGTACAGGTCAAAGCCTGCGACTCCGCGCACCGTGACTAGCCGCCAGGTGAACGTCACCGTAGTCTGACGAGTGCTGGCGGCAAAGTGCGATACCTGAGAGACTGTCGGATTGCTCCCGGCCCCAAATCGGACGACGGTGGAGGCAATACCGTTCGCGGTCACATCCTTGTTCCAGGTGAGGAGCGGAAGGTCCTGAGGACTCATGGATGCGGTAATGAAGTCGCCGGAGAAGCGGCTGTTGCCCATGCAGCCGGCGGCGAAGCAGATGGGTCCCTGATGCACAACAGGATCGACCGTCGTCACAGTCCAGGTTGGGGTGGCGGCGGTGGCATTAAAGGTCTCCGCGTAGATCGTAGACCACGTGCTGTTGGTGAGCGTGTTCGGATCGCCGTTATCGGTCGTGTAGTAGTAGAGAACGCCGACGTGCCCCTGGGTACCGGCCGCGACGGCGGTGAAGGTGGCAGTGCCGGTCAGAGTTTGGGGAATAGGCGGTAGTTGGGTCCAGTGCTGCCCCTCGTCCGGGCTGTACGCCGTTACCACTTCGCGGCCACCCTGTGGATTCGCCATTTCCGAGGCAAGCCAGACGTTGCCTGATTGATCCATCGCGTCGCTGGGTAGTGAATTCGGGAGGGGCAGAGGTGACGAGCGTTCGGTCTGGGTGACGCCGGCGCCGGTCGGGTCCCAGACGTACATGCTGTCCAGATTCGTGTTACCGTCGTTGAGCGACTGGAGTACAAGCGAACTGCCCGGCTTTTGGAGTAGCGGGCCGGTCTGGGGCTGCAGAACGTTACTGGTAAATTGGGTCGGCACAAACGTCGTCCCCCGGTCGTGACTGACCAGAAAGGCAGTTTCGTACAGGCCTTCATTGGTAGTCTCATACGCCGACGTGGTAGATGGCGCCAGCACCCACATGCGATCGGTCCCGCCGGGCACCACCGCCGGGTTGCAGGCGAAGGTGTTCCCTTTGTCGTCACTGGTGCAGACTGCGGTGGTTCCCGCATACGGATAGTCGTCGGTGAAATACAAACGTCCACCGGGATCGACAGAGATCGAGCTATCACTGTTGAGATTCACCGTGGAAACGACGGGGCCTGGCAGCTGCATCCAAGTGGCCCCATGATCGGTGGACCGATAAATGTACTGCAAAGCGCTGATGTAGAGGGTGCCATCGGGCGCGACTTTCACGATAGGCTCGTTTCCTTTGGCGCCAACCGTTACCGCGCTGATGGCGCCGCTTGACGGTGGCGCGGCGCCCGAAACCGTCGGCACGGCCGCCGCGCTGATCAGAAGAGAGGTGATGGCCACGAGGTAGCCAAACCGGTAGCATGACATGGGGCGCTCTCCTTCTGGTTGTATTCGTCTGCCTTTACCCTACATTGTCATAGCTGGCGGTTCACAGCGATTCCGCGGGTCTTACCTTGATCCCGCTCGCCTTGGCGCCAAGTTTTGAATATTGAGACGCCCAACATCACTCTTCCCTCGATTTCGCGATCTACCGCTTCTGACGGTGCAGCGACCGATCGGGAACGCGAATCATGGCCGCCACATCGAGATCGCCACCCAGGAACTGATTGACGTCGCGGGCAACTCGTTCGGTGTCGTTGAGCACCTCGTGGTGATTGACATAGAGGACGCTGAAGTTGGGCCGGCCCTCGATCCAGGCGTCAAACTGCAACAGTTGCCGCCGGTAGATATCGACTAGTTGCTCCTCCTTCAGTCCACCCGCTCCTTTACCATTTCGTCGCAACATGGTTTCCTGTGAGGCGATGACCTCTTCCAACTTCCGCCTGGTGAAGACCACCTGATAGGTGTAGCCACCGGGCAGGTCGTACAAGAGGCGGTAGACCATCTTGACCGCGTGGCCGGGTGCCCGCTCCAGCCAGGCAGGCTCCTCTTTGACCGTTTTCACGGCCTCGAACTCGTAGTACCCACGGGGATTGTCATCATCCGGCTGCCTGATTTGATCGGTGAGGACCGGAATGCCTCCCGCGTCAAGCATCTGCATCATCAGGGACGTACCCGACCTGGGCAAGCCGGCCACAATCGTTATCGGTCTCTGTGTTGGCGTCACATGTTTCTCCCTACGGCTCAGGGTAGATGGTAATTGATCACACCCATAGTTGATTATTCCCCGGGAAGTCGGGAGCACGCTTCTCCACAAAGGCGGCAATTCCTCTGCTCTCGAGTGCCGTCTGCGTTTCCAGCGTCTCGGTCCACCCACTCTGCAGTAGGCGCTTCGACATGCCGAAAGCGCTGGTTGGGCCGGTCGCCAGCTCCCGCCAGCTCGACACTGACAGCGTTGTGCGCCTCCTGGCGACTGAGGGCGAGATGCGCGATTCCATCGCGGATGTCGAGGAGCACGCTGTTCTGGTTCATACCCTACCGTACATCACGGAGAATCGTCATCTTGATAATGCATTGAGCTTCGGCATGGCCGGCGTAAGTTGCCCCGATTCGCCTCAGTGCTTCTCTTGGACGTACAAGAGCCGCTACCGTAGCAAGTAGAGGGGGAAATGCGGATGAGTACGTTAAAAAAGACCGTGCTGATCATCGACACCGACGTGGGCGGCGCCCAGCTGCTGCACGATATGCTCGACCTCGATGGGTTTGATCCGGTCGTGGTGAGCCACCTGGAAAGCGTCAAGTCGATCGCGCTCGGTGTGGCGCCGGATGCCTTTGTGATGACTGTGATGCTTCCCCCCACCACGGCTATCGAATTAGCAGCGGAACTCCGCGAGTCGTTCGAGAAGACGCCTATGATCGCGTTGACGAGTTCAATGTTAATGCGCGAACTGGCGGAGGAGTCAGAACTCTTCACGGCGGTGCTGGACCGGCCCCCCGACTTCTCCATCTTGCTCGACGTGCTGCTCCAGCACAGCGAGGAAGATGGAGAAGGGCAGGAGGGGAATGCAGATACCCACCCGCCGCAATGAGCGGAAGCCCATGCACTGTCTGAACGCAGCCTGCTGAGACGGTAATTGTCTGTATTACCGCATACGGATCCCCCTTCAGCACGGCCTGCTTCTGCGCTCGAGTGAGGCCAGAAAGAAGTGCTACTCGGGCCTAATCTTCACGATATGCTCCTCTGTCTATTCCTGCTATAGCGCCAAGAACGTCAACCAGGGAAGTGTGTGCTGTGATGGAACGAGATGGCGAAGGCGAAGACGGTCGTTATCACGCCCCCAACCAGTGCAAGGACGATGCCGGCCGTGAGAACGCATCCAGCGGTGATTGTCCCATGCTATGGAACGATGTGGACAAGCGTGCCGATAGGCGCCCAGTAGTAGAGGAATCGCGCGACGTTATATGGGACGTTTACGCAGCCGTGTGTGCCGCCGTAGTTAGTTCCAGGCGGGCCGCTGGTGTTGCTGCCGCGGCCATATACGCCGCGCCAGGGCGCATCGTGGATAAAATAACCACCGCCCAGAAACTCTAAGGCGAAGCTGACCTGCGACGTGGGGTACCACTTCGACGAGCCCTTCGGCCAGGGGGAGATAAAGGTATACGGACTCCGCTTGGCGAAAACCACAAAGTGACCCGTAGGGGTGCGGAGAATGGCATTGCCGGTAGTAACCGGGCTACTGATCACCACTCGTGGCCCATCCCAAGCCCGGAGTCGCTCCCTTGAGAGCGAGATGGTGATGCGTTTGCACCCGCAACCATTGCTTCTAGCCGCTTGAGCGGGCGATGCAACGTGGGCCGAGATGAAGACGGAGGCGATGACAAGGATAAGCGAGACGCAGGCACGAATGGTTCGGGTCACGATGGTCCTCCTCGACAAATTTGGTTGGGCAGAACAAGCGATCACGGAATGCAATGCAAACTGCGTGCCGCGGAGTACGCGGTGCGCAGGCGACTACGGTCGGACAGCCACAATGCGCAAATGGTGCAAATGGCGACGCGTGGCGAAGTGGTACCAGTGGGTCTGACTTGTAATGAGCTGCCGGTTGATTTTGATCGAGCCATCGTACACGTTGAAGCCGGTGATGGAGCCGCTCGCGTACCAGTGCAATGAGGATACGCCGCGTTTGACATGAATACTGAGCCGTGAGATGCGCGCCATGGTAGGAGCGACCACGCTGAAGGCGGTGGAGTACATTCCTTGATCGAGCACCGTGCCGTTCGGCGTCTTCGCCACCGCGAATACTGGCATGGCGAGGTGGTTGAGGAATGACGTCGAGATATAGTCTCCAACCATAGGCCCATAGGCGTTTGGCAGCCAGGAGAGCATCATTGGGCCGGCCAGTTGCTGTGGCGCGCTCCAGGAAGCACCGCCGTCACTTGAAGTGATGCCGCCAACATCGAGCTGGCAGCTAGCAGCCGCGCAACCGGTATCCGGGTAATAGTAGTAGGTGAGCGCCAGATGCGCGGACGATCCGGAACTCGTCCGATCAACGCCAATGCCAGGAATAAAGTGATCGATGGTACTGTCGACAGGGTCGATCGGGATGCGTGTCTTGGCGGTCCAGGTAACACCGTCGGTAGAGGTGCTCATCACGATGTCGTTGGACGAGCAGTTGGCGCGGAAGAAACAATCTTGCCAGACAACATAGACCCTCCCGCTCGAATCCATCTCGGCCGAGGGCAACGGCTCGGTGCGCAACTGGCCAGAGGCGGTGTGATCGGTGATATCGGCCACGTGCATTTCCGTGCTGTAGCTGGCTCCGCCATTGGTCGAGATGTAATCGTCGATCGCGCGTTGATTGTCTGCCCACAGGGGAACAATGAGCGTGCCGTTGGGCTGGACCAGCGGCTGACCGGCAAGGCCCTCGGCAGGTATGGTCGTGGGAGCAGGGGCAACTGGCGTACTCCAGGTCATGCCACCGTCGCTGGACGTGCTGGTTTGCGGCAGATCGTTGTTATTAACGTCGTCCCACGTGGAGTAACAGTGGCCGTAGTACGGGCTGGAGGAGGTATCATCGCATACAATCCAGTCTTTGTCAAGACTGGGCTGACTTACACTTAATACCTGGACCGGGGGATTCCAGGTGAGTCCATCCGGCGAGCGGTTGACCAGAATGTTGTCGCCGTTGGGGCCGCCGATGGCTAGCGTGCTGGCCAGCCAAACGCCGTGCTTCGCGTCGTAGGCGATACTGGGATCGCTGACACGGGGGAAGGATCCAGACGGGCTTTGATTGGCAGTCAGGGCCGGTAGCAAGCCGTTCTGCCAAACCCCGTTGGTATCGGTAGCCCAGCCGGCCGTGGTGGCTCCGCCATCGCTTATCCGACCGACCTGAAAGACGGCGACTTCCGTGTTGCCAAAGGCGAACGTGTCCGGCTCAACCTCACTATGGTGTTGTCCAATAGTCGGCGCGTTGAATGGATCCGTACTAATCTCGTTGAGGGTGGAGCTGGCCGAGGCGCTTCCACGGTGGGCGGCCAGCGCCAGCAGCGCTGTTAGCGACAGCGTTGCCAGAGACCGCCTGATTGTCAGGCGCCTGCCGTGGATAGGTCCCTTCACTACGCCCTGCCTTTCTTGTCCAGTCACCATACGATCACGCGCAGCCCGAGGTCGACTCGCCAGAGGCAGATCGAATCGGTGCGCCGAGGACAAAAATATTCCTCGCCGACGGCTAAGCCTGGGGGATTATATCGTGGCTGTGGTTTCGGGGCTCCGGTGCCGGTCACAGTGCTCCACCAATCACTCCCTGCACTCCCTCGCACCTTTCCCTGCACGCGCTCGTGATGCCGGGTGAACGTCCCGTCCCTCGCTTCGACTGCGACCTTCCGCGGGTATTCCTGACAAAATCACTGCATGGTATGATCTATCGCTGGGAACCGAGAGTGTGCGGTGCGGCTCGACGAAAAGATTGCGCATACAGGAACTGCATGGCCATACCATCGCCACTGCTTCGGAATCTTCTCCTGTTCGGCCGTCTCCTGCGTGCTCTGGGGCTTCGGGTGACCTCCGCGCAACTGGTCGAAGTGATAAATAGTTTCACGGTCGTGGACATCGGTCGCAGGGAAGACTTCCACAACGCCGCGCGCTGCATCCTGGTGAGCCGGCAAGCCGACCTGGCGATCTTCGACTATGCCTTTGATGCCTTCTGGCGCTTCTGGTCGCACGATGACAAGAACCAGCCGTTGGAGAAATTGATCTCCGATATCGCCCGACAGGTGCCACGGCCCCAGCGCACTCCTCCGCCCGGAATGCGTGGCAAGCCGGGACAGGCTCCTCGCAGCCCTCTTGAGGTGGGGTCGGGATCGCGTGGAAGCGATGGTGCGGAGGAGAGTGATGGTGCGGAGGGCGTGGTGGCTCTGTACAGCCCGGGCGAGGTACTGCGTTCCAAGGACTTCGGTGCTTTCAACCAGGAGGAAATCTCTGATGCCCGACGTTTTCTGGCGGAGATGCAGTGGACGGTGACGCGTCGCCGTTCCCGACGCAGCAGCCCCTCCGTTCGCGGTCACACGCTCGATGTGCGCCGCTCGCTGCGCCGCAGCGTGGCGAGCGGGGGTGAGATGCTGAATCTGGCGCACCGCGGCCCCAAGCTCAAGCGTCGTTCGCTGGTGTTGATCTGCGACATTAGCGGATCAATGGACCGCTACACTCGGTTACTGCTTCACTTTCTCTACGCCGTGGAGAGCAGCATCCAGCAAGTCGAGGTATTTGCTTTCGGCACACGGCTGACCCGCATCACCCCGTCACTCCGCGCCCGCGACCCAGATGCCGCGGTCGCGGGCGTGGCTCATGAGGTCAAGGACTGGTCCGGCGGTACGCGCATTGGTGAGTCGTTGCGCACGTTCAACCGACAGTGGGCCCGGCGAGTGATGGGCCACGGCGCCATTGTGTTGATCATCAGCGATGGGTGGGACCGAGGTGAACCGGCAGTGCTGGAGGCGGAGATGCAACGCTTGCAGCGCTCCAGCTACCGCTTGCTCTGGCTTAATCCCCTCCTGGGCTCGGCCAACTATCAACCACTCACGCAGGGCATTCAGGCAGCCCTTCCCTATGTGGACGACTTTCTTCCGATTCACAATCTCAACAGTTTGGAAGCGCTCGGTCGCCTTCTCAACAAGGTCCAGGAAGGCCGACCGGCACGTCGTCAGCGCCCCCGCAGCAGCCAGATCGACGTGTAGGCGCGGTAGAATAGAGACAGATGCGTTACTTTCTCGCGTTGTTAATTCTTCTGGCCGGCGCAGTCGGCGGTATTTTGGCCTATCGCCACCTTACCGCCGGACTGCCGGTTAACATCGCCCCCCCTCAGCGTCTGCTGGCGAGTACTGCCGGCACGCCCCTGTTGGCCAACGGCTGGAGCAATTCGCCCTCTGTTATGTTGAGCGCCAACAATCCGCCAAAGGTAGCCGCTGGGGTCGATGTGGAAGTCCGGCCGCAGGGGCATCCCTTCACCAATGTGGCGACATTGAGCAACCTGGTTGCTCATGCCGGTGATCCCGGTGTTCATGTGCACCTGGCGGACGGGAGGTACCACTGGCAAATTCGTCTCCATAACCAGGATGGCCTCAGTCCGTGGGTGCCATACCGGGGGACCATCAGCGTCGACACTCAGCCGCCTGGGGCCCCGGCGATTTCCTCAGCGACCGATCCTGATCCGGCCAGGACTTATCACAGTTCAACTCTCGATTTCTCGTGGCAGACGCAAGACTCCGGATCCGGTATTGCCGGCTATTCGTACCGCTTGGATACGGATCCCAAAGGCGTGCCCAAGCAGGCGCTGCTGAGCGCCAGCCCCACCGTCAAGCGTGCAGGCTTGTCTACAGGAACCTTTTATTTCCACGTAGCCGCGAGGGACAATGCCGGCAACTGGAGCCAGCCCTCAACGTTTCCAGTTCACATTGATGTCACGCCGCCCGGTCTGTCGGCCGTGCGCTTCTCGCTGTTCCAGTTCAATCCAGAGGTCGATTCGCTGGGTGTCTCCTTTGCGGTTACCCGCCCGGCGCGGACGATTCACATGGGCGTGTACCGTCAGAGCGACCATACCCTGGTGCGGCTGTATAAACTCAGCAGCCTGATCAAAGGGCAGAAGATCGACGTCTCGTGGGACGGGAAAGACAACCAGGGGCGCTTTGTCTCAGCAGGATATTACCAAGTGTATATTCGTGCCACTGATCAGTATGGGCACTCCAGCCTTCAGGGGTGGAACGATTTTGGCGTGGAGTACCAACGGATCGTGGTATCGCTGAGCCAGCAGAAGTTGATCGCCTATAACGGCAATCAGGTTTTCCTGACATCGCTGGTGACCACCGGCAATCGTGAACTGCCCACACCCACGGGTACCTACCACATTTTGGGCAAGTTTCATCCGTTCACCTTTCACAGTCCGTGGCCCAAGCGTTCACAGTATTATTACGCACCGTCCAAGACCAACTACGCCATGCTTTTTCAGGACCAGGGCTACTTTATCCACGACGCGCCGTGGCGCTCCGCTTTTGGTCCCGGCACCGACGCCCAGCCAGGTGCGCCAGGGAGCAACTACACCGGGACGCACGGCTGTGTGAATGTGCCGTTCGGCGTGGCCCAACGTCTGTTCGGCTGGGCGCAAATCGGCACTGTGGTGGAGGTCGTCCGGTAGACCTGCTACGTTGGGCGAATCTGCCCGTCGCCCAGCACCACCCACTTGTAGGACGTTAGCTCCCGGAGACCCAACGGACCGCGAGCGTGAAACTTCTGGGTGGAAATGCCCAGTTCGGCTCCCAGGCCAAACTGCCCGCCGTCAGTGAACTGAGTGCTGGCATTGACGAAGACCGCGGCGGCATCGATCCGGTTCACGAACTCTCGCGAAGAGCCGTAACCCTCAGTGATGATCGCCTCGGAATGGCCACTGCCGTACTCCTCGATGTGATACACCGCCTCATCCAGACTGTCGACGACTTTGATGGCGGCACGCAGCGCCAGAAACTCACAGCCGAAGTCGTCGGGCGTGGCCGGCAGGTACGTCCCCGGCACCTCTGCCTGGCGCAGAATATCAAGGGATCGAGGATCGCAGCGCATCTCTACCGGGGGATCGATCCACTCCCGGGCCAGTGCCGGCAAGAAACCGGGAGCGACGGCAGCGTGTACCAGCACGGTATCGAGCGCATTGCAGACCGTGGGGCGCCGCGTTTTGGCATTGTGGACGATGGCCACGGCGTGTGAGAGGTTGGCATCCTGATGAACGTAGGTATGGCAGACACCAATGCCGCCGGCCAGGACCGGGACTTGCGCATTGGCTCGGACGAACTCAATCAGTCCCGCCCCGCCGCGCGGCACAATCAGATCGATTTCGCCCCGCAGCCGGATCATTTCGCCCACCAGTGCGCGATCCGGGTCGCGCACTAGCTGGACCGCCTCGGCCGGAACCGCCTGCGCCTCAAGTGCCTGGCCTACCAGAGCGGCTAACATTTGGTTGGAGCGAGACGCTTCTTTGCCGCCGCGCAAGACGACTGCATTGCCGGATTTCAAGCAGAGGGCAGAGACGTCGATGGTGACGTTCGGACGTGCTTCGTAGATGACACCGATAACCCCCAGCGGCACTCGCCGTCGGGACAACTCCAGACCGTTGAGCAGCGTGCGGGTATCAAACTCCTCGCCCACCGGGTCCGGCAAGCTCGCGATATGCCGCACGTCATCCGCCATCCCGCGCACACGGTCGGCGGTGAGCAGCAGGCGATCGAGCAGATGCGATCCCATCCCTCCCGATTCAGCTTGCGCCATGTCTAACCGGTTAGCGGCCAGGATCGTGGCGACCTCCGCATCCAGCCGTTCAGCCAGGTCCAGCAAAACCGCATTCTTTACGGAGGCCGGCGTGGTCGCCAGAGTCAGTGCGGCGCGCCGCGCCTGACGGGCGCAACCGCGCACGTCCAGTACATCAAGCATTCAGTACTCGTTCCTGCGCACCGAAACAGACCAGATCGTCGCGATGCACGACATGGTTGCCGTAACTATAGCCAAGCATAGCTTCGATAGCGGAAGACTGATGCCCATGAATCTGGTTGACATCCTCAGATGGGTAGTTGGCAATGCCTCGCGCCACGATGGCGCCGGCCTGCGTGGCGATATCCACCGAGTCGCCGCGCTCGAAGACCCCGTGCACTGAACGCACGCCCGCCGGCAGCAGACTGGCGCCCTGATCGAGTAAGGCGCGCACCGCGCCGGCGTCGACCACCAATCTCCCGGCGTGATTGAGGCCGGAAAGAATCCAGCGCTTCCGTCCCTCCACTGGATTCGTGCGGGGCAGAAAGCGGGTCCCTAGCTCCTCTCCGCGCAGCACACGCAAGATCACGTCGCGCTCGTGGCCGTCTACGATTCGTACTTCGGCTCCCGATGCGGTGGCCAGCTTGGCGGCGGCAAGCTTGGTTGCCATGCCTCCCGTGCCCAGTGCAGAGCGGACGCCTCCCGCATACGCTTCCACCAACGGGGTAATAACGGGCACCTCGCGGAGCAGCTCCGCCCCTGGGTTCAGCACTGGATCGGCGGTATAAAGGCCCGGGATGTCGCTTATCAGGACTAGCAGGTCGGCATCCACCAGATTTGCCACCAGCGCGGAGAGCGTATCGTTGTCTCCCAGCTTGAGTTCGTCGGAGGCCACCACATCGTTTTCATTCACGATTGGCACCACTCGCCGTTCGCAGAGGCCGAGCAGGGTACGACGCGCGTTGAGGTAGCGCTGCCGCTCAGCCAGATCCTGCCGCGTCACCAGCACCTGTGCCGAGGTGATCCCGTGAAACTCGAAGAACTGGTCATAGAGGTGCATCAGGCGGCTCTGCCCGACAGCGGCCAGCACCTGTTTCAACGACACATCTTTGCGGTCGGCGGCCATGCCGAGTCGCTGTCGTCCCGCCGCTACAGCGCCGGAAGAGACGACGATCGGCTGGAGACCGGCGCCATGCAGTACAGAGACCTGCTCGACCAGATCAGCCATCTCGGCCAGGCTTAACCGCGACGTTCCGCCGGTTAGGGTGCTGGTACCGAATTTGAGAACGGGCCGGCGCCAGATAAACTCGTCTGCCATCGTGGCCGCATTATACGGGGCTATGCCGGATCGATTTCTTTGACCCGGACGCCAAGGTGCTGAATGCGAGCTACGACACTCTCACCCAGCCACCCATGCTGTGCCGCCGCCTCTTTCATCGAGACCGCGACGTGCTCGGCGCGGTCTCGCGGACCGAGCGCAATCACTGCCGGTCCACCGCCCGAGAGGGTGGCGCCGTAGGCCCCGGCGTCCAGAGCGGCGGCGAGCACCGCGTCGAAACCGGGAAGGAGTCGCGAGCGATAGGGCAAGTGCAGACGATCTTGCATGGCCGGGCCGATGCACTCCCAGCGGCCCCAGATGAGCGCCGTGACCAGGTAGCTGACCCGGCTGAGGTTGTACACGGCATCGCTTAACGACAGGTCGGACGGCAGCGCCGCGCGCGTCTTGGTGGTCGAGAGCGTGGTAGCCGGTATGAAGAGCGCGACGCCCAGGCTGAGATGGTTGGCGACGTGCAGAGCGTGAACGGTGCCGTCCTCGCAGAAGGCGGTAGTGACGCCCCCCAGGATGGCCGCCGTGGTGTTGTCCGGGTGTCCCTCCAGACCGGCGGCGAGGCGGAGCATGAGTTCCTGTGGGTCCTTATGGCCGGTGGCATGACCGGCGGCAGCCAGTCCCCCCACAATTGCCGCTGCACTGCTTCCCAGCCCTTTGCCGATGGGAATGTGGCTTTCCAGTCGAAAACGCACGCCGGGTAACTCGTCCCCGGTTTCCCTGGCCCAGGCCCGGTAGGCACGGCACATCAGATTTTTACGCGGATCGAGGTCGTTCTGCCCTTCGCACAGCACGGCATCCTGGCTGTTGTCGTCAAACTCGACCGTCACGGTATCGGTTAGATCGAGCGCCAGGGCGAGCGCATCAAAGCCGGGGCCCAGGTTGGCACTGGTGGCCGGCACGTCGATCCGAATTGGCTTCATAGTGGAGCCGGGACAAGGGGAGAAAGGAGTGCATCGAGCGTTGCCTCCACCGGCGTTAACTCAGCGAACTGAGCGAGCGCCGTGGCCGGATCTTTCAGTCCATGCCCCGTGAGGACGGCCACGATGGTCATGCTGGAAAGATCATGCCCCTCCTCGCGCAGCTTGCGGATGCCTGCCAGTGGAGCCGCCGAGGCCGGCTCACACATCACACCCTCGCAGGAGGCCACACTTCGATATGCAGCCAGGATTGCGTCATCGCTGACGGAGCGCAGCAATCCTCCCGAGGCCGCAACGGCAGCCAGAGCTTCCTCGCCGCGGGCGGGCCTGCCGATACGAATAGCAGTGGCGATAGTTTTCGGATGCTCGACGGGATGACCGTCAACCAGCGGGGCGGCGCCGGCGGCCTGAAAGCCCCACATGCGCGGCGTGGCCGAGGTTTTGCCCGCCTCCCTGTACTGGCGGAAGCCACGCCAGTAGGCGGTTATATTGCCGGCATTCCCGACCGGCAGGGCAACCGCATCGGGCGCGGTCTGAAGCGCGTCGCAAACCTCGAAGGCCGCTGTCTTTTGACCCTCCAGCCGGAACGGATTGACAGAGTTAACCAATTCGGCCTCGCCCATGGCCACCGCCTCACGCACCAGTTCCAGCGCTCGGTCGAAGGTGCCGTCGATCGGCACCACACGGGCGCCGTAGGTTAGCGCCTGAGCAAGTTTTCCCGGCGCCACATAACCGGCGGGTAGAACCACCAGGCAGCGCAATCCAGCCGAGGCAGCGTAGGCCGCGGCGGACGCGGCGGTGTTGCCGGTAGAGGCACAGATCACATCCCGCGCCCCTCGCTCCACGGCTTTGGCTACCGCTAGCACCATACCGCGGTCTTTGAAAGAACCCGTCGGGTTCATGCCCTCGAACTTGAGATACAACCGTCCGCATCCCAGCATGTCCCCAAGTCGTCGGGCATGAACCAGCGGTGTCTGGCCTTCTCCCAGGGATAGTGCGGGAGTATCGGCTGTGAGCGGAAGAAACGGGCGATACCGTTCAAGTAGCGATGTCATGTGGCTTCATCCTAGCGTAGATTTCGCCGCCTGGACGGCGACGAAGAGTTGCTGCTTCGTGCCAGAGAAGTGGCGCACGAATGTCTGCGCCGATGCTCGCCTCCCGAGACGGCGGTGGCGCGGGGAAATAGGGTTCGGAACGGGCACGAGGGGGCTGGTACACGACTGGGAGTTCATGGGCGGATCTTCGTACGGCAATTTTGTCAAATACCTCACACTGAGGAAAAGTCATTGCCATGTGGGAGAGCGGGGTCGCGGGCCGGGTACTGAATGCGGTTGCCCAGCACGAAGCACCCAACAGCGACGTCAGTGAGGCGTTGATGCGTGGCACGATCCGTGCTTTGACTGAGATAGCAGTTCCGATATCCGTCGGTTCTAGCATCTCAGCAAGGAATAGGAATGAAGAAGAAATTTTTGCTCATAACGCTTTTGGCGGCCCTGACGTTCAGCGTGGCCATGCCCTCGGCGACCGGCACGGCGCAGGCGGCTTCGCACGTGAAGTCCCATCCGGCTCTCTTCGATAAGACCAGGTTCGCCTTACACCTGGGTTTTGCGTATTTTGCGTTCCATCACTTCGTATACAATCCCTACCGAGCCGGCAGCTTCAAAGCACACTCGTCGCACCGTACGCGCAGCATCCTTTCGGCGGGTGTCGCCTTGCTGGTGACGTATCACGAGTTGAAGAAATCGTACGACATCGCCAAGGGAAGTAACAGCGGTGTACTACATGCGCTCATTAAGCCGCTCAACGGGCTGATTAATACGGCTAGCCGGGTGGCCAGCAAGTTACGTGGTGGACAGTACAACGACAATGAAGTGAAGGGTATTGTCAATAGCGCAAATTCCTTCAGTAAGCAAGCCACCCACAACGGTATCAACATCAGGGACATCCCGGTTCCGGGACTGCACTAACCTTCATACTTTGCTCCAACGACGAAGCGCCCGGGAGAACGATTCTCTCGGGCGCTTCACCTATTTCCGATACGGCCACAATGCCTGACCCGTGCCCGAAAATCTGACAGGCTTGAGTGCTTACCGAACTGGTCGGTCCACCCCTTCATAACCTTTCTCGTGGCCTCAGCGACATCGCGCAACTCTGTCGGTATCTCAGTGACCGTGGAAGTCCAAGGGTCGGTGGACAGCCAGGCGAACCGACCGAGCACCACGGCAGCCGCCGCGCCGAACGCAACGATAACTGCAGGCAGGGCGCGTGATGAGAGTCCAGAACGCCCCGCTCCACGGGAGGGCGCGGGCGAAAAAGCGAAGCTCTCGGCATGGATCTGCCTGGTGGGAGAACGTCGTTGCCCGTGGGCAACTGGTGGAACCACCCGAGTGCAACCGCGAGGTACGACGTTAGGTGGATGACGTAGCACGCCTCGTACCAAAGCCGCCGGCGCAGCACGACGAGGGAGGTTACCACGACAGCGACCAGTACCGCAGTCCCAATGATGGCATCGGGGATTCCCGAGTAGATCGTCTAGAGATTCGCGACCTCAGCCCAGAGCGCGATGTGATCCGTCAGGGAGTAGCCGGCGGTGACCAGAGCTACATGGCCGATGATCAGATGGAAGCACACCTTGCCGTTGGCCCTGTGCCAGACAGTCAGCCGGTCGAAACCAACGAGCGCTTCAAGCCGCCGCAGCCGGGCAGGAGCAGCACCTGGATCAAGAGGAGATAGGTGCCCAGCGGGCCGGTGATGCGGCCCAGGCTGGTTAGCAGATCGGCCACATCACGGATGCCGGTGACACCGCCATCGCGGAGCCACAGCCCAACGAGGAACGCAGCATTTGCCAGGATCACGGTTAGTGCGAGTAGACGCCGCCATCGGCCCGACCCTGGAGACCTGGCGTTGCCAGACCCGACATGGAGCGGGAGAGCAGTTTGTCAATTCTACCCATCGCTCACACTCGATGTGAGCGAACCGATGATGTGACGGCCGTTCTCCCTCATCGCAGCACAGATCGGAGGCCCCCATGCTAGCTCTCCACAGCAATTTCGGGACTGCACGGCACCATGACCAACAGGTCCGGCCTTGCGTGGGCTCGTATCCAGTCAGTGTGGGCGAACTGACGTTTTGGCGGAACCATAAGGGTTCTCTCCATCGAACCCTCATGCAGCGATCGTGTGGTTATAGCGACCACTCAGCGAGGTCAGGGGATACGCATGCGACCATCGTACAATACTGAGGTCACGGAGATAACAAGGAGCATAGCGTGATAACAGAGAAGATCGACACAGTGCCGTCCGCGCCGGATGTAGCGGCAGGCGCGCATCAAGTGCCGGAGGATTCTCTGCCTGCGCCTGCTCGGCTGGCCCTAACCTTCGGACTCCTCCTCTCGGCGCTTCGCTGCACGGTCCAGTACGTCCTCCTCCCATTTGTCCTGCCATGGATTGGAATCGCTGTGTCGATTCCGCCCTGGGTCACTCTCGTGCTTGGTGGACTCGCACTCGCCTCCCTCACCCGCAACGTGCGCTACCTGTGGCGGCTTCAGCATCCGCGGCGCTGGAGCTACTTCGCGCTCGCGTGCATCGTAGCGGCGGCTCTTGTGCTCTTTATGGTGATCGACGTGCACAACTTCCTCGGATCCTAGTCGTCGGTCCGAAGAGCCCCGACGCCTCGGACCCGGGCCTGCTGGTCCGGCCCGCCATCCTCGCCACCCACTCGTATGGGATGAGCGCCCTCCCTCGAACATTCAAAACAGGGGGCTCTACTTCCTTGGCCCACTAAGCAGGAGTTGTGAGTTCATCTCTCGTTCTCCATTCACCTGGCTGCGCGCGGCTCCCATGTGATTACATCTCGAGTATGCGGAGGTCAACTGCTCACGTCTCTGGAAAGATCAGGTTCGGCATACAGGGGTTTGAGCGGCCGACGGGCGGAGGGTGAGGACGACGCGGGAAGATCGTGGTAGGGACGGAAGACCCTTGATGAGTCGGAACGGCGCACCAAGAAAGAGCGGCGCTCCGTAGCGTATGGTCCTGCTCTACATGCCGAGATTATCGGCCGGCTACGGGGCTTCCGGAATTGACGCCAAGACTCGTCGCAGACATGGTCTTCCCGTCACTACTGAGGCTGCCCTCCACGATGACGTACGAGCCAACCTTGATGGACGACTTGCCAATCGTGCCAGAGCTATCTCGCCCGCCATCGTATTGGGTGGCGCTCGTCAGGACCACTGTAGTCACGCCGGTGTACTCACTCGTGCCCGACGGATCGGTGCCGGCCGAGATGGTAAGAGTGTCGCCATGGGGAGTGGCCTGGGATGCCGCCGACTTCTCCCACGGCGATTCCGACTCCGAATAGTCCGGCGGCCAGCAGGGCGGTTGCGATGATCGATCGCTTTATTGTTCATCTCCTTTTGATGTGTGATTCATCTCTCACGTTACCCAGGTGAGATGACAGCTCCATAGGCCCGACGTAAAGATCACTTAAGAACGTGGCCGCAGGGCGGATGATCGCGAACAAACGCTAATGGCCGTAGAAATGGCCGTAGTAAACGGCGAGAGTGCCGTCCCAGAGGCGGGCGGGAGCAGTGGGGAGAACGATCAGTTGCGTCGCAATCAGCGTCGTGCAGGCCCAGTTCACTGTTCCCCGCGCGGCGACCCCACCGCCGACATTCACTGAGTCCTCGCTGGCGCTGGCTCCAAAGCTGGCCAGGTACCTGGTGGTGCTAGTGACGATGATGGTTGTGACTTTACTGTCGTTCGCGTATTTCACTGGACGGCGAGAAGTTCAGGCCAAGGGCGGCTCTTTCTAAATAACGTGGGGAAGAACCTGGCGGCCGGGCGATGACGTCGAAGCGATAGGAATCCGAGTATCGTGACGGCCAGGGAAGGACACGTGACGAAAGGACAGTCGACTGCATGCCAGATCCTGATCCATGATGCCGGCAGCGGAATTATCCCTCGGCCGGAGTCGACTCAGTGACGAGACTTGTGCCGACCTGTCGTCCGGTCACGGTCGCGCACACCCTGAACGACGCCGTGAATAGCCTCGACTACCGTCTCCGGACGGTCAACATGGATGTAGTGGCTGCTGTCCTTGACGAGAACCCAGCTACCGCGGGATGACAGATTGGGGAGTTCCTGGAGGTGATTGGTCCAGAGACGGTAGATGTGCCGGAGTTCGGCCGAGGGGACACCGGAAGGATAGACACGGCTTCCGGCAGCGAGTACCACCAGCGGAATAGCCCCGACCGACTGCAGCACCCGCATCTGTTGCGCAGTCTTCTCCAGGTCGATGCCTTCCGGCTGCGACTCCGCTAAATTGGGGAATGCGCGTGAGAACGCGACAAGCGCATCAGGGTGGGACGGATCGACTAGCACAAGACCAGAAACGTCGTCAGGATACTGCTGCGTGTACAACTGCACTATGGGGCCGCCAAAGGAATGCCCGACGAGCACGTAAGGACCGCCTGGTTTCACACGGTGCAACAGAACGCGGAGGTCGCTCACCATGTCCTGGATAACCCGCAGTGCCGACACAGGATCACTTGCTCCAAGGCCCGCTCGATCATATGCGACAACGCCGGTGAAGGTCGCGACACCCGCAAAGACGGCGTCCCACACGTCACCTGCATCCCCCGCGCCTGCCTCGAGCACGACCAGCGGGCCCCCTTGTCCTGCCCGCCGGAAGGCGAGACGACGGTGATCAATGGACACAAATTGGGGTGCGACGATGTCACGATCCATGCACGAATCTCTGCACTAAAACTCCCCGAACAGAGCTATCGCCGGGCCACGCGACTCCCTCGCGGGACGTGCCACAGTATGCACATCATCTCCAATCACTATGATCCCACAACAGGGCCAACGCATCTTCTCAGATTGCTGTGTCCGCGCGTCTCCGTTGCCGAGCATCGCTTCGCTCGTCATAGTCCACATCCATCATTGGGAATCAGGATAAACGTGCCGTCCACGAAGTCATTGGCCATATAACAATTGTCAAAGACCCATCGGAACGCGGCTCGCTGCGCGTATCTCCAGTCCTCCGCCTGTGGGAAAGCGTCTTGTTTGAGCCGCTGTACATTCCCTGGCACCTCGATCAAGATCGTCCTGTTAAGCGCCGTATCAGGCAGGTTCAGAATCGGGCCATCTGGGCCGCTCCTTACGATACGGCATGCTGTGAGGGGGTATCGTCCCACATTCACTGTCGTGCGGAGCCACCTCCAGCCGCCATTCAACGTGTATGCGGTCTGATGGCAAGCCGCGATTGAGATCGTCATCCGTTATCCCGTCGTAGTCTTCAAAGACCTCCCTGGAGGATGTGGCACGAGCGGCGGACATCTCCCGACCGGGCCTTTACCTCTACTTCCCCTCAAAACAGGATCTGTTTCGGGCCGCCGTCACGTATGCACTCAAGTGCAATGTCACAGCTGCCGCGCGCACCTGGCAGACACCGACCGTTCACTACGCGATCGGCTCATTGGGGGTTTCGACCTGTGGACCGGGCGTTACGTCGGACCGATGACGAATGACGTTGCCATTCTGATCGAGAACACGCCTGATCGCCTCGGCCCGATGGTCGCGGAATACCCCAATCGTTTCGCCAAAATGGTCACTGACGCAATTGCCGCCAACATTTCCGCCGAGCCCGAAGGTATGGCGGGTGATGTGACCCAGACCTTGCTTAGCACTGCGTACGGTATCAAACATGAAACGAGCACTCGCGAAGAATTCCTCACGCGAATGACCGTCGGTATCGACCTGCTACTTTTGGCCTCAAATCGCGACATGGGGAGTAGCTAGAGGTACTGCCACCGTTAGCCCCTGGGGCCACGGCAGGTGAAAGCGCCTGGCCCTGGTATCTGAACGAGCGAAGTGTCTAATAGGTTCTTGCCGTTACACGGCCTGGGGTAGAAAGTGGAAAGAGACTTACCGGGAAGCCAAAGGCTTATGAGTTCTTGGCTACCAAGGTTGCGGCTGCCCGGTGGTGTTCGCCTTCGTCCGGTTTCTGGCGGAAAAACGCCGAGAATCGAGGACAGCGGTTGCCGACGGACAAGGACGGTCAATCGCGAACAGAGGCTAATGGATGTAGAAATGGATGTAGAGGTAGTGAGCCCACGGACGGTTACATGTAGGCCTGGCAAGCCGATTACGGCTCGTCCATCCTCGCCGCCAATAATCTACACGATCCTGCAATCAACGCAGTCATAGGTCCTCCTGGAGCCGTGCGATCCGCCCAACTACTGGGTCACTTGTGTTGAGGTTTGCCTTTAAGTAGCTGTGGGAGGGAGGATGAAGTCTATCGTCCGCGTCAAGCCTCCCCCGGAGTCTGCTCATGTCCCGCCCCCAGAACGATCCGCTCCGTCCCCTC
>JAABUZ0100004272.1_pt1 | contig 19925 bp, 15 predicted proteins | sample 5562091 | NCBI WGS metagenome assembly JAABUZ01 (sample SAMN12813069, study PRJNA571459) | rock metagenome | isolation source: Antarctica rocks | place: Antarctica: Victoria Land, Linnaeus Terrace sud | collected 2015-12-21 | reverse complement strand
CACTTTATTTGGCACTATGCGTAGCAATAAAATCTATGACGCGTCTCCATGCATCGGTCGACGCCTCCGCGAAATCAACAGCACGGCGGTCAAAGAAGCTATGCGGCGCGCCCGGATAAATGGTGATTTCATGCTCGACACCTATCGTATCTAGCTTCTGGTCAAGCTCCTTTACCTGCTCTTCTGGAATGTTCTGGTCAGCACCACCAAACAGACCGAGTACTGGATACTTCACTGCTCCAGCCCTGTCCAGCACTGTACCAGCGCCCCCAAAGTCTCGATTGAGACCAGCGTAGAAAGGAATGACACCCGCAAGCCCAAAATCCTCAGTTGCGGTTAGAAGTGAAAGGCTCCCACCCATACAAAAACCTACAATAAAGGTTGCTCGATCCTTGCCGCCGTCTGTATATAGATATGCAAGAGTCGCGTTGACATCTGCAAATATGTTGTTGATCTGCATCTGTTGCACATGCGGCCAGAACTCAAACTTGTCGTCGCGTGCAGTAAGCCCTGCTGTGCGACCAAAATAATCAATGGCTACTGCGCTGATGCCCATTTCAGCAAAGCGCAAGGCCAAATCTTTATAAAACTGATGCAACCCCCGGATATCTGGATAGATTATAATTTGAGCGTTCTTTGGCTGGTCAGGATGCCCGGCATAAGCAGAGAAGCTGCTTCCATCTGGAGCTTTGAGCACAATATCCTCACCATGAGCGGACCCGCCTTCTGTTGGTGGTACTGGCGGACGAGCATTATCATCGTAGCACATGACCTATTGATCCCCCTCGTTTTTAGCTATGCAACCTAAATATCCTTGATTGGGTATGAGTACCTGCTCCTTTCTCTATCATATCTTATTTACTCCATTGTTGTTTGACACCATCATGAAGTTAGTACAGAACACCTCAAGTAGCTTCGACACACCAGAACATCGTATGATATATTCTTGAAGATACCATAAGGTTGCCAACTACTGCTGAATACAAAGAGCCGGCTTTATCCTTATATTTATTTTTCTTAGAAGGAGTCTTATATGCAGACAAGCAGCGTCGTTTCTCGCGCAAAAATGCAAGGTGGCATGCAAAAAGAGCCTATCACAAAGTATAGAGCTTTTACGCCCATCAATCTACCCGATCGTCAGTGGCCGTCACGCACAATTACCACCGCGCCCACCTGGTGCAGTGTCGATCTCCGCGATGGCAATCAGGCCCTCCCGATTCCAATGAGCGTTGAAGAGAAGCTTGCGATGTTCGATCTCTTAGTACGCGTCGGTTTTAAAGAGATCGAAGTTGGTTTCCCTGCCTCCTCTCAGATCGAATACGACTTTACACGCCGCCTGATAACAGAAAACCGCATTCCTGATGATGTTACTATCCAGGTACTCGTACAGGCTAAGGAAGATCTCGTTTATCGGACCTTTGAGTCACTCAAAGGTGCTAAAAGAGCCATCGTTCACCTTTACAACTCTACCTCTCCACTTCAGAGACAGGTCGTCTTTGGTCTAGAAAAACCTGCTATCGTGGACATAGCGACGCGAGCAGCCACACTTATTAAACAGATGGTGGCAAGCGTTCCTGAGACCGCTATTACGCTGCAATACTCTCCAGAAAGCTTCTCCTCAACCGAGGTAGAGTTTGCTCTTGAAATTTGTGAAGCGGTGGTCGCTATATGGCAACCCACGGTAGAACAGAAGATTATTTTAAATCTACCAGCCACCGTCGAGGTCTCAACACCTAATATTCACGCAGATCAGATCGAGTGGTTTAGCCGCCATCTCCGCAATCCCCAGATTGCTATTATTAGCCTGCACACTCATAATGATCGTGGTACTGGCGTAGCCTCCACAGAATTGGGCCTGCTTGCGGGGGCAAGTCGGGTAGAAGGTACGCTCTTCGGCAATGGGGAGCGCACGGGCAATGTTGATATCGTTACTCTGGCGCTCAATATGTATACGCAGGGAGTTGATCCAAAACTCGACTTCAGCAACCTTGAGGCCATACGGAAAATTTACGAGAAATGTACTCGTCTTGAAGTCCCTATCCGTCAGCCCTATGCTGGCGAGCTTGTCTTCACAGCCTTCTCCGGTTCACACCAGGACGCAATCAATAAAGGGATGAGTGCTCAAGATCTAGAACCTGGCGCTCTCTGGCAAGTTCCCTATCTACCTATCGATCCCAAAGATATAGGTCGCTCATACGAAGCAATTATTCGCATCAATTCTCAGTCCGGTAAAGGAGGAGTTGCCTACATTCTGGAAACTGAATTTGGCTTCCAACTCCCAAAGGCGATGCATGCTGAATTTGGCAAGGTCATTAAGACGATAGCTGATAGACGTGGCGAGGAGATCCTTGTCACTGAACTATTCGAGGCATTTAAACAGGAATATCTACTCCGTACATCACCTCTACAATTTGAGTCGTTCACGAGTAGAACTGTTCTCAACAGCGAAAATCAGGAGGTGCTCGAATGTTCCGCTCGTATCCTGGTTGATGAAGTCTTACGAGCAATACGCGCTCAGGGAAATGGTCCAATAGATGCTTTCGTCCATGCTCTCAATCACGCGCAGATCGCTGCGTTTCAGGTTCTTTCCTACTCTGAGCATTCTTTAGGCCAGGGCTCCGAAACACAAGCGGTGGCTTATATTCAGATCCAAACTTCTAATAACCACACCTTCTTTGGAGCCGCCATCGATACTAATATTGAGCATGCCTCAATACGAGCTATCCTTAGCGCGGTCAATCGCTCCCAAAGCGATTTCAGTATCCCGAAAGCGGATCGTTAAAGGTTCCCACTTGCGCTGCTTCCAGCTTTTGTAAGTATAAGCAAGAAAGCCCAAAAAGGTCTCGTAGTTTTACATCGGGCAGCTCAAACACCTTTTTTCGAAGAGTGGCTATGAAATTCTTCATTTACGTTTATCTATACTTTGTAGTCACTCTTCTCTTTTTCCGCATTTGACACGCTATTTTCTTCCCACGCTAGTGTATCTCCTGACTATTTGCAATTTCTCCTAAGCTCCCAAATTATGAGTAACAATGATGCTATCTCCTCATATCCGAAAATATCATTAAATATGAGTATTAACAATCTTACCCTATTGTGGTATTATGCGAAAGATCCGTTCGGATACCTTACATAGCACACAAAAGTTTCTTTAGGAACTGATACGCAATCACAGTACTACTTGCTCTAAGAGCATAGTAGCAAAGTATAACGGTTTGTCATTGCTCCCTCAAAAGAGCAGATATACTAGAGATAGAAGGAAAGGCACCGAAATTAGTGGAAATGTATTCCTACAAGCAAATGAAGACAGACTTACAACACTCTCTTGCACAAAATCCGCATTTTCTAGACCAGTTAGAAATACCCGCTGATCCATACGTGCTCAACCTGATGAGCTTGGGACTACGCAGAAGATATTATAATGAGAGCTACCTTGATGATATCAAACGGGCATTCGTATTATTAGAGATTGCAATGCAAAATGCTCCCGTTGCATCACAGGGTTGGTTAAGTAGTGTATATAGCCTTTGCAGAACATATTTTTTGTACTATAACGGTACATCTGATATTCACTATCTCCAACAAACAATACGGCTCTCAGAACAATTAATTGAACATACCGATTCAACCTCTCCTGGTCTCGTCCGTTCTTTACACTACCTCGCCTCGTGCCTTGTAATCCGCGCCAGACAAACACACAATCTCAGCGACCTCAGAAGAGCTGGCCATGCCTGGAGGGAGTGTGTCTACTCTATTCCTGAAACATCATCAGATAGGAATACTTATATATCACGCCTCTTCTTTTGCCTATTAGCTTCCTATCATCTTGAGGATGATACAATGGACCTTGAAGATGCGATTAGTCTCTTGGGCTTGCTTCTAAATAGAGGCGCTATTGAAGAATCCAAATGCCCGATAATGATAGGTTTTATAGCCAATTCCATGATGAAGAATTACTTTCGGTCACAGCAGATCTCTGATCTGAATAGTATTATTCAGGCTTGGGAACAAGCAGTTGCATGTGCACCACCACACACTGCTTACTTGTCGGACTTAAACAGCATGCTTGCAACATCACTTCTAGCACGTTTCTTAATCTTAAGAGATGATGATGACTTACAGAAAGCAGCTGCAATACAGGAGGAGGCTTTGTACTTATGTAAGCCGAAAACACTTAAATACATACAAAATTTACACGATCTGGGTCAGACATTGATGATTCGTTACAAACGGACAAAGAGTATGACAGACGTAAACCATGCTATAGAATTGTTTGAACAAGCTCTAGCAGCTTTTACCAGTCTATCATCACTAAGACAAATATATCGGAATAGTCTAATCGAGGCTCTCTATCAACGTTATCTACTCACAGCAGATACAGATGACTTTAGACGTATTCAGCAACTGAGATCACTGCACTAACCCTTTGTTAGCTTCGCAGAAGATGAGCAATGGCTTGTTCATATGTTACAGGGCGTGGCGGTAGTATTGTGCGAGGATTGTAACGATAGGCTGCACTTCATACAAAACTTTAGAAAACCGCTGTCTTTGCTCCCATTATTCCTCCCCGCCCTGTGTCAGTCATGGACAATCCCTTCTATGTATCAGCCACTTCGCCGGGCAAAACAACATTCACGGAAGTATTTTCAGGTAGCTGATAGATGAAACCCGGACCACCTAAAGATAGACCACCGTCAACGTTTATGCAACGATTGTTTGCATAGGAGAGAGGAGCGTTAATTTTCTTAGCTGAACCACCTGTCATAGCATGAATAGGTGTGTGGCCATGCACTATTTGCTTACCTCCAAAAATAGCGAGGAAGCGGTCGATAAGCTCATTGCCAGCGTATTGATGATTGAAGACTCCACGCATCGTAAATTCCTCAATCAGTTCTTCCCAGGCCAACGCATTGCTACGCTTGAGCAGTTCCCCCATAGTCTTATTCACTTCATCCACTGAGTGACCATAGCGCGTATAGAATGTGGCATCCGCATGAATAAGAAGCGTGTCAGCAACAAGCGCCATAGGAGGCAGCTCCGCCAGCCAGAGAAGATGCTCTTTCGTCAGCCTGGCAAGATCAGCTCGATTCCCTCCATTTTGGAGCCATTTTGTAATAAAGTTACTGCTGAGCCCGGTCGAGCGCCGACCAAACTTATACGCGGCGAGAAATAAGAGTTCATGATTGCCAAGTAAACACGCCACTTGTCCACCAACAGCCGCCGCCTCGGCCTGTAGACGCATCACTAAATTCATTACCGGTATGCTATCCGGACCACGATCGACGATATCACCAATAAACCAGAGAATCGCTTGACCTCCTGACCATCCTTGGTTTTTATCAAGCAGGTCCGCATGTTGCAGAATACGTATAAGAGGTCGAAGCTGACCATGAACATCACCTATAATATAGACAGGGTTCGCTAACTGCACAGAAGGATACCTCCACAAGAGAAACAACGCTTTTTAGATGTGTGGAGGGTAGAGAAATGGAGCACCAGGAACCATTCTTTCCCCTGAAAGGAATGCTTCTTGCAATATTACGCTATAACCTTCCAACAGCACAAGGGAAAAACCATTGCTCTGAACTCTATCAATTACAACGCAGAGGAACATTGAGGTGTTGATGCTTCATCACTACATCAAACTCAGCATCGATTGGACACGTCTCATAGAGATAAACGATGATCTGCTGCTGCTGCCCAGGTTCTAACCGACCACGCCGGGGATGAAAGTCATGATCGACGCCATTGAGTGATGCTGACCACGAAACTGCATTATTAGCATCAGAAGAAAGAGCAAGAGTTATAGTACAGCGATACTCGTTATCGGGTTGGCAGTCATTCTGAATATCGAAACTGTTGGGTGTCACAGTGACTCCGTTAGCTGATGCCGCGTTAGCATCCATAGCAGTAGGCGTGGGGACAGGAGTAGGAACAGACGTAGGGATTAGCGTGGGAACAGCGCTTGTAGGCTGAGATGCTACGCTTTTGGGTGCTGTCTTAGCCGCAATTTGTGGCAACCAGGAGGCCGACACAGGAATGACCAACAGGCCAAGAACAATAGCAATAAGCGCAATACCAATTGGTAGTATCAGCAGCCAGGTATTTCTGGAAAAACGTGTGTGTTTCTGGCTATGCAAAGCTATCGGAGGAACTTGAGCACTATTTGGGTAAGAGGCAGGAATAGGTGGATACAGTATCGAAGCTCCTATAGGTTCGGCCTTTGACGATGAGGGAGGAAATGCAGGAAGAGTCGAGACATTAGCCGGAGAAGGATTTATACTCAAGGGCATAGTCTGATCTGAATATGTCGCCGGAGTTACAGCCTCCTGACCCGGCAGTAATATTCTTGGTTGCGAGGGAGTAGCTGATAGAGGCGCGGGATGCTGGGGAGCATACAGAGTATTGGCATCAGCCGATGATTGTTGAGATGCTTGAGGTAAAAAGCTGGGTTCATCGCCATTCATATCTTCGTCTATCCCTTCTCTAATAGCGAATTGTTGCTTCCAAATTCTTTTACGAGACATATACTACTCTAAAATGCAAATGGATGCATCTTTATAACCCTATATCCTAGAAGGTTTTCGATATAAGCAAAGATTGTACTAGGTGTTCCTTCCATCTCCCCAACAGAGAAATGGAAGGAAACAAATGCTATGAGCTTGTGCGCTGACGCGCCCAGTATTCAAGTAGATCGCTCTTGGTAACGATGCCTTCCAAAGTCGAGCCATTCATAACAGCCACAGCAGAGGTACAATCACTAAAAAGAGTATACGCCTCTCTGGTAGCAGCATTTGCTGGTAGGGTGGGGAAAGGTTGCCCCTGAATCTCGCCCACTGCACAGGTATCGAGAGGCTCGCCGCTAGCAAGTCGACGCAGCAGAAGATCCTCGGTCAAGCTCCCTATCATCTTGCCATCCTCCATGACCGGAGTCTGGCTGATACCATAGCGGCGCAGAAGCTCCACAGCATCAGCAACCGAATCAGTTGCACGTACACTGACGACGAGCGGCATACTCCGCGAACTGCTTCGCCGATACGTCAGAACGTCATACAGCGTTGGCTGGTCGGTCTCAGCCTGCACAAGCATATCGTTCTCACGCATCCATGTATCATTAAACTGTTTGCTCAGATAACCACGACCAGTATCCGGCAGCAGAATCACCACAACGTCATTAGAAGAGAGCCGCCTGGCATACGTCAATCCAGCCGCCAGCGCAGTGCCACCGGAGCCGCCCGTTAGAATACCTTCTTCACGCGCCAGCCGTCGAGACCAGTAGAATGACGTGCGATCATCGATGCGAATTACCTCGTCTACAACAGAAGGATCATAGTTAGCGGGAAAAGAGTCCGCACCAATACCCTCTACTTTGTATGGGCCGGGCAGATCACCCGAATAAACAGAGCCAGGAGGATCGGCACCAATGACCTTAATGTTTGGATTCTGCTCTTTCAGATACCGGGCGGTTCCAGTAATAGTCCCGCCGGTACCAATACCAGCAACAAAAGCCGTAATACGACCGCTAGTAGCGTGCCAGATCTCGGGACCGGTCGCCTTGTAGTGACTTGCAGGATTGGCAGGATTAGAGTATTGATCGGGGCAACACGCACCTGGTATCTCCTCTGCCAGCCGATGAGCGACATTTTTATAATACTCCGGCGAATCGTGCGACACACTGCTTGGGCAGATCACCACCTCTGCTCCATAAGCGCGCAGCAAGCTCCGTTTCTCCTCACTGGCTTTATCGGTCATCACAAAAATGCAATGATATCCCTTTATAGCCGCGGTAATGGCCAGACCATGTCCGGTGTTTCCGCTCGTCGGTTCTACAATCGTACCGCCAGGACGCAGCAGCCCTCTCTGCTCACAGTACTCAATCATATTCGGCCCAACGCGATCCTTCACACTACCACCCGGATTAAACATCTCCATTTTCACAAAGACAGATGCCGAGATATCACTGACCACACGGTTCAGCCGTACGAGTGGAGTGTTGCCAATCGCATCGAGAATAGTGGGAAAATACTGAATCTCCCCTGACACAGGTTCTGTTATTTGTTCTTTCACTATTTTTACCTCATCGAGGCGTAATCTTTGACGCTTAATGCCTCACGACAAAAAACAATTCTATCTGATAACGCATACCTTGTGTAGCGCAATTATCATTCTTGCTTGTCATCTTCCCTCCCCATTCGCTTCCCAGCCCACGCGCCTATCGGGTACGTAAGTACATAAGCACGTTACTCCGACGACAGTATAGCACAATCAAACGACAGTTTATACTCCATATTTATTGCTCAATATTAAATCTTTTCGATCATTGAACGCGCGTCACAACACTTTATTCCGGTTGGTCTTCTCACTTCCATACAAAGCTTCCTTCCTTAAACAAAGGCGGTAGATATAACTTGTGAAATCACGCAATACGTAGCTATTTCGGAAGCAAGAATCGGAGTGTTTGTTTCATCACTATATAGTACTCTTTCATTACATACAAAGCTCGCGTCTAGCTAGATACTGGACAAACTCTCTCACCTTCCATTCAATAGGAAACATTCGCTAAGTGAGAGTAGTCGAGCTAAGTAATAAGGAGAGATAGATGAAACAACAACGACCATTTCGTTTCGGTGTGATCAACGAACGGATTTCAACGCGCCAGAAATGGATATACAAGGCTCGACAGGCTGAGGATAGAGGCTATGCAACCTTCTTACTACGAGATCACTTTATACGAGAACCTTTTGGCGACCAATTTGCACCCATCGCAGCCCTCATGAGCGCAGCAGATGCCACTACGAGCTTGCGAATCGGCAGCCTCGTGCTCGACAACGATTACCGACATCCAGTCGTGTTGGCGAAAGAGACTGCAACCCTGGATGTCCTCTCAGATGGACGCTTCGAGCTAGGGCTAGGAGCAGGATGGCTACACGAAGAGTATGAGCAATCTGGCATAACATTTGAACCTCCAGGCGTACGCATCAGCCGAATGGAAGAGGCACTTCACATACTCAAGGGACTCTTTACAGGTGAGCCAGTGACCTATACAGGCAAGCACTACACCATTACAAATCTCACCAGTTTCCCCAAACCGATTCAGAAGCCCCATCCCCCCATTTTAATTGGAGGTGGAGGAAAACGCATCCTCTCCATCGCAGGACGCGAGGCGAACATCATTGGAATTTTGAACTCATCTCTCACTAGCGGAGCATTAGAGGATGAAGTAGAAGGGCTCTCTTCCACAACCGTAGAAAAGAAGCTGGAGTGGGTGCGACAGGGAGCAGGAGCACGCTTCCCTGAGATCGAACTCAGCATGGTCATCACACTGATGATCACCGAGAACCAGCGCGATGGAATCGAGGAGCTAGCACGACAGAGAGGATGGAGTGGGATAGCAAGCGAGAGAATACTGGATATGCCATCAGTATTTATTGGCTCAGCCGAGCAGATTGCCAAGCAGATGCTAGCACGGCGAGAGCGCTTTGGCATCTCCTACTACATCGTCACCGACGAAGAGATGGAAGCTTTTGCGCCCATCGTACGTTTGCTATCCAGCAAATAAGTATCAGTCAAAAGGTTGTACAATATGTGATAGCTCTGTCAACAACCCTTAGCCTCAAGGCGTAAGGGCTTGTGCCTCATCTGAAGATGGACACGATAGGCAAGTTGACGATTGCCCACTAACTGAGGATTGGTATGGGGCGTCCTTGCTTCTTGGCCTTCGCAACTTTCTTGGAGTACTCTTTCTCTTATATGTTAATATCAAACCAAGCCCTCTCGACAAAGGGCTGAAGCAAGCGGTACACTTGCTGGAGTGAACTGTTGAACACGCTGAGGAAAGGCTACTCTTTCCATCCGGCTCGACCGATTAAGAAAGCTCGCGCTTCCTTGGCGCTGTTTCTGAGAGCAACTGGTCATGAGAAAGTCGTGCTTCGAGCACCACAATAGAAGGGCACAGCCACTCAGGAACGTTGTGTGTAAACAAGGAGACAGGCTATGTTGTACACTGGTGTAGATTGGGCAGACCAGAAGCATGATGCTCTGGCAGTGGACGAAACCGGGAAAAAGCTCGGTGCGATCCGCGTTCCTCATACGGCAGAAGGACTGGCCAAGTTGGATACCTGGCTTTCGAGCATGCTGGGCTCGTCTGACAAGGAGCAGATGGCCTGTATTGTCGAGACGAACCATGGGTTGCTCATTGCCTTCTTGCTGGAACATGGGTGGCCAGTCTATCCTGTGAATCCACGCACAGTCGACCGGAAGCGCTCCGCCTCGAATGCGAAGACCGATGCGATCGATGCCTACTTGCTGGCAAAAACTGGGCGAGCCGACTTCGCGGATTTGCATCGACTCATTCCAGACAGCGAGAAGGTCGCCGAACTCAAAGGATTGACTCGTGACCAGGACAGCTTGATCCAGATGCAAACGCGTTTGGTCAACCAGCTCACGGCCTGCCTCAAAGACTACTATCCCATTGCATTGGATCTGTTTGCCAAATTGCAGCAGCATTCCACTCTGCTCTTTCTGCAAACCTATCCCACCCTGGAAGCCGCGCAGGCCGTTTCGGTCGAACAGATCAGTCAGGTTCTCAAAGCAGCGGGTCATACCACCGCCTCGAAAGTGGCCCCCAAGATTTTTGAGCAACTGCATCAGCCCAGTCTGCGAGCCAACGCGGTCACGATCCGAACGAAATCGCGTCTGGCGCTTGCCTTGATCGTCCAACTCTTGCCTCTGGTTGAGCAACTCTCTGAATATGACAAGGAAATCGAACGGATTTTTTTGAGCCACGAAGACAACGAGGTCTTCATGAGCTTGCCCAGAGCTGGCAAACGCCTTGCTCCCCGCTTGCTCGCTGAAATCGGAGACGATCCTTCTCGGTATGAAAGTGCTGCCAGTTTGCAAGCTCTGGGAGGCACTTCGCCAGTCTTGTTTCAAAGCGGAAACTACTCGAAGCCTCATCGACGCCAGGGGTGTATCAAGCCCCTGCGCAATGCCTTGCATCAATTTGCTTGGCAAAGTACGCTGAGCGAGCCCTGGGCGGCTGCCTACTATGAGCGCAAACGTGCAGAAGGGAAAAGTCATAGTGTCGCAGTCCGTGCCCTGTCTACCATGTGGGTGCGGATCATCTTTGCCATGCTGAGCACACATAAGCCCTCTGTTTCGGCTATCTTTGAGACGGCTAGGACGCTCCACGCCGTCAAAGCCGCTTAGAGGCCCTGTGTTCTGAGGGGCAAAACTGCCTGTTTTTTTGCCTTCAATTGAGCATGCCTTCACCAGACCATGCAAGCGGCGTGCTGTCAAGGAAAGCGAAGCGGCTTGACAGCAGGACGCGGCATGGTAGACTTGTTCATGCTCACGTGAAGGTCTCCCTGGTTTTTCTGCCTTCATGGCATTCCTTCCCAAATTTTATTGCCGCGTTTTTAGGGCTTGACATAGAAAGTCTTTCTTGGCTTTCCAGGTGAGTGCAGCTTTCACGGCTTCGGTCGCCTTGACGCGTGCGGAGCAGACAAGCTGAGAGGGAAGGTCGGGGTACTGCATTCTGAGGGGATAGTACGTTTCTTTGTGCAACTCTGTTCCGTTGCGACACTGTGTGGTAAAGCCAACATGTGCAACCGCATTGAAACACGCCGTATAGTCGTCAAGCGTGTGCTTGAGGATTGCAGCTTGCTCAGGCGTCGGGTTCAATTGTACAACAATCGTTCTATCCATAGAGAAAGCGTATCGTATAGAACGCTATTTTGTCAAATCAAGTGTATCAATCTAGTAGACAAAAAGAAAGGGGCGCGTGTTTCCTTCCACCCCTAGAATGGGGTGGGTATCCACACACGATTTTCTATGAATACCGGTTTCTTACTTCCAACGAAAGAGGATCTTTGATGCTCCAGAAGAGAAAATGGCTATCAGATATTGTACTGTTGGGAATCACATTCACCTGGGGCCTGACATTTATCCTGGTCCAGAACGCAATAGCAACGATCCCACCATTCTCTTTTGTAGCACTACGCTTCGGTTGTGCAGCACTTCTCCTCTTACCATTCACATACCAAAAGCAAACCAATCTCTCGCCTTCTTTATCCTGGAAAAAAGTTGTACGAACTGGCGCGTGGCTAGGAATATGGCTCTTTCTAGGATACGCCTTACAGACCTTTAGCTTACTCTACACAACTTCCGGAAAATCGGGGTTTTTAACGGGAATGTCAGTATCATTGGTCCCAATCCTGGCCTTGATTATCCTCAAGACCCGACCGACACTCTCTGCACTCTTTGGCGTCGGTCTTGCCACAATAGGGCTTTACCTGTTAGCATTCGTAAACCTGAGTTCAATCAATCGAGGCGACATACTCGCTTTTTTCTGTGCCATCGCATTCGGATTACAAGTCGTGTACACAGCCAAATTCTCGGCACATACCTCCGTTCAGAAGCTAGTAGTCATACAGCTAACAACAGTCGCCCTGCTTAGTGGTGGAGCGGCAGCAGTCACTGAGCCCTGGCAACATGTTTTTAGCCCACACGTCCTTCTACAACCAGCAGTCATCATCGCACTCGTCGTCACAGCCCTGTTTGCCACCGCGCTAGCCTACCTCGCGCAAACACACATTCAAAAATACACAACACCAACCCGAGTCGCACTCATATTCGCCAGCGAGCCCGTCTTTGCCGCACTCGCCGACTACTGGTGGAATGGAACGGGCTTAAGCTCACGCGCAATAATCGGCTGCATACTTATACTAGCAGGAACCTTATTGACCGAGGTAAAATGGTTGCGGAGAGCATAAAGAGAATCCGCATCTTTCTCACAAGACACCAGACATAATTCTACTGTCTTGTGAGGGTTACTGTTCTACACTTCATCTCTCCGCTCTTCCCAACCACCATTCCACAGCCTCTGCATCTCTTCGCTCACTTCCAACAAGTCGGCCAGCTTCCCCTCCGCCTCGACCACTCCGTCTTTCAGAACAACAATGTGGTCGGCCTTCTGAAGCACAGATTTTCGATGTGAGACCACCAGATACGTATATTCACGCTGCGCAAATATTCTCTCCCACAGCAAGCGCTCGGTTTCTACATCCAGTGCACTGGAAAGATCGTCGAAAACAAGCAGCTCCGTGTCCCTTACAAGCATACGCGCCGCCGCCGAGCGTTGTACTTGCCCGCCAGAAAGCTTCACTCCCCGCGCTCCCACGATCGTATCCAGCCCCTGCTCTAACATAGCTACATCATGCTCCATCACAGCCATATGCACCGCTTCCTGCACATCGACGCTCTCTTCCGACAGCCCCAGCAAGACATTCTCTTTCCAAGAGTCACTGAAAAGATGCGGCACCTGTGCCGTATATGCACTACGCGGCGGCACAAAAAAGCTCGCCGGGTCATCTACCTCCGCTCCATTCCAGAACACCCTCCCCTCATCTTTCGGTAGCAACCCTAGCAAGACTTGCAGCAGTGTCGTCTTCCCCACTCCAATCCGTCCAGTAATGACAGTGAGAGTCCCTCTACGCATCTGTAGATTGATCTTAGAAATACCTCTCCCTGTATCTGGATAACAATATGTCAATCCCTCAGCTTCTATCGAGAGAAGATAATCGCCTTCGGATCTCACAGCTAACTGCCCTGTTGGTGGTTCAGGTCCTTTAACATAGAGTGGCTTGTATGCCACAAGGTCTTTAGCAGGCGCACCTTGTAGTAGCTTCTCAAGACGCTCATGCGAAACTTTGGTCTGGGTATACCGGGCAAGAAGGCTCCCAAATGTTTGCACAAATTCAGATACATTCCCTAAATAGGAGAGAAAAAGAGCAAGGTCTCCAATACTCGTCTGTGTTCCTTGTATAGACATGGCTATAAGAACTAGTATTACGCCCTTCCCTATCTCCATAGTATTGCCAAAGGCAAAGTTAAGAGCATTGGTCAAAACAGTATCTTTTATCATGAGCACTCGTCGTCGTTCGTTCAGCATCTCAAAATGCTTTACTACGTCGGACTCGGCTCCCGCTACCTGTATAGCTTGCACAGCCCCAAAGATTTCTCCAATCGCTCCTGTCAAGGCGCTCGTCGCTTGTCTACTTGCCTCTCGATATCTGGACAAACGCTTTTTCATACTTTGTATCAACGCTACCACACAGGCTATAGGCAAGAAAACGAGAAGCGTAATTTCAACGTTGACGTTCAGAAGTATAACAAATGCTACGATAGTGAAAAAAGACGATGCTATCATTTGTGAGATAGCGAATATCATATCTGTTATATTTGTGCTATCATCACGAAATCTGCTAATTGCCTCACCTGCTGACCCAGGCACGGCGCGGGCTCCCGGACGTTCCAGAACGCGCTCTAGTAAATTCCGTTTTAACAACGACGCCATGAAAAAGCCAATACCTACACTAAGGCGTGCTCCGCCCATCCCGAAAAGTCCTCGTAGCATTGCTACGAGGACTAGCAGACCAATCCAGCCCCACAATTTGGGGTTGAGCGATTTCTGGAGTGGAAGTGCGTTGAAAAATCCTTGAAGTATGAGACCAAAGGCTAAACGACCTACCATGAATATTATATTAGTACCAGTATTCGCTAGAAATTGCCGGTTCTGATAACGGATCAAACGCCATATTAACTCAAAAGTTCCCATCTTTGTATCTTCGCTCATACCCGCATCTCCTCCAGTCCCACTCGTAGTATGCCAGCAAATCGTGAGTGAGCATCCCTCATCAGTTCTTCTCTTCGCCCATATTCAACCGCTTGTCCATCTTCAATAATTAAGATGTCATCAACTCTTTGAATGGTTGCCAGTCGATGAGCAATAACGATAGCTGTACGTTGCGCAAATAGTCGCCCTATCGCCTTCTCAATAATTCCTTCAGTCGCTGGATCAAGCCGCGCCGATGCTTCATCTAGAATTACTAATCCTGGCTGTGTAAGCAGAACACGAGTGAAGGCCAGCAACTGGGCCTCTCCCGCCGAAAGCCCTTCCCCGTCTGATCCAAGTACGGTGTCCAGTCCGTCAGGCAATGACTTATACCATTTTGTCAGACCCACTTCATCAATTGCCGCCAGAATGTGTTCATCATGAATAGTGGATGTAAAGAAGGTGAGATTATCGCGTACAGATGCATGAAAAAGTTGTACATCTTGTGTAACCATTCCGATATGCTGTCTGAGTTCATGCAGAGGTACTTTTTGTGTCGCTATGCCTCCAATCCTGATCTCTCCACTCTGAGGATCGTAAAGCCGAAACAACAAGCGCGCAATCGTCGTTTTGCCACCGCCAGTGCGTCCTACGATGCCCAGTATCCTTCCCGGCTGTATTGTGAACGTCAGATTCTGAATTACAGGCTCATCCTCACTATATCCAAATGTGACATCCTTGAACTCTACCAATACCGATTTATCCCTTGCCTCGATTGGGAATGGCTCTGTCCCATTATCAGCAAGCTTCGATGAAATCTTCAGTATCTCTTCCGTTCGCTGAATACATGCTTCTGCCTGCTGTAAGTCTTGCAGTTGCGCCTGTATCTGCTGAGTAGGTTGTGAAAGGAGATCAGTATAAGCAAACAGAAGATAAACAGTTCCAATCGAAATTTGCTTGAGGCTCCACAGATATGTTCCTAACAGCAGTGCAAGTGCACTTCCGCATACAAACATGAATAGAGTGAAGGCCGCCGCGAAATTACTCGCCATAACTGCCCGACGCCGAATCGGAAACCACTCTCGTAACAGCAGATAAAAACGCCTCATGATAGAAGCAGTAGCCCCATTAGCTCGTATATCTTCAGTCCCTCCCAAACGCTCGCCCAGAAACCCATAAAAGACAGCGCTCATCTGTCGCTCTGCCTTCCAGAACTGAGTAATATAACGGCGCATATACAGTAGAGCAAGAAAAACGAGCAGTGAAAAAGCCGTCATTGCCAGGCCGACAATCCAGCTAATCGTGAAAAATAGAAAGAGTATACCAACGAGCAAAAGCGCGTTTGTCAGCAGGCTCAGAACAAATTGTGAGAAAAAATTTGAGAGGTCGTCAACGTCTCCGTCAATCCTCTCAATCATCTCGCCTGCCGTATGCGCTTTATGAAAGCTCATATCCAGCGCGAGACAGTGCTTCACCAGGTCTACCCGTAATTGATTCGTCGCCGTCCAGGCAACATTCGTACTCAAATATGAGGTTACAATCGCCACACCCTGGTTCACTACAGCCACACCAACATAGAGCAAACCAGTATTTACAAGTGTTCTCACATCTCCATGCACAGAGATGGTGTCTATAAAGTAGCGCACAAGCTGTGGATTGATCAGTTGCAATACTGTTCCAACAAGCAACACAAGTGCCAGCAACAACGCCTTAAGCCACTGCGGCTTAAGATAAGTACCAAGTAGTGTCAGATATCGTTTGATTGGAATGCTGCGCATCGACTCTTCCTTATGAAGGTGATATGCTACGACACATTCTTATTCCCTTTCATCCTCACAAAAGAAAATAAGGCGTAAGTCTCACGCTTCATAAAGATACCCGATTTTTAGCAAAAAAACATCGTCCATTTGGACGTTGTGCTTGTATTGACATATGAAGTATAATAAGACCGTAAAGAGATTTCCCCTACCTCTCCCTCCAAAGAACACTGATTCAATCAGCTACGTTTCAGCACTTCATGCTCTCACCAAACCAAACGTCAACAATCACCTATATGTTTTGATGCCTATAGCACTTAGTGTGTTATAGGCATCAGTTGTTTTACAAAACTTTTTTAGAGCCATATTATGCTGCTGTTTGACTTTTCAATCAGCCAGGAGCATGCAGTGCTGAAGCGTGGATTCGGCTGCTGGAAGCAGCGGGCTCTCTCAAAGTGTTGCTAGAAAGAGCATTATAAAGTAACACGCCCTATAGCAGTTTTCCACGGCTCTACATCGCGATGAATATCATCGGGATTCGTCTGTTTCAAACGCGCCAGTTCAGCAGTAAGGCGCTGTAGAGGGACGATTGAGACAAGAGGGCGGATAAGCTGATGGACGGGTGGAAAATGGAGATCTTCTTCATCGGTACCACAAGCAAGAGAGAGTACTCCAAGATCGGAAAAGGTCGTGCGCAAGTCCTCAGTACGCCCCGCATTATCTATCGCCGGAGTAATAGTAAGTGCAGCCATACCTGCTCTCATGGCAGCAGGAGGACCATGCAGCGCATTCTCGGTCTCCATACCCTCCGCCCACTGGTACGTACCCTCTTTGATTTTCAAAGCCGCCTCACGCGCCGTAATAGCATCCAGATCAACGCCAGTAACCAGAACAGGTTCGCGTCCCTCCAATCTTTGCGCAGCCGCCACTGGCGCATCTTGCGCTAACACTTGCTCTATAGCAGCAGGCACACTTTCTAGCGCAGCAGCAAACAAAGAACCTTGATCGCTCCGAGCAAGTTGAGCAACGAGACGGCCCAGAGCAGTCAGGGCTGTGGTGTAGGAGACAGTGTGCGTACCCGATCTTTCATCAGGACACGTACGAATAACAGCGTCCGCTTGTGGCTCAGGTGCACCTTCGCCCACAACCGCAATCGTAGCAGCGCCCACACTTCTCGCACGAGCGAGCGCTGCTCCCGGAAAACGTTTCGTGCCGCGATGGCTTACCACTACAACCTGATCACGAGCACTTATGGGTGCCGAGAGGGCCAGGTCGTGAGCGTGAATGACGGCTGGCCGCACCTGACCCGCAGTGAGTTCTGAGACCCAAAGGGCTGCAACATAGCAGGCATGCAGAGAAGTCCCAATACCAGTAAAAATAAGTGGTCTATTTCCATCCAGCACAGGAACCTGAATGCGCGTCAACAGCGTGCGGATAGCTTGTGGCTGTGAGGCTATCTGGTCATCAAGGGCGAAGTGCATAGAGTATTCTCCTTCGTGTCTATCTTGTGTGAATTCAACAATAGTCTGAACTTATCATACGGAAAGAATGGCCTTGTTACCAGTGCCATTTTACGCTACAATGAGCATACCACTTTAAGAAGGGAAACAGGAATGAGTAATCAGACTACACATACAACGCATGCCGCTTTCCTATCCATGATGCTTGATCTTACCGCCAAAAGACCACTTTACCGCCAGCTTTACGACAAACTACGTCATGCTATTTTGTTAGGAGAGTTGGCAGGTGGCACCAGGTTACCTTCAACGCGAGCGTTTGCGCGCAATCTGGGAATTTCACGAGCAACTGTAGTGATTGCTTTCGAGCAATTGCTCTACGAAGGATATATCTATGGAGAAGTGGGAAGTGGCACATATGTAAAGCATGTACTGCCCGACGAGCTACTTCAGTTCCCTTCTACAGAGGATGAAGAGCGACAGACTGCAGGAGTAAGAATACAAGAGCAAAGAGCAGAAAGAGGTCTCGCAGGTGAGCTATCACGACGAGGAAAGGTCATCGCAGCAACTGAAATGGCTCCTCTAAAATACTGGCAAGGAAGGGCGCAGTATCAGGCTTTCCAGCCGGGATTACCCGCCCTCCATGAGTTTCCATTCAAACTCTGGGGACAACTTGAGGCAAGGCACTGGAGACATACATCTGAAGAGATATTTGGCTATAGCGATCCAGCAGGATATCGACCACTACGCCACGAGATCGCTGCCTATGTACAGACAGCACGAAGCGTAAGGTGTGATGAAGAGCAGGTAATTATCGTCGCCGGCTCACAACAAGCCATTAATCTAGCCGCCCAACTACTTATTGATCCCGGAGATAAAGTATGGGTCGAAGAGCCTTGTTACCTGGGTGCACGTGGAGCACTTCTGAGTAGTGGTGCTCAGCTTGTACCAGTAGCCGTCGATGAGGAAGGTATGCAGGTCGCAAAGGGCATCGAACGCTGTGCGCAAGCAAGATTGGCTTATGTCACACCTTCACATCAATTTCCACTGGGCAAGACAATGAGCCTCGCGCGAAGATTAGCCCTCCTACAATGGGCCAGGCACACAGGATCATGGATACTCGAAGATGACTACGACGGCGAATATCGCTATGCAGGCAAGCCACTCGCATCTCTTCACGGGCTGGATACAGCAGAGCGAGTCATCTACATTGGAACCTTTAGCAAAGTCATGTTTCCAGCACTCCGCCTCGGCTATCTGGTCGTTCCGCCACAACTCGTAGACGCGTTTAGAGCTGCACGAGCCGCCGCCGATCGACAATCCAATACCATCGATCAGCTTGTGCTCACAGATTTTATGGTGCAAGAACACTTTGCCCGCCACGTACGCCGCATGCGCACACTCTACGAAGAACGTCAACATCTACTAGTTGAGCAGTCAAAATGCCTCTTGAACGGCCTCCTGACGATCAACACAGCAGAAGCTGGCATGCACCTCGTCGGAAAGCTGGCACCAGGCATCGACGATGTACACGCCGCCGAGCAGATCGCTACTCACAACATCGTGACAACCCCAATCTCGAAATACTATCTTGAGCAACCAAACCTCAGCGCACTCGTGCTTGGCTACGCAGCTTTTAGCGAGCAGGAGATTCAGCAAGGAATCGAGCAAGTGGCTATCGCTTTAGAGAAAAAGGCGGTCAGCGAAAATATGATACGATACTAATATCAAAAAATTTCGGATTTTATCACATCAACTGTTTGTTCACAAAGGAATTTTATGTTGCAGAAGACTGAGGAGGTGGGGAAGGGGAAGAATAATAGAAGCACAACAGAAGCAGTAAAAAAGAGATCATTGTTGCGCAATCCGATGTTACTAGCCATTTCGTTAACAGTCTTTGCATCTTTTAGCGGCCTGGGCATGGTAAATACAGTTCGTGTCCTGTATGCACAAGCACATGGAGCATCATTAGGAATTATTAGCGCAATGGCATCAGCATACTTGATAGCCAATTTTTTGTTTCAATATCCAGCGGGATGGGTAGCAGATCGCTGGGGACGCAGGCAGGTGATGATCGTAGGGCTGATGGCACAGGCA
>JAABUZ0100004270.1_pt1 | contig 19929 bp, 17 predicted proteins | sample 5562091 | NCBI WGS metagenome assembly JAABUZ01 (sample SAMN12813069, study PRJNA571459) | rock metagenome | isolation source: Antarctica rocks | place: Antarctica: Victoria Land, Linnaeus Terrace sud | collected 2015-12-21 | reverse complement strand
CACCCCAGGCACCCGCACAACGTCTCGGATCCAGACCAATCCAGCCGGAAACAACCGGATCGAAGAAACGCCCCAGCTAGACGAGAGCTATTTCAACAAGCTCCTAGGCTGCTGAACGGAACGGGCCAAAGAGCTTAGGCGTGTCGATGCTTTACGACCGTGCTTGTTGCCCTTCAAATCAGCCGCCGTAGTTGACGCTTTCGATTCCCAGGAATTCGGCGGATTGGCCTAGTTCTTCTTCGATGCGGAGGAGCTGGTTGTATTTGGCGATGCGGTCGGTGCGGGAGGCGCTGCCGGTTTTGATTTGTCCGGCTCCGGTGGCGACGGCGAGGTCGGCGATGAAGGTGTCTTCGGTTTCTCCGGACCTGTGGCTGATGATGCTGGTGTAGCCGAAGCGGCGGGCTAGTTCGATGGCGGCGAGGGTCTCGGAGACGGTGCCGATCTGGTTGACCTTGATGAGGATGGAGTTGGCTACCTTCTGCTCGATGCCCTGCTGGAGGCGTTCGGTGTTGGTGACGAAGAGGTCGTCGCCGACGAGCTGGATCTGCGAGCCGATCTGTTCAGTGAGGTACTTCCAGCCGTCCCAGTCGTCTTCGGCGAGGCCGTCTTCGATGGAGACGATGGGATACTGGCGGGTCCAGGCGGCCCAGTAGTCGGCCATCTCGTGGGAGGACTTTTCGGATTTATCGGACTTCTTGAAGACGTACTTGCCGGTCTCCTTGTTGAAGAACTCGCTCGATGCCGGGTCGAGGGCGATGGCGATCTGATCGCCTGGTTGATAGCCGGCAAGGCTGATCGCTTCCAAGATGAGCTCGATGGCTTCTTCGTTGGATTTGAGCGAGGGGGCGAAGCCGCCTTCGTCGCCGACGGCGGTGTTGTAGCCCTTTTTCTTGAGGACGGACTTAAGGGTGTGGAAGACCTCCGTGCCCCAGCGGAGGGCGTCCGAGAAGGTTTCGGCGCCGACGGGCATGACCATGAACTCCTGGAAGTCGACGTTGTTGTCGGCGTGGGCGCCGCCGTTGAGGATATTCATCATGGGCGTGGGGAGGATGCAGGCGTTGACGCCGCCGAGGTAGCGGTAGAGCGGGAGGCGGAGGGCTTTGGCGGAGGCTCGGGCGACGGCCATGGAGACGGCGAGGATGGCGTTGGCGCCGAGGTTGCCCTTGTTGTCGGAGCCGTCGACGGCGAGCATGGTGGCGTCGATGAGGCGCTGGTTGGCGGCGTCCATGCCGGCGAGCTCGGGGGCGAGGACGGTTTCGATGTTTTCGACGGCTTTGAGGACGCCTTTGCCGCCGTAGTAGGCCTTGTCTCCATCGCGGAGTTCGACGGCCTCGTGCTCGCCGGTGGAGGCACCGGAGGGGACGGCGGCGCGGCCGCGGATGCCGCCTTCGAGGACGACGTCAGCCTCTACGGTGGGGTTGCCGCGGGAGTCGAGGATTTCGCGTGCGTGGATGGAGACGATCTCGGTCATGTTGCTCCTGTCTTGCTGGGCTGAATTGCCGGGGGCTGGGGCCTGGGAGGCGAGGGCGATGCGGTGGTGGAGGCGGTCGCGGAGTTTGGGCCGGCGGTCGACGCCCACCTCGCCGATGCCACCGGCCTGGCCGATGGTGTGGACGAGTTCGGCTGGCGGCCTGGCTGGCGATCTGTTTGGGGATCCGGTGAGGGGTCCGGTAGGGGGCTGGCTCACTTGTCGGATTCTAGCAAAGCGGGATGACGGGAGTTGCTGTGGGCGAGGTCCGGGCTGGGCGAGTTAGTGACGGGGTCGATTCCCTGCTGCTGAAATCGGAACGGGAGGATCCCCTGACCGCTTAGGCTCGTCCTGAGAGGCAGTCTGCGTGTGCGCGGATCCACTGCCCTCGGAGGTTTCACCCGCCATGAAGATTCGCTTCACGACTGCCACGATCGCTCTCCTGTCTGTGCCCGCGCTCTCTCAGACCGCTCGTTCGGGCGTATCCAACCCTGACCCGATCACGATCTCGGCCGAGGCCGATGAGGCTACGCCGGTCAGAGTTCCGGGAGCGAAGCCATCGGCAGCGATTCCGGCGAGGCCCATTCCGTCGACGGCGAGGCCGCTGGCGAGCCACGGGGGGAGGTCGGGCGACGGAGAGGTCTATGGAGCGTATGTTCCGTACAACCACGCGGCTGGGACGGCCGGAGCTGCGGACGTCCGCGCCAGAGATGTCGAACGGTCGAGCGCCGCGGTGGCGGAGGGTTCGACGAAGGAGGGTTCGACGAAGGGATCGGATCCGGATGCGGGGGTTGTGACGAGTGTAGAGGAGCAGCCGGGAGAGCTGCGCGAGGGAACGCTGCTGCGGGCGCACATCCGGCAGGGCCTGTCGACGGTGACCACGGTGCCGGGATCGACGTTTACGGCGGAGCTTACGGAGGCGGTGGCGAAGGATGGACGGATTGTGCTGCCTGTGGGAGCTCTGATCGAGGGTCGGGTGACGGGGGTTCATGGGGGACGGCGCATCTCGGGTTCGGCGCAGCTCCATCTGCAGCCGAAGCACGTGACGCTGCCGGATGGGACGCATTACGTGATTCACGCGCAGCTGATCGACACTGACCAGACGGCGCACACGACGGTAGACCGCGAGGGGACGCTGGTTCGCCGGGACTTCTCGCACCAGACGCTGGCCGCGATGGGCCTTTCGACGGGCGGCGCGGCGGCGGCTGGGGCGGTGATCGGTGGAGGCGTGGGGGCGGCGGTCGGCGCGGGAGTCGGAGCGGGCGCGGGCGCTGTCCTGTGGCTGAAGCAGGATCGCCAGGCGGTGCTGCCGGAGGGTGCGCTCGTGGTGTTCAGCCTGACGGACGCGATGCCGTTGATGCCAGTGGGCAACAGCCCGGTGAGCAAGCTGGAAACGACCGGGAATCGGATTGGGGCTGCGCCCCGCGGGGAGCTCTCGAACCGGAATGGAAGCATTGTGGAGTAGGAGCTTCGCGGCTGCCGGGGGCTTGCAGTTAGCGGTGCGGGGTGGTGAAGCGGAAGGGGCTGAAGTCCTCCGCGGTATCAAAGGCGTCGGCATGCTCTGCGCGCTTGAGGGCGTGGATGACGGCGTAGGTTAGCGGCGTTGCAAGGACCTCGTAGGCGACCTTGAGCAGGTAGCCGGTGGCGATCATGTTGAGCAGGACATGGGTGCTTGCCGAACCAGCAAAGGTGAGGACGATGACGAGGACGGTATCGACGGCCTGGCCGATGACTGTCGAACCTATGGTGCGGGTCCAGAGCGCGCGGCCGCCGGTGAGGAGCTTCAACCGGGCCATGGTGTAGGAGTTGGCGAACTCGCCGGCCCAGAAGGCTGCAAGGGAGGCGAGGAGGATGCGCGGGATGATGCCGAAGACGGTGGCGAAAACCTGCTGATTGTGCCATCCGGGTGCGGGTGGAAGAGCGATGGTGAGGGCGCCGACGAGGTAGAGGAGAGCGGTTCCGAAGAAGCCGAGCCAGATGGCTCGGCGAGAGGCGGCGAAGCCGTAGACCTCCGTGAAGATATCCCCGAAGATGTAGGTGATTGGAAAGAGAAGGATGGCCCCGGAGACGGCGAAGGGACCGATCTGGCAGACCTTCTGCGCGAGGAGATTGGAGACGAGGAGGATGACGACGAAGGCGGTTGTGAGGGCGTCGAGGTAGCGGAAGCGAGGGCTGTTGGGAGCGGCCGGATCGGGCATGGGTTAAGCTGGCCTTTCGGGCGTCCAGGCGTCGAGGAGCTGACTGGATGGCGGTCGGGCTCCTATTTTGCCACGGGGGTCGCGTGTGTTAGTTTGGGATCTGGCAGGGCTTTGGGTGAGGCGCTGTCGCAGGTGTGCGTCCCCGTCGTCCAGTGGCCCAGGACACCGCCCTTTCACGGCGGTAACACGGGTTCGAATCCCGTCGGGGACGCCAATTAAGATCATGCAGTTGACCCTGAAGGCAGGCATCCGGCCATTTAGTTGTGACCCTGTGGTGACGAAGTGAGTCTCCGAGCCTGGAAGATTGGCGCACGCAAGTAGCGTGAATCGGACATGTGCCGGAATGAGAGACTTGTCTTAGCTATGCCTAGGAGATTCGATGGTGACGAAAGAGGATTTTTCGCGCTCTTCAAGGTAGGTAATGTCGTGTATTCGGGTGGCGGACAGAAGCAATTTGAGATTGGAGAAATCGGCAGCGAAGCCATAACCATTCGACCAACGTCATCGAAGCGCCGACTGCGGACCCGACTAACCTACCGAAAGCTGAACGCCACAATTGAAGGGTTCCACGCCATTGATCCCCAACGGATCGAGAAAACCTTTCAGCAGGTGTTGACTAACCTGGAACTGCCGAAAGATCACACGAATGAAGCTTACCTTTGGGTTGGCCAAGGAATTGAAGGACAGACAGACGAAAGAGTTCGAGAACGGCCAGTCCTACCCAGACGAGATCCCGCCATCTGAATTGCCCACCTTACCCGAGGGGGCGAAAAGAACTGTGGTCGTGAACGGCTACGAACGCAACCCAAGAGCAAGGCGCATTTGCCTCGATCATTACGGCTCAGGATGCAACATTTGCGCTCTGGATTTCGGAGCGACGTACGGCGAACTTGGAGAGGGCTATATACACGTACATCATTTGCGGCCCCTCTCTACTGTAGGAGAGGAATATGAGCTTGGCCCAATAGCTGACCTGCGTCCCGTCTGCCCAAACTGTCATGCGATGCTGCATCGTCCAAAAGAACTGATGAGCATCGAAGATCTCCGAGAGGTTTTGAAAGGGGAAAGACGGAAATGGTCGGAAGCTTCGGCCAAATTGAAGTAGGCAACAAACGTTGCTGCCCACTAGAGACCGCCTTTCTTCCGCTCTCGCCCGATCTCCCAATCGTCACCAAATCGTTCTCTCCGTCAGCAACATTTCACATCGTTGCTTCAGATGACGGCGCGCCTATTTCCTTCTGCCCTTTTGCCAATCGGTGTAGGGGATGCGTGGCATGTGGAGGAAGGCGTCTCGGGTGCGGACGTAGTTGCCGAGGCCGTTCATGCGGCCGATGGCGTGGAGCTCTTCGGCCTTGATATAAGGGCCGGCGGGGTCGACGAACTGGTCTTCGACGAACATGGCGACGACGCGGCCGAGGATGATGCGGGAGCGGCCGATCTCGACCGTGGCGTGCTCCACGCATTCGAGGGCGGCATGGGCTTCGGCGAGGCGGGGGACACCGACGAGCTTTGAGGGGGTGGTGTGGAGGCTGGCCATCTCGACCTCACTTATCTCGGCCGGGAAGTCGGTGGCGCAGATGTTCATCTGGCGCATGAGGTCCTCGGTGACCACGTTGACGACGAACTCACCGGTGCGGCGGATGTTGCGAGCGGTGTCCTTGGGGATGAAGTCGCCGCCGGGCCGGTCGGTAACGCCGAGGCCGACGACGGGAGGGTCGGTGCAGAGATAGTTGTAGGCGCTGAAGGGCGCGGCGTTCAGGCCCCCCGACTCGCCCCTGCTGGTGATCAGAGCGATGGGTCGGGGGGCGACCAGACCGATCAGCAGGTTGTAGATCGTCTTCGGCTGCAGCTTGTCTACTTCGAAGTCCATGAACCCCTCCACCAAGCTAGATGCGTGTGAGCGGAGGGGAGTGCCAGCGGTTCGCTCCCGGGTGGCGTCCCATCTTTCAGCCTGGGCCTTGTCCCTGCGTTACGGAAGGCGATAGGTTGAATGCATGGACGTTCTGAACCGCGCCCCACCGACCCCTGACCAAAGGATTCCGTACGGAGCTGGCAGGTACCAGATCGGCGATCTTTGGCTGCCCGCCCAACGTGGATCGAAGCTGCCGGTGGTGGTGTTTGTGCATGGCGGCTGGTGGAAGTCGGAGTACGACCTGAGCTATGGCGGGCATCTTTGCTCGGCGCTGCGGGCGGCGGGTGTCGCGGTGTGGTCGATCGAGTACCGGCGGGTGGGCGAGACGGGTGGCGGCTGGCCGACGACCTTTCAGGATGTTGCGGCGGGGTATGACTTTATCGAAAGGCTGGGCAAGAGATTTCCGCTGGACCTGGAACGGGTGGTGGCGGCGGGCCACTCCGCGGGTGGGCACCTTGCGTTCTGGCTCGCGGGGAGGCATCACGTGCTGGCGGGCAGCCCTGTGCATGATCCGCAGCCGCGAGTTCCTTTGCGTGCGGTAGTGGGGCTGGCAGGGGCGGTGGACCTGCAACTGACGATCGACCTTTCGGGATACTTTACGTTTGCGCACGACAAGCGCGAGGTCATCGCCCTGATGGGTGGAACGCCAGCCGCAGAGCCGGAGCGGTACCTGGCGGGCGACCCGGGCCACCTGCTGCCGCTGAACATTCCGCAGGTGCTGATCCAAGGGACGGAGGACGATCAGATCCCGGCGGATCTCCCCAAGCGCTGGGCAGAGAAGGCCCGGCGACAGGGGGACCCGGTGACCGTCATGATGATTCCCCGGGCGGACCACTTTGATGTGGTGGATCCCGAGAGCAAGGCCTGGCCGGAGGTGCTGGCGGCGATTCTGCGACTGGTTCACGCTTCCATGTGATGGATCCGAGGGCCGGTCAGCAACCTCTGCCTATTTGGTTGAGGAGGGGGAAGAAGGAAGGGTGTAGATGATCTCGCCGGGCCGGGTGTAGTGGAGCTCTTCCCGGGCCTGATGCTCGATGGCGTTGGGATCGCTTTGCAGGCGCGCGATGTGGCCTCTGAGGAGTTCGTTCTCGTAGAGCAGAGCTTTGGACTGGACTTCGAGGTCGCGTGAATCCTGGCGTTTGTGCTGGTAGACGGTGAGACCGTTCTGGCCGAAGACGACATGGTAGGCCATCGCCACCGTAAGGAGCGCAGCAATGACAGTGGCGGGTTTACGCCAACCTATTCTGCGCCAAACGGAGATCTTCTTCCGCAAGCCCTTCGTGTTTCCGCCCGCACCTGTTCGCTTCAGCATTGCATTTTCCAGTACAAAGCTTGGAGCGAAGGTGCGTCAAGAGAAAAGACCGCGCCCGCCGTGAGGGAACCTACTTTGTACCTCCGCTCCAAAGGCGGGGCAGGACTGTTCACCTGAGTCCGGTTGACGGAGGAACTTCTTCCGCGCGCTGGTGTAGCTTGCTATGCTTGGATTTAGCCATGGATGTGCTGTTCCTGGGTGACCTTGGCGACCTTTACGGACCACTGATTGCAGGGGCAGGACTGACAGGCAGTACCCGACGTCGCTGATTGGGCTGTCGCGAAAGGAATATGTCATGAGCTCGACCTCACTTCCCCGGATGTCTGCAGCGACGGCGGCAGAACCTTTCCGGCGCACCCTTGCAGGAAAGCTGGCGCTTTGCTTCGCTGCTTCGATGTTTGTCGCAGTCTGCGCTCACATTTCCGTGCCCATGCCCTTTACGCCCGTGCCAACGACGATGCAGACGTTTGCGGTCGTTCTGGTCGGGATGGCGCTGGGACCGATTCAGGGCTTCGCAGCTCTGGCGCTCTATCTGGCCGAAGGTGCGGCGGGTGCTCCTGTGTTCAGTCCGCATGGCCCGGGCGGCGTGCTGCAGCTGCTTGGACCGACGGCGGGGTACCTGTTCGCGTACCCGATTGCGGCTGCTCTGGCGGGTGCCGGGGTCCATGTGCTGCGGCGTTTCCTCGCGAGCTTTCCTGCGGCCCTGGCTGCCTCCGCGGTGGCGCTTCTTCCGGTGTTCGGCATGGGAGCCACGTGGCTGGGGCATGTGATGGGCCTGACCGGAGCGCAGGCGGTCCACCTGGCGGTCACGCCATTTCTGGGCGCCGAGGTGTTCAAGATTTTCGCAGCCGCGGCAGCATATAGCGGGATCAAGCTTGCGCGTCCGAGCGAATCAAGATAACTGTCCGCGAGCTTGAGCAGAGCCGGACAGCATCTCACTTGAAAAGAGACAGCGTACCTCCGAACAGACAGGAAGAGAGATCCATGCCGTCAAGCAGTGCCAAGATCCAAGAGATAAGCATCGCTCACAGTCCCGATTCCGACGACGCGTTTATGTTCTACGGACTTGCAACCAATAAGGTGCGGGTGCCGGGATTCAAGTTCACCCACGTCCTGACGGATATTGAGACGCTGAACCATAAGGCTATCGATGAGGCGTTTTATGACGTGACGGCGATCTCCTTCCACGCCTACCCGTACCTCCAAGACAAGTACACGCTGATGGCCTGTGGTGGAAGTGTAGGCGACGGATATGGTCCCATGATCGTTTCTCCGCGCAAGCTATCTCCGCTCGAGTTGAAGAAGACGCGCATTGCTGTGCCGGGCACTCTGACGACTGCCTACCTGGCGCTGAAGCTATATGAGCCGGAGATCGAGACGGCTGTGGTTCCGTTCGACAAGATCATTCCGGCGGTGCTCTCGGGCGAGTTCGACGCCGGTCTGATCATCCACGAAGGGCAGCTGACCTACGCCAAGGAGGGCTTGCTGAAGCTGCTGGACCTGGGGCAGTGGTGGCGTTCTGAGACGTCGCTTCCGCTGCCGCTGGGCGGGAACGCGATTCGACGATCGCTCGGTCCCAAGGTGCAGCGCATCGCGACGGACGCGCTTCGCGACAGCATCCAGCACGCGCTTGACAACAGAGATGAGGCGCTGATGTACGCGATGCAGTTCGCCCGCGACCTCGATACGCCGACGGCACACCAGTTCGTCGGGATGTATGTGAATGAGCGCACGCTGGACTACGGCGACGACGGCCGGGAGGCGATTGCGAAGCTGCTGAAGATGGGTTACGACCGGGGAATTATCCCGATCGAAGCAGCCGTCGACTTCGTTGATCGCCGCCCATCGTGACGGACGCAAGGTCCGTCATAGCTGTGATATCTTAGAAAAGTTCGTGCGTGCCCCCTTTTTAGGCGGGAGCGCGCGCGAGACCTGAGCTTGAATGCCCTCGGCTTGGACGCGTAGCTCAACTGGCAGAGCATTCGACTCTTAATCGACAGGTTGAAGGTTCGATTCCTTCCGCGTCCACCAAAAACCCATTATGAAGTGTTTCAAGTGGCTAGCCGAGTGCTGTGATTCAGTGCTCCCTAACGCTTGTTGGTCTCTGTTACTGCTGGTTAGTGCTTTGCCAAGAAGCGAGTGCGGTGGATCTCCCTGATCTTTTCACCTTCTCCTTCCACCTTTTGTCTTCATCTCATCATGCTCGCGACTGAGCTTTTTGCGGCCTGTGTTCGCGCCGTGTTGCGTGCTGCCGTGCCGAACGCTCCCGCTGCGCGGTCACAAGCCTCGCCTTCCCCACCGCACTGAAAGGCAGTCGGTTCGGGACGGGATACCTTTCTCACGAGGGGCGAGCCTTGTTCAGACCTTCCCCCACGAACAGTAGCCTTGTGCAGAATTGCGCTAGAGATCTACGAGGGAGTCGAGCGAGATGGGTGGAAGATAGGCGCCGAGGAGTTCGCGGGTCCACCAGGCCCCGGTGTGGGATTTGGTGGCGCGGTCGGTGAAGCGGTAGCGGTAGATATGGGCACGGATGAGGGCCGGCGGGGTATCGGGGAAGGGATTGGTTCCCATGAGGCCCAGGATGGCCGGGTTGTTGCGGAGCAGGCGCTGGACGAAGCGCAGGAACCAGAGGTCGTAGCCGCGGACGTGAATGCCGCGTGGGGTGATGGCGACGGCAAAGGGCAGAAACCAGATGAGCCAGTCGAGCCGGAGGTGATAGGGCGCAACCTGGGGCGGACGGCGCATCAGGTCGCCGGGCTTGGCTTTGAAGCCATACTCCCTCCACTGCGTCCCCGGTGTGGGGACGTGGTCTCCGGCGCCTTCGAGGACGATCTCGAGGCGCTGGCGGCCGACGCTGCCGAAGGCACCGTAGGTGTTGACCAAGTGGAAGCGGTTGTAGCTGTAGTTCATCTTCTGGTGGCGGGTGAAGAGGTTGCCGACGGGCTGGATGCTGAGGAGCACGGTCCCTGCGGTCAGGACGTAGAGCACGATATCGAAGGCGAAGGGCCTCGGCAGGAGGTGCGGGGTGGTGAGCGGAAGCACGTGGGCGAGTATCTGGTCGCTGAAGCCCGCGAAGCCGAGGAGCGCGGCGAGCCAGTTGAGCCAGGAGTAGTTGCCGCTGACGATGAGGATAAGTTGCTGGAGCATGGTGAGGCCGGCGGCGATGGCGGCGATGGGCTGCGGCGCGAAGAGCGCGAAGGGAACGATGACCTGCACGACATGGCTGAACAGGACGGAGAGGCGATGAAAGGGTTGCGGCAGGCCATGGAAGGTGCGGCTGAGCGGGTTGGGGAGCGGCTGCGTTTCGTAGTGGAAGTAGAGGCAGGTGAGGTCGCGCCAGCAGGTGTCGTGGCGGAGCTTGATGAGGCCGGCGCCGAGCTCGGTGCGGAAGAGCATCCACCGAAGGATGAGGACGGGAAGGATGGACGGGGCGAGGTGCGTGGGGCCGAGGAAGGCGGTGAAAAACCCGGCTTCGAGCAGCATGGACTCCCAGCCGAAGCCAAAGAACTGCTGGCCGACGTTGACGACCGAGAGATACAGGAACCAGAGGACGAGCCAGGTGGCTACCGAGAGCCACAGGGGGCCGGCTTCAGTGAGGCCGAGGACGGCGCAGGCGGAGAGGAGGAGGCCGGTCCAGGCGACGAGGTCGAGGAGGCGGTCGGAGTAGCGCCAGTGAAAGAGGCTGGGGGCCTCGCGGAAACTGACGTGCGCCAGGTAGGCGGGAACGGGCAGCAGGCCGTGCTCGCCGAGAAGCGGCTTGAACTGGCGGAGAACCGAGAGGAAGGCGACGAAGTAGATGGCGGCCATGCCTCGCTGCAGGAGGAGGCGGACGAGCCAGACGTCTCCGAACCAGGTGTGAGCTGAGGGCATGGTGCACTCCCAACGAGTTTAGATGAGGGGAGGCGGCCGTACAGCCACGGGGGTTGTGGGCACGCAGCCTGTCTGCGGGGCGATCGGCTATTTGCGCGGCAATCGGGGTGTTGGTGGGCAGCGGTGGTCATGCAGATGGGATTCGATGTTGCCGTTCGCGTCGAGCAGGATGCGGCCGCTTCTTCCCATCATCGAGCCCGAACCGAACCTTTTCCCTGTAGACAAGCCGGTCACCCTCATAGCTCTGATCAAGACGGATGAACCAGCAGCAAGAGCGAGCTTGAGCCCCGCTATTTACAACACGGAGCTCCGCCTGAATCCGAGTGCATTGACACACAAGAGACCATAAGCGCTGTGTCCAATTGCCTGTCGGCGCCGGTCCTGCGCTCCTTCCAGTCGAACTCCGACCGGACATCCGCTTCGATAGGCGTTCCCTCAAGGGAACTTCCGTTCCACGTGTGATAGGCGCCGGTCGGTAAAGCTAACCGAAAGCCATGTCCGACCTTGACCGAAGTCGCTGAGAGGAGGCGTCCAGCAGTTGTCTCTCCCACGAGAGTGGCCAGTCCATTCTCTTTGGCGAAGATCGCCACCATCTCGGCCGCACTCGCCGTGTGCCTATCAACCAACAGGACCACCCGGCCCTGGTAGGGCTTTGTGCCGAGACCTTCCGTCTCGAGCACGACAGGCGACTTCATCAGCAAAGAGGGTAGAAAGCGCAGCCCAAGCAGCCAAAGGGAATGTTTCGAAGAAGGAATTGTGTTGAGCCGAGGAAAATTAGCCTTTGCGGAAGCAAGATCGCGCTCCGCCCACTTCTTCCCAGGAGCGAAGCCCACGGGAATCCTGTCTGGAGTCAGTAAGCTCATCAGCCGCAATGCTCCTGCTCCTCCACCTGTATTGCCACGGAGGTCAATGATGAGCCGGCGGATGTCGCCCAGTTGGGCGACTGCGGTTGACATGGCGTTCGCGATTTCGACGCCGATCATGCCCGGGAACATCGCGACTTTGAGATAGCCGGTAGTCCCGTCGAGTTTCCTCGATTGCACGAGTGTCGGCTCGATGAATTGGAGCTTCTTCCCCTTTGGGCGCGCCACATCTACGGAAAGTGTGCGTTCCTGACCGTCATTCGCGACGATTATCAGTTCCGAAACCGATCCCATCGGAAAGGCAGGATGCTCTGGTGGCATGATCTCCTTGCCGCTCACGCGGAGCAGGATATTACCGGCCTGGACGCCTGCGAGGGCTGCGGCGCCTCCGTCGTGCACGTCCTGGAAGATCCAGCGCGAGCCGTACGCGGTCTCGTCAGCGAGGTAGGTAGCGCTCAGCGCAGCTCGGCTCGAAGCTCGCCGCCCAGCGCCGTGGAAGAACCCGAGATGTGAGGTTTTCAGTCTCTGCAATAGAGCAGACATCTCATGTTCAAACGCATCCTGCGTTGGCGCAGTTTCGATTGCCACGCGATGCTGCTCCACCGCACACTGCCAGTCATCCCCTAAGAGTTCTGGTTTGTAAAAGTGCGTTCTCAACGCCTTCAGCGTCCGCTCAAGGACAGTATGTCGTTCTTGCTGGGTCAGGGCCACTTCTTCGGTCGCCGAAGTCACCATCGCCCTGGTTTCCGATGCGCGACCAGGTCAGTTGATTTTGCAGCGGGTAGTAGTACGTCCCGTTATCCGCACCGCGAACGGTGGCGAGGAAGTAGGAACCGGGTTTGGCGGACCGCAAGTCGAGGGTGACCTGGACACTGACTCTGTCATCCTTGTCGATCGCATCCCCGATCCCCATGGTCCTCTTGAGATTAGGGTGTCGGCGGAGCAGCCTTACAGGGGCCGAGATCTTTTGACACCTTTTCGACGAAAAACTTCCCGTTCTTGGCAGCGTCCCTGCTCTTCTTTCCTTTCAGCCGAACGTGATTGCCGGCTCTGAGTGAGGCGAGGTTTCCGGAGAGAGCATACGTCTGGTGATCGCTCTCGGTTTCGAGTTGCAGTCCAGATGCACTCGAGTTAAGGCAGCCACTGAGCGAGGGTGACGTGCGGACAAGGTAGTAGATTCCTACGCCGGCTCCGACACCGAGACCAATCAGGACGGCGAAGATGCCGGCGGCCTGTCCGCCGGAGATTGAGGTTTGAGCCTGTGCCGGGATGGACGAACCAAGGAGGACAACGCACAGGAGGAGGATCAGCAGACGAGAGTAAAGGGTTCCCAGCATCGGAAGCTCGCGCGAAGAGATTTGAGGGGCCCGAGGAGTAGCGATGTTTTAGCCCTGCCACACTCACGTGGTCAAGGGAATTTCACTCTTTGCGGCCTACGCGGTATCTCGGAGTTTCTGCCAAGCGAGATTGCCCTGCCCACAGCTCACCTAATCTGCCTTTGACCGCGGATGTTGCCCGATCTTATCCACTTCCGCTTCCGACTCTGACCTTGGCGGGCGCGACCGCCACTTCAGCGGATTTCACGTGCCAACCTCCCAAAGAAGAGAGTGTCGCGTAAAGCCGAAGCTCAAATCAGCCTGCTGCGATGGCATGAGCCGCAACGCCCTCCTTTGAACCGCGTCAATAGCCCTTCCGTCCAACCTCTTTGCTCCCCGCCCGCATACAGTGAAGGAGCGCAATGCGGGTCCAACCCCCCCGCCGAAAGAGAGCTCCACCTATGAACCCACTGGACCGGCGCTCCTTCGCCACCCTCCTCGGCGCCACCCTCCTCGGCGCCACCCTCTTCGTCCACGGCCAGGGCAAAAGCCACGAGCATGGTCACGGCCACGACGATGACGGCGACAACGACCACGACCAGGGCCATGGCAACGGTCACGGCGACGACAAGCATGGCGACGACAAGCACGGCGACGACAAGCACGGCGACCGCGAGGCCTCCTACTTCCGCACTCAGGACTACGCCTCGCTCTCCAGGTACTACAGCGGCCCGCGCGATCTTCCACCCGGGCTCCGCAAAAAGTACTACCGCACCGGCTCCCTCCCGCCCGGCTGGCAGAAGCGCTTCCAGCCCATGCCCGCCGCCGCCCTTCAGCAGCTTCCGCCCATCCCGTCCAACTACCAGCGCGGCTACCTCGATGGCTATGCCGTCGTCGTCAACCCTCGTACCCGCATCATCGTCGACGCCGTCGACCTGCTCAACGCTGCTACAGGCCGCTAGGCCAGCAGACCCACTACCCAGATGCGGCGGCTCTCCACCCTGGAGTGCCGCCGCCCTCGCATCCGCCCCTCCAACTATCCCGCCGCTACCGTCTTTTCGCCTCGGATATTTTCCACGCGTTGTCTTCCCTGATTGCCGCTTTGCATCCAGAGACTATGCTGTGCACAAGGTCAGCATGTTGCGAGAGCCATAGCTGAACGCCAGCGGCATCCGCTCGCTTCAGCTCGTTCTCGGTGATTCTCAGATCGGCCTGCACTTGGAACCTTCCAGGATGGAGACGCGTTCGTGAGCCAAAAGGGTCACCCGCGCACAGGTTGACACGGTAGGGGCGAGAGCCCTACGATTCGGCATCCACAGATAGCCTAATCCCCCCCTTTTTGAGGTCGTCGGGAGAGCTCGCTCTAGAGGCGTCGGGTCCGTAGCTGCCCATCCGGATCACTTTCGCACAACCCTCGCGAATGGAGACTTTTATGCAGAACGTAGATTCAGAAACAGGGTCTTCGGTCCGCCGAAGCCGTGGGCTTGCTCGCTCGCTTCCGGCCGCTGTGCTCGCACTCACAGCTTGCTGGAGTTCGCCGGCTGTCTCAGGGCAGGCCGTGGCAAACGCCAAGATGCACGGCACGGTGACAGACACAACGGGCGCCATTGTTCCAGGGGCCACCGTGGAAGCGACTCGGTTGGACACGGGTGCGGTCTCGCGTGCCGCGGCCACCGAAGCCGGTGATTTTACCTTGCCGAATCTCCCCGTTGGCTCGTACGCGGTGAGGATCACTGCACCGGGGTTCCAGACCTACGTGCGCACCGGGATTGTTTTGCAGGTCAACAATGATGCGGACCTTGACGCCAGGCTCAGCGTGGGGGCGACAGATACCGTCGTCAATGTGGAAGCGGGCGCCAGCCAAATTCAGCTGGCAGACACAGCCATCTCGACCGTGGTGGACCAGCAGCGTACGGTCGATCTCCCGTTGAATGGCCGGAATGCCGCGAACCTCGTCCTCCTTTCGGGCGGAGCGACGCCTACCGGCAACGGGAACATGACGAGCACCAAGAATTACGGCAGCACGGGCGTAAATGCTATTGGAGGGGCGCTCAATATCTCTGTGGCAGGCGGCCAAGGCAATCAGATCAACTTCCTCCTCGACGGCGGGGACCACAACGATACGTTTTCGAACGTGAACATGCCGTTTCCGTTCCCTGATGCTCTGCAGGAGTTTAGTGTGCAGACCACCGGACTCGCTGCGCAGTACGGCGTCCACCCAAGCGCGACGGTCAACATTGTGACAAAGTCCGGCACCAATCAGTGGCACGGAGGTGTCTTCGAGTTCCTCCGTAACAGCTACGCCAACGCCAACAATCGCATTACTGGCTACACTGACCTAAAGCGCAATCAGTTTGGCGGGTACCTCGGCGGACCCGTTTTCCGGGACAAGCTGTTCTTCTTCGGCGGCTATCAACACACAGCGCTGCGCATCAAGCCGGGAGTCTCGTCAATCCTTCATCCCGACACCTGCAATGCTCGCTGGAGACTGGACAGCTTATAAGGCCGCTACCGGCGCCACGCTCCGGCCCAGCGCAGGATTCGTCACGAACGCAGCAACCGGCACTACAACCATCAACCCTGCCCTGTACAGCCCCGCGGCCGTGGCCTTGATGAAGTATCTGCCGACAAACGCTACGACAAACGCTGCAGGTCTCGTCACCTACGCCGTTCCGGCCCCGCAGGATGAGAATCAGTGGATCGGGAGGCTCGACTACACGGCCACTCAGCGGCAAAACCTCTTCGCCCGGTACTTCATGACGAACTACTACCAGAAGGCCATCTTCAACGGCAATCTGCTCAATGCGATCAACCCTGGCCTGAAAGATCGCGGTAAGTACCTGACGTTTGGAGACAACTTCATCGTCAATGCAAGCACTACAAATGCGCTGCGACTGACCCTGTCGCGTCTCGCCATTGCACGCGGCGCACCAGGCGATCTCATCTCACCGTCTGACCTCGGCTCAAGCGTCTACAAGTCGGTGCCAAACTACATCTACCTCAACGTCAGTGGTGGCTTTACCGCGTCCTGCGGAACCTGCGCGCCCACCCATTACGTCACAAACCACTACCAGGCCACCGACGACGTCTCCATTCTCAAGGGCAAGCACTTCATGCAGTTCGGTGTCGACTACATCCATGAAGAACTCAACCTTGGGGGCGTAAATAGCGAGAACGGTCAGTTCACCTTTAATGGCTCTTACGCCGGCACAGGTCTCGCCGATCTCCTGCTCGGCGCACCCAACACCTTCAATCAGTCCTTCGGACCTGGAGCCGCCGGACACTTCCGCTATAACTACTTCGGCTACTACGGGCAGGACACCTGGCACGTCAATAAGAACCTCACGATCAACGCTGGCCTTCGCTGGGAGCCATGGTTCCCGGAGTTCGAGAAGAACAACGTCGGTGGTGGCTTCAATCTGGACAACTTCAACAACAACATCGTCTCCAGCGTGTTCACAAGTGCGCCTGCCGGCCTCGTCTTCTACGGCGACAAGGGCGTCGAGCGTGGCTTCATCAAGCGGCGGCTCACCAACTTTTCGCCTCGCTTCGGCTTCGCTCTTGATCCGAGGGGCGACGGCAAGCAGAGCCTCCGGGCCTCCTACACGCTGACCTTCGAAGCGCCCGAACTCTACTACGATTCCGGTTTCCCCATCAATGCTCCATACGCCAGCGCGCAAAATCTCACACTCGATAATTCGACTAATCTGACCGATGCAGTCAAGTCGTTCGATAACCCCTGGAAGAAGATCGCGGGCGGGAATCCATTTCCCTCTCAGTACCCGCCCTCCTCAACGGCGGCATTCCCGGCCGGAAACATTGCCACGCAGGTTTACCCACCCAATCTCCGCCGGACATACATGCACCAGTACAACGCGAGTTACCAGAACCAGGTCTCGGTAAACTGGCTGCTTAGCGCGAGCTATATCGGCACCGATACCGTACACCTTTGGGGCTTCACGCCGGTCAATTACGCCACCCCCCTTCCTACGCCTGCAGGTGGCGCCCCTTCGACCAATAACACCGCGCAGAGATACATCCTGTACCGCGCAGCAGTGGCCAAAGGCACAACGGCCGGGGCCCGCTACTCCGCGTTCAATTCCACTGCCGACTACGGAATGGCGAATTACAACGGCGTTATCGTCACAGCAAACCACCGGATCGCGAATAACTTCTCGGTGCTGGCGAACTACACCTGGTCGCACTGCCTCTCGAATCTCAACTACACAGGCGATAACACGCCTCCTGCGCAGGATCCGAACAACACTGCAGCCGAGTACGCCAGCTGCAACTTTGATATCAAACACAACCTTACCGTCTCAGGCGTCCTCACCTCTCCCAGGCTGAAACAGCGCACCCTCAACTTGCTTGCCGGAGCCTGGCAGCTAAGTCCCCTCGTGTCCATCCGCTCCGGAGGCCCCTACACCGTCACGCTTGGCACTGATAATTCCCTCACGAACATCGGGCAGGATCGTCCCAATGTCGTTCCGGGCACAGCTGTGTATGCGAAGAACTTCCCTCCCGGCAAACTCCAAGAACCCCGCATGGATCAACCCGGCCGCCTACAGAGTTCCGACTCTCGGCACCTTCGGCAACGAGCGTCCTTTCTCAGCTCGCGGTCCCAGCTTCGCCAACGTCGATATGGCAATCAGCAAGCACGTTCCGATCTTCGAGCGCGCGCAACTCGAGGTGCGCGGCGAGGCATTCAATCTTCTCAATCACCCCAACTACAGCAATCCCGTGACGGCCATCAACTCCACCTCGACGTTTGGCCGCATCACCAGCACCGCGACGGACGCACGCCTGTTGCAGATTGCTGCCAAGATTACGTTCTGAGGGATGTTGAACTGAGCGGTCCTGCCTGCGCAGCAGTGTCGCGCAAGCTTTCTTTTGATCTTCGCTCCGATCTCTTGTAGCCAGTCTTCTCGCTGTTGTTCATGATTTATCTGACCTGCTTGAGGTCCTGCTGCGCCTTGAGCGGCCCACCCTGCCATAACATCCAGAAGACAAGGCTGCGCTGCTGCTATTGGTGCAACTGCTTGCCTGTAAGTGAGCACCGTCTCACGCTAGGGTTATGTCATACATACAACTGCAACTGGACGCTAGACGTCACAAAGTGTGTCCAGTACGGCCGGGCACCAGCTTCGGAATGGGTCATTTGAGCCCTCCTCATGTGGGCAGCTTTCATTGCTGCTGTAGCTGTAAGTTAGTCAGCACGCCGCTGCCGTCTCGACATCCCCAATTCAGCACGTCCCAACCAAGTCTGCGTCCAGGAGTGGCATATGTCTGCATCTGTTTCCCTCATCGAGCCTCGCGATCCACGCGAACGCTTCCCCAAACCACCCTTCCCTCAAGGAAAGCAGACGGGGTCTGGCAGCGCCAGCGAACTCGATCCGCAGGCGGACTACGGCGAATCCACCTACCAAGGACACAGCCGTCTGAGTGGACGTGCGGCGCTCATCACCGGTGCGGATAGCGGTATCGGTCGCGCCGTTGCTCTCTGCTTCGCGAAGGAAGGTGCCGATATCCTCTTCACCTTTCTTGAAGGTGACCAGGACGAGCAGAGAGATGCCGACGAGACAGTGAGGCTGGTCAAGATGGCGGGCCGCAGAGCGATCGCCATCCCGGGCGACATCCGCCAGAAGAGCTTCTGTCAAGGACTCGTCCGCCGCACCGTTGAGGAGTTCGGTCGCCTGGACATCCTCGTCAACAACGCAGCTTTCCAGAGGACCTACGAAGAATTGACCGATATTTCCGAGGAGGAGTTCGACAGAACCTACCGCACCAACGTCTATGGAACATTCTTCCTCACCCAGGCCGCGCTTCCGGAGATGAAACCTGGAGGAGTTATCCTCAACAGCTGCTCTATCGAGGCGTACGAACCCAAAGATCAACTCGCGCCCTATGCCTCTACAAAGGCAGCTCTCGTGAGCCTCACCAAGAGCTTCTCAAAGCTCTGTATCAAACACGGCATCCGCGTCAACGGAGTTGCGCCCGGTCCCGTCTGGACACCGCTTATTCCTGCAACGATGCCTGAGGAGGAGGTCAAGTCCTTCGGCGAAACGACGCTCTTCAAGCGCCCGGCCCAGCCAGTCGAGCAAGCCGCGGTCTTTGTGTTCCTAGCGTCGGATGACGCAAGCTATGTCACCGGCGAGATCTACGGAGCAACTGGCGGCAAAATGCCGTTCTAACGTGCAACAGTCAACGCCCGGAATGCCCTGTCCACACGATACGCACGGTGACCTACTTACCTCAACGTACGCGGGTTATTCGCGGCCGTTGAGGTTAATGCAGCGCTAGCATCTAGAGTATTGCTTGCAACCCTATGCGCGTGATCCAAACAGCCTTCGGCGTCTTCCACCACTTTGAACTCGGTCGCCAATTGCACCAGAGGGGTTATCTTCAAAAGATCTACTCGACATGGCCATGGGCTCGTCTTAAACGTGAGGGACTGCCCCGTGATTTGGTGCAAACGTTTCCTTGGGTCCATACACCCGAGATGCTCATGTATCGCATGAAGATGAACTCTCCCTGGCTACTAGACAATGTGGGTTACGCGAATGCTGTGTTGTTTGACTTTTGGACTGCATCTCAACTTCGGCGGGTTCCGGCGCCTGATGTAGTGATCGCCCTCTCCGGATCAAGCCTGCGTACAGGATTGGCCCTACAGGCGCGTGGGTCTCGATTCGTGTGCGACCGGGGATCCTCACATCAGCGGTATCAGGAGGCGCTCGTCTCCGAGGAGTTCCGACGTTGGGGGGTCGACCGGCCAGTCTCAGACATTCGGGATACCATTCGCGAGGAGAAAATTTATGACATGGCTGATGCGATCACGGTTCCGTCGAGCTTTGCCGCAAGATCGTTCGTCGAGAGTGGTGTGCCCAGGCAAAAACTCCACGTGATTCCTTACGGGGTGCGACTGCAGAAATTTGTTCGGTCCGGGCATCCACCCGCCGATAAATTTGTAGTTCTGTTCGCAGGTGCTGTCGG
>JAABUZ0100004269.1_pt1 | contig 19932 bp, 19 predicted proteins | sample 5562091 | NCBI WGS metagenome assembly JAABUZ01 (sample SAMN12813069, study PRJNA571459) | rock metagenome | isolation source: Antarctica rocks | place: Antarctica: Victoria Land, Linnaeus Terrace sud | collected 2015-12-21 | reverse complement strand
GACGTAGATGCGCTTGGCCTTCACTCCGAGTGCGGTGAGGCCGTCGCGTTGCGCGGTCAGATCTTGGTCGTCGGTGGAACAGCGGGCGTATCCGATGAGCATCGCGGCCATGATCGGACTGTACCGGTTGAGCTACCTTCACCGGGCATTAAGCGGACGGGTCTTACGGGACTCGAAGCCTGGCGTCATCATGAGGGTTTCAACGTTGGTCCGGTAGCAGGCCGCGTGTTCCGGTCAGCGTTCCCCAATCGACGCGATCGCCACGTTGGTCGTCGCGGGCCCGAAGCACGGTGGCCGTTGTCCGAACCAGAGGGCCACCCCGGTCCGCATCGTCCGGGGGATGGATGACTGCACAGACTCGGCCTGCTATGCCGGTTGCCGTGGGCCGGCGGCGGGGGACACCTCGGTTCCCCGCCGGCCGATAGGGTTCTAGGCATGTGCGGTCGGCATGTCCAGTGATTCGTGGTCGCTTGGCGAGCGATCACTTGCCTACGATCCGAGCTTGCCGGTGGCCGGCACCGACGTTTCCGAGCTGCAGCTCCTACTCGCCGATCTTGGCTACAGCCTCACCCACGACGGTATCTACGGGCCGGCCACAGCTGGACAGGTGCGTCGGTTTCAAGACCATCGCCGGCTGACGACCGACGGAGTCTTCGGACCACTGACGATGCGGGAGCTTTCACGAGTTATCGACCGTGGAACCAGACCACGCCAGCAGGGTTTTCTGGGCGCTCGCCCGTCTTGACTGGTGGCCATCGCTCCGACGGTGCGCCGAGGGGATTTGGTTCGCTGATGGCTGTGACTGTTCGGATTATTTGGCCGGTTCTGTTCACGCTATCTGGCCAGCTGATCGATCACCTGTTCGAGGCCGTGACGTCACCCGATAGACCTGACCTGCACGGATGCGACTCGATGCTGCCGACACGGCCAGATAATTCGAACAGAACGAGCCACTTAATTGGAACAAGGTAGGCCAACTAATTCAACAAGTGACAGCTCACGGCGTCCGCGGCGAGTTGACGGACCCATTGATCGGTAAGTGCTTATGCTCCGAGGCGTTCCGATGGGGCTCGACGCGACACTTGGCGCCCCCGAATCAAATCGTTCGCACACGTGTACCGGGTAGCTGCTTGAGTCAAGCCGCCCGGGCACTGGAGGCCGTCGAATAGTGTCGGGCTCATGGACGTACCAGGTCAACGGAGCTATCCACGGATGCCGGCTCGCCTCGACACTATTTCGCCTGACCCTCCAGTCGTGGTATCGGGACATGGTCGTTGTGGTGGGCCTAAGCGAAGTAGTCGTGAAGCACCTGTCGAAGCTCCGGGTTCTCGTCAAGTCAAGACGTGGGGCCCGCGCTGACCGACAATCGGTCACATCCCCCACAGTTGGTAAGCTGCTCTGCTAGACCTCGACGATGGCCGAGGCGACAGCATGAGGGGCCACTGTGACCGACGATCAGCAGATCGACCAGGACGATATCGACGACGAGGAACACGAGACCTCGAGCGAACAGGCAGAGGCGCTCGACCTCAGTACAGATGAGCGGAAACTAGTAACGCAGCCATACGATCTGGGCGTCAAGGGAATCAGCCAGGATATCGAGCAAGGGCGAATTATTCTCACGATCGAGTACCAGCGAAAGTATGTCTGGGACGCGGGTAAAGCCAGCCGTCTCATCGAGTCGCTGCTCCTCAATGTACCAATTCCAGTCTGTTACTTCGCCGAAGACGAGAACGGCAGTTACGAAGTTATCGACGGACTCCAGCGTCTGACCACGATCAAGAACTATCTCGAGGACAGCTTTGCCCTGTCGGGCCTATCCGTCCTACCCGAACTTGACGGCAAGAAGTTCAAGGATCTCGCCCCTCGAGACCGCCGTCGTCTCGAGAATCGAACGATCCGCTGCATCGTAATTACTGAAGACAGCAATCCTGACATAAAATTTGACGTGTTTGAGCGGCTGAACACAGGCGCCGCCATGTTGACGGCCCAAGAGCTTCGCAACTCGGTCTATCGCGGGCCGTTCAATGACCAATTGAAAATCCTCGCTGCAGAGCAGTCGTTTACGGATCTCGTAGGGAACTCAAGTAACAAGCGAATGGACTTCGAGGAACTGATCCTTCGGTTTTTCGCGCTAGTGGATGGACTCCAGACCTACAAGCCAGCGCTGCGGCAGTTCCTGAACGAGTACATGCGCTTGCACCGGCAAGTCACTCCCGGCGCGGATCTCGTCGCTCGTTTTCGCACGTCCTGCGCCGCGGTGCACGACGTGTTGGGAACATCGCCTTTCAAGCTCGAGCAGTCGCGGAACTTCGTGAACAAGGCGATGTTCGACGCGATCATGGTTCCGGTTGCGTTCGCGGACAAGAGTCAGCTTCGCGAGCGCGCGGACGACGTCCGTGCAATCGTTGCCGCGCTCCCAGGGGACGCTGAGTTTAATACGTCTATTGGCCGGGCGACTGCAGACAGGCGCAGAATGCTTTATCGCATTGGTGTCGTCGCAGATCGGGTTCGCAAAGCTGGCGTGACCGTCGACCTGCCTGAGGGTCTCGGTCTCGACGAGGCTAACAATTCCCCGTCGGCGTAAGGCGACCTCGATGACGGCGCTAACGCAGTTTGAATCAGGGGTCGCCGAAGTGCGGCTCTTGTTGGAACTCTCGTCGGATCCACCCAAGACTGAGCGAGAGAATGCGGTGCACCGCGCTTGCGTGGTCCTCCTTGTCAGCCACTTTGAGAGCTATCTCAAGGCAATCGCGGAGACATTCTCTGACGAAATAAGCGACGGAAATTTGGAGTCACGGCAGATTCCGAAAGGAATTCGAGAACTCCATACGCTGCCGAAGCTTAGAGAAATAATCGAGTCCAACAGCGAACCCCAGCGAGCGATCCTCCTCAAGAAGCTCCAGCCACTCATGGTGCTCTGGAACGATGCCGCGAAGCCATCGCGTGGCTCGCTGAGCTCGAGCGTTCTCGCGAGGGTCGTGACAAATGCCAATAGCCAGACCATCGACAAACTCTTTAATCTGATGGGGAACACCGGTTGCGTGTGTGATGGGGACTTGGACGTGCCAGACGCTGACGGCGAGACGGCACCAGTGAACATCCGCTTGAGTCTCGAAGATGTCGTGAAGTGCAGGAACGACATCGCGCACGGAGACCAATCCAGACGGCCAACGGCCGGTGACGTGGCTCGATACCTCGGATTCCTTACGGCAATGGCAAAGCGTTTGGACCGAAAGGCTGCATCATTCCACTCGGAAACCTCTACCGGCGACGATCCGTGACCACATCGGGGTCCGCGGACTAGGATTTTTACCGTCACCGATAGCCGATCCCCGACCGGGCAAGAATCCGACATGGTGGGCGAGATTCAGCGGGCGCGGTCACCGCAATCCGATTAGGAACCGCAGCCCGAGACCTCTCGTCGGGATCTGGTTCCCAGCCGTCGCGAACGAGATCTGACGGCCGCATGCTGAGCCAGATCGCCGATTGTGTTCGGCATTCCCGAGTACTACCGCCTCGATGACGGTGCCAACGGCGGGAAATTGTCTGAATAGCCGTCCTCGCCCGGGCGGAGGTCCATGATGCACGGCGCTTCAACGAGCCCGTTGACGGTTTCGGCTAGGTCGACGAAGAAGCCGAACGCGTGGTGGCTGAGCACTGTGCCGTTGACGTGCGTACCTCGGCGGTGGTCGATCTTGGCGATACGCCACTCCTCGTCAGAGGGCGCCCGCCGCGACTGCATGATCGCCCATTCGTTGTTCAACCGGTCTTGGGGCACCGCACGAATGTACGGCCCGAGCATCGTCCACGCTGATGATCGCGCCCCGTAGAAGATCAGTGACCGGTCAGCGATCCCTGACCGGACATGGTCCGGCTGGACCGATGCGGGACTGCTGGACCATTAACCACCTGCGGTGACCTGCTCGACGGTCCTGGGTGACGTCTCAATCCGGATAATCTGCTGGCGTGAGTTCAGGTCGGGACGGGAGCGGCGACCGGAAGGCGCTGTTCGATGATCCGAAATCGTCGGTCCGAGCGTCGCTGTGGATCGGGAGGCGCAAGTGCTGGCTCGCGCTCGCTGCCCAACAATCGCTCATAGGCGCCGTAGTGCTGCCGTCCCGACCTGACAAGCCAATGCAGGTCTTTGCCTACGGGTCCGAACGATCGTGGCGTGGAACGCCCACTCCTAGACATTTTTACGACCTTCGCAGGTGGAGTTGGTCGATCGGCGAGGTTTTTGCAGAAGGGGTGTTCCCCGACGGCGTCGCCGCCCGGCTCATCGATCCGCTCACCCGTGACACTGTGGCGCAGTCCTCCTATGCGATGCGTCCGACCACTCCGCCAGTCACCGCGACGACGGTCACCACCCTGGGCGAAGCTGTTGCCCTGATCGGCTCGGTCAAAACGGCCTACGCCGGCTACGAGTTGGACGCACGAAAATTGTTGGCCTATCCGGCGCTGATCGACCTGCAGGATCCGATCAGCGCCACCTGGTTTGAGGCGTTCGGGCAGGCATGTGCGCTGGAGCCAGAGGATCCGACGCGCTGTCCGCCAGATCATGCGGATCGGTTTGTCAGTGCGGTGTTGGTCGCGGAGAAGGCATGGGAGGCAGCGGAGGCGAACGCCCGCGCGGTCGCCTTGGACCACCTGGACGCCGAACAACGCAACCGTATTCGTCGGGCCCGGCGGGCGCTGGATCTTGCGTTGGATCCGGCGACACCGGCCGGCGAGCGCGAGGCCGCATTGGCCACCACGCTAGATCTGATCCGCGGCATCGTCGTCTTGCCGCCAGCAACGGGCAGCAGCCTTCGACAGGTGATCGCCCATGTGTCTGGCCGGCCACAACTTGGACTCGACAACTGACACCTGCACGCCCACTGCCGAAACGGGGCCGGTCTGAGCGACCAGAACGACGCCACCGCCGACGTCTCGATAGACGATCGTCCACCGGTCTGCGGTGGCCGGAAAAGCTCACAGCGAAGCTCTATCGCCGATGATGGGTGGATGGGTGAGCTGGTTGTGGTGACTGGCCCGCCAGGAGCGGGCAAAATAACCGTGTCACGAATCCTGTCCGGTCTGTTCGAGACGAGCGCCCGCATCGCGGGCGATGAGTTCTTCGGTTTCATCGATCAGGGCTACCTGGCCCCGTGGACGACTGCGGCGCACCATCAGAACGAGATCGTCATCGAAGCCGCCGCCGCGGCTGCGGGTCGGCTGGCTGCCGGCGGATACACCGTCATCTACGACGGCGTCATCGGACCGTGGTTTCTGGACGCGTTCGGACAGGCGACCGGCTTGCTTCGTCTGCACTACTTGATCCTGCTGCCACCCGAGCGTGTGTGCTTGGACCGGGTTGCCTCCAGGGTCGGGCACGGGTTCACCGACCTCGACGCCGGGTCGCACATGTACGCCGACTTCGCCCAAGCCCGAGCCCACGTCGACAGGCGTCATGTGATCACCAGCGTCGCCAACGCTGACGTGCAGGCCGCGCACCTTTTCGAATTGGTCCGAAGCCAGTCGGCCGTCCGGCCCATCCAACAAGGCCCAGGGTAGGGATCCGCTCCGTATGCCGATCCCCGATCGGGACGGGAACGATCTTGGTCGCCAGCAGCCGAATCGTCGCCGCAGGAGGTTCCGCCCACGGACGCTTCCGATCCGTCACCGCACTGGCGAGTCGACACGCGCCGTGAGGCGGCTCTTCCGCAGGGGAGCTCCGTAGGGGAAACTCCCTGCTGCCTCGGTCTCGGCCACGACCGCGAGGAGATCCCTGCTGACACCGGGTTACATTCAGTCGATGAGCGAAGTCATCGAGAACTGTGACGTCTACGCAGCGAGTTCGTACCCCGTATCCATCTCTCACGGGCATCGCATCCGGCAGAAGGTAGACCTCAAGGCGAGGGTGGATACCGACACCGGCGAAGTCACCTTCTACGTTCCGAAGGAGCAGATCGTCAAGCTCCGCGATTGACCATCCGCTGAGGTCGGCCATCGACCCACCTCAACTCCTGGCGGCTGACTGCGTCCCAACAGGCCATCCCGTTCTGGTCACGGATCGACCACCGGACCATCGCAAAAGGCGCCCCTGCCGGGACTCATCCTGACTCAGCAGCGTTCGATGCTGGTTCTGGAGCTCGTCGGGGTCCGTCGGTTTCGAGGCCGTCCCACGGATTTCCACGCTCGGCTGCACTCCGCGCCGGGCGCGACGAGACGTGCGCCGGGGAACGAGCTATGCACCGTCGTTGTCATCGCGCAGGGAATGGATCATGCTCTGCAGGATCCGGAAAGCGCCTGACTGTTCGGTCTCGGTCATGCCGGCGAGCATTCGGATTTCGACAGACCGGACCTCTGCGGTCGCCTTCTCGAGGCTCCGTCGGCCGCGAGGCGTGAGCTGCGTGGGAAGAACCTTCCCGACGGGTGCCTCCGCAGGCCTGGTCACGTAGCCCTCTCGTTCCAGTGCCTGGAGCAGTACGTTCATCGACTGCCGTGTCACGAACGCGCCCCGCGCGAGCTCGGAGTTCGACAAGCCGCCTCGTTGAGCCAGCAGCTCGAGGCAGGAGTAGTGCGTCACGCTCATCCCGAGCGGCCGCAGCACCTCCTCCATCGCTGCGCGGAGGGCGCTCGACGCCTGCTTCAGCAGGTAGCCCAGCGACGTCCCCAGGTCGACGCTGACACCGTCTTGACTCATGTCAGAATTCTGACATATCCTGTTCTGTGTCAGAAAGCTGACACGAAGGAAGGAGCATCATCATGCCCGCCACCGGCCCAGATTTCATCTCGCTCCAAGCGCGCGACCTCGACGCTTCGCAGGCGTTCTACGAGCAGTACCTCGGCCTCGTCCGCTCGCCGGCCGGGCCTCCGCACGCCGTCGTGTTCGAGACGAAGCCGATCGCGTTCGCGCTCCGCGACGTCGCTCCCGGCACCGATCTGGCATCCGTTGCTCAGCCCGGCATCGGTGCCGCGATCTGGCTCCACGCCACCGACGTCCAAGCCATTCACGATGCTCTCGTCGCCGACGGTCACACCATCGTCTCCGCACCGATTGACGGCCCCTTCGGTCGGACATTCACCTTCGCCGACCCCGACGGCTACCAGGTCACTCTCCACGACCGCGCCTGATAGGCCAACGTCTTGCGACGATCACCGGTAGGCGATCCTCATACGGAACGCAGGGAGACGGGTAGACGGCCGTGGTTGAGCTCTATCGCAAACGGTCGTTATCTGGAGCTCCGTCGTAGGCGATGTGACGCCAGGCCCAGCGCCGAGTCGTGGCGGCCACTCCTGGGGCGACGGTCTACACCGTTGGCACATGGTGGATCCGGCAGCCGGCCTAGGAGGACCTCGATCTGGTCCTGAACTGGCAGGCGTTTCCTCCAGGCCCTGGAGAACTACCTGCGAGTTCAATTGCTCTGGTTGGTGTCGAACTGTTCGGTGTTTTCTACGTCGATGACCGCGGCTGCTAGGTCTGAGGTCCCGGTGGAGACGATGAGAGCGAGTCGTGCTCTGGCCATTCCGGTCGGCGTCGTGGTGGTGATGCGGTATTCCTGGCTGAGTTGGAACGGTTTGGCCGTCACGGGGATGAGGGTTGTTGCAGCGTTATCGGTGTTGGCGGCAACGAGTTGGTGCGCCAGCTCATTGGTGAGCGGGGTCATGGGTTGAAGCCACCCGAAGGTGAGGGTGCCTTGGATGGGCGCTGGGCCGTGGTGGGACAGGTGCAGTCCGAAGTCGAATTGTCCGGCGGCCCGCAGATCGATGCCGGGTTGGATCGGATCGAGGTTGATGACCAGGGTGGTGTCGGCGTTGGACCATGCTGGGTCGGCGCCGCCGAGGTCCTTTGGTTGCCGGTCCTGGGTGTAGATGCCGGCCATTTCGTGTTCGATGTCGTACAGCTCGGTGTACACGTAGCCGGAGAGGGTGTCGTGGCGGCGGAGCTCCTGGGTTTGCCACCGCAGGTTCCAGCCGCGTTGGGCGCTGGTGAATCCGCCGCCGTATTCGCTGTTGAGGTTGGGGACGGGCCGGTGCGGTTCCGGGGTGGCCATCATCGCTTTGTGCACGATGACCTCGGGTGAGATGTGGACGGGGAAGTCGGTGAGTTCCCCGTCGGCGACGCCGCGGACGATGGATCCCCACGCGGTCGGGTCGCTGGTGTAGATGTGCCAGTCGAGTAGGTCGGTTTCGACGTGTGCCCAGCCTGAGTTGTCGACGGCGGGGCGGGTGGGGTCGAGTTGTTTGATGAGGTGGAAGGCGCGGCGGACGGCGTCCTGCTTTTTGGTGTCGCCGGGGACGTCCCAGTCCAGGCCCCATTCTTCGTTGTACAAACCCCAGATCGCGATGCAGGGGTGGTTGTGGTCGCGGTGCACCATCGGCTGGATCTGCGATTCGAAGGCGGCTACCCCTTGCGGGGTGAAGCGTCCGGTGCTGGCCGGCTCGGCCCAGACGAGCATGCCGAGTCGGTCGGCGTGGTGCAGGAACCGGGGGTCTTCGGTTTTGAGGTGTTTGCGGACGAGGTTGAACCCGGCCTTGCGGGCCAGTTCCAGGTCGGTGACGTACGCCTGGTCGGTGGGAGCGGTGATTCCGCTGTCGGGCCAGTAGCCCTGATCGAGAACTCCGCGGACGTAGAGGCGTTCGGAGTTGAGCAGGATCTCGGTGCCGACCACTTCGATGCTGCGCAGGCCGGTGTAGGCGGTGACTTCGTCGGTTCCGGCGGCTGTGTGCAGCCGGGCTCGCACGTGGTAGAGGTGAGGTTGGCTGGGGCACCACAGCTTCGGGTCGGCGATGGGCAACGTCGCGGTCACGACTGCCCGGCCGTCCAGGGCCGTTGTGAGCGGGTCGCCGAGTCCTTCCCCTTCGTGCACGACGGTCAGCTCCACGGCGCCGTCGACGGCCGGGTTCCCGCCGATCTGGACGGCGACGTCGATGCCGTCCAGCGACTTCGACGGTGTCAACTTCACTGTGGTGAGGTAGGTCGCGGGCCGCGCTTCGAGCCACACGCTCTGCCAGATGCCGCTGGAGGGCGCGAAGGCGCAGTCGTCGTAGTCGTCGCGGGGCACGCTGCGTTGCTTGCCGTGGGCGATGGAACGTTTGTCGATCGGGGCCTGGACCCGGACCAGGACGGTGATGGTTGCGTCGGTGACCGCGTCGGTGATGTCGATCTCGAAGGGCAGGTATCCCCCGACATGGGTGCCGACGGGGGCGCCGTCCACCCAGACGGTCGCCTGGTGCTGGACGGCGCCGAAATGCAGCACGAGGCGTCGGCCCTGCCACTGGGCCGGAACGTCGACGCGGCGGCGGTACCAACCTTCGGACAGCCAGTGCGCGCCGATTCCGGATGCGGCGGTCTCCCAGCTGAACGGCACCGTGATCTGTTGATCCCACAAGTCCGGGGCTGCAACGCTTTGCTCGGTGTCGTCGGGATGCGCCGCCGCGGATCCGGCGGCGAAGTCCCACAGTCCGTTGCAGCTGACCCAGCTGTGGGATCGGTCGAAATGCGGCCGCGGATATTCTGGGCGAGGCGATGCGGTGGTCGGCTGCGGGATGCTCGAGTTGTTCATGACGTCCTTGATCCGAAAGTTGAGTGGCAGGTTTGGGGGTGGTTCAGCCCTTGACGCTGCCGGCCATCAGGCCGTTGATGAAATGGCGTTGGAGTACCACGAACACGATCAGTACCGGCAGCATGGCCAGGCTGCTCGCGGCCAGCAGCTGTCCCCAGACTTGGGTGAAGTCCAGTCCGGTGGCTTTGCCGCCGCTCAGGCCCTGGGAAAGGGTCGACAGCACCACCTGCAGTGTTTCTTTGCTGGTGTCGTTGACGGCCACGACCGGCCACACGAAGTCGTTGTAGATGTTCATGAAGGTCAATACGGCCAGGGCGGCGATGCCGGGTCTGATCACCGGCAGCACCACCCGCCAGTACAGGCCGAATTCGGTTGCCCCGTCGATGCGGGCGGCGTCGAGCAGTTCGTCGGGCACCGATTGGATGGTCTGTCGCATCCAGAAGATGCTGAACGCGTCGATGCTGCCGGGCAGGATCAGAGCTTGGTAGGTGTTGATCCAGCTCAGATTGCTCATCTCCAGCAGCAGCGGGATGATCAGCACCAGTACGGGCAGCATCAGGGTCAATAGGACGGTCCCGAACAGGGCTCGTTTGCCGGGGAAGTGGTATTTGGCGAACGCGAAACCGGCCAGCGGGCAGAAGAACAGGGTGATCGCGCCTTTGATCCCCACCACGATCGCGGTATTGCGGAATCCGGTGCCAAGGGGCACGGAGTCCAGCATCGACCGGTAGTTGACCAGGGTCGCCGCCCGGGGGTCGAAGCCAAGGGAGTCGGTGATGATCTGTTGCGGGGGTTTGATGCTGTTGGACAGCGCCCACCACAACGGGTACAGAAATGCCAGCGCCGCGACGGTCAGCGCGGCGTAGCGCAGCACCGTTGCGGTGGTGGGGCCGACCCGCCGGCGCGGCGGCGACAGGTCGGGGCGGGTCCGCGGCTGGGCGGTCGGGGTGTGGGTGGTCATGGTCAGTCTTTCGCCCGGAGCAGCAGCACCGACACCGACGACATCGCCAGCACGAGGATCACCAGCAGAAACGAGTTCGCCGCTCCGGTGCCCAGATCGGAGTTGGTGATGTGGTTGTACAGGTAGTAGCCGGCGGTGGTCGTCGACCCGAACGGTCCGCCCTGGGTGAGCACGTACGGCTCGGCGAAGGTTTGAAAGACCGCGAGGGTTTCGATCACCACGAAGAACGACAGCGTGCGGCGCATCAACGGCACGGTGACGGACCAGAATTGGCGCCAGGCGCCGGCGCCGTCGATCCGCGCCGCCTCGTACACGGACTCGGAGATGCCCTGCAGACCGGCGAGCATGATGATCACCGCGAAGCCGGTCGTCTTCCACAGGAACAGCAACGCCAAAGTCGGCTTGGACCAGGTGGTGGTGGTCAGCCAGCCGACGTCATGAATGCCGATGAATCCCAGCACGTGGTTGACCAGGCCGAAGTGTTGGTCGAACAGCACGACCCACACCTGCGCCATTGCGACCAGCGGCGTCACGAACGGCGCGATGAAAGCGGTGCGGTAGAAGCCTTTGAGCCGCAGTTTGCTGCTGCTCAACGCCACCGACAGAGCAAGCCCGAGCACGATCTGTGCGGGGACCACCAGCAGCCAGATGGCCGCGGAGTTTTCCAGCGAGTTCCAGAATTCGGGGCTGGTCAACAAATAGGTGTAGTTGCCCAACCCGATCCACACCGGACTGCCGGTGCCGTGCCAACGGGTGAAACTCAGCCGCAGCGCATACAGCAACGGATAGGCACCGAAGGCAAGGAAGATCGCGAAGAACGGCGCCACGAAGACATACGGCGCCCAGCGACGACTGACGCCGAAACGATGTCCGATACTGGGCGGAGCAGGAGCGGCGCGGGCGCCGCCGCCGGCGGCGAGGGTGCTCATCGATTGATCAGGTTCTTCTGGATCGCGGCGGTGGACTTGGCGATGACCTCCTCCGGTGTCATCTGCCCGTCCATCAGCTTCTGCAGGTTACTGCCCAGGTAGTCCACCGCCCCGGTCCACCAGGTCGGCAACGGCGTTCCGCGCCCGACTTCTAGACCCGACTTCACCGCGATGGACCACAAGTCCTGGTTGCCCAGCTCCGGGAACGGTTTGAACAGCGGCGCGGCCGGGTTCAGCGCCGGCTTGTAGGACGGAACGGAGGTGTTCAGACCGCCGGGATAGATCGAGTTCGGGCCGTAGACGGCGGTGTAACCCTGCTTCTTGTAGACCAGGTGCTCGTAGAACAACCACGCCAGCTCAGGGCTCTTCGCCTTCGCCGGGATGACGAAGCTGCTGCCGCCCATCACCCCCGCCCGGGAGCCGCCCTCGGTCCACGCCGGCAATTGCATTGCCCGCCATTTACCTTTGGAGGTCTTCAAAAGCTGTTCCGGCGCCGCGTCCCACCAGATCGCCCACGGCATGAACACCTGCGTTCCGTCGTCGAACGACTTCAGATCCGTCGGGTCCAGGTAGGTGGTGTGGGTCACCAGTTGGTCCTTCACCGCCGTCTGGATCCAGGTGAAGATCTGCCGGTACTGCGGCGAATCCAGGCGCAGCTTGCCGGAGGCGTCGGCCATGCTGGTGCCCAGCTGGTTGGCGAGCATCTCCAGCCACAATTGACCCAGGAACGGGCTCATGTCGAAATGGATCGGGCGGGCGTTCGGGTTGACCTTTGACTTCACCGTCCGGGCCGCGGCGAGCAGTTTGTCGTAGGTGGTGATGCCGGCCGGGTCAATGCCCGCCCGATCCAAGATGTCCGCCCGGTAGTACAGCAGGCCGGGGTCCAGATCCCACGGCACACCGTAGATCTTGCCGTCGACGGTATTCACGTCCAGCTTGTACTGGACAGTGTCAGCGGTGTACGGCTTGATCAACGACGACAAATCCGTCAAATGCTCATGCTGGCCCGGGATTTTCGCGTCATCCCAGAAGCTGCCGTCGGGCAACCCGGCCCCGGTGATCAACGCGCTGGGCAGCTTGGCGTCGATGTCGACCTGCTGATGATTGACCTTGATCTTCGGATAGACCTTGTTGAACGAGGCGATCACACCGTCGAACACCTTGAACAGATCACCCGACCGATCCCAGATGGTGATCTCCCCCGCGGCACCGGTACTGGCAGAGCTGGAACTCAGTGAAGCCGACGTGGCGCCTGCGCCGCCCAGGCTTCCGCCGCCGCCGCAGGCCGCCAACAAAGAGCCCCCAGCCGCGGCCGCGCCGGCGCCCAGGACGCCGTTGAGGAAGGTGCGACGGCTCACCCCACCCGACAGTGCAGCGGATTCAAACGGAGCACCGAGGATCAACGGGTCGGCGGCGGGACGGGGCACGGTCGTCATTGACGTTCCTTCACTAAGTGGCAGGGAGAACTACATGAGCACAACGCGACAGTCATCAATGCAACGTTGCAGAGGAAGTTACCGGCAGAACTGCATCGTTGCAATAGGCTGGCCGAGAATGTCGATACCAACTTCGGAATTGGGGTCTGCCGTGGCCAACGCTCGACTGCGTGATGTCGCCGAACTGGCCGGTGTCTCGATCAGGTCGGTGTCCAACGTCGTCAACGGCTACGCGCCGGTCTCCGACGCCATCCGGGAACGGGTGGGAGCGGCCGTCGACCAGATCGGCTACCGGCCCAACGTGCTGGCCCGCAACCTTCGGCAGGGCCGAACCGGTCTGTTGGCGCTGGTCGTTCCCGAACTCGATGTGCCCTACTTCGCCGAGCTGGCCCGAGCCGTGATCACCCAGGCGCGCAGCAAAGGGTTCACCGTCGTCATCGACCAGACCGACGGTGACCCCGACCGGGAACAGGAACTGGTGCTCACCGACTCCCGCGCCAGCCTGTTCGACGGAGTCATCCTCAGCCCACTGACCCTGACCCAGGACGATTTGGCGCAGCACGACCCTCGCATTCCGCTGGTGCTGCTGGGAGAGCGGATCGCCCACAGCCCCTTCGATCATGTCGCCATCGACAACGCGGCGGCGGCCCGGGCCGCGACCGGGCACCTGCTGGGCCTGGGCTGCCGGCGCATCGCGGCGATCGGCGACCAACCCTACGAAACCGGCGAAACAGCGCAGGTCCGCACCCACGGCTACCGGCAAGCCCACACCGACGCCGGAGTCAACGTCGACGAGAACCTGATCATCTCCTGCCCGCACTTTCATCGAGGCGACGGAGCCCGCGCCATGGCCGAACTCCTCGACCGACCTGGGCCGCCCCCCGACGCCGTTTTCTGCTTCAACGACCTACTGGCTCTGGGCGCCCTGCGGACGCTGCTGACCCGGGGTCTGCGAGTACCGCAGGACGTCGCCGTCATCGGATTCGACGACATCGAAGACGGCCGATACACCACCCCCAGCCTTTCCACCATCGCCCCGAACAAAGCACAGATAGCGCAGCTGGCCGTCGAACGGCTCATCGGCCGAGTCGACGGAACCACCACCGGTCCCGGTACCGAACTGTGGGCCGACTGGCAACTCAAACAACGGGAAACGACCGCTTCCTCCGGCCCCCGACATGACCGGAATATCATCGGCGGGAAAAGGGACTTCCGGTAGCGCACGAAGACAAAAAGGCAGCGAGCCGCTTCAGAGCGACCGACCTCGCGGGGCGGCCACCTTGAAGGCGGCCGCCCCAACGACTAAACGGTGTTAATGGTCAGCTCACACCGGTGTCTTCCAGACCTGGGGGGACTGGCCGGTGCAGTCATAGATCTGCAGTTGCGTTCCGTCGGCGGTGTTTCCGGAGGGGTCGTCCAGGCATCGCCCGGATTGCGGATTAAGCAGCGATCCGTTGGCCTGCGGCCGCCACTGCTGGCCGCCCGCGCCGCCGCAGTCCCACAGCTGGACTTTCGAGAAATTGGCGGTGCCGTTGCCGACGATGTCCAGGCACTTGCCGTAGGAACGGATCGTGCCGTCGGTGTTCATCGACCACTGCTGCCCCTGCACGCCGCTGCACGTCCACAGCTGAACGGCGTTGCCACTGACATTGTTGTTGTGGTTGACATCCATACACTTACCGGCCGTTCCCGGCCCGGTCACCGCGCCAGTCGGTACGCCCGGCAGGTTCCACACCTGGGTGGACAAACCGTTGCAGTCATAGATCTGCAGCTGAGTTCCGTTGGCCGTGTTGGCCTGCGGATCGTCCAGGCACCGTCCTGATTGCGGATTGAGCAGCGATCCATTGGCCTGCGGGCGCCACTGCTGCCCACCGGCGCTGCCACATTCCCACAACTGCACCTTCGCCAGATTCGCTGTTCCGTTGGCGACGATGTCCAAGCATTTGCCGAACGCGCGGATCGTGCCGTCAGAATTGATCGACCATTGCTGGCCCTGCACGCCGCTGCACGTCCACAACTGGGCGGCGTTGCCGTTCACCGCAGTGTTGTTGTTGACGTCCAGACACTTCCCGCTGGTACCGGGCCCGGTGACGGGTCCGGTAGGACCGGGCACCACGTCGGTACCGAAGCGGACAGCGCACTTGCCGTTGCTCAGGTGGGTACCTGCCAGGTAGAGCACCCGCCCACCCGTCGGGTCGGCCAGGATCGGAGAGCTGTAACCGGCGCACCCAGTCTCCCCTGCGTCATAGCCGCCGGTCGGATCAACTGTCACCGGCGCGGTGGTCTCCGTCCAGGAACCCACCCCCAGATTGGTATTGGCCAGGATCACGCGGCCGGATTCGGCCAGCACCGTGATCGAGCCGTCAGGCCCGGACACCATCCGTTGGCCCGACACCAACAACGTGCCATTGGCACCGCCGGCAGGTGTCCAACTCAGCCAGGGAGTGTGCAAGAAGTGCCGCCCGTCGCTGGTCTGCACTAGGGTGCCCAGGCTGGATACCGGATTCCAGGCCAAACCGTCGGTCGAGGTCTTGATGTAAACCGAGCAGGCAGTGTCCGGGTCGAAGCCGTTCTTGCAATCCTCGTAGGTCATCGCGTAGGTGTTATTGGGCAACTTGACCACTGTCGTCATGCCGGGTCGCTGCACGTTGTCCTGCACCGCAACGTCATAGACCTCGCTGCTCCAGGACGCTCCGCCGTCGGTCGAGGTGACATGGGCCAGGACCTGATTGTAATTGTTGCTGGACGGCCGCTCGTCGGAGAAGTAACACGCCAGGTTTCCGTTCCCGGCGATACCGAAGGTGGGCTCCCAGATTCCGTGCCCCTGACTGTTGGCCAGACCTGACTCCGAGGTGCAGGAGCTGCGGTAGCTCCAGGTCGCGCCGTGGTCGGTACTGACGAACACTTCCATGTCCTGCTGGGTGTAGTCGCCATGGCTCCACGCGGTGCCGGAGGCCAGCAGCGTCCCGGCAGCCAGGTTTCCCTGCGCGGTGGGCAGCTCGAAAAGTGTTGGCCCGTCGAGGTCCCAACCGTGCCTGGTGTCGGTCACGGTTCCGATCGGTGAACTGGACCACGTTTGGCCGTTGTCGGTCGATCGATAGATGGGAAAGTTGGCGCGGCTTGACCCGAAACCGGAATGGGAGAACGTGGATAGCAAGGTGCCGTTGGAGGACCCGCTGTTCTGCAGTCTGATGACCCGGGGGTAGCTGGCGTCCTCGTTGGGATTGGCCGAGATGTTCGGTGTGTAGAGCGCGGCGCTGGTGTCGGCGCTGGCCGGCGCGGCCAACACCAGCAACCCAGCCGCCACCGTGACCACAACAGCGCCGAGGGCACGCGTTGTACGCCACCTCGAAGACCGCAGAAAACGACCCATGTGAGCTCCTTCGATAAGAGGTCTGCAACGTTGCAGGCTGCAACGTTGCAACGGTAACTCACTGTGGTACACGCCACAAGCCTGTTCGATGGACGGTCATCGCCGACGCTGCAGCTCCGAAGGTGTAGTCGGAGAAGTCGGAGAACACTCGGACCGCACCCGCCGCGGTGAGTGGTCGACATGGAGAGCGGGCGTTCTGTTCCAGAGTGGACACCCGGCCTGGCCGGCGACGTTGCTCATTGCCGGGTTCTCGGTTCAGATGTTCATGGGACGACGAGCACGGATCATCTGCCTGCAACAGTTGCTTTTCCGATAAACGTGCTGACCGGCGACGTGCCCTTGGCGTGCAGTGCCGGTGACGGTCCAGGTCAGCAATGGAGGAACCCCCCGCGACGTGTGGGCAGGCGCGTGCATGATGTTCATGACGCACTGGAAGCAATCACGGAGGTACCAGGTGAGCGAGGTCAACGATGAGCAGGCACAACAGGTGTATGGCCGGATCAGCCGCACGTGGCGTCTGGTGGCCCCAGCGGACAAGCGGAGCATGATCGCCGAGCTCAAGGGTGTGGGTGGTTCCGCGCTGGCCGGTACGGTCGCGAAGCTGATCGACGAGATCGAAACCGAACTTCGCCTCCAGGAGCTGGACCCGGGGGCCGAATTCTGAGTTCGCCGGCGGCCCAGCAGCGCGATCGCCGACTGGGGAATTGGTGATGCGGGCGAACATCAAGCCGCCCGTGAAAGATCTACGACGCCGCGGACGGCGGGTTCAGGTCAGTCGCCGGCGTCTTCACCGCGGGTTGTCCGCGGCCCTGATGAGCCAGGGGGTGGCTGGGCCGCGGTAGGTGCGGCCGAGTCTTCGCCGGCGGGCGTTGGTGTGTTTTCGGGTCGGGTGGGGTGGAGCGGGTAGTACTCCAGCAGGGCGTTGTTGAACTGGGCGCCCAGGATGATCGCCATCGACGCGAAGTAGTAGAACAGCAGGAACGTAATCGGGGTGGCCAGCGCACCGTAGGTCAGGCCGTGGGTATAGACGTAGGACAGGTACAGCCGCAGCCCGAAGCTGGCGATCAGAAAGACCGCCGCGGCCAGCAGCGCGCCGGGCAGCCCACGCCGCCAGGGGTGTTTGCGTTTGGGTGCCACCCGGTACAAGGTCGCGAGCAGCAGAATCAGCAGCACCGCGGTGACCGGGTAGTAGCTGATCGAGACGATGGTGGTGCCGGTGCCCTGCCACCGCGCCGGGAGCAACCTGATCAGGTATTGCGGTCCGATGGCCAGCAGCGGCAACAAAATGGTGCCGAACACCAACGCGATCAGGTAGACGCCCAACGCGAACAGCCGCTCCAGCGCGGCCGGCCGGAACTCGTGCTGCCGGTAGGCGATGGTGATGGCCTCGATGAACGCGGAGATCGCCGACGAACCGGCCCACAACGACACCACCAAACCCACCGAGATGACGTCGCCGCGGCCGGCGTTGAGAATGGTGTTCACGGTGTTTCCGACCAGGTTGTTGGCGACCTCAGGGTTGAACACACCGTGCAGGAACCGGTCGATCTGGCTGTGCAGCATGGCCAGGGTGCCGGGTCCGAACAACGGGGCCACCAAGCCTGCCAGCCCCAACAGCGCCAGCAGCATCGGCGCCGTCGAGAGCGCGCACCAAAAGGCGGCCTGCGAGCTCAACCCGAACAATGAATCACCCCAGGCCTTGGACAAGGTCCGGCCGGCGACCTTGCGGTACCGCCGGTGCCGGGCCGGCGGCTCGTCACCAGCCCGGAACTCATGCCACGCCGCGATCACCGGCCGGCCGCTGTCGGCCTGCGGCGGATCGTTGGGCCCCTGCGCCCGAACCGGCGCGGTCACACCCGGCGAACTCCCAACGACGTCCGTCGCAGGGCCGAGGTGCTTGCTGGTTTGAAATCGGCTGCTCACACCACACTGGATTCCCGCCAAACGGGCCAGCCACGCCCGACCGGCGCGGCGCTCCGGCTGGCCGCAAGTGTGGGGGAAGCCGAGCTGCGGGCACCCGCCGGGCTTTTATGGGAATGACCGATCTCAGTGAGCTGGGCACCCACATGCTCGGGTCCCGTCGGCCACGCGTTGTGCCGTTTGGAGGGTCGGCGGGCGCAGGCGGGCGTTGCATCGAGGCGAGGTGTTGTAGGCGTGGCCGCAGGAATTGAAACGCATCGAGTCGAACCCGACGCGGAAAATCTCTCTGACCGCTATCTGCCGGCAACAGCCCGGCGGCCTGGCCTCACGCTCCGGCCCCGGTACCACGGGTTCCCCGAACTAGGGCTCCCTCGTATGCACTACGGGGTCGAGTCGTCGCCGGCCTGGACATCGGTGGTCAGCCCTTCGAGGTTCAAGATGCGGCCGCGTTTGTCTGCCCAGGCTTGGACGTCGTCCAGTGCCCAAATGCTGCCCATAGTCAGGACGAAACGAGGCCGAGGGAAGTCGGCTCGGGCGGCCATCTGCGTCACCCTCTGACGCGAGACGCCGAGTAGCCGCACGAGTTCAGCGGGTCCAAGCATGGTTTCCATGTCCATAAGGGTAGGCATCTGACAACGATAACGCGCAATTTGTCATTTGACAACTTTCTTTCTGCTAACTTTGCACTTGACAACGTGGCGCTTGACTAGTATTATTGACTTATCAGGCCGGGCGGTCCGGCTGAGATAAGGAGAGCAAGTCATGGCACACGAACTGGAAACTTGGTCGGACGGTACGGCGTCGTTCGTCTCGGCTCGGGAGCACGCGTGGCACCGGTTGGGAACTGTTCTTCCGGCCGAATTCGATGCGGCGCAGGCGATGTCGTATGCGAGGTTGGGCGGCTGGAATGTTCGGACGATGGCGTTGCAGACCGCGCCTGTGTTGTCCGATGATGGTGTGTTCGGGGCGTTGCCGGTGCCGGATCAGTTCGCCACGGTCCGCACCAACCCGGTCAGCGGCAGCGTCGATGTGTTGGGTGTGGTGGGTCGTGGTTACACCGTCATCCAGAACGAGGAGCACGCGGATCTGCTCAACCGGGTGGTGGACGAATCGGGCGGCGCGCATTTCGAGACGGCCGGATCGCTTCGGGGTGGCCGGTCGGTGTTCCTGTCGATGAAGCTCCCCCGGACCATGAACATCGGCGGCATCGACCCGGTCGACCTGTACCTCATCGCGCTCAATTCGCACGACGGGACCAGCGCGTTCCGCCTGTTGGTGTCGCCGGTGCGGGTGGTGTGCGCCAACACGCAGGCCCTGGCGCTGCGCCGCGCGCAGTCCTCATTCTCGATCCGGCACACCTCCGGCGCGAAGGGCAACATCGCGCAGGCCCGCGAGGCCCTCGGGCTGACGTTCAAGTACGCGGAGACGTTCGAGCGTGAGGCCGAGCAGATGATCCAGGCGAGCCTGACCGATGCGCAGTTCGCGCAGATCATCGGCAAGCTGTGGACCACCGAATCCGAGTCGAAGCGGTCCGCGACGATCACCGCGAACCGCGCCGATGTGCTGACCGGTTTGTTCTCCGACGCGCCGACCAACGCCAACATCCGGGGCACCAGGTGGGCCGGGTACCAGGCAATCACCGAATACCTGGACAAGTGAGCGGAATAGATATCTGATGCAACATTCGACATGGGGTGATCGAGCGTGCAGCGGTGCTGATCGCCGTCATCTCACTGGCCCGCCCGATAGCTTTCGCCTGGCG
>JAABUZ0100004267.1_pt1 | contig 19943 bp, 18 predicted proteins | sample 5562091 | NCBI WGS metagenome assembly JAABUZ01 (sample SAMN12813069, study PRJNA571459) | rock metagenome | isolation source: Antarctica rocks | place: Antarctica: Victoria Land, Linnaeus Terrace sud | collected 2015-12-21 | reverse complement strand
GTGGGGGATGCGTCGGCCGCCAAACCGCGCGCATGTTGTTCCTGATCCACCCGGCGTCGAGCAGGCAGCTACGGGGCACGAGCGTCTTTCATGCGGGAACGGGGGAACTCTCACACCGCTTCACCCCCTGAGGGGACGCGAGCATGCCAGCGTGCGGGAGAGAGGGCGGAGGTGGCGTCGTAGCCCAACGTCGTCCTGTCATGGGACGGACAGGGTGAAGGTCCGCCAGGAGCGGGAGACCTGTGAGCGGAAGCTACCATCTGTAGCATGCGTCAGTCGTAGACACAACGGCGTGCCGTTAGTGACGACGGCGCATGTGCCCGCAAGGGCAAGGTGCGCTGGCAGACCAGAATCAGGGAACCGCTCTGGAAAGCGGAGTGCGGTGAAAGTCGCACGCTCCGTTTGGGACGGGGGAACGGCTGTAAAGCCCTACCTATCGTTACCACTCGTGGGCCGGTCTACCCACACGGCACGTCACCGCACCCCTATCTCTGGGTTGTCGGCCGCACACAACCCCGCTCACCGACCGAGCCATCGCCAGAACCGACCGTGTGCCGGCTGCTATCGCCAATACAATACCCCAACAAGGGACTTTGGCAACAGGCCCCTGAGAAGCGTGTAGCGCGATGGCGCCGCTATCGCGCGGCCGCGCCGCATTAGTATAGCGTCCGCGACGGCCTGGTCGATACTGCGGTCGCCAGCGCGTCCATGGGCGCTCTGTCACGACCGCCGCGAGTGGGCGAGTAGAGTCCTCATGGTCCGCGCCAGTATGCACAGGTCATGCCACAGCGAGAGGGTGGCGACGTACTCCAGGTCGATGCCCTGCTTGGCAGGCAAGACGACGCTGACATAATCCTCATGCGCGTGGTCGGGGCGCAGCAGCCGCGTTTCGTCGGCGAAGGCCAACTGCGCGGGTCCGGTGATGCCCGGCCGCACCGTCAGGACGGCGCGTTGGGCGGGGGCGTAGAGCGCCACGTAGGCGGGATCTTCCGGGCGCGGCCCGACCAGGCTCATCTCGCCGCGCAGCACATTCCACAGTTGCGGCGCCTCGTCGATCCTAGTGCTCCGCAGGAAGCGCCCTACGCGCGTGACGCGCGGATCGGCGGCCGTGGTGATGGCGGGGCCGCGTGCCGCGGCGTCGCGCCGCATGGTGCGGAATTTATACATGGTGAACGGGCGGCCGTACCGGCCAACGCGCGTGGCCCGATAGATCATGGGGCGCCCGTCCTCGCGCAGGATGGCGATGGCGGCGCAGAGCCCCAGCGGCGTGAGCATGAGCAGCCCGGCCGCGGACGCGCCAATGTCGAGCGCGCGTTTGACCGCGAGGGCCAGGCGGCGGGTCACGAGGCCGGCGCTCCCCGTATGGTCAACAGCATCCCCGCCGCACCGTACTTAGGGGAGCGTTGGCGCCTTGCCGACCGGGGTACATAGCCATGGCGTTCGCCGTCATCACGACGGCCGCCCGGCGCCGTTGGCCGGTTGGCTGCCGTCGCCTCCCCTAGATAGCGGCGCGCCGACCGTCACGCGGGGTTTGCGATGCCTCAGCACGACCGCATGCACGGCGTCGACCACGTCGTCGACGTCCTGTTGGTTCATCGACGGGTAGATGGGGAGCGACACGATGCGCTCGTACAGCCGGAGCGCCGCCGGGAAATCGTCGGGCTGATGGCCGGTGAGGCGCTGATAGTAGGGGTGCAGGTGGAGGGGGATGAAGTGGACACTCGCGCCAATGTTGAGGTCGTGCAACTCACGTATGAACGCGGTGCGGTCAATCGCCAGGGCGTCGAGGTTGAGGCGGATGATGTAGAGGTGCCAGGCGTGCCGCACATCCGGCGGCGCCACGGGGGTCGTTAGCTCCGGCGTATCGGCGAACGCGCGGTTGTAGCGGGCGGCGATAGCGACGCGCGCGGCATAGAGGTCGTCACAGCGCCGCAGTTGCACGACGCCCAAGGCGGCGGCCAGATCCGTCATGTTGTACTTGAAGCCCGGAGCCTCGACGGCGTAGTGCCAGGAGCCTTCGGCGCTGTAGCGCTTCCAGGCGTCCTTGCTGATGCCGTGCAAGCTCATCAGCGTGACGCGGGCCGCGTAGTCGGGGTTGTCGGTCGTCAGCATGCCGCCTTCGGCGGTGGTGATCGGCTTGGTGGCATAGAAGCTAAACGCCGTTATGTCGCCGAGCGTCCCGACCATGCGGCCGTGATACCAGGCCGGCAGGGCGTGGGCCGCGTCCTCGATGACCGCGAGGCCGTGGGCGCGGGCGATCGCGCATAGCGGCTCCATAGCGCAGGGCTGGCCGGCGATATGTACCGGGATGATCGCGCGGGTGCGCGGCGTGATGGCCGCCTCGATCTTCATCACGTCGATGTTGAACGTCTCTTCGTCGACATCGACAAAGACGGGGCGGGCGTCGAAATAGCGGACAACCTCGGCCGTCGCCGTGAACGTGAAGACCGGGACGATGACCTCGTCGCCAGCGCGCAACCCGATGGCGTCGAGCGCCAAGTGCAGGGCGGCCGTGCCCGAATTGAGCGCGACGGCGTGGGCGCCGCCGACGTAGGCCGCGAACTCCCGCTCGAAGCGTTTGACGCGCGGCCCCGTCGTGATCCAGCCCGAGCGCAAGGTCGCGACGACTTCGTCGATCTCCGCGTCGGTGATACTCGGCAAGGCGAAGGGTAGGAAGTCGCGGCGCATAGGTAACACACTCCTCACTAGTCGGCCGACGTCTCGGACGGATCCCTAACGAATTCACGAACGAATTCACGCCGACGCATGGTTGTTGAGTGGCCGGGCGTGTCGCCCGGCCGCCCCGCCCTGTATAACATGCCCGGCGCGCAAAGCGGTAATTTCAGGCGCGGGGCGCTCACGCTTGTCATGCTTTGCGCCGAACATTGCTATACTGGCCTGGATAGTGTAAGGGAGCCTGAGTTCATGTCAACCGGCGTCGGTACAGCGGCGGGTCGCCATCGCATGCGCCCGAACCTCAGCGCTCTGATCGTCCTTGTCATCATCGCCCTTCTGGCGGCGCTCTACGCGCCCGTCTTCGCGGATTTTGTCCAGGCCTGGTTGACCTACCCGGAGTATAACTACGCCCTGCTGGTCCCGTTGACGTCGCTGTTCCTGCTGTGGCGGCGCTGGCCGACGCTGCGTGCGCGGCCGCCGCGACCGGCCGCGCGCGGTGGCCTGGCGCTGGGGGCGGGCCTCATCATGCTGCTCGCCGGGGTGTCCAGCGGCGTGCACGTGGCGCAGGGGCTCTCCTTCATCGTCGTCGTGCTGGGCTTGGTTTGGTTTCTGCGGGGCCGCGACGCCGCGCGCGTGGCGCTGTTCCCCGTAGCCTATCTGGCGTGCGGGCTGGGTCTCTATCGCGGCCTGGCGATCTCGCTCGGCTTCACCATGCAACACATCACCGCACGCTACGCCAACACGCTGGCCAACCTGCTGGGCGCGCCCTCGCACCGCGACGGGCTGCTGCTCACCCTGGGACACACACAATTCCTCGTGGCGGAGACGTGCAGCGGCTTGAGTTCGCTGCTCTCGCTGCTGGCGTTGGGCTGGCTGGTGGTAGGCGAAGGCCGGGGGACACTGCAGTACAAGCTCTTACTCTGCCTGTCCATCGTCCCGCTGGCGTTGATCGCCAATATCGTCCGGGTCGCCCTGGTTCTCGTGATTTCCCAGGACATCAGCCCGGCCATCGCCGACGGTTTCGTGCATGGATTGTTCGGCGGCATGATTTTCATTATCACGCTGTCCCTGCTCCTCCTCATCCGAAAGGTTCTGCTGTGGCTCGATCGTTCCACTTCGCTGTCGTTGCCGCGGCTCTCCTAGCGCTGACCGAGGCGCTCACGCTCCTGGTCAGGACGCCGGTGGCCGTGGTGACCCTGCCTCCGGTCGTTTCCTACGCCATGCGCGACTGGACGCCGGGCCGGATCGTGACGTCCAGCCACGCGCTGGGCGGCGTTCGCCTGATCCAGGCGTACACGTCAGCGCTCACGGGAGATACGGCGACCGTGGAGACACGCTGCGGGGCCGAGCCCAAGGAGTTCTTGAAGTGGACCGGGCGGTTGGCCTACGAGGGGGCCGGATACCAGCAGGTTCGCCTCACCGTCACCCATCTCTCGACTCCGCCCGGCGCGGTCATGAGCGAGGCGCTGATGCGCGACGCCACGGGGCGCGTCGAGATCCTCTACGGCTACATCGACCATTGGGGTATCCATGCCGAGACCGCCGCGCTGTGGCCGCGCGCTGTCGTCGACCTGGCGACGCGTCGGCGCGGCCTCTACTGCGCGCTCGCCGTGGCCGTCCCCATCAGGAAGACGCAGCGTCAGGCCACCGACGAGGCGCGTGTCTTGGCGCGCGCTTTCCTGGCGCGCATCGACCGCTCGGTCCGTAGCGCGCATTCTTGATGGCCACCGGGCATGTGCGCGGCGTAGGCCGCGCTCCCGCCCCACGCCCCCCCTCCCGCGTCCGTCGCGCTATTGGCGCGCTTCCCCATTAATGGAGGCTCTTTTGCAAAAAGCCGCGCGGCAGTGATCCAAGGACGGGCGCGCGACGTCATAGAGTGTAACGGAAGGCCGCGTCGGCTATAGCCGCGCCATCTCTACGCCGCGGTGACGCATGTGTTATTGTCGGCCAGCAGACGCAGCGGTCGAGCGACAGGAGGTATAGCCAAGCGCGGCAAACAGGTATCTTGGTGCATTGTCGCGATAGCCTAATCGGCCCGGCGTACACCCGCGGCAGTCCATCCGTTTTCTAGTCCGGCGACCGTTTCGACCCTATGCCTTTTGGCTGTCCAGGGGCGTATGATGCGGTCGCGGTTAGCGCGGGCGCTACCGTCCAACGCCAAGTCACGGAGAGTAGCATGGGACCACGGATCTGGAAAGCCTCTGTCGCCGCGATCGCGGTGAGCCTCACGATCATGGCCGCGGCGCCGGTGGCCGCGCAGTCCACGCGGGCGACGACCCACGCGGGGGGCGCCGGCATCGGCTTCGGGCCGACGACGGTCGTCGAGGATCAGCGTGAGGGCGCCGAGCCGGACGTCAAGGTCTGCGGGCCGGACGCCACATGGAGCTATAACAACTGTGGCCTCGACAACCCCTACGTCAGCTGGCCCTTCGGCTTCAGCACCACCAGCAGTTTCATCTCACGCTCGGAGGACCAGGGCAAGACGTTCAAGCTCGTGCCCAATAACCTCGGTACCGGCAAGCCAACCGCCTGCCCCGGCGGCGGCGACACCGACCTCGGCGTCTCGCCGGGCGCCACACAGGCGCAAGACCGCCTCTCGTTCATCGACTTGCAGGGCTTGACCAACTTCTCGTCCGGCACGTCACCGGATGGCGGCACGACCTTCACGGGCAACTGCGTCACGTCGCTCGCGGCGCCGGTGGACCGCCAGTGGTTCGGCTTCTACAAAAACCAAGCCACCGCGTCGACCCCCGGCGGCCTGGGGACCGGCCCCGCCGCCTACCTCGACTACGACGTCGTCGCCGGCGCGACCACGGCCGCCTCCTGCGTCAATAACGTCGGCGGCAATGTGTTCGTGGTCCAGAAGTCGACCGACGCTGGGCTGACCTATGGAGCGCCCGTGGTGGCCGACTGCAACGACGGCATCGCCGGCAACATGCAGGTCAATCAGACCAACGGGCACGTCTTCGCCATCCACAGCGCGTACAAGAACGCCGCGAACCCTGGCGCGACCGACGTCGTGACCGTGAACAAGTCGACCGACGGCGGCGCGACGTGGACCAAGACCGTCGCGTTCACGCCGACCGTACCGTCCTGCAGCCCCGACTGCACGGTCGGGCAGGACTTCGCCGTCCTCGCCATCGACAAAGTCGGCGGGCTCTACGCCGTCTGGTCGCAGGCCACCGTCAATATGACCAGTACTATCACCGGCCCCAGCCACATCTACTACGCCTACTCCTCCAATGAGGGCGCCACCTGGACCGCCGAACAGCAGGTCGACGCAGCGGCGACGAACGCGGAGACGGGCCAGCCCACCGACGTCGACATTTTCCCCTGGATCGCCGCGGGCGACCCCGGCAAGATCGATGTCGTGTGGTACGGGACCACCAGGGCCAACAACGCAACGCCCTACGACTCGGGTAGCCAGACCACCGACTGGTTCCCCTACCTCACGCAGTCCTCGAACGCCAATGGGAGCAGCGCGACCTTCAGCACACCCGTGCCGATCGCACAGCATCCCAACCACAACGGCGGCATCTGCACCATGGGCATCGGCTGCACCACCGGCGGCGACCGCTCCCTGGCCGACTTCTTTCAGGTCGACGTCAATAAAGCGGGCGGCGCCGACGTCATCTTCGCCGACACCTCCAACAACAGCAACACCAGCGCGAGCGGCAACCAGTCCGCGCTCGTCGACGAAGCGCGCCAAATCAGTGGCCCCACCCTCTTCAGCACGACCCTGAGCGGGACCACGACGACCTGCGCCGCCGTCACGGCCACGCCCTGCCAGACCGATCAGACCGGCGACGCCAGATACGAGGCCAACGGCATCGTCAACGGCAATGTGCCCAAGCTGGACATCACCGGCTCGTCGCTCAATATCAGCCCCACCGATCCCCTGAGCCTCGACGTGCGCATGAACATCGCCGACCTGAGCGCGCTGCCCGGCGTGGTCGATTCGGCCATCAATGGCAACAACCAATACGTGGACTACCTGACGAGCTGGAATTACCATGTGCCCGGCCACGGACAAGCGGACTACGACTCGACGGGGAACATCTACTACGCCTACCTGGAGGTCAATCGGGCGACCGGCGCCGTTACGGCCTACGACGGCGCCACCTGCGGCGTGCTCGCTGGGACGCGGGACAAGTTCCTCGTGTATCCGGGCCAGAACGCGATCACCTACAGCGTCAACAAGGGGACGCCGGGGACGATCGACCTGTATGTGCCGCGCGCCGACGTGGGCAATCCGGCGGCGGGCGCGTCGCTCTATAGCGTGACCGCGCACGCTGTCGGGCAAACCGCGCCGGCGGGGCCGAACAACTGCAATACGGCGACGAACCGCACGGTTAGCATGGGCAATAACCCGGACGCGACGGGGCAGCTCTTCGACGTGTACGACAAGAGCCCGGCCTACACGGCCTTGCTGACCGCGCCCTCGGGCACGGGTGGCCCGCCTACGGCCACGCCGGAGCCCGGCAGTGGCGCACTCTACGGTGGCGGCCTCGTCGCGTTGCTAGCCGGCATGGCGCTGTGGCGCCGCCGACGGCACGCGACGAAAGGCAAGCGCGACGACGTAGCCTAACGCAGGCCCGACGCCTACCATTGAGGCGCCGTACGCCCCACGACTATAGACGATGATGTCTACACTTAGAGGATGCCATGAAACGAGTCGTTCAACACAGCCCTTTCACGCTCGCCGGGCTTATCGCCTTGTGCGCCATCCTGACGGCCCTCGCGCCATCGGCCTCCGCCTCGTCGGCGCGGATGCGCTCCGGCCTGGCTCCGACGCCGGGGGCCGGTGCCTTCGGCTACCAGAACTACGCCGCCCCCAATGGTTACTCCAAGTATCCTGCGGGCGAGCCGTCGATCGGCGACAACTGGAACACGGGCAACGTGCTGTATCAGGGTAGCCTGCAGACATCCCGCGTCGCCTTCAGCGACGCGAACTCGCCCACGACGGACCCGGCTGCGACGGCGACATGGACGGACGTGAGCGCGCTGCAGACGTCGCTGCTCAGCCTCGACTCCATCCTCTTCACCGACCACACCACGGGGCGCACCTTCGTCACGCAGCTCGGCGGCGCCACCAGCTTCGCCGCCTTCACCGGCAACGACGGCGCCGCCTACACCTCCTCCGTGATCGCGCCCACCAATGACGTCGACCACGAGACCGTCGGCGGAGGCCCCTTCGCGCCTCCGCTCAGTGTGATCTCCGCGACCGCGCCCTATACGCACGCCGTCTACTACTGCTCCCAGGGCGTCGCCGACGCCGGCTGCGAGTTGAGCCCTGACGGCGGGCTGACCTTCGGCCCCACGGTCAAGATGTACGACATCACGCAGTGCAACGGCCTGCACGGCCACGTCAAGGTCGCGCCCGACGGCACGGTCTACGTGCCCAACAAGAATTGCGGTGGCAAGCAGGCCGTCGCCGTCTCCACCAACGACAACACAACCTGGAACGTCTACACCGTCCCGGATAGCGCGTCTCCTACCACTACGGGCTCGTGGGACCCCTCAGTCGGCGTCGGACTCAACAGCGTGGGCAACCCGGCCGGCGCGAACGCCATCACCAACACCGTCTATTTCGGCTACGACGACAATAGCGGACATCCCAAGATCGCCGTCTCGCACGATGAGGGGAAGACCTGGGACCAGAGCGTCGACGTCGGCGCTACGTTCGGCATCCAGAACACGGCCTTCCCAGCCGTGGTGGCGGGCGACGACAACCGCGCTGCCTTCGCCTTCCTAGGCAGCGCCACCGGCGGCAATGGCGGCGTAGCCGACCCAACGCAGTTCACGGGCATCTGGCACCTCTACATCGCCACCACGACCGACAGCGGCAAGACCTGGACGACCGTCGACGCCACGCCGAATGACCCCGTCCAGCGCGGCCCCATCTGCTCGCAGGGCACGACGTGCATGGGCAGCGCCAACACGCGCAACCTGCTCGACTTCATGGATGAGACGGTCGACAAATATGGGCGTGTGCTCGTCGGCTACGCCGATGGCTGCATCACGGCTTGCGATACGGGCGGCGACGCCGGCACGAACGCGAATTCGTACAGCGCGTACCCCACGATCGCGCGGCAGATCGCTGGGGCGCGCCTGTTCGCGCGGTACGACCCATCGGGCGCCGGGACGGGCACGGGCGGCACGACGCCGACGGCCACGCCGGAGCCTGGCAGCGGTGTACTCTACGGAACAGGCGCCGTCGCATTGCTAGCCAGCGTGGCCCTATGGCGGCGCCGCGCGGCGCTCCGGCGCGGGCTTGGATCACTCCGCAGCCACCGAGTAACTCTATAGCCCCATAATTGTTCATGGTATCGTCAAACCGCTCGTGCGACGCACGGCTTAATGGTCCTGGAGGTAGTACGCAGTGATGAGATACTACAGGTGGAGAACACTCGGCATTCTCACGGTGGGGCTCGTGGCGGCGCCGGCGTCGTAAGCGGCGACGCCCGCATCGGGCACGCTCACCACCACGAACACAACCATCACATACAGCGGCGTCCATTTCACGACGAATAACGCCTCGGGGCAGCCGGTCAACAACACGCCGACCTGCAACTCTACGACCGACCCCTGCGACAACTTCGCGCTACAGGTAAACTTGGCGGGCGCGCCCGCCACCTATGGCGCGACACACGCGGTGAACGTATCCATCGCCTATCCCTCGAAGCCCGGCATCGAGTACGACCTCTACATCTTCAATGCTGCCGGCGGCCTCGTGGCGTCCACGGCCTCGGGCAGCGATCCCACGTCGGCCGCCATTCCGGCTGTGACGGGAGCTTATACGGTGACGGTGGTCCCCTTCGCCCCCGACCCGACCGTCCTCCCGACCAGTCCCAGCTACACCGGCACGATTGCCCTGCAGCAATTCGCGCCCGCCGCGCCGGTCGGTACGCAATCGACACCCGGCTTTACCAACTACCCAATCCCCCGGACCGACCCGTACTCCGATACAGCCGGCGAGCCGTCTATCGGCGCGGATTGGAAGACCGGCGCCATCATGTACAAGACCGATATGGACCCCTACCGCGTCATCTTCAATGATGCGGTGTCACCGGCTACGGCGACCTGGTTCGACCGGCCAACGACGACGACGGTCACGTCCTTCGACCCGATCCTGTTCGTCGACCACAACACGAACCGCACTTTCGTGTCGGATTTGCTGCCGAACAGCATGAGCCAGTACTCGTTTAGCGACGACGACGGGCAGACCTACACCCCCGGCGCCGGGTTCGGGATCGCCTCAGGCGTAGATCACCAAACGATCGGTGGCGGTCCGTTCGCCGTCGGCTCCGCGATCACACAGACGCCGACCACCTCGTATCCCGACGCCGTCTACTACTGTTCGCAGGACATCGCGGCCGCACTGTGCGCCCTCAGCCGCGACGGCGGCCTGACGTATACCGGTAACGGCACGGCGATACCGATCTACAACCTGACGCAGTGCGGGGGCATCCACGGGCACGTCAAGGTCGCGCCCGATGGGACCGTGTACGTGCCCAACAAGAGCTGCGGCTCCAACCAGGGCATGGCGGTCTCCACGGACAACGGCTTGAACTGGACGGTGCGCACGGTTCCAGACAGCACTCCAGGCTCCTGGGATCCCTCCATCGGCATCGGACAGAACAACGTGGGCCGTCCCCTCGGCACGGCCAGTAACACCATCTACTACGGCTACGACGCCGGCAGCGGCCACCCACAGATCGCCGTTTCGCATGATCGGGGCCTCACTTGGACGCCGAGCGTCGACGTGGGCGTGCCCTTCGGTATCCAGAACACGGCCTTCCCGACCGTCGTGGCAGGCGACGACAACCGCGCCGCCTACGCTTTCCTGGGTAGCCCCACGGCGGGCGCCGGCGGTTCCTCTAACGCCGCCGACTTCAATGGCGTCTGGCATCTCTACGTCGCCTTCACCTACGACGGCGGCGCGACGTGGAAGACGGTCGATGCCACGCCAAACGATCCGGTGCAGCGCGGCCCCATCTGTAACCAGGGTACAACCTGCTCGGGCAGCCCCAACACGCGCAACCTGCTCGACTTCATCGACTCGACGGTCGATAACCAGGGCCGCGTCCTAGTCGGCTACGCCGACGGCTGCATCGACGCCTGCGTGCAAAGCGGAACGAACACGATGCACAACGGTTACGACGCCCTAGCCACCATCGCGCGCCAATCGAGCGGACTGCCGCTCTTTGCCACCCCTCCGGGCACGGGTACGGGCACGGGCGGCACAACGCCGACGGCGACGCCCGAGCCTGGCAGCGGTGTACTCTATGCCACCGGCCTAGCTGGCCTCCTGGCCGCCCTGCAAGTGTGGCGGCGCCGCGCGCGGCGCGCCGCGCCTGTGCGAACGGAAACAGAGGAGGATAGCTAGTCAGCCCGCATTGCCGCCGCACGACCGCCTGATTGTAAAGGAAGCGTGGCGGGGGGGGGGGGGGGGGGGCCCCCCCCCCCCCCCCCGCCACTGTCTTGGCTACCGATCTCGTTCGCGTGGGCTGTGCGGGCTAATTGTTCTAACGGCGTATATCCAGGCGCTGGCGCATCTTGTGCAAGCCGAGGCGCAGTCGTCCTTTCACCGTGCCGAGCGGCACGTCGAGCAGGCACGCGATCTCGTCGTGGGAGTACCCGTCGATGTGAGCGAGGACGAGGACGCGTCGCTGCTCCGGCGGTAACCGCGTGAGTTCTGCGTATACCTGTGCGGCCGTCACGCTCTGCGCGGCTTGCTCATACGTATCGACGCCGTTGGGTATCAGCAGCGCATCGTCCAAGCCACGCTGCTGATAGTCGCGCCGGATGCGGCGACGCTGGTAGTCGCGCGCGCGATGGCGCACGATAGCCAGCAGCCAGGAGCGCGCCGTGTGCCGTATATACTCGTGGGTTAGGGGGTGCAGCCACACGTTGAGGAACGCGTCCTGCACCACCTCTTCCGTTTCTACGGGCTCCGCGAGTATGCGATAGGCGAGCGTGTACGCCACTCTGCTGTAGCGGGCGTACAGGAGCGCGAAGGCTGTCGCGTCCCGACGCGCGATGCGGTCCAGTAGGTCGCCGTCGCTCGGGCTGTCGCCGCCGTCCATCTTAGGTTGCTCTCTGACGCGGCGCGCCACGTCACGATTGTAGAGTGTGGAGGGCTAGGGAGCTCTATCGTCCGCATCTAATACGTCGCAACCTACCGTTTGGATCACCCTTTTCCGGCATTTTATGCGGCCCGAGCTGGTAATTGCAAAACATCTCCTTTAAACTGTAGCGCGCGGCGAAAAAGCGGCAGCTTAGTGGCATGTCCCGGGCTTGTGCGAGAGTGCGTCATTGACATTCGTTGTTTCTGAGCAAGCAATTAGCACGATTGTTGCTGGCGAGTGAAAGCGTGTACGGCGGACGGTTGCACCAATCGTTGATAGATCGGTCAGGGTCTCACGCCACGGCTGCGTTCTGCACATCTAGAGTTGGACATTCTGCTCCCGCAATCGAAAAGAGAATGCGCCGCCCGTCGGGGCGGTAAGGCTGCATGGCGCGGACGTTTTTGTAGAGAAGCGCTAGATCGCGTGTCATAGTCCGTCAGATAATATTTCAGACAAGCGGGCCGCTCGATGAGCGTAACAGCCGCCTGTGAATTCTGTTTCTTTACTTGAACATCTACAGCTGACGGTCGTTCAAGGGGCGCAGGATAGCATGGACGGTGTCCGGCCCCCATGCGATGCGGCCAGGCAGGCAGAAGAACGGCAGCAAGCGTGCCCAAGTCGCGTGGGCATAGTCCGCCAGGAAGTAGAGATCGCGCATGCGCATCGCGACGTTCGCCAGCGCGAGCGTGCAGACGGTCATGACCTGATCCTTGGCGTTGTCGAGTTCGTACATGGTCCATTTCTGATGTTCTGACACCATCAGAATCGAGGGCTCTCTATGTCCTTGTCAACTAGCACCAAAGGTTGATGGACATGCGCTTACCATGAATGCCGGCATAGCCCGTGATTTTAGCAATCTTCGGGCACAGGGATTGATGGCACGGGGTCAGGTTCGGGCGGAAACTGCATGCGGCCAGCCAACAAGAGCAGTGGAATCGTTAGCTGTGCGAAATGACATCTCGCGCATGATTTCGGGGCACATCGCACGCGACACCCTGCGAGCTATCGGCACATCTCAGGCTCTACGGTGGCGATCGCCCCTCCTCAGCTTCCCCTGCAACTGTTGCCCAAAACGGTCGCCGCTGCGACGAATCCTTGTATATTCATGCAGACATCAGTCCGTCGCGATGTTCACTCTCCCGCCATTCGGGTCGTCATGCACGCGATGATCGGCAGATAGCTGGTGCAGCGACAAGAGCTCCGACGTTAGCCGGTATGTCGTTCGCTAGTGAGTGCGCCGCCTTGCAAGGCTTTCGTCGAAGTACTTCACTGCCTCTCCCATCGCGATCCCTTCCGACTTGCTCAGTGAAAGACATTGGGGCAGCGCCAACAAATGAGATGGTGTGGCCAATACTGATCAGCACCCGCGCGTCGCCGTGGCCGTCGGGCCGCTGCTTTCACCGGCAGGTGGGACCGTGGCCGAGGACGTAGGCCAGCGCCCCGCGCAGGTGCGCCAGGAACAGCGGCTCGCGGTACGCCGCAATCGTGTGGCCCAGCGCCGTGTAGAGGGCGCGGCCCCCCAGATCCTCGTGGCACCACGTGATCGGGTGGTCCGCCCCCATCCCGCCTCCCCGGTAGCTGCGCTCGTCGACCGTCGCCAGGACGTGGACGCGGCCGCGCGGGTTTGTCCGGAAGTCGTACCATTCGTCAATGCGGCGCCAGACGGCCGGCAGCGGAGCGGTGGCGGGGTTGCGTCGGTCGGTCACATCCATGATGGCTAGCTGGATCGCGGGGTGGCGGCGGACGTAGGCGCCGACGAGCCGGCCGTAGAAGGGCCAAGCGTACGCGGTGTCGCTGGCGGAATGGACGCCGAGCCACCCGCCGCCGTGGCGGACGAAGCGCTCCAGCGCCCCGCGTTGCGCCCCGTCGAGCACCGTACCGGTGGTGAGCAGGAAGGCCACGGCGCGGAAACGCCGCAGCGAGGCGTCGGTGAAGGCGCGGGGGTCCTCGGTCGCGACGACGGCGAACCCATCGCGACGGGCGATGGCGCGGACGGCGGCGACGGCGGCGGGGATGCTGGCATGGCGGTAGCCGGTGGTGCGCGTGAAGACGAGGATGGCCGGTGGGGTGGCCAGAGCCGAGTTCATCGGGCGCATGTCATGGATGAGCGGGAGGGCGAGAACAAGGGCGCAGGCGACCGACCACAACCGGATGTTGCTAACCACGCCACCAGTGATGCGGGGAGCGGTCCGGTGATCGATCCGTGTGCCCGCCTGCGGGACGAGGGGCCGCATCGAATGGTGGTTCCCATGCATGGACGTGCATCCCTCCTACAGCTACAGGATGACATAGTAGAAAGTAACAAGGAGCCACCCCAACCTACACGGGCTTACGCTACGAGGGCATGTCGTTCATCAGCAGATGGCCGTCACGTGGTCATTGCAGCCCCCATGTCCCCGTGGTGAGGCGTGGCGTGCGAGGACCGACCACCGCACTCAGTCGTACTGCTTGACCTGGGGCCACAACCGCAAAGGGTTCGGTATCCTCGGCTTGGAGCCAACGACGATGGGGACGTCCCGCTCATAGGACACGCAGTCCCGGCACTGTTGTGTGGCGGCCAGCGTGACGTGGGCGTAGGTGTGCCGGACGTCGGCGGGCGCGAATCCAACGCCGATCAGCACCTGACCGGTACACCGGCCCGGCCCCCACAGGTAGTAGTTGTTGTGCCCGCTGATCACCGGCGGCAGACGGCCGGGTTGGCCAAGGAGCTGGAGGGCGCCGGCTTCCCCGTAGTTGCTGGCCAGCACGCAGGCCTGCGCGCGCTGCGCGGGCGGCAGCGCCGCATAGACCCGCTCCACGGTGCGCGTGAGGCTCTCCCAGCCTAACCGATCGGCGAGCACCTGCTGCAGGGACCCGTAGACGCGCGCGGCCGTGGCCGGTGGCAGAATGGGCATCACATCCGGCGCCAGCAGGATGCCGGCGAGGGCCAGCAGGGCGACGTAGGCGGGTCGTATCCAGGCGAGCCGTGGTCGCAGGCGGAGTCGCTCGACCACCACCGCTCCCGCGGCAAAGAGGATGGGGTAGGCGGGAGCCAGGAAGTACGGCTTCGTGCGCAGGATCGTGAGCAGCACATAGACGAACACGAAGGCCCAACCGAGGAGACGGTAGCGCGCGCCGGTCCGGCGAACGTAGAAGACCAAACCGGCAGCCGCCAGGGGAACGGCGAGCGGATTCATCTGGCCGAGCTGCGCGGCGAAGAAGGCCAGCGGGCCGGTGCTGCCGGCGCCGCTATAGTGGTGATAGAACTCCACCGTCGGCCAGCCATTGACGGCGTTCCAGATGAGGTCGGGCAGCAGGCCCACGACGGCGATGGCCGCCGCCACCCAGGGCCAGGGGGTGCGCAGAAAGCGCCGCTCGGGCGTGACGAGCAGCGCCAGGGCCAGGGCCAGGCCGAAGAAGAGCACGGTGAGCTTCGTCAGGAGAGCGATCGCGACGACTAGTCCGACGAGCAGCCACAGGCGCGGCGCATCCCGCCGCAGCAAGCGCAGCAGGATGAGGCTGGCCAACGTCCACCATAGTTGATCGAGCACATCCATGGAGAAGAGCGACCCGGTGGCCATAAAGTCCAGCGTAAACACTGCGACCACGCCGGCGACGATCTGCGCCACCCGGTCGCCGCCCAGCTCGCGCGCCATCAGGCCGGTGAGGACGACGAGCAGGGCACAGGCCAGCGCCGGGATGACGTGGATCGCTCCTAAGCCGTCGCCGACCGTGACGCGTAGGAGCGCGGCCAGCCAGCCCATCAGCAGCGGCTGATCGACGTAGCCGGCCTGGAGGTGCGGCCATCGGCGATGTAGTACAATTCGTCCCGAAAGTAGCCGTCGCTGCCGGCGACGAGCAGGTGGGCGACGAAAGACACTGCGGCGAGGACCACCAGCAGTCCGGTCGCGGGCCGCTCGACCGCAGGTATGGGTGCGCCAGAACGGGGCGCCGCCACGGACTGGACCGTGACCGATTCCCTCCGTCGCATCCGTCACGCCTCCTGACGTCGTCTATGCAGGGTGTGCCGGCGTCATGATGACTCACTCATCCCCTCTTGGTGTGCGACAGGGGCTGGCGTGGTCACGATTCCGGGTCCCGCGAGCGGGCCTGTGACGTGCGGGCCTTGTCCGCCGCCTGCCGACGATTCTCCTCGACCCGAAACCGCACGATTCGCTGGATCAGATCCAGGGGTAAGGGGCGGTCGAGGGGGAAGCGGACGGCGCCTTTGGTCCCCTCGTACGCGGCCAGTTCCTCCTCAAAGGCCGCGATCCCGCTGGCGGTGGGATAGAAGCCGATATGGTCCTTCAAGGTCGCGAAATACACCAGCGTACCGTCCTGGGCAAACGCCGGCATGCCGTAGCTGATGGTCTCCTCCGCCTTTGGCGCGGCGTCATGAATGGCGGCGCGTAGCTGTTCCAGCAGCGTTCGTCGGTCCGGTGGCGCCCCGGCAATATACGCGTCAATCGAGGCCCACCGCGTCATCCTGTCCATAGCGTCTCCCCGTCCTGGTGTCGCCATGCCTGTCCCCTTCACCCGGCGCCAGCCCCCCGCCCGATTGGTGGCGATGATGTGCTGGACCATGGCCGTGAAGGCCGGCGCATTGAGCGTGTCGCCCTGGCGGACGGCGATGGTCCGCCCGGTCGCGTTGCCGTGGCCACCGGTGATCATTCCCTCAGGATCGGGGGTGAGACCCCCGTCGTAGAGGAAGACGTTGACATGGTCCTTCGCTGCCTGCAGGGCGGCGATGTTGCCCTGCAAGACGAAGTAGGGACGGTCGGTGCGCTTGATGGTCTCGGTGACGTCGGGGTCGGCGGCGTGGAGCAACGCGCGGACCTCGCGGCAGATGGCCTGCTGCCATGAGGGCAGCGCCGCGATATACGCGTCGACGCGCGGGTCGGCGGTCGCTGACATGACGGCTCCTCCTTTTCGTCACTCCGGCCGGTATCACGGGCTCGTACGCCCAGGGGCCCACCGCGCGGCCGGGGCGGGCGTCGCCCTCACGTCGATACCCTATCATACGTCTTCGTATGCCCTCGGCGATCCGTGCCAACGGCTGCACGGTCGCATCAGCGCCCAGCAGCGACGCGCACCGGTTCAGAGGATTATACGCGACGTGGCATGGCGCTTTCCAGAAACGGCGTGATGAGCGGAGCGAGCGCCGGATCAGCGATGAGGTCGTAGTGGGTGCGACCTGGCAGGATGGCCAGCTGCGCCACCGGGCGGAGCGAGCCGTCCAGGCCCGCGTCCTGTTGGCCGCCGCCGAGCAGCGCATAGAACGCCATGATGTGCTCCGTGCGCACGGCGTCCGCATCGGCAAAGACCAGGAGCATGGGCAGTGACAGCGCGGCGATCTGCCGCGACCAGTCATAGTCCTGCCGCTGCAAGTCGCCGATCTTGGCGAACAGGGCCGGCCACGACACGTCGGGGTAGATCTGAGCCAGCGGACTGTACTCCATGCCGGCCGCCGTCTCCGGCCCCATGCGATCAAAGTCCGCCAGCACCTCCTGATACCATCCCGTCCGGGCGTAGACGGTCGACAAAACCACCAGGGTACGCACCCGGTCCGGGTGGCGGATGGCCGTCTGCAGGGCGACGCCCCCGCCGAGCGAGTAGCCCATCACGTCGGCCCACTCGACGCCGAGATGGGCAAGGAGCGCGGCGATATCGTCCGCCATCGTCTCGTAGCGCAGCGGGCGATCGACGTCGGCCGTGCGCCCGTGCCCCTGCAGTTCGACCGCGATCACCTGCCGGGTGGCGGCGAGCGCGGGACGAACCGTGCCAAGCATGGCGAGACCTGCGACGCCCCCATGCAGCAGGACCAGCGGCTCGCCCGTGCCGTGGACCTCAAAGTACAGGCGCAGGCCGTTCACATCCGCGTACCGGCCGGGGCCGCTCGTCTCGATCGTTCCGTTCATCATGACCTCCTCTGCGGGTGCGAGGTGTGGGACCGTCACGCCAGGGCAGCACCGTAGCGCCACAGCACCTTGACACACCGGCCCGTTCGGGGTGAACGAACTTATGACGCTCCCACGGCACGGCATGCCCTTCTCCAGGGTGCAACGAGCGGGCACGGACAATGACCGGCCAACTCTACCTCCAGGATAGTGCAGACGTTTGGCCGGCAGTTCTTGTATCTTGCTCTTGTCGCAGCGCTCGTCGTCTGTGAGCAGGATAGTCGTGCTGCGTGGCCAGCCTCGGCCGTGGCCCGGTTCGTGATGGGGCTCGGATGACGGAATCGGCCAAGGCTGGCGTCACCCGACGCACGCGACCGTCCCCAGCGGTAGCTGGCGGGCTGTTGAGGGAGAATACAGTGATGGCTCAGAGCACGGAGCAAACTGAGGCGCTGGCGGCGCTCTACCGGTTCGGGAACGCGGTCGCGGGCGTCTGCGGCGCCGCCGTCATGCAGCAGGGCGCGTTATTGGCCCGTGGGGCGCAAGGCGCGCAGGGCCGCGCTGCGGCCACACAGGAACAGGCGCGCAGGCTGCGTTGCAGGAGAGCGCCGCACTGCTCGCACGACTGCTGGTGGGCGGCTCCGCCTAACGGGACTATCCCAGCCGAAACACCCATCCGGCGCGTGACGGCCGTCGGCGGCAATGTGGGAGGAGTCGCCGTGGCTCACCTGTCGCAACGGGGCGGGTACGAGCGACTGTGCGATGTATGTAGAAGCGCTAAGGGAAGATAATGAGGCGAGCCTTTCGTAAAGCACGATATCCCCTCATTCCTCAGTACCAACTACGATCAGTGCCATCCCTCGCGGCCATCCGACTTGCCGATGATCCTGTCGGTCGGCTACCCTGCTAATCAGCAGACGCGTGTTGGAGGAGGTGGCGGGGGCGCATGACGATCGGGGAAATGATCCGGGACGCGCGCAAGCGGGCCGGCCTGAGCCAACGCGACCTCGCCGCGCGCATCACGAAAGAGGACGGCACACCCATCTCGCTGCCCTATCTCAACGACATCGAGCGCGACCGCCGCAACCCGCCTGGACCGCACCTGCTCAAGCATTTTGCCGCCGAGCTCGGCCTGTCCTACGAATACCTGCTCTTCGTGGCAGGTGAGTTCCCGGACGACCTGGCCGACCTGCGCCGGGACACCGCCGCCTATTCGCCTGCGGACGTCGAGGCGGCCTTCGAGGCCTTCCGCAACACGCTTAAGGAGCGGAGCGAGCCGTACGAGGCGTAAGGTGCGTGAGCGTCAGGAGTGGATGTCCCACGACACACCCGCGGCCATCGTGTTACAATAGAACAAAAGTTCTACTGAGTGGGGCGTCGCGTCGCATCTTTGCCCCACGACCGCTCCCCCTCGTATCTCCCCTGTTCGACCACACCGACAAGGAGGATAATTCTATGCGTTGGGTCTCTGACCACACAGGGCGGTTCCGCTGGCGGCCCTACTACTCCCGCGATGAGCTCGAGGCCCGCTGCGAGGCGCGCGTCGAGCGTTTCCTCCGGGACCAGCGCGGCGCGGTCGCCTATCCCATATCCACCGACGCGCTGATGGTCCTGATTGAGCAGGAGGCGGACGATCTGGACCTGTGCGCGGACCTCTCGCGCCTCGGCAGCCCTGGCGCGGAGGTCGAGGGCGTCACGGCCTTCACCGTCGGGCAGCGGCCGCGCGTCCGGATCTCGCGCACGCTGCTGGAGGACGATTGGCGCGAGCCCCGGCTGCGCACGACGCTCACGCACGAGCTGGGGCATGTGTTGCTGCACAACGTCGTCCGCCAGGGCGATGAGTTGGAGCAATTGCTGCTGTTCGGTGACCCGTCCGACCCGCCGTTCCCGGCGCAACACTGCACGGCCGCCTCAATGACGGGGGCGCGGCGCGTGGACTGGATGGAGTGGCAGGCTGGCTACGCCTGCGGCGCCCTTCTGATGCCGCACACTGCGGTGCGCGCGACCGTCCAGGGCCTGCTGGACGGGTCGGCCGTGTACGGGCCCGTGCCCGTCGACCACCCCGCCGCCGATCGTCTCATCCGCGGCCTGCGCCGGCGGTTCTCCGTGTCGGCGGCCGCCGCGCGCGTCCGGCTGCTGCAGCTAGTGCATGATTAAGCGGCTTTCTTTGAAGGTCTTGGGGGCGAGAGAAGGTGGGGCGCATGGGGGCAGTCGAAGACAGAGCAGACGCGCGCGACGAGAGCGGCGGCCGCGAGCAGGTGGT
>JAABUZ0100004266.1_pt1 | contig 19948 bp, 18 predicted proteins | sample 5562091 | NCBI WGS metagenome assembly JAABUZ01 (sample SAMN12813069, study PRJNA571459) | rock metagenome | isolation source: Antarctica rocks | place: Antarctica: Victoria Land, Linnaeus Terrace sud | collected 2015-12-21 | reverse complement strand
ACCGCGCCGGACGCCACCCACCCGGACCAGTTCGTGGACACCCCGCCGCAGTCCCCGGCGTCTGACGCTGTCGCGCCCAAATCGACGCGGATCAAGATCGTGGTGTACTCGAAGCTGCAGTTGCTGATTCCGAACAACTTCGTTCCCAACCAGACGCCGACCGCAGACGTGGTCAGTCAACTGAACGGTCTGGGTTTCAGCACGGTGACCACGGCGCCTGGCGCGCCGGTGGCACCGACGCCCGGCAGTGCTTTCACCTTCATCTCCCTGGCCCCAGGGAGCACCGGGGCAGCCATCGATTTCGACACTCCCATCGTGGTGACCGGCTGGGGTGCGTTCCCGCCGCCGGTGGTGATCACTCCGACGCCCACCCCGACCCCTACGACGATCCCCACCACGACTCCCAGCACAACACCCACCACGACACCCACAACGACACCCACCACGACACCGCCGGTGACGCCGCCCAGCCCGCCGAAGGCGCCCCCGGGGCAGACGACCGTTCCGCCGCCTGGCGGTAACGGTGCGACGGTGACAACGACTCGCCGTCGCGGCTGAGGATCCGCTCGACGCCGCGGCTTGAATCGGGATGGTCGAATCGGAACGAACCGGGAAATCTCACAGCGACTTGACAGGTTTTCAGCTCCGGAGTTCAAGTCGCACTCAGGTGTTCCACACGTCATGCGACCAACGTTGTGTTCATGACCAGCGAAGACCTCCCCCGCAGCCAGGACGCCGGCACGTTCGACGAGGCTGGACCCGGACCAACCGACAGCACCCCGCGCGAGCCGCAGCCGCAGCAGTATCCCGCCGCTCATTACAACACCGGCGAGTACCGTCAGCCGCTGGCTGCCCCCGGCAGGGACGACTCACCGAACACCGGCCCGCTCGGCGAAGTACCACCGCCGGTGTGGCAGCCGCGGCCCAGCGGTGCCCTGTCCACAGACGCCTGGGCGTCGCCGTCGTCGCCGGCGCTCTATGGGCCGGATTCGAGCACCAACTACGGAACTGGTTCGTACCAGGCAGCTCCGCACTTCGGGCAGATCCCGGGGGCTCAGCCGCCTCAGTTCGGCGGCACTGCGAGTTACCCGGCCTACGGACGCCCTGAGCAGCTCGCACCGACTGGGCCGTCTCGACCCGGCGATGCCTCCATGGGTTCTGCGAGCACCGTGAGCGCTGTGCGTACCGCGAAGTCCAGGAGCGGCGTTACTCGAGCTCTCGTCGCCGCCATGGTGGCGCTGCTCGTCCTCGCCGGCTGCTTCGGTGCCGGATGGTGGGGGTCCGAGACCGCGCGCCAGAATGCCGTGGCCGACAGTTCGCTCACCCAGCAGCAGTCCTCACCGGTGGTCTCCGATGCCCAACCCGTCGCTGCCAGCAACGTGGAATCGGTCGCCGGTAAGCTTCTGCCGTCGGTGGTGTCGATCCTGTCCCTTTCCAGTTCGCAGTCAGCGGAGGGATCCGGTGTCATCCTGACTTCGGATGGTCTGATCCTGACGAACAATCACGTCATCGCCGGGGCGACCGAATTGACCGTCAGGTTCAACGACGGTGCCACCGCCTCGGCCAAGGTGGTCGGTTCGGATGCCACCGACGATCTGGCTGTGCTCCAAGCCTCGGGTGTCTCGGGCCTGACGAAGGCCGCGCTCGGCTCCTCGGCGAACGTCAAGGTCGGTGAACAGGTGGTGGCGGTGGGCTCTCCGCTCGGCCTGTCCGCGACGGTGACCAGCGGGATCATCTCTGCGCTGAACCGGCCCGTCCGGACGGCAGCCGAACAGCAACCGCAGGATCCGACCGGCGGTTCGTCGCAGCAGAGCACGACCCAGGACACGGTTCTCAACGCCATCCAGACCGACGCCGCGATCAACCCCGGCAACTCCGGTGGCGCTCTGGTGGACATGTCGGGCAAGGTCATCGGTATCAACTCTGCGATCGCGTCGTTGTCCAGTGGCTCTGGTCAGTCGGGCTCGATCGGAGTCGGGTTCGCCATCCCGATCGACCAGGCTTATCGGATCGCGCAGGAGATCATCAACAACGGGCATGCCACCCATGCCGTTCTCGGCGCGTCCGTTGGTGATGCCCCCGACAGCAAGTCGGCCAACCCGACCGCGGCGGCACGGGCCGGTCTCAGCGTCGGCGCAAAGATCGCTTCGGTCACTGCCGGTGGGGGCGCCGCTGGTGCCGGCTTGTTGGCCGGCGATGTGGTCACCAAGATCGGCAGCAGCACAGTCGGCTCTGCCGACGCCTTGATCGCAACGATCCGGTCGGCCAAACCAGGCTCCCAGGTCCTTATCACCTACGTCCGCGGAACCGCTACCAAGACCGCGACAGTGACTCTGGGCTCAGCCGTCTCGAAGTAGTTCTTCACCGCGAGACCCCGCCTGACGGTCGATTTTCAATCGCCGGGCGGGGTTTTCGCATTCTTCATGCAACCCGTTCCCACCAGCGCTGAACCCCTCGTCAAGCACTCCGTCCTCCTTTCCCCCCGCCGCAGCGACGCGACTTTGCTCGGCCCACTGCTGCACCATGGCGCCGACGCACTCATCGCTCCGTGATCAGACCCTGCGCCGCAAACTGCTGCGTCATCGGCAATCCCAACTAACGGCTGATGAGGCGGACACCGCGCCTATTTCGAGAGGCCGGCCACGAGGTTGATGGTGCTGGCGATGATGACCGCGCCAAAAAGATAGGACAGCAACGCGTGCCGAAGGGCAGTGGCCCTGATGATGGTGGTCTTCAGGTCGGTGTCCGAGACCTGGAATGTCATGCCGATGGTGAACGACAGGTACGCGAAGTCCGAATACCTGGGAGGCTTGTCCTGGTTGAAGTCGATGCCGCCGGCCGCTGTCTGATCGTAGTAGAGCCGCCCGTAGCGGGTGGTGAACACGGTGTGTACGACCGCCCATGCCAGCGCGACCGCCAGAATCGTCAGGGCCGCCTCCACCGTCTTGTTCCCGGTGCCGTCTGCGAGTAGCAGACCGACTGCCAGCAGACTTGCGACTGCGGCGCCGAGCATGGTGACATCTGTCAGCGCCTGTCCGGGATTCTCCCGGCGGGCGTGTGCGGCGGTCCGAGTATCGTCCATGGGCCAGATCGATATCCACATCCAACCGACGAAGACGGCGGCGCCGGCGATCCAGCCGAGCAGGGTTCCGTATCGCCACGTCCCAGGGACGGAGACTCCGACGCCCACGCCGATCCCGGTGATTCCCGAAACCAGGAGTCTGGTCCGTGCTGTTACTCCGTGATCTGCGATGGCTGGTGTCCTCTTCCTTCGAATCGCTTGCGAGGCGATCGTCGGGTGGCTCACCGACGTGTGGGTCGCAACATTTCCATATCGCGGATGAAGGGCTCGTGATGTGGATCGGCCCCGCACGTCTGCCAGATGTCACCGCTCGAACATGCCTACTCGAAGGAGCGATTCTTTGCAGATTGCACCGGAGCTGGCTGACGCTTGCGTGCAGCACGAACGCTGTTGTTCAGCTGGGTCGGACCGACCTTGAACAGTCCTGATCTCGCCATTGCGGACTGGGTGACTGCTCATCGCTTGGGCTGGATGAATTGGCTGGCGAGCAGCGCCCTGAAGGTCGGGACCAATGTTCTGGTTCTGGGCTTCGTCGTAGTGGCCGCGTTCGCCTTCGTCGTCTTCCGACGGCTTTGGTTCGGTGCCTTGATCGTCGGCACCGGAATCGTGCTGGCGTTCGGTGTTTCCGGGTTGCTCAAACAACTGATCGGAAGACCTCGTCCACCGGCGGGATCAGCGCTCGTACACGTCAGCGGGTATTCGATGCCTTCGACCGATGGCGCAGTCACGGCCGCGGCCGCTCTTGCTCTGTTTCTGGTTGCGCGGCGTGCGGGATGTCGAGGCATCCGACTGCTCGGCGTAGTTCTGACCGTCGGCGTAGGTCTCGTCGGCGTCTGCATGATTTATTTGTCCGCCCACTGGACGACCGATGTACTTGCCGGCTGGGTACTCGGCGCCGCAGTCGGTGGGGGATGCGATGCCGCCGCGGCCAAGCTGTTGCCCCTCCCCCGACCGGCATCTCCCCTTTGAAACTCGACCTCGGACACCGGCCGTCTCACCGATCTCGGGCCGGTCACCATGTGCCCCCTGACCCCCGAAGTCGACGGCAGCTCACGCCCAGGGGATGGGATTGGCGCCGAGCCCGAACAGGGTTCCGTGTCATTGACGCGCACGTGCCGGTTCGATGAAGCAGGCGGCCTTCGTGGAATCACCATTGGAGCCGAGCCCCTCGACGGGCTCTCCGGTGGAGGTAGTTCCGTTGCTGTCGGTCGCGGCGACGCTGGTCGACGCGGACAGAGCGCCCGGAAGTATCGAGGGCGTTGATCCGGCCCGATCAGCGGGTCGTCGAACCGCCGCGGCCGGCCACCACCGCACTCTTGCCGAAGTAGGCTACACCGACTGGGAAAGCGCTCTCCCCGCACGGCGCGTGCTCTTGACGCGGCTTGAAACGGTACCTACGCTCGCGCAGCAGCCCGGGTGTTCCGCGCGTTCTGCCTTGCACCGCACCCGCACCCGCCACCCGCCACCCGCCACCCGCCACCCGCCACCCGCCGAGCAGCATCGCCGTCAATGTCGACGTTGTCGCCCGCACGACCGAGGAGACTTGCGCATGCGCATACGGCTCAGCAGCTCCACCCGGCACGCCATCGGAACCCGTCGCCGCTCCGGCGTAGGCGTCGCCCTTCTCGCCGGGATGATCGCGGTGTTCTCAGGTCTGACGCTCGCACCCGTCCAGGCCGCCACCGCCTCGTGGATGGACACCACCCAGAGCCCCGCGCAGCGCGCCGCTGTGCTGCTGGGCGCAATGACGCTCGACGACAAGATCAACATGCTGCACAACCAGGCCAACTGCCAGTACGCCGGCTGCACGCCCACCAGCTTCTCCGGTGGGACCCTGCCAGCGCTGCACCTGCAGGACGGTCCGCTCGGAGTCGGCGACGGAGTGACCGGCGTGACCCAGCTCCCCGCGCCGGTCGCCGCCGCTGCGTCGTGGGACACCGCGCTGACGCGCGACTACGGCACGGTTCTCGGCCAGGAACACTGGGGCAAGGGCGTCAACGTGGTGCTCGGCCCAACGGTCAACATCGTGCGTGACCCCAGGTGGGGACGCGCCTTCGAGTCGTTCGGCGAGGATCCCTACCTCACCGGCCAGATCGCCGCCGCCGACATCAACGGCATCCAGGCGCAGGGCCCGCTGGCTCAGATCAAGCACTACGCGGCCTACAACCAGGAGACCAACCGCAACTCCACCGCGGACAACGTGCAGGTCTCCGAGCGGGCGCTGCGGGAGATCTACACCCCCGCGTTCGAGACGGCCATCAACCAGGCGCACGTCGCGTCGGTGATGTGCTCCTACTCGGTGATCAACGGCCAGTTCGCCTGCGAGAACAACCACACCCAGAATGAAATCCTCAAGCGCGACATGGGATTTGCGGGATTCATCACCGCTGACTGGGGCGCGACGCACTCGACCGTCGCCTCTGCCAACAACGGCCTTGACATGGAGATGCCCGACACCAACCTGTACTACGGCGACGCGCTCAAGAACGCCGTCGCCAACGGTCAGGTCTCGGTCGCCACGATCGATGACCACGTGCGCCGCATCCTCACCCAGATGTTCACGTTCGGCCTGTTCGACAAGACGCAGACCGGCAACAAGGGCTCGGCCGTCACCAGCGCCGCACACAACGAGACCGCGAAGCAGGTCGCAGCCCAGGGCAGCGTGCTGCTGAAGAACAGCTCGATCCTGCCGCTGTCCAACAGCGGCACCATCGCCGTCATCGGCGACGATGCCGGCTCCGGCGCCCTGTACCAGGGCGGTGGCAGCGCGGGCGTCAACTCGAGCTACCACGTAGCTCCCTACGACGGCATCAAGGCGCGAGCAGGCGGTGCGACGGTGAACTACTACACCAACGACCAGACCTCAGCGGTTGCCGGCGCCAAGGCCGCCAACGTCGCGATCGTCTTCGTCAACAAGTGGCAGTCAGAGGGTTCTGACACCGGCGACATCGATCTGGGGGCGACGCAGAACAATCTCGTCAGCGCCGTCGCTGCGGCCAACCCCAACACCATCGTCGTGCTCAACACCGGCTCCGCGGTCACGATGCCATGGGTCAACAACGTCAAGGGCGTTCTCGAGGCGTGGTATCCCGGCCAGGAGAACGGCAACGCGATCGCCGCGCTGCTCTTCGGCGACATCAACCCGTCCGGCAAGCTGCCGGTCACCTTCCCCACCAACCTGGGTGACGTACCCGCCAACACGGCGGCGCAGTGGCCCGGCACCAACGGCCAGGTGCAGTACTCCGAAGGGGTCGACGTCGGCTACCGGTCGTACGACTCCCGCAGTGTCGCACCGCTGTTCCCCTTCGGCTTCGGCCTGTCCTACACCACATTCGGCTACAGCGGTCTGACCGTCGGACAGCCCGACGGCGCCGGCAACGTCGCGGTGTCGTTTCGGGTGACCAACACCGGCACGCGCACCGGCGCGGAGGTACCGCAGGTCTATGTCAGCGCGCCGGCCGGTGTCGGCGAGCCACCGAAGTCGCTGAAGGGCTTCAGCAAGGTCTCACTCGCCGCAGGCGCGTCCGCCACGGTCAACCTGACGCTTCCGGCACGTGCGTTCCAATACTGGGGAACCAGCGGCTGGACGACTCCGGCCGGCGCGCAAACCATCTCGGTCGGCGCGTCCTCGCGTGACATCCGCCTGACCGGCAGCGTGACGCTCAACGGCACCACCGCGCCGGCCCGAAGTGCCTACACCACCATCCAGGCCGAGAACTACGACGCACAGACGGGCAGCACGAGCCTCGAGACGACCACGGACAACGGTGGCGGCCAGGACGTCGGCTACATCAACAACGGTGCGAGCTTGCGTTTCGACAACGTCGACTTCGGTGCGACGGCGGGTTCGAGCGTCACGGCGCGGGTTGCTTCCGGAGTCGCGGGCACCCCCGCTGGCACCATCGAGGTGCACCTCGACGCGCTGACCAACCCCGCTGCCGCAACGATTGCGGTCAACGGCACCGGCGGATGGCAGAACTGGGCGTCGGTCGACGCGGCGCTGGCTTCGACCACCGGCAAGCACACGGTGTTCCTGAAGTTCGTGTCCGCAGGGACGGCCGACTTCGTCAATCTCAACTGGTTGGTGTTCGGTCAGGGGAATACCACCACTCCCCCGCCGGCCGGTGAGACGCCGCTGAACCGCACCGGCTGGATCGCCTCGGCATCGTCGTCGGCCGGCGCCGACGTGCCGGCACGGGCCATCGACCAGAACACCGCGACACGGTGGAGCACCGGCGCCTCCATGACCAACGGTCAGACGTTCACCCTCGACCTGGGCAGCGCCCAGAAATTCGACCAGGTGACGGTCGACGCGGGTGGCAGCACCGGCGACTACCCCCGCGGTGTGACCGTGCAGGTCTCCACCGACGGCACATCATGGACGCCGGTGACCTCCGCCACCGGAACCTCCGCCAAGGTGACCGTGTCGTTCGCCGCCCAGACGGCCCGCTACCTGCGGCTCGTCCAGACCGGCTCGTCGTCGTCCTGGTGGTCGATCGCCGAACTCGACGTGCTCACCGCAGGCACCACGACAACAACACCGCCGGCAGGCACGCCGATCGCGTTGGCCCGTAACGGATGGGTCGCCGCCGCGAATCCCAGCAGCGGCGACGTGCCGGCCAACGCCCTCGACGGCAACAGCGCAACGCGGTTCTCCAGCGGCACGGCGATGACCAACGGGCAGACGTTCACCCTCGACCTCGGTACGGCACGGACGTTCGACCAGGTCACCATGGACTCCGGCGGCAGCACGCTGGACTACGCCCGCAGCTTCACCGTTCAGACGTCCGGTGACGGTGCGACGTGGACCGACGTCACCACGGGCAGCGGCTCCGCTGCGGTCGTGACCTCCCGGTTCGCCAACCAGACGGCGCGCTGGGTGCGGATCGTGCAGACCGGCTCCAACAACTCCTGGTGGTCCATGTCGGAGTTCAACCTCTACGCCGGCTGATCGGCCGAGCGCTTGGCCGCGGCGGCCGATCCGTCGAAAGGTCGGCCGCCGCGGCGCGGGCGCGACCGCCTGCGGTTGCCCGGCGATCTCGTCAGCACAGCTACCCCGGTGAGCTCGTCAGGACAGATAGGCCGTGACCGGCGTGGCGGAATCAGAGGCACGGGGCGACGCGACGCGAAGACGGAGCTGCTCGACACCTTCTTCGAGGGGCGGCACCAGCCGTTGCGCAGTCAGGTCACCGCAGATCGTCAACCAGTTGGCGAGCATGCGGTGGCCGCCCTGGGTCAGCACCGACTCCGGGTGGAACTGGACGCCCTCGATGGCGTACTCGCGATGCCGGAGCCCCATGATCACGCCTTCGGTCGTTCTGGCGGTCACTTCGAGTTCGGACGGCACCGTTCCCTCGACGACGGCCAGTGAGTGGTAGCGGGTGGCGGTGAAGGGGTCGGGCAAACCGCCCAGCACGCCGTGGTCATCGTGGGTCACCGTGGAGGTTCGGCCGTGCAACAACTCCTGAGCGCGGCCGACGACCCCGCCGAAGACCTCGGCGATCGCCTGGTGGCCGAGGCAGACACCCAACACGGGCATCCGGCCGGCGCCCCACCGCACCAGCTCCTCGGTAATTCCGGCGTCGGCCGGAATGCCGGGGCCGGGAGAAAGCAACACGCCGTCGAGGCCGAGCTCGCCCGCCTCCTCGGTGGTGATCTGGTCGTTGCGTCGCACGACGCAGTCCGCACCGAGTTGCTGCAGGTACTGGACCAGGTTGTAGACGAACGAGTCGTAGTTGTCGACCACCAGGATGCGCGTCACCCGGCCAGCTTTCCAGATCGGGCGACCAGCACGTAATCAGTTGTTGGTGGTTACCTGGTCGAACGGCAGGTACGGCTCCAGCCACGGGAAGATCACGAAGAACAGCAATGCGACGATTGCCAGGAACAGCATCAGTGTCTCCAGGAGTTTGACCGCGACGGGCCCGGGTAGGTGTCTCCAGATCCAGATGTACATGTCAGCTCTCGTTCAGCTCGGGCGGCACGAATCCGGTTGCCCTCTTGTAGCTCTTCACCAGCACACCGTGAATGATCATCCGTTGCGCGTCGGAGAATTGCGGGTGGCAGGTGGTCAGCGTCATCAACCGCTCCGCGTCGGCCGGTACGGCCTGCGACTGCACATGCGGTACGGGCAGCACCTGGGCGTAGTCGGACGGATCCGTGATCTCCCTGCCGAAGGTGCGGGCGTACTGCCCCGACTGCGCCGAGACTCCGGCGCAATGGGCACGCTTGGTCGAGGCCCAGTTCGCGATCTCGTTGTCCATCGGCATCACCCGGTAGACGAACCAGTCGCTCTGCGTCTCGACCACCATCGCGTCACACGAGGAGAGCAGGCCCAGCTCGTTGAACGGCGAGCCCTTCGAGACCCGGTGTCCCGCCACCGAAAAATTGCCGGGCTCGCCCGGGAACTGGGTGTTCTGGTAGTGACCGGGCCCGGCGTAGAGGTCGTCCGTCGTGGTTCCCTGGATGATCGTGAACGCGTAATCCGCACCGAACGTCGGAATGAAGATCTTGGCGAAGCCCTGACCGTCGATGGCTTCGTAGTTGCGTTTCCGAGTGGACGGATCTGTGACCATCTTCGCAGGGTCGTCGACGACGACGACTCTGGTTCCCGCCGGGCCGCTCTTGCTGCTGGCGCTCCCGCCTTCCCCGGTGGTCCCGGCTGCGCGCGCACTCGCGCTCGCGGATGTGGGTCCGGCGACCGTCTGCCTGGCAGTTCTCCCGCTGCCGGAGTCCTTCCAGCGTTCGTCCAGCGCAGCAGTCGCGCTCTGCTGCTTCTGATGACCGAACAGGTCGGTGATGTAGACCTCGTAGACCACGAACAACAGGACGACCAGGCCGACCGTGATCAGCGTCTGGCCGATTCCTCGCGCGACGATCAGGGCGACATCGCGGGGCGCCCTGATCTTGTCCGCCGCGGCGTGATCGGCGTCTTCGGGCCGTCGGCCATCGGTCATTTCGTCTCCTGATGTGCGCCCGTCATGCGGAGAAGACCCGCATATGCCGGAAGAGTCACGTCGTTCACCGGGTCGATCGTGAAACCGAGCCGGAACTTCTGGACGTACGTCTGGAACAGAGCCACACCCGGCTCCGCTCCGAGTGACTGCACCATGCGGGGGGCGTCCCCGATGGCAGTGATCACGAACGGCGGCGAATACGTGCGGCCCTGCAGGAGCAGGGTGTTGCCGATGCAACGCACCGCGGACGTCGTGACGACCCGCTGATCCATGATCGTCATCGCCTCTGCGCCGCCCGCCCACATCGCGTTGACCACCGACTGGACATCCTGCTGGTGGACCACCAGATCGTCGGGAGCCACCGCGTCGGGATAGCTGCCGTCGATGTTCCGTTGGGCGTCCGACATCGAAACGCGCAGGGCGGGTCCATGGACGGACGTCAGCCCGGCCGCCACGCGAAGTTGTGCGGCCGCTGCCCGTACGATCGCCACCCGCGGCGATACGTCGGACCCAGCGAGTGCGTCGATGTGCTGCTGGACGGCTGCGGCCTCGGCGTTCGCCGCGGTAACCCGCTGCCCCGCCCCCTGAACGAGGACCGACAGATCCACCGAGCGGTTCCGGACGGTGTGACCGTGCGAGTACGACCTTGCCGTGCCCATCAGCGCGCCCGCCAGCAGGCACACCGCCACGCCGGCCACCCGCCACGGCCGGGCGGATTGCCCGGGTGAAGCGGTGTTGCCCGCTGATCTGTCGGTTTCCGCAGGTTTGCGCGAGCGGACCCGAGGCGTTGGTCGACCGTTGAACACCGCACCACCTTCCAATCGCCTCGGTTGCTGCGTACACCCCGCTCAACGGCTGGTGGCTTCGCGGCAGGTTCTCAGTCGACATTCCTGATCAACGCCCCTGACCACGTAGGCTAGGCGTCGACGTGTACGGTCCCGGTAACCCGGGGTCGTCAGCCGAACTACAGCCAGTTGTCGTCGTCTCGCCTGTCGGTCGAGTCGATCAGCGACAGCATCGTCCCCGGCCGTATGCAGCAGGTGCGCTCGGGCAGAAGGAAAGCCAGCTGCCGGACTGCGCAAGCTCGCAGCGGCGCACCATCCCCCTGAGCAGCGAGGAACTCCGTGCCAAAGTCGAAGGTCCGCAAGAAGGTCGCCACCGCCTCCGCAAGTTCGTCGGCGCAGGCGAACTCGACCGCCTATACGACGGCCAGGGTTCAGGTCTCCGGTCCGTCCGGGCCGGTCTACATCGGGATCATGCTCGGCTTGATGGTGCTCGGGCTCCTCTGGCTGGTCGTCAACTATCTCTGGGGACAACACATCGGTTTTCTGGCCTCGTTGGGGAACTGGAACTTCGCCATCGGCTTCGGTCTGATGGTCGCCGGGCTGTTGATGACGATGCGCTGGCGTTGACCTACCGGTCGCCGGCTTTCTGCGCTCACACCGACCGAACAACACGCTTGTGATTCATCCCCAATGTGGACAACTGCTGTGGACAGGTGCACCGATCGCCGGTTTGAAGCCGTGACCGACACGGGGCCGGCAGTGTGGGGCGTGCGGACGTCGCTGATCGTCGCCCTTGGCTGCGGAACTGTCGCGTTGGCCGCCTGGCTGGTGTTCGCCGGCTCTCCGCGCGACCAGGTGGTCGCCGGTGCCGGCGTGTTCCTCTCCGCGCTTGCCGCAGCCGTGCTGATTACCATGCGGCGTCGGCTCACCGCCGATTCCGCCGGACTCACCATTCGCGGGCCTGGCGGATCGAGACGGGTTCGCTGGGACCAGGTCGTCGCCATCGGTGCTCCGACGCGACGACGACGGGGGCTGGCCTCGACGTCGCTGGAACTCGATCTCGACGACGACGGGCTGATCCTTTTCGGCAAGACCGAACTGGGCGCCGATCCTGCCGAGGTGGCCACCGAACTCCGGCGCCTTTGGCACCCGGCACTCTGAGCTGTGTCAGCCCATCCGGCGTCAATGCAGTGGCAACGTCAATGCAGTGTCAACTCACCTGCTGACAGCCGGCGAATTCGGTGGTGGTCAGGTCGGTACAGCGCAGTGCAATCTGGCCATCTCGGACGATGAGCAGAACCGCCATGACGATCACCAGACCCACGACGGTGCCGATTTGGACCCGGGTGCGCAATCGCGCGGGTGGGTAGACCATCGCGGCTGTGACCGCGGCGCCCACGAGCAGGCCGCCCAGATGCGCCTGCCAGGAGATTCCGCTGAGCTGGAAACTCAGGTACAGGTTGATCGCCAACACGATGACGAGCTGACGCAAGTCGTATTTGAAACGCCTGAAGACGACGACCAGGGCGCCCATCAGGCCGAAGATCGCACCGGATGCGCCGGCCTCTGTCGACAGTTGATCGGTGAACAGCATGACGGCTATCGAGCCGCCGAGGAGCGACATCAGATAGACGACGCCGAATCGGGCCCGGCCGAGCATCCGTTCCGCGGGAACGCCGAGGAAATACAGGGACAGCATGTTCAGCCCGATATGGATGACCGAAAGATGCAGGAACCCGCTACTGATGAGCCGCCACCATTGACCGGAGGCCACCAAGGTCGGGGACAACACCGCCTGCTGGAAGATCCTGGACCCGCCCAGTTCGACACCTGACTTCGCCTGCACGGCCGTGACCAGGAAGATCGCCACGTTGACGGCGATCAACGCGTAGGTGACGATCGGTTGTTCACCGATCCGCGCGCCGGTGACGGTGCGCGGATCGCGCTGCGCTGCGCGTCCCTCGGCCACGCACACCCGGCACTGGAATCCGACGCTGGCGGGCGTCAGGCACTCCGGACAGGCGGGTCGGCCGCACCTGGTGCAGTGCAACCCGGTCGGCCGGTCCGGATGGAATGTGCAGACCTGGCCGGGCGGCGCTGCATACGGGGAAGGCATCGTCACGGGTTCACCAATCCACCGGGCCGCGCCGTTCCCGACGCGGCCCTGGCGCAGACGAAATCTCGGACCGTCAGGCCTGGTCGGCGTTCTCGATGGTGATCGAGTTGATCACCACGTCCTCGGTCGGTCGATCAAATCGGTCGGTGGCGGTGGATCCGATGGCGTCCACCACCGCGCGGGAGTCGGCGTCGGCCACCTCCCCGAAGATGGTGTGCTTGTTGGTCAGGTGCGGGGTCTTACCGAGGGTGAGGAAGAACTGCGAACCGTTGGTGCCGGGGCCGGCGTTCGCCATGGCCAGCAGATACGGCTTGTTGAAGGCGAGGCCCGAGAAGAACTCATCACCGAACTCGTAGCCGGGGCCGCCGCGACCGGTTCCCGTCGGATCGCCGCCCTGGATCATGAATCCGCTGATGATCCGGTGGAAGACCGCCGAGTCGTAGAACGGGCCGGTGGTGCCGCCGGAGGCGTTCTTGTCGCTGTACTTGCCGGTGCCGTCGGCTAGGCCGACGAAGTTGGCGACCGTCTTGGGCGCCGCGTCCGGAAGGAGCTGGATGCGGATGTCACCACGGTTGGTGTGCAAAGTTGCGTAGAGGTTACTCACAAGCTCCATCCTGCCACGGCAGCACGACAGTGACCGCTGGACGGCGCCACCACCGACCCACCTCAGCCCCACCTCAGCCCTGCGGCACACACACGCTCGGCGTTTGGCCGTTCTCGAGTTTCAGCTGGTAGATCGCGCAGGTGGCCATCAGGCGCGCCTTGATCGACGGCGACTCGTTCTCTTCGGCGATCACCGCGATGGTGCCCTTCGCAACGCCGTACACCGACTTCGCGTCGGCGTCCTGGGTCATTCCGCCCTTGGTCGTCGAACCGCCGACCCAACCCGGTGGGCTCGATGCGGGTTGCGAATCTGCGATCGGAACGTGCTGATTCACCGCGGCCGCGGCGGCCTGCGGGTTCGCCGCCCGAATCACTCGCACGCTGCCCATCCACCCACCGTCGGACCGGAAGAACAGGCACATCGGCTGCGGCACGAGATCGACGAGCCGGGTATCGCCGTGGTGTTGCCCGGTGATCATCGAGACCACGCTCGCGCCGAGATAGGGGCATTCTCCGGAGATGGCGGCCGGCTCCGCTGTGGACTTCGGTGGCCCTGCCGTCGCGGTCACATCGGCGTGGGTCCTGGTCACGGTCACCGTGACCCGCGGACGGGAGGGCGCGGTCGGGGACCTCACAGCGACCGTCGACCGTGGTAGCGAGCGCGTCCCGATCGTCCGGCTTGTCGTCCGACTGGTCGTCTGACTTGTCGTCTGACTGGTCGGAACGGTGCGCGAGGCGGAGAGTCCGGCGGTGCTGGCCGGCCGACTCGCGACACTGCTGACCGCAGAGCTCACGAGGGAGGTGACCGCCGGACTGCCGGCCGGATGTTCGGCACTGGACGCGGCGCTGCTGGTCGGGCTGTCCGACGCCGCCGGAGGTGAGTCGCTTGGCGCGGCCGCGTTCGAGGTGCAGGCAGCGAGCAGCGCGATCCCGGCAATCGACGCGCCGAGAATCGCCCGCGAGCGAACCGTAATCCCCCGCTTCACCGGCCGAATTTCCACCGCGCCCTCCCCTTGTGTTCCCTCTGCCGTTCAACTTCGAATACCAGGCAGCTTCTCCAAAACTGGCCCCTATCGGGCCGACGCTCACTCTAGGACGACGAGCATGAACTCCGGGTGAGGGTCGGGCGCCGCTGCGTTCGTCACCGCACGCCGTCACCGCACGCCGACACCGCGCGCCGTCACCGCGCACCTTCATCACCGCATGCGTGGGCACCGCATTCGTCGGCAGTCCACACTCGGCATCCCACACTCGGCACTCCACGACTCGGCACCGCACACCTCGGCACCTCACCCCCTTCGCACCGCACGGCAATCGAGTCGTCAGAACCGGCCGGTAGTCTGGAGCCGAATGAGCGGGCTCGCCGCAGCCCGCTCCCGGCGATCAGAGGTGGACCGTGGTGCCAGCATGGTGGTGACGCAGCGCCGCAACACATCTCAGCGCACCGTCATCGCCGAGTTGCTGGCCGGAACCGACGAATTCGTCTCCGCCCAGGATCTGCATGCCGCGCTGCGCACCTCAGGTTCGTCCGTCGGGCTGGCCACCGTCTACCGGGCGTTGCAGGACATGGCCGGAGCCGGTGACCTCGACGCGGTTCGGAACGAGAGCGGCGAAGTGCTGTACCGACAGTGCGCGCAGCCGACACACCATCACCATCTCGTCTGCCGGGCGTGCGGCCTCACCCAGGAAGTCGCCGCCCCCGGCGTGGAGAAGTGGGCGCGTGCTGTGGCAGAGGAGTACGGCTACGTCGATCTCGACCACCAGGTCGAGCTGTTCGGGCTCTGTGCCGGCTGCGCGAGCAGACGGCGCTGATCCGCCAAGCAGCTATTCCTGTCCGAGCCACCGGAAAGGCGCACGTATTGCGCCTGATGCTGAATTGTGTTGCGCCTGATGCTGAATCGCTGTGGCGAAAAGGGATTCGGGTTCGCATTCTCGTGGACGAGGCAGGGTGCTGGGGTAATCCGACGATCATTATCCGGGAATTGTCGGGGCTATCCCTTCAGGAATGCGAAGACGCCCTGCGCCAAAGCCTGGGCGTACCGCCGTTGGCCGGCGCTGGATGACATCAACGCGGCCTCGGTGGCGTTGCGCATGTTTCCGCACTCGATCAGCGTCTTCGGGCGGGTGGAGCGATTGAGACCGGTCAGATCGTCGCGGGTCCAGATACCTCTGCTGCCAAGGGTATTCGACGGAGGAAAACCTTGGTCGATGGCGGCCTGCGCGATACAGGTGGCCAGCCGGATCGAGGCGGCGGCGATTGTCCTTCCCGCGGGTGGCCGGGCGGCCGTGGTCAGGTAGAACCCGCGTACCTCGGCCGCGGCGCCGTCTCCATGGATGGACACCACTGCATCGGCCTGCGAGTCGTTTTCGAAAGCAGCCCGCTTGTCGGTGCACGGGCCGACACCCTCGTCATTGGAACGGGTCAACAGCACCTGGACGCCGGCCGCCTCGAGCAACGGCCGGAGGTAGGTCGCGACGTTCCAGGCGAAGCGGTGTTCGGTGTATCCGTCGTTGGTTTCGGTACCGGTGGTATTGCAGGCATTTCGTTGGCCGTAACCGCCGTCGACGCGCTGATTGATGATCTCCGGATGCTGTCCGTTGGCTCCGTTGTGGCCCGGGTCGATGACGACGACCTTGCCTGCCAGCCCACCCGCGGCAACTCGCCTCCTGGTCGAGGTCGACGTTGGAGTCAGCTTCGCCCGGGACGACGTCGAGGACTCGGAGGTGGATCCGCTCGACGAGGTTGCGGCCGATGGGGTGGAGTAGGTGGTCCTCGGCGCCGTCGGGTGTGGTGTGGTCGACGTCGCCGCGGTGGTGGTCGGCGTGGTTGCGGTGGCGCGAGTCGATGAGGCGGTGATCGACGACGCAGGCACTGTCTGCGTCGTTATTTCTGCCGCCGTTGTCGATTCCGTTGTGGGGTGCAATGTGGTCGCCCGACTCGCCGAAGCCACCGGCGTGATCGGAAGTCGGGTTCGGGTGGCGACCGATGTCGTCGCGCCGGCCCCGCTGGACCCCATCTCCGGCACCGTGACCTGAACCCGACCGGCGGTCGGCGACGCTCCCGTCGGTGCGGCGGATCGCGAGACGCCGGACGTGGACGACGACTCGGTCGGGATCTGACCGCAGGCCGCCAGCAGCAGTGCGGCCATGCCCTGGCCGGCCACCACCAGCGCCGTACGCCGGTTCAGATGGGTGGACATTTTCTCATCCTGACAGGCAGCCGGGCCATCTTCGGGAATGCCACGCGTGGAAGGCGATAGATCGTGGATTTCACGACGCCGTTGTCTCGGTCCGATAACGCTCTGAATTCGACCAATCCGTCTGGGTGAGGCCCCCGAAGAACTCAGGTCGGGCCAAAAGGGCCCGACAGCCGCAAAGCGTGAGCGAAACGTTCTGCGGCACACGGCTTATCGTCCGGAATACCCATCCGGACGCCCTTCGTGCACGCGGCTCCGGGGGCCTGCGTGCCGACATCCACTCCCTTGGTTTGACTCGCCATGTCTCTCATCGACACCTCGAAGCCTGCCTCAACGACCGAATCCGTACCTCAGATCCGAACTAGAAGGAGAATTCCCCATGATCGTCAAGCGCCTCGCGGTTCTCACCGCTGCCGGTGGTCTGGCCCTGGCCCTGGTGGCCTGCGGTTCCAGCAGCACTCCCGCCGCCAGCCCGGCCACGTCCAACTCGTCGAGTTCCGCATCGTCGGCAGCTGCCCCGTCCGGCTCTGCGCCGATGTCCTCGGGCGCCATGACCTCGGGTGCGATGTCCTCCGGCGCCATGTCCTCCGGCGCCATGACCTCCGGTGGCGGAGCGGCAACGGCTCTGGTCGGAGCCGGCTGTGCCGGTTACGCCAAGGCAGTTCCCACCGGCGCCGGCTCCGTCGGCGGCATGGCCGCCGACCCGGTCGCCACCGCCGCTTCGAACAACCCGCTGCTCAAGACCTTGGTCGCCGCCGTCTCCGGCAAGGTCAACCCCAAGGTCAACCTGGTCAACACCCTCAACAGCGGCGAGTTCACGGTCTTCGCCCCGGTCGACACCGCATTCAAGAAGATTGACGCCGCCACCATGGGCAAGCTGGCCACCGACAGCGCGCTGCTCACCAAGATCCTGACCTACCACGTCATCCCCGGCCAGCTCGACGCCAAGGCTGTGATCGGCACCCACAAGACCGTCGAAGGTGGATCGGTCGAGGTCACCGGATCCGGCGACAACATCAAGATCAACGGCACCTCGGCTGTCATCTGCGGCAACGTCAAGACCAAGAACGCCACGGTCTACCTGATCGACACCGTCCTCACCCCGCCGGCTGATGGCGCCGTGACGTCCGGTGCCATGACCTCCGGCGCGATGACCTCCGGTGCCATGACCTCCGGAGCCATGACCTCCGGCGCGATGACCTCCGGTGCCACCACCTCCGGCGCCGCACTGGTCGGCCCCGGTTGCGCCGCCTACGCCAAGGCAGTTCCTGCCGGCGCCGGCTCCGTCGGTGGCATGGCCGCCGACCCAGTCGCCACGGCCGCTTCGAACAACCCGCTGCTGACCACGCTGGTCGCCGCCGTCTCCGGCAAGGTCAACCCCAAGGTCAACCTGGTCAACACCCTCAACAGTGGCGAGTTCACCGTCTTCGCCCCGGTCGATTCCGCGTTCAAGAAGGTCGACGCCGCCACCATGGGCAAGCTCACCACCGACGGTGCCCTGCTCACCAAGATCCTGACCTACCACGTGGTCGCCGGGCAGCTCGATGCCAGCAAGATCGCCGGCACCCACAAGACCGTCGAGGGCGGCTCGGTGACCGTCACCGGCTCTGGAAACAACCTGAAGGTCAACGGCGCCAACGTGATCTGCGGCAACGTCAAGACCAAGAACGCCACCGTGTACCTGATCGACAACGTTCTGAGCCCCACCAGCTGATTCGGACGCTGCCCTGACCCGGGCAACGACCGAAGATCCTGCAAAAGCAGTACCGAAAGGCCCCGGTGGATGTACTTCCGCCGGGGCCTTTCGGCGTCCCCGGAGCTGCGTAGGGTTGCCCGGATGACCGGCCGGCGCACAGCTCCCGCGGCTCTGCTGCTGACTCCCGGCGCCGGCGCCGGCCGTGATCACCACACCCTGCTGGCCATCGAGGAGCAGCTGGCGCCGCTGCCGTGCCTGCGCCTGGACTTTCCCTACCGGAAGGCGGGTCGACGCGCGCCGGACCGGGCGCCGGTCGCGATCGCCCACCTGGTGGAGCAATCAGCCGTTTTCGCTGCCCAGCGGCACATCGGTCCCGAGCAACTGGTGCTGGGTGGACGCTCCTACGGCGGCCGGATGTGCTCGATGGCGGTCGCCCAAGGCCTGCCGGCCGCCGGTTTGGTGCTGCTGAGCTACCCACTGCATCCGCCCGGCCAACCCACCAAGCTCCGGACCGACCATTTCCCGGACATCGATGTTCCCGTCCTCTTCGTGTCCGGCGACAACGATCCCTTCGGTTCGCCGGACGAGTTCGCCGAACACCTCCACCGCATCCCAGGAAAGGTGACCCAGATGTGGTTGCCGGGCGGCCACGATCCGCGCCGTGCGGATTCGCCCATCGCCGCCGCGATTGCGCAGTGGCTGACCATGCTGTGAGCGCCGTCGGGCGTTACCGGGTGCGCATGCGTAGCGGGCGTCGGCAGTCGAAGCTGATCTGTCGCCGAGCGTGTGGAACGCCGGAATCGGCCGACCGCTCGCGCCGAGCACCCAGTCGTACGTAGTAACTGATCAAGCTCTTGTCCGCCGGATATCCGATGACCACGGCGTCGGCCGCTGACCACCCGGGATAGGTGAGCGCCATCAGGACGGCGGCGAAATCGTGGCCGTCCTGGCGCGAAACCAGCGAAGTGAGAACGTAAGTCGTGCGGCCATCGGTGCGCCGCGCCTGCGCCCGCTTGATCGTGATCCACTCCGGGTTGAGTGCGGCGAACGAAATCAGGGCCAACAATTCCGCCACGGCCGGTAGCACCGTCGCCACCAGGATCATCGTGGCCACAGCCGGTTGACCGACTCCGGCGATGACGCACCATGTTCCGGACAGAAGGGCGAGCCAGGATCCGGCCGCTAGAAGGGCCACCAGGACTGCGGAGCGGTACCGCGCGGCCGGGGAGCCGTCGTAGAACGACAACGACGCATCGGGTGTCTGCCGAATGTTGCCCGCCGTCAATCCGACGATGGCCATGTGCAGCGGCCACAACCAGGGCATCACCAACAGTCCGACCACCGGCACCGCACCGAGCACGGTCAGCCGCCGGGTCCGGTGCAGTGCCACCCGAGCAGCGTGTCGCAGTGTTGATACCGGTAGTGCTGACACCGGCACCGGGGACTCGAATTCGCCGGAAACGACGCGGCCGGCCGGGAAATCCGGGGCGGCGGTTCGCGGTCCGGTCGGCGA
>JAABUZ0100004265.1_pt1 | contig 19948 bp, 18 predicted proteins | sample 5562091 | NCBI WGS metagenome assembly JAABUZ01 (sample SAMN12813069, study PRJNA571459) | rock metagenome | isolation source: Antarctica rocks | place: Antarctica: Victoria Land, Linnaeus Terrace sud | collected 2015-12-21 | reverse complement strand
TGCTATAAATCCCATGGGATGACTCCTTTGCTGAGTGTGACACCCTGTGATCGTCGTAAATCTCAGCATGCCACACTCCGCGGTAGGAGTCATCTCGTCCTGTTTCCCTTAACTGAACCGTATTGCGGCTAAAGCCCCGAGCATAGGGCGCAGCTTGAGACAGGTTTCGGCGTACTCATCGGCGGGACGCGAATCGGCCACGATGCCGCAGCCGGCGAAGAGAGTGGCCTCGGCACCGCGCAGCAGGGCCGAGCGCAGCGCCACCGCGAACTCGCCCTCCCCATGACGATCGACGTAGCCGACGGGGCCGGCGTACCAGCCGCGATCCAGCTGTTCGCGCTCATGGATGAAGCGCAGCGCCGCGTCGCGCGGATACCCGCCCACGGCGGGCGTGGGGTGCAGTCGCGCCACGAGGTCGAGCACGCCGACGCCCTCGCGCACGCGGCCCTCGACCGGCGTGTAGAGGTGCTGCACGTTGGGCAGGCGCAGCAGGCGCGGCGCGCCGGGGACCGATAGGTCGGTGCAGAGGTCGTCCAGCGCCGCCCGCACCGTGCGCACCACCACGGCGTGCTCGGCACCGTTCTTCTCGCTGCGCAACAATGCCTGGCCGGCACACTCGTCCTCGGTCGCCGTCGCGCCGCGCGGCGCCGAGCCGGCCAGGCAGGCCACGTCGACCATGCCATCGGTAAGACGTACCAGCCGCTCGGGCGTCGCCCCCAGGAAACACGTATCCTCGTCCGTACGACCCGTACTGCTACCGGACCGGGCATGGCCCTGCGCCACGGCGAAGATATAGGCGGCGGGGTACATGGCGCGCAAGTGGCGCAGGGCGCTCGCCGCGTCGAACGATTGGTCGGCCCGGACGCGCACAGAACGAGCCAGCACAACCTTCTCGAACAGGCCATCCCCGCAGGCCACGGCGCCCTCCGCGACCAATTCCTCCCACTCCTCGCGCGACCGGACATCGGAAACACAGACATCGCCACGGTCCCTGCCAGCTTCATCGCGATGCATCAGCACATCGGCAGCCAGCCGGAGCACGGCCGCCAGGTCCGATTCGGCCTTGCGGTCGGGGCCAACCAACAGGTTAGCGGTCAAGGTCGTGACGCCGCCGACTGTGGAGAGCAGCAGGCGCGGCAGGGTCAGACGCCCGGCGGGGTAGCCGTCCCACAAAGGCGTGGACGGACGGCACGGATCGAAGGCAAAGCCGCCTATCAGCAGGGGTCCGGCCAAGTGGCCGCTCCCGCCATCATGGTCGTCGATCACCGCATCTCGCAACAAGGCTTGCCAGGCGCGGGCGCCCTCGGCCGCGCCGGCCTCGACGCTCCACGCGGCGCCAATCCCTAGCAGAGCTGTGCCCGCGTCGGGGCGCTCCCAGTAGAGGCGGTCGAGCCCGAGGGCGCCCGCACGCGCGAAGGGATCGAGGAGATCCAGGGACGACACGACGACGGCGGCGCTGACCAGCACGGGTCCGTGGCTGGCCCGAACGCGGCGCAGTGCGTCGCGCAGACGCTTACGCAGCAACTCGGAAGGGCTGAGAAGGGTGTAAGACGAATAGGAACGGACGGGAGGACAATCTAGCGTGACCACGTGTGGACCTCCTGCGCGATGGCAGGCTCGGGGGCGCCAATACTACGAAGCAATAAGGAGCGCAGGGCAGGGTAGGCGTCGTCCAGACGCTCGGGCTGGCCGGTCAGCACCCAGCGCACCACCACCTCATTGAGGGCGCCGAACCAGACCGTGCCGGCGAGCCCCGTGTCGAGCGGGGCGATGACCCCGGCGGCGACGGCCTCGTCGAGGTGATACGCGATGAGGCGGCCAAAGTCTCCGTGGATGGTCATCAGGGCGTGGCTGAACTCGGGTCCGGCGCCGGGCGCGTCGACCAGGAAGAGGCGGGCCAGTGTGCGGTGCTCGGCGAAGAGGCGCAGCACCGTCAGCAGCGCGGCGTCGACGCGGGCAATGGGGTCGGGGGCAACGGCGATGGCGCGCTCCACGCGGTCGGTCAGCAGCGCGGCAGTGCGGCGCAGCAGGGCGTCGAAAATCGCGCCCTTGTTGGGGAAGTGGAAGTAGATGCCGCCCTTGGAGGTCCCCGCCGCGGCCGAAATATCGTCGACCGCCGCGTCGCGGTAGCCCTTGCTCGTAAAGACGTTGAGGGCGGCGTCGAGGATGCGCTGGTAGCGCACGCGACTGCGCTCCTGCTGCTGTTGCTGTTGCGGCTCACCTATCGTCGTCGTCATGACCCCACCGTCCACTTCCCGTAGAAACAAACCGACGCGTCGGTCTGTTTCTAGTATACCCTATTCCATGCCGCGACGACCGATTCCTGATCGTAAAGTCATGGGTGTGCCCTTCCATCGGCGACCTACGTCCGCGCTCCACGCGGCAATCCCAGCCAGCCCCCCTATCTGGCCGAGCATCATGCCCCTCTGACACCATCCTCTCCTGTGCCACGCGTTACGTTCCCATCCCAACTTGGCAAAGCCGAAACCAAAAAGGGCGATAAGGAGATGATATGATTGATGGTAAGGAAAGGGGTAAGGAGGAACAAAACGTGCATGTAGAGGCAAAGATCACGAGTAAGGGACAGATAACGATTCCGCGCGATGTCAGGCGCGCCCTACAGGTCCAAGAGGGCGATACGGTCATCTTCGATGTCGCGGAGGACGGTGTGCGGCTCCGTCCCCGGCATACGGGGTCCGTCCGGGCGTTCGTGGGTGCGTGCCGCATCGGACAGGGTAAAACGGCGGCGGAGATTGTAGCCGAGGTGCGTAGCCTGCGCGACGGTTAAGGCACGCCGCACGAGACAGGGGGCGAGATGATCACCGCGATCGACACGAACATCATTGTAGGCGTGTTGGAGGGGGACGACGCGACAGCTGAGCATCTCGCGACGGTGATAGATCGGCTAGCGGACCATGGGTCACTATTCATCACGCCGGTTGTCTATGCTGAACTGTTAGCGGCGCCGTCCCGCTCTCCTGCTATCATCGACGCATTCCTACAAGAAACTCCCATCCGCGTTGACTGGGAGCTAGGCGAAGCGGTGTGGCGGGCGGCAGGATTGGCGTATCGGGCCTATGGGCAGCAGCGCCGGGCCGACGGTGGTGGGTTGGCGCCGCGGCGCATCCTGGCCGACTTCATCATTGGCGCGCACGCTCTCCATCGCCGCGCCACCTTGCTCACCCTGGACGATGGCGTCTACCGATCGTATTTCTCCGGCCTTACCGTTGTTGCGCCATAACCGGCAGCGGAGCACGACCTCGGGCCGTGACCAGTTCGTGTGCTTGCCGGCGGGACATAGCGCCGCGGTTGCGGGCGGCGCAGCGGGCGCTACCCTCCTTCTTTCGTCGCGGATGCCAATGTATTATTCAGAGGAGTACTGGTTGGAAAAGACAATGGCCGTGGCCAGGATAACATCGGAGGGAGGCGTGCCATGCAGGTAGGACAGGAAGGCGCCGCGTATAAGCGCGTCCTGGTGACGCTGGATGGCTCTCTAAGCGCGGAGGAAGCGATTCCCCATGCCCTGGCGCAGGCACGCACCTTTGGAGCCGAGCTTATCTTGCTGCAAGTGCTCCCCACGTTGCTGTCCCTGCCGGGGACATCGTCCACGACCCGCGATACGGATGCCGCGGCCGACGAACCTAACGCCACGGAACACGGCGACACCAAGGACGCGAAGAACGATAAGCGACAGGCGGCCAGGACCTATCTGCAGGCGGTGGCCGGCAACATGCGCGGCCAGGGAGTCCGGACGACGTACCGCGTGCGCCGTGGGGCCGTCGCCGCCACGATCCTGCGGGAGACCACCGCGACGCACGCCGATCTGATTGTCATGACGACGCATGGGGCGGGCCGTCTCCCTCGCCTGGTCGTGGGGTCCGTCGCGAATCAAATCGTCTCGCGCGCCCCATGTCCGGTCCTGCTCATCCGCCCCAGCATGGCCGCGGATGTCGTCGAGGACGGCGTGCGCAACTTCGAGGACGACTCCGCGCACTTCGGGTTGCTGATCAAGCGCCCACTGGGCGCCCGCACTGTGGCCTTGAACCGCGTCGTGGGCAGCGTTGGCCGCGCCCCGGACCTCAAGGCCGACTTCCTGCCGCCCAATCATCAGGGCAACGCGCGGTATAAGAGCGTGCTCAAAGCCATGGAGCAAGGCGTCATCCTGCCCCCGGTCGAACTGTACAAGCTGGGGTACGACTACTACGTGCTCGACGGCAACCACCGCGTGGCCGCGGCCAAGGCGCTGGGCCAGACGGACATCGACGCCGACGTGACGGAGTACCTGGAAGCGGAGAACAACAACGCGCACCGGGTGTATCTGGAGCGGCGGGCGTTCGAGGCGGTCACGGGGCTGACGCGCATCGGGGCGACACGAACCGGTCACTATCCGCGCCTGCAGGCCCTGATCCGCGTCTATGGTGCGCGCGAGGGCATCGCGGACCCGCGGGACGCGGCGCAGCGCTGGTACGCGCGCGTCTATCGCCCCCTAGCCATCAAACTGCGCCGCGCCCAACTCACGCGCATCTTCCCCGGCGAGCGCACGGCCGATCTCTTCGTGCATCTGGACGACTTGCGAACACAGGAAGATCAGCGTCAGGGCTACTCGATCGACTATGAAGAGGCGCTGAGGATGATGCTGGCGCGCTATCGGAGCGGTCGCAAAAAGGCGCGCCTGCCCGTGCCGGGCCTTGGCCTGCTGCTAAAGAAGGATGAGGAGGCAACGGCCGAAGCGTGAGGCCGGCGCTCGCTCCTGGGCTCAGCGGGCGGCAGGGCGGATAATGCTCCAGGCCAGCAGGCCGCACAGGACGAAGCCGAGGGCGTTGGCCACGCCATGGGAGGTGGGCGTCGGCGCGCCGCCCACGCCGCCGCCCCCGGCCAGCGCACTGGCAGCTCCGGACCAGGTTAGGAAGATCGGCAGCGTCATCGCCACCCCAGAGACGGACAGCAGCGCGGCGGCCAGGAACGGGCGCGTGCGCGGCGCGACCACGAGGACGGTCAGCAACGCCAGCGCCAGCAGCGCGGCCGCCAGGATAGTTCTGGCCACCGCGTCCACCTCGTCCAGGGGCGGCGCGACGATACCTCCGATGGCCAGCAACGGCGTGCACACGATGATGCCGCAGGCGGACGCCCGGAACGTGCGCCATGGCCACGTTCTCCCGCACGGCAACGCCCTCCCGACCATCCCAGCCAGCACCGGCGTGGCAAAGAGCGCATAGTGGGCGTTCATGGCGGCCAGAACTGCGTCCCCACCGCCGCCGCCGCCGGACATGCTCCCCGCGCGCGCCTGGTAGAGCCACGCCCCACCGATGGGCAGCAGCAGCAGGCCGGCGCCGATGCAGACCTCCTCGATGCGGCGGCCGTGGCGATATAACCGTTCCAACCCCAGGAGAGCGACGAGGGCGCACAGCAGCAGCCAGCCCAGCGTCAGGAGCGCGGCGAGTGGGCCGGACGGCACGTAGAACGAGGTGACGGCGAGCAGGGAAGCGGCCGGTTGGACCGCAACCGCCAGCCAGAAAAGACGTCGGGGCGCGGCCGGCGCGGGCGCGGCAAGACCAATTGTCAACGGGGCGACCACCAACAGGGCGAGCAAGGTCAGATAGGTGGCCGTGCTGATGTCGTCGCCGGAGACCGGCAAGGCGCCCAACAGGACCAACCAGAGGATGCTACCGACGATGGCGCTGATATGGCACCAGCGAATAGGGTTGGCCCAGATATCCCGCACGCGCGATCATCCTTACGAGTTGCCACTTGCCACTTGCCACTTGCCACTTGCCACTTGCCAGAGAGTACGCTCCTAGCGTATGTTCCCGTCTTAGCACGATGGCATGGAGATGGCCAATAGGCCTTTCGGGTCGGCTATGGCGCGAGTAGAACGGCGGGATTCAGCAGGCGCTCGCGCAGGTAGGTGACCGCGTCCCGCACCGGTTCCATCGCCGCGGGGTCAGCGGGGGCGGGCTCATGGTCGAAGAGACGGCCGTAGCGCGGGTGCGCGGGCGTGGGCAGGTCGCCGGCCAGCGTGGCGACCAGGATGGCCCAGCAGCGCGCCGCGGCCTCGGGGTTGTAGCCGCCGCCGCCCGTGACGAGCAGGCGCCCCTCGCACAGGTCGTGGGCGAGGTCGTGCAGGGCGCGGGCCGTCTCGGCATAGGCGGCGGTGGTCAGGGCCAGGCGAACCAGGGGGTCCAGGTAGTGGCCGTCGACGCCGTACTGAAGAATGATGACCTCGGGGCGGTAAGCGCGCAGCAGCGGCGCGACCAGGCGCCGCAGCGCATACAGGTACGGCTCGTCGCCGCAACGGCGCGGCAGCGGCACATTGGCGGTGTAGCCGAGCCCGGCGCCCGAGCCCAGTTCCCCGGTCATCCCCGTGCCCGGGTAGAAGCGCCCGTCGTAGCGGTGCAACGAGATGTAGAGCACGGGCTCGTGGTACAGCTCCTCCTGCGTGCCGTCGCCGTGATGCCCATCGACGTCCACGACGGCGATGCGCCGCAGGCCGAACTCGTCCTGCAAGGCGCGCACGGCCACCACCACGTCGTTGAAGACGCAGAAGCCGGAGACGCGCTCACGAGCAGCATGGTGCAGGCCGCCGCCAGGGTTGAACGCGTGGACCGCCGTGCCCACCGCCACCATGCGGGTGCCGGTCAGGCTGGCTCCGACAGCGATGAGGGCGCGCTGGTACAGGCCGGGATAGATCGGGGTGGAGCGGTCGAAGCGTCCCTCGCCGCGCTCGGACTGCTCACGCACCCAGTGGATGAACGCCGCACTATGCGCCCGCTCAAGCTCGCGCTCGGTGACCGGCTCGGGGCGGACCTGCCGCACGCGCTCCAGCAGGCCCAAGTCGCGGAGTAGGTCGTGGCCCAGGCGATAACGCCGCCACGAGTCGCTAATCGGCGAGAAGCCGCGCCCGTCGTAGCGCTCGTGGTAGAGGAAAGCGGTTGTTCTCACAGCCTCGTCCACGCCTCCAGCAACGTGCGCTTGGCCCCGGCGATGACCCACTCGGCGCGCTCACCGGCGCGCGGGGCAACGCGGATGGTGACGAGCGGACGGCGGCCCAGGCTCAGGACGCCGATCTGAAACAGCGTCAGCAGCAGGTTGGCCACCTGCGGGACGTCGTAGGCGCCGCCCTCGATGCCGAACGGTAGGGCGTCGCCTCCCCCTCCGGGCAGCACGTTGGCGAGGTGCAACTGGCCCAGATACGGCGCGGCCAGCGCCAGCGCCGCGCTCGCATCCTCGCCGAGCAGCGCCATGTAGCCCGTGTCGAGGGTCAGGTCGACATCGGGATAGACCTCGCGGACCAGGCGCACCAGCGCGACGCCGTCGGCCGTCGGGCCCACCAGTCGGCTGTCCGCTCCCCCGCGGGGGAACGGTTCTAGCGCCAGCGCCGGGCCACCCCGGCCGGCCGTGTAGCCGGCCAGATCGCACAGCGCGTCAAATAGCGCATCGGCCGCGTCGTCGCGACGGCCCGGTCCGGGGTCGGGGCCGCTGATCAGATTGACGCGCTCGGCGCCAACCTCGATGGCCTCGTCGATCGCCCTCCTGGCCACGTCAATGGCCCGCCGTCGCGCGTCGTCGTCGAGGCTATTCAGGTCCAAGCGCGTCCCCTTGAAACGGGGAGACGCCTCGTAGACCACGCCGAGGTGGCTGGCGCGCAGCACATCGACCATGCGCCGGCGGGAGCCGTCATCCGGGACGTAGCAGACGTCGACGGTGGCAAAGAAGGGGTCGGACGCAATGGTCTCGATGCCGTGAGCCAGAGCCTCGGCGTCGGTCGCGGCGGCGGGGAAAGCCGCGCCGAGCACGATGCCGATGCGCATATAGTTGTGGAGAGGTTGGTCCATGGGGGACAGCCATACTCCTTTTCTCCGACGGGGGACACCCACGGGTAGACGGAACGCGCCGGATGGTACCGGTTTGAAGGAGCGATCATGGGTACGCTTTTCCACGGCGCCGCGCGTGTTTATCCTGAGTATAGTACAATGCAGGGCTCAAGATTCAGGACCTGTGACAGGTTAGAGCGACGCGACACGTCTACCGGCAACGTTATAGGCGCGATGGACGCGCCTGCTCGACCAAGCACTCGAGCATGGCGCGCGCCGCCGGGGTGAGGTAACGGTCGCGCAGGCGCACCACGCCGAGGGTACGACGGCGCGTCTGGTCGCCGATCCGTAATCCCACCAACAGGCCGTCCGGCTCGATAGCCAGCGCCGGGACCACGGCCACACCCAGGCCGGACGCCGCCAGCGTGAGCACGGTGTCCAGCTCGCCCCCCTCCAGCACCACGTGCGGCGCAAAGCCGGCCTGGCGGCAGGCATCGATCGTCACGCGCCGCAAGTCGTAGCCTTCGCCCAGCAGCAGGAACGGCTCGGACGATAGGTCGGCCATAGCGACGGTACCCCGTCCGGCCAGGCGGTGCGCACGGCTAACGGCGACCACGATGTCTTCCGCGAAGAGGGACGTGACCTCCAGCGCCGCGCTAGCCACGGGGAGCGTGACCACGGCCAGATCGAGGTCGCCCTCCTCGACGAGGTGGAGCAACGTCCCCACCCCTTCCTCGCGCAGCGCCAACTCGGGCCCGGGGTAGCGCCGGTGGAAGAGGGTCAGGGCCGCGGGGAGCAGATGCGTGCTCACGGTCGGCGGTGCGCCGATGCGCACGCGCCCGGCCGCGAGCGTGTGGTGCGCCGCCAGGGCCTCGCGCGCCTCTTCGGCCTGCGCCAGCATGCGCCGGGCGTAGGGCAGGAGCGTCTCGCCGGCGTCCGTCAGCCGAACCCGACGCGCGATGCGGTCGAAGAGCGGCGTGCCCAACTCCGTTTCAAGGGCCGCGATCTGCGCGCTGAGCGACGGCTGCGCCAGGTGCAACTCTTCCGCGGCGCGGCGGAAGTGCAACAGGCGCGCGGCCGCCTCGAACGAGGCCAGGTGACGCAACTCCATGTCGATAGGCCTCCCTGATCGGATCGCTCGCAACAATCTATTGGACCGCGCGTGATGCGCCTATGTACAGTAAGGATACGGGGTTCGAGGAGGCCCTCATCCGGCGATGACAACAGACACTATACCTTTGACACTTTATGGTACCGACTGGCGCCGCCGCGTGCAGGCGTTGGTGATCGGCTCCGGCGCGGCCGGCCTGCGCGCCGCGATCGAGTTGCACGCGCGCGGGGTCGACGCCCTGGTGCTGGGCAAGCGCCCGCGCGGCGACGCGCACACTGTGCTGGCTGCGGGTGGCATCAACGCCGCCCTGGGCACGATGGACCCGCAAGACAGCTGGCAGATCCACGCCACCGACACGCTGCGCGAGGGCGTCTTTGCCGCCGACCCGCGCGCCGTCGAGTTGCTGTGCCGCGAGGCGCCCGCCGCGATCGGCGACCTGGTCTCCTACGGGACGGGGTTCGCGCGCGGCGAGGATGGACGCCTCCTGCAGCGCTACTTCGGCGCGCATCGCTACCGCCGCACCCTCTTCGCCGGCGACTACACCGGACGCGCCATGATCGAGGCGCTGGTGGCCGAGGTCGACCGGCGCGGCATCCCCATCATGGAGCGGTTCTACGTCTCCGACCTACTCACCAGTGCGAGCGGCCGCGTGGCCGGGGCGCTCGGTTTCGGCCTGGACAGCGGAGAGACGGGCGTGATCGAGGCCGGCGCGGTCCTGTTGGCGACGGGAGGACACATCGGCGTCTATGGCGTCAGTTCGTCGCGCAAGGCCGAGAACACCGGCGACGGCATGGCCCTGGCCTACCTCAACGGCGCCGAGTTGGGCGACATGGAGTTGGTGCAATTCCATCCCACCGGCATGGTCGCCCCCGGCGAGGCGGTCGGCACGCTGGTGACCGAGGCGGTGCGCGGCGAGGGCGGGCGCCTCTACAACGCGCGCGGCGAGCGCTTCATGTCCCGCTACGACGGCGCGCGCATGGAGCTGAGCGCGCGCGACCGCGTGGCCCTGGCCAACTACAGCGAGATCGTGGAGGGGCGCGGCACGGCCAACCGCGGCGTGTGGCTGGACATCTCGCACGTCGAGCCCGCCGTCATTCACGAGCGCCTGCCGCGCATGGTGGCGCAGTTCCGCGCGCTGGCCGGGATCGACATCACGCGGCAGCCGATGGAGGTCGCGCCGACGGCCCATTACTCCATGGGCGGCGTTCGCGTCGAGGCCGGTTCGCACTGGACCGGAGTGCCCGGCCTGTACGCGGCCGGCGAAGTGACCACGGGCGTGCATGGCGCCAACCGCCTGGGCGGCAACAGCCTGGCGGAGTGCATCGTGTTCGGACGCCGCGCCGGCCTGGCCATGGCCGGCGACCTCGACGAGCAGGCGCCGGATCGCACCGAGGTAGCCGCGCGGGTAGCCGCGCTCAAGGGGGACAGGGACGGTGGCGAGGACGCCCTGGGTCTGATCCACGAGCTGCGCGCGACCATGTGGGCGCGCGCGGGCATGGTGCGCGACGCCGTGGGACTCCACGCCGGCCTGGACCGGATCGAGGAGTTGGCCGAGCGCGCGCGCCACGTCCGCGTGCCCCGCGGCATCGTCGCGCCGGACGGGCTGGCCCTGGCGCTGGACCTGCGCTCCATGCTGTTGACGGCCGAGGCCACCGTGCGCGGCGCCTTGTTGCGCGACGAGAGTCGCGGCGCGCACCAGCGGCGCGACTTCCCGGAAACGCGGGCCGCTGTCTACCGTCGTATCGTCCTGCGGCGGCGCACCGGCCACATGCAGGCCGATACCCGGCCCCTGCCGGACCCCTCCCCGGAGATCGTCGCCGCCCTGCGCGACGCCACCCCCGTCGTGGGCGGTCTGCTGGAATAGGCGCAAACGCTTTCGCATATCGATGGTCAGCAGGGTCCGGGCGCGGGCGCGCCCGGACCCTGCCGTGCGCATGCCTGTATAATGGGGCAAAGCAGGAGGGGGTAGCAATGACGACGACCGTGAGGACAGACGCCGCGATGACCCTGGCAGTGCCGACCGACGCGCCCATGGTCGCCGGGCCGCCGCAAGGCGCGTGGACGCACGCCGACTGGGAGGCGCTCGACCACTCTTTGGGGCGCTACGAGATTATCGAGGGAGTATTGTACGTGACAACCGCCCCCGGTTTCTTCCACCAATGGATCGTACAGAACCTGGCCGAGCTTCTTGGCGCCCCAGCAAAGGCACAGGGTCTTGCCTTTGCCGTGCCCTCGCCGGTCGGCGTCCTCATGCCGGGCTGCGATCCCGTGCAACCCGACTTTGTCGTGGTGCTGGCGGCGCGGGCGGCGATCATCCACAACAAGCGGATCCGGGGCGTGCTCGACCTGCTGGTCGAGATACTGTCGCCCAGCAACTCGGCCTACGACCTGCGGGTGAAGCGGCGCGCCTACGGGCAGGCGGGCGTGCCGGAATATGCCATCGTCGACCCGGCGACGCGCACGCTCAACCACTACCGCCGGCACGCGTCGGGGGACTATGACTCCCCCACGGTGTACAGCGCGACGGATACGGTGCGCTTCGACTGCCTGCCGACCATCGCGGTTCCAATTGACCAACTCTTCGCCGGGTCTCCGGATACGACGCTCTGACGGATCATCCTCGACTCATCGCCGCCTTGAGCGCGTCGGGCAACAGCACCTGGCCCGAGAGTGTCGCACCAGCGTCGGTGCAGAGGAACACGATCATGGCGGCTGGCTGCTCGGGCGGGACCAGCAGGCCGCGCGCTTTGTATCGCTCAAAGACCGCCTGCAACGGCCCCGGTTCGGCGCGCGCCTCCTCCTCCAGCCGCGTGTCCACCAACCCCGGATAGAGCGCCGTCACCGCGATGCCGTCTCCCTTGCCCTCGGCGGCCAGGATGCGCGTCAGGTGATCGAGGCCGGCCTTGGCCACCGCAACCGGGCCGAAGCGCGCCGGGTTAAAGGCCCTGGGGTCGGCGACCGCCGCACCGGACGAAACGTTGACGATGCGCCCCCAGCGCCCCGCCCGCATGTCTGGCCAGGCAGCGCGGGCGCACAGGAACGGCCCCGTCAGGTCCACGTCAAGGATCCGCCGCCACTGCGCGACATCCTGCTCGACCATCGGACGGTGCCCCCCGCCGACGCCCGCGTTATTGACCAGGATGGAGATGGGTCCGCACTCGCGGCGAATCAGGGCGAACGCCTCGGCCACGGCGTCTTCGTCGCTCACATCGGCGACGACGGGCAGCGCCTCCCCGCCCCGCGCGGCGATAAGCTCGGCCGTCCGCTCCAACTCGCTCGCGGTCCGCGCCAGGACGGCAACGGTCGCTCCCGCGGCGGCAAATTGCAGCGCGGCGGCGCGGCCGATGCCGCGGCCGCCGCCGGTCACCAAGACGACGCGGCCCTCGAACACCTGCTCCGGGACGGCCATGCTACCGGGCTGCATCAATAGGCCTCCTTCGACGCGGCCAGGACCACGCGGAGAGAGTTTGGCGTCCGCCTACTCTGCATCAACCTGTTCCTCTCGTGGCCGCTCTTGCTGCTTGTACATCTCGACGCCTGGACGGGTCTCGCTGACGCCATAACTCTCACCCATGGCGGCGGCGCCGCGCTCGTTGGTCTCCATGATCTCCCGCAGCATGGCAAAGACGCGCTGTTGCTGCGGCAGCGTCAGCCCGGCAAACGTCTCCACCAGCGTGCGGGCCATCGGCCCGAGGTGTTCCGGCCTGTCCATCAACACATCCCCCTATCACCTATCACGCGGGCGTATGCAATACGCCCCTACCCATCACCACCTCACACCCCCTCACCCCGTGCCCATCTCACTCGTCACTCGTCCGGATACATGCCCTGCCAGAACAGCCGCGCGTCGGCGTCCTCGCCGATGTCGGTCGCCAGGTCGTCGAGCACGATGAAGACGCGCCACTGCTCCTGGCCCACCACCCCCGCGATGGTCTGCGCGATGCGCATCTCCAGATCCTCGGGCCGTCCGCCGCGCCACAGGCTGTCGGCCCAGGCAACCAGGAGGTCTTCGAGGGTCATGTCCGATTCGTCCCAGCGCGCGTGCGTGCGGGTGAAACGGGCGTAGGGCGCGGGGATGCCGTGCGCGATCAACAAGTCGTACCCGCTATCCCAATGCTGCTCGCCAGGACCACCGAGCTCGCCTCGGTTGACGACCTTGCCGATGTCGTGAGTGGCCGCGCCGAAGATCACGGCCGCCCTGTCGATGGGTAGGGTTGGCCACGTCTCGGTCAGCCGCTCCAGGATCGTTGAGGCGATGTCGTACACCAAGGTCAGGTGGGCGACCAGGAGCGGCGGCGCGGTGACCTCCCGCAGCAGTCGCTCGATCTGCGACGGTAAGGGGCGCAAACGGTCTTGCACTGACTGCTCCTCTCCCCTGTATAGTAGCTGTCAACGACCGTCAGCTAAAGCAGGCGGCTTGCGCCTCGACCGAGGTCGGGCGCGATAGGTTGGTTGACGGCAACCCGCCGGCAGCGGTCCTGCCCCTGCCGGCACGGAGTTTGGCGGCGATGTTCAGGCTCGCGTTGCGGTCAGCGTTGGTCCGATACCCACACGCGCGGCACCAGAACTCCGCCTGGGAGCGACGATTGTAGCGCGACTGGAAGGCGCAGCGATGACAAGTCTGCGAGGTGTGCCGGGGGTCAACCCCTTCCACGCGGATACCGCGCTCCGCGGCCTTGTAGGCGATGAAGCCCCGGAGGGTGGCGAACGACCAGCTGTGCAGCCGGCGCTGGCCCCCGTTGGACCGCTTCGCCCGGACGCGCGTGCGGATGTGGGTCAGATTCTCGACGGCGATGGTCGCGCCCGCGGGCACGCCGTCCACGATGCGCCGCGCCACCACATGGTCGTGGTCGCGCCGCCGCCGCGCCGTCTTGCCGGATAGCTTCTTGAGGTGACGCTTGGCACTCTTGGTGCCCTTAGCTTGGAGTTTGCGGCGCAGGCGGAAGTCGCGCGCTTCCGACTCGCGCCAGCACCGCTCACCGTGGAAGCGGTTGTCGCTCGACACGGCAGCGCGCGTCACGCCCAAGTCCACGCCCACCACCATCTCGGTTGGCTCGACCTGGGGCATGGGCAGGGACACGACGACGTATAGATACCAATGCCCACGCTTGCGCACAAGGTCGGCGGTGGCCGTCGAGCACCCGCCGTACGTCGCGGCATAGGCGGGCAGGTGGAACGGGATACGCTGCCGCCCCGCCATGGTGGCGAGGTTGACCACGCCCGCCGCCCAATCGACGCGGTAGGTGTGGGCATTGTAGCGCGGCGGGCAGGCACGCGAGCGAGGACAGGACACGGGGCGCCCCTTGCGCCGGCGGTCCAGGGCGCTCTTGAGCGCCTCCGTAGCCTTCACGCGGGCTTGGATGTGCAGGTCGCTGACCAGGCCGGGTGCGGCATCCTTGCTGTCGCGGTACGTGGCGTGATGCAGCTTGACGCCGTTCTTCTCCGCTGCTCGCCACCCGTAGGCGCAGACGAGGTTGAAAGCGTCGGTGAACTGCCGCGCCGTGTCGGCGAGGGCCGCCGCCTGCCCGACGGTCGGGTCGAGGCGTAGCCGCACCGTCCTATCCATGCCACGATTCTACCATATGCAACATGATTTTGTTGGGAGGAAAGGTACTTCCCCCGTCGCTCGAAGGCGACGGTCCCTTCGCCCGTTTTCTATGATGGTGCACAACTCCGGGCACACCTCGTGCAACTCACTCGATGGATACCGGGACCGGGGAAGGGAAAGGGAAGGAGCAACCTCAACAGTGGAACCATTGAAGACAAACACACCGACGGGGGAGCCGCCGTTGCTCTCCTTGCGCGGGCGCATCGACCATAGCATGCTGGAGGACGCGCTGGCCGAGGTGCAACAGGGCGTATACCCGGACTGGCGCTTTGTGCGCGAGTCGCGGAGCACGGGCTCGACCAGCGGGAGGCATCTCGTAGCGGCGCTGCTGGCCGCCGTGTTCGGCATGTTCAACCAGCCCTCGTCGGCGCCAACGCGCACCGTTGTACTGGAGCACCTGCCCACTCACCGCGAAACAACACTCGTCTTCGACTACCTCGGCGAGGCCAACGGCCTGCCCCTGTGGGGCCGCGGGTAAAAGTAACAGGCAACTGCTGCTGCACGGGGCAGGCCCGACAGACGGCGCCGAACTCGACGCGGATGACGGCGGCGCCGTCCTTCTCCCGCGTCGGGAACAGCGCCGCGACGTCCGCATCCTTGGACAGCAAGCCGACCGTGTCGCGCGGGTGCATCGCGACGGTCGCGCGGGGGAAGGCGGCCTGGGCGACACGGGCTGTCTCGACGGGGACGGGACCGATCGCTGTGGCTGCAAGGACATGAGAGCCTCCTATCGACGATCTCTACGGTTCTACGACGCGCTCGGTATGCCCGATCCCCCCGTCCTGTCGTCCTCCCTCGCCTGTCAGCCCCCCTTCGACAATTCGCCAACAGTAGCCAATCTCGGGGCGCACCCGGAACACCTTGGCCAGGCTTTACAGTTACACGAGGGCGCCAGGATCGTCGACGCCGTGCCACAAGGATCGCATTTCCGCGCAACTAGCCAGCAAGGAGGCCAGCGTGCCCTGGGCTTCGATGTGGCCCTCCTTCAACACGACGATGTGGTCGGCGCGGCGTAGCGCGGCGCGGCGGTGTGAGACGGCCAGGCACGTCACAGGACCGCTGGCGAACAGACGCTCCCACAACACACGCTCCGTCTCGACGTCCAGCGCACTGGACAGGTCATCGATCACCAGCAACTCGGCGCCGCGCACCAGCATGCGCGCCGCGGCGGTGCGCTGCGCCTGGCCGCCGGAGAGTCGGACGCCGCGGCTACCCACCGGCGTCTCCACCCCCGCATCCAGCGCCCGCACGTCGTGCTCCAGGACGGCGCCCCACACGGCGGCGGCCAGGGCCGCGGGGTCGTCGGGCAGCCCCAGGAGGATGTTCTGCTTGAGCGTTTCGCTGAACAGGCGCGGTACCTGCGCTGTGTACGCCGCGCGGGGCGGCACAAAGAAGGAGGCCGCATCGTCCACGACGTGGCCGTTCCATCGGATCTCGCCCGCCTCCCCCGGCAGCAAGCCCAGGAAGGCCCGCAGGAGCGTTGTCTTGCCCGCGCCAACGCGCCCCGTCACCACCGTCAGGGTACCGCGCGGCAGGCGCAGGTCCACCGCGGTGACACCGCGCCCCGACCGTGGGTGGCGATAGGTCAGCCCCCGCACTTCCACCAGGACCAACCGGTCGCTCGCATGACGCGCTGGCGGCGGTACGGTGGGCAAGGGACCGCGCAGGTGTAGCGGGGTTGGCGTCACCAGCGCGTCCGGCGGAGTGCCCCCGAGCAAGCCGTCCATACGTGCGAACGCGACCCCTGTCTGCCGGTAATGGGCCAGGAACCGGCCGAGCCCGTCGGTGAAGTCGGCGATGTAGCTCAGGTAAGAGATAAACAGGACAAAGTCGCCCACCGTCAGGCTGCCGTCGCGCAGGCTGCCGGCGGCCAGCAGCATGATCAGGCCCGTGCCCACGCTCACCGTGTTGGCTGTGATGGCGTCCAGCGCCTGTGTGGCCAGGCGATCGGCCAGCATGGCGCTACGGCGCTGCTCATTGAGCCGTCGGAAGCGGGCCACGATCCGCTCTTCGGCGCCGGCGGCTTGCAGCGTTTGCGCCGCCGTCAGGATATCACCGATGGCCCCGGTGACCTGGCTGGTGGCCTGACTGCTGGCCGCGCGATAGCGGCCCAGCGCGGCGCTGGCCCGCCGCGCCACTACCACGACAACGAGCAGCGGCAGAATGGTGACCAGGGTCATCCGAACGTTCACATGCAGAAGGATCAGGAACGCCCCCAGCGCAAACAACCCCGTGCCCAGAATGTCGCTGGTCCAATCGAGATTATCCTCAGGCTCATGGGCGTCGTCGCGAAAGCGGCTGATGGTCTCACCGATGGAGTAGGGCAGCGCATCGGCGCCCGGCCGATCCAAAACGTGCCGTAGCAGGTTGCGGCGCAGCAGCCCGCTCATGGTGAACCGGCAGAGGATTTCATACATGCCAGCGATCATAAGCAGGGCCGAACGGCCCACGGCGATCACCACCAACAGCACGATCAGCCCCGTCATACCAACCGGAAGGTGTGCGTTCCTGGTGAGCGTATCGAAGAAGGCGCGGGCGATCAGCCCAAAAAGGAGCGGCGACGCGTGCCACACGCTGAACAACACCGCGTGGGGCAGGTAGAGGTGGGGCGCGTAGCGGGCCATTTTCACCAAATAGCGCCAGGTCGGCAGCGGCTTCTTCACAGGGAGATCTCCTCCGCGGCGACCCGCAGCAATTCGGCGAAGCGCGAGGCCGGATCGGCGGCGAGGGCAAGCCGCGGCCCGTACTCGCGCACCTGCCCGTCCTCCAGGACCAGGATGTCGTCGGCGTAGGCCATTGTGGACAGCCGGTGCGCCACGATGACGCCGGTGCGGCCACGGAGCAGCCGGCCTAGCGCGGCATGGGCCAGCCGCTCCGTGGCCGGGTCGAGGCGCGAGGACGCCTCGTCCAGGATCACCACGTCGGGGTCGCGCAGGAAGACGCGCGCGCAGGCCAGCACCTGGGCCTGCCCGGCAGAGAGCCCGGCGGCGCCGGGTCCCAGCAGGGTGTCCAGCCCGCGCGGCAACTCCCGCAGCCACACGGTCAGGCCCAGGGTATCCAGCACGGTGCTGATCCGGCTATCCGGCACGCCATCGTCGAAGAGGGTCAGGTTGTCGCGCACGTTGGCGTTGAAGATGTGGACCTCCTGGGTAACCAGGCCGATGCGCGGGCGCACCGCCTCGCGGCGGACCGCCCGCAGGTCCACGCCGCCCAAGCGCACCACACCGGCCAGTGGATCGTAAAAGCGCGCAAGGAGCCGCGTCAGCGTTGTCTTGCCGCTGCCGGTGTGTCCCACCACACCCAGCACGCGGCCCGGCTCCAGACGCACGCTGACATCGCGCAGGACCGGAGCGTCCTCCGCATAGCCGAAGGAGACGCCGTCCAGCTCCACCGCCAGCGGCCCTGACGGCAGCGCGGCGCCGGGGCCATCGGCCAGGCGCGGCGCCGTCCCCAGGAGCGCCTCGACACGGCCCATGCTAGCGTCCGCTTGTTGCAGGTCCTGCACGTCGTCGCTGATCCGCTCGATCGGCTGGCGCAGCAACTCGGTGTACTGAAAGATCAGATAGACCGTACCGATGGTCAGGGCGCCGGACTTGAAGAGCAGGGCGCTCAGGGCAAAGGCGACCGCCGTACCGAGCGCGAACAGCCCAGAGCTGGTGGCGCCCATGGCGTAGTCCCAGGTCCCCGCCCTGAGCGTCACGGCCAGCCACGGCCGCATCACTTCGGCGCAGCGGCGCAACACAAACGCGCCCGCCCCACTGGACCGGATGTCCTCCAGGCCGGCCAGATAGTCGCCCAGGAAGCCATAGAAATCGGCGCTGGCCTGGCGCTCCGCGGCCCAGGCGGGTGTGGCCACGGCGCGGATGCGCAGCATGGCGGTCAAGGCCAGCGCGACAAAGAGGCTCAACCCCAGGCCTACCCGCCAGTCCACATGATAGAGCAGCCCGAGCATACCCAGCATCAAGATGCCGTTGCCGAGCACATAGACCACGAACCGTGAAAAGAAGCGGGCCAGGGTTGCCACGTCACCGTCCACCCGCTCGATCAACTCGCCCGGTGTATGGGCCGTGTGAAACGTGGCGTCTAGCCGCAGCAGGTGGGCGAGGAGATCGGCGCGCAGCGTGTTCGTGGCCGCCCAACTCACATGTTCGGCCACGTAGGTTTCGGCGACCGCCAGGCCCTGTCCTACCAGGGCCAGGCCCATCGTCAGCAGCGCCAGGACGATCAGATCGCGCAGGGTCCCGCCGCAGGTGGCCCGGTCGATGAAGCGGCTCGCCACCAGCGGCGTGACCACCTGCACGCCGACGGCGCCGCAGAGGATCAGAGTCAGCAGACCCATCCGTAGCCGGTGAGGGCGCAGATAGTGGGCTAACAACCGCCAGTAGCGGTCCAGTATTTGAAAAGGTTGCACAGAGGAACTCCTCGTCTCGCCGTGAACGGCAGGTCATTGGGCGCAAAAAGAGACGGAAGAACTCGTGGTGGATGTCGAGAGGCCGGGGGCACCGCGCCGGCTCACCCATCGTCTACGACGAGGCGGCGCAGCAATAAAAAAGGCCGTGAGCGCGAGAGGCGCGCCCATGGCCATCGTTCATGGCAGGAACAGGATGCCCTCAGGCGGGCGCGCCTCTCCCACGACACGTCTGCGTCGGGAGGGTCCCCAGCATTGTCCCGGTGGTCACGCGGCCAGGCAGATCCACTGTGCGGCGCGCGGCATCACACCACGACACTGATGGATCGATCATAGCTCTTGCCTCCCGAGACACAACTATCGTGCAAGACAGCACAGCGTTAGTCTAGCAATGACCTGGCCGGTTGTCAACACGCACGCATGCGCGGACGCCTACATGGGGCCTTGCGCTTTCAATCGCGGGCAGGTAGTATAGTGGTCGGCGGCACTCTACGGTACCAGGCGCGCCATCTACAGGCCCTGGCCCGGCCGCGGTGATCCTCATGCACCGCGCCGGCCCGCGTGACCGTCTCGCACGTCTACATACGAGGTTGTCGGTAGCTGTCTCACCTTCGCGTCGTTTTCCGCTCGTCCCCCGGAGTTCTTGGTCTCCCGCAGGAGCAGGTGAGACCAACCGCCCGGTACCTTTCGGCCGACATGCTACGTCATCGCCTACGGACCACACGGTCCATCGGTCCATTGCCTGCTGTTCACCGTCCGCCCACGGCATCAACCACACCCTCCTGCCGGTGATTTGATCGCCTGTCCCCTTACTGGTCTGTCATCGTTCACGTGCGGGTCCTCGCCTGTTCGGTTGCGGCATCCCATGTCCCATGCCGCCCGCTGGTAGGGTACCCGCGCGTCGTGGCCCGTCACACGCGCACGCTATGCTGTCGCTTTGGGTCCGCCATGCAGGTATCCGATAGGGCGGCGGGGGCCCCCCCGGGGGGCGCCGCCCCCCCGGGCACCGG
>JAABUZ0100004264.1_pt1 | contig 19949 bp, 22 predicted proteins | sample 5562091 | NCBI WGS metagenome assembly JAABUZ01 (sample SAMN12813069, study PRJNA571459) | rock metagenome | isolation source: Antarctica rocks | place: Antarctica: Victoria Land, Linnaeus Terrace sud | collected 2015-12-21 | reverse complement strand
AGATAAAGGCACGAGAAGGCCCCGTTCGCGACCCGGACCGAAAACGCGCTCGTGGCGAGCACGTGATCGAGCTGCGAGCGCGCGACGGCGGCCCGCTCGGTGTGCCACTCGATCCCGTACGTCTCGGCACCGAGTGACGTCCCCACGTGTGCGGCGGCGTCACCCATCCCCGCACAGGGGTCAAGCAGACGCATCACCCGACGTCCTCCCGTCGGGGGTGCGTCCAGCATACGGGCGATGGACTTCACCACGCGTGGTGGCGACGGGAAGTATCCGGCCCGTGCAATACTTTCAATTCTGGCCATTCAGATCAACTCCTTTCATACAACCATGCGATGGGGTGCAACTCTGTCTAACACGCGTTCCTCCGTATCAGCAACGCCCAGCACGCCTGCTTTCACGGCGGCGCAGAGATCGTGTGCGAGGACCTCGATATCGGGGTGGCAGTGGTACGCCGAAATGCCGACCGCATCCAGTTCCTCCGCATCGCCGTGCCGGAGGGCGCGCGTCCAGAGCCAGTCGGCCCACGAGGGATGAAGCGGCAGATCCAGTCGGCGGTTGAGGAAGGTGTAGTGCAACGCGGCAACATCGTCCTGGGCACGGGGCAACAGGACGAAGCTAGCGCCGTCACCCGTCGCACGGGCGATGGTGGGGACGAGCATGCCGTGGTACCCCGCGCTTCCTGGCAGTGAGGCGGTGAGGAGGTGCCAGCTTCCGGTCTCCTCGGTCGCCAGCGCACACCACGATGGCACGCCTGACGCATCCCCGTTCAGGGTCGCCACCTCGTGCTTGAGCAACCGCGCCCAGATCGCTTTGACGGACTGCTGATGGCCGAGCAACGAGAGAAACCAGATGCGGCGGTACGAGCGTCCCACCACCTGGTCGCGACGCTCGAGTGCCAGGGCATCGACCGTCGCGGAGAAGCCATCCAGCTGCAGGACCGGACGTGTCTCCGGGAGCAACCGCACCGCTACCGCCATGTCCGACACCTCCGTGCCACCTGACGATCGCGACGATGCAGGCGGTGTCGGCGGTCCATTACAGGAAGTTCCTCGATGCAGATGAGGCCGAGCCTGAGCTGCACGGCTGCCAGGATGGTCCGGTTGCGGGGCTTCCGGCCCAATGCACGCGCCAGTCCCGCCTCGTGCCGCGTGACGGCGATCTCCCTGGTGAACCTCCAGGCGGCGCAGCCACCCTGCGGTGTGAGCAGTCGGGCCGCACACCTGCCGATTGTCAGCAGTGGTGACCGATCGCGGCAGTGCGCGAGGGTGGGGTAGCCCGCACGGGCAGTAGCGTGCTCCAGGGCCGTGGCAGCGGCAAGGTGCACGGCACATGATGCATGCAGGCATCGGGCAGCCGCGTCGAGTGCGGCGTACCAGGTGTCAGGATCAGCGGGATTGGAGGAGCAACAGAGGGCCGCGACCTCGCGGCGAGCGGCACGGAGGACGGTGTACGCGGATACAGATACGGATGACATGGCGATTCCTTTCAAGAGTGAGGGGCACGACCACGCGTCGCGGAAAGCGCGGGGTCTTCCGCGACGCGTGCAAAGAACGGCCGTCAGTCGGTAACAGCGGCTGACGGTCAGGCGTCGACGTGATGAGGTGCGATGCGAGGGAACTATCAGGAAGTCAGGCAGCCGGAGCAGGGGGCTCGACGAGCACCGCGACGGTCACCGACAGCGCGTGGTCCGATGCACGCACCACGAGACGGTCAGGACCGTCGGGAACCAGCAGGACCGACGATGGCAGGACGATCCGCAAGTTCCGAGCGATCATGGCAAGCAGGGCCGCGGGGTCGCAGGAGTGGGCGCGCGTCCGGTCCTGCGCTCCATCGGAGGTACCCCATGCATCCGGCACACAACTTCCCACATCGTTTGCTCCTGGGGTGGAAGCCACCAGCGCGAAGGGAAAGGCGGCGGTGGCGGTAACCGCACGGACACGCCGCTGGCTGTCCACGTCCTCAGCGGTGAGCGTCCCCTCGCTGTCCAGCTTCGCCGCCAGCCGCTCCTGGACTGATACAGGCAACTTTGCCGCCTGTTCGGCCACCGTGGCCGACACCACGCCGCGCCGCAGTCCCTCCCGCAGCGCCGGATCGAGGTCGAGGAGACGCAGTCGCTGCCGAAGCGTGGGGATGCGGAGACCCGTCTCTCGCGCGATGTCGCGTTCAGACGCGCCCATCGCAAGCAGGCGCTCGATGGCGTCCAGGTCTGCCGCCGGGTTGGCTCGTCGCGTTGCGTGTGCAATGAGGGTGAGCGCGTGGGGCGTCATCTCGTCCATCGCTGCCACCCACGCGGGGATGTCTCCTCGTCCCGCCGCCCGTGAGGCTTTGACCCGTCGCTTGCCCTCGACGACCGTCAGGACGTCCTCCGGCGACCGCACCAGCAACACGGGCTGGAGCACGCCGAGACGTCGGATACTGGCAACGAGTGACGCGTCCGACGGCGGTCCGACCAGGTCTTCGTCCGGAGGTAACGTGGAGAGCGGGACACGTTCGAGCGTGAAAGCCGGTGGCTCTTCGGGTAACAGCGTCAACTGATCGATCGTTGGCGTGACCATCTCAAGCATCCTCTGCTTCGACGGGAAGCTGTGCCTGGGCAGCCACGTCCATCGCCGCTCCGTGGGTCCCACCCTCAGGATCACGGATCACGACGATGCGGCTGAGTGGAAAGCTGGCGAACATCGCCAGGTGATAGGCAGGCGCGACACCGGCGGGGCGCAGCCGTGCCTGGTACGTGAAGGAGAGCATGGTGCGAGTCACGACGCGTGGATCGGTGTCGGTGCCTTCCTGGGGCACCGGTTCACCGGCTGTGAGATCCTCCCACCACAGGCCCGCACACATGGGTGGTGGGTGTGCCGGATCGAGGTGGTCGGGACGGTGTGTGGGGCAGCCATGCTCCCACCGGAGTCCATCACGCGCGGCGAAGTAGGGGGCGGCGTTGCCGATGCAGCAGCACCAGACGCGAGCCAGTGGTCAATCGGCTGAAGTCGAGGGTACGGGGCAGGCGGCGGCTGACGCCGAAGCGCCTGGCCTCCTCCAGGAAATCGGCCGCGTGGGGATAGCTCTCTTCTCCCACCCAGTCGACGACGTGCGTCACGCCGGTCGTTGGATCTTCCAGCAGCGTGACGCCGATGGGGTGCAGTCCCAGGTTCTCGCGGTCCACGACGATGGACGGGTCGATGAGGAAGGCTTCGAGGGGGAGGCCGTACGGGGAGAGTCCACACTCTCCGTAGATCCCGCCCTCTTTGCGGGTACCGCATCCACGGATCACGGGGGTTGCTTCGGCATACATCGTAGTGTTCCTTTCTCTTGGTGCATGGAAGTCCAGACGACGGCGCCTGATCGCATTGAGCTGGATACACAGCGGGACGCACAGCACGCCGTCGGTGACCGTCAATGAGGGTGATGTGGTGCTCTGGAAATACCGATCAGCCAGCGGCGGTCGTGGGGTCGTTCCCGCTGGTGTCGTCGGATGCCGTCAGGTTCAGGGGTTGGTACAGACCCAGTGCCCGAAGGCTGACGTGCGTGTCACCGCCGATCACGATATGGTCAAGCACGGCAATGCCCAGAATCGCGCCAGCGCGTGCGGCGAGTTTCGTGACCTGCACATCTTCGGGGGACGGGGTGCAATCAAAGCTTGGATGGTTATGGACAAGAATGATGGCCACCGCACCAGTACGGACCGCCTCGCGAAAGCAGTCCGCCATCGTGATAACGGCGGCATTGACCCCTCCCTGGTAAACCAGCGCAGTCCCCAGGATGTGGTGCTTGGTGTCAAGCTGCACGACCCGCAGTTGCTCCTGGGCGAGGTCACGCAGTTCGGGGCCGAGGTAGGCGGCAAGGTCGGCGGGACTGGTGACGCGTCGCTCTGGCTGCGGTGGCCCGAGGCGAGCGACTTCGTAGTGCAACGCGAGGTCGCGGAGCAGTGCCAGTGTTTCGCGGGCGAGCCGTAACAGATCGTCAGGCTCGGGAGTCAGCAGGTACGCCTGTCGCGGTCTAGCATCGGTCTGCCGACTGCCTTGCTGGTGGGAACCGCGTGTACCGCGCCTGCTGGGAGGAGCCGGAGCAGGAGTATTCCGCTCCGGTGGGGAGCCGCTCTCGTACACGGTCATGGCCGTCACACCGGTCATACGGCCCGTGGTCGGTGGATCGGAGGCACGGGCATGGGGACCGCGCGTGTGCGCAGCGTCCACCACCGCACGGACGGTCGGGGCCATCCGATCAGGAGGGCCAGCATCCGCACGCCGACACGCTGCGTCAGCGACGGAGGAAGGACCAGCAGGCAGGCACAGCCACGGCGTGTCAGGGACCATCGCAGTCGGAGTCGCACGTTACGATGCCACCTGTTCGATGGCATCGTCGTCGGACGCCTCACGTGCGGAGCGACCAAGGAGCAGCACCTCGGAGGCGATGATCTCGGTCGCGTGCCGTGTCCGTCCATCGGTGCCCACCCAGCTGCGGTACGATAGTCGTCCGGCTACATAGACCAGGCGTCCTTTCGTCACGGACTGCGCGGCGAATTCCGCCAGTTTCGCCCAGCACACCACGTGATGCCAGTCGGCGGAGGCTGTAGCGCCTGGCACCGATGGACGGTCGGTGGCAAGGTGGAATCGGACGGTCAAGCGACCGTCGGTGGAGCGATGCACGTCTGGCGTGTGGCCGACGTGCCCAATGAGTTCGATTCGGTTCATGGTCACCATGGAGATGTTTCCTTTCAGTCGTTCACGTAGCCCGGCCGGTCCATCCGGTGGGCATCAGGCAGCGGCAGCGCGTGCCGCATCGAGGAGGCGTGCAAAGCGGGCACGACCGTCGGCAACGAGCGCGAGGTCGGCCACGTCTTTGCATGCGCGTGGGAGGCGCACCAGCGTGGCACGCGTACCGAGCACGCCGCAGAGGGCCGTGGCGGCGGCGCGACCCGGTGCGTCGTTGTCGAGGACGAGGTCCACGTGGTCGAAACGCGTCAGAGACTGGACCTGCTCGGGTCGGACGTGGGTTCCCAGGAGTGCCAGGACGGGATAGCCCCACTGGCGCAGGACGAGATAATCGACCACACCCTCGACGACGCAGACGCGCGTGGCGCCACGTGCGTCGTCCCAGCCAAGGAGCGGTTTAGGGCCAGGCAAGCCCAGGTAGCGGGGACCACTGCCATCCGGTGGTAGTGATCTCCCGATCATCCAGGTCGCCGCACCCCCCGACAGCGCCGGGACCACGACGCGAGAGCGCAGGCGTTCCCGATCCTCGTGGTCCAGGAGGCCAACGTGTCGAGCGGCTGCAAGGGGAAGGCCGTGTGCCCGTAGCACGGCTCGCAGGCCGTCACCCCCGGCATAGCCCACCCGCGTCTCTCGCACCGTTTCCAGGGCAAGCCCCCGATGCTGGAGGTACGCGAGTGGTGCGGGCTGCGTCCAGAGGTGCGCGGCGTAGAGGTCTACAGCAACGGTGAGACAGGCACGCTCGGTCTCGTCGTGTGTCCGATCCCGCGTTGCTGGGTGAGGGTGGTTGCTAGATACACCGGACGTGTGCCGGGACCTGGCGAGCATGGTGGCCATACCACCGAGACGCTCGACCGCCTGTCGGAAGTCGATCCCTTCCATCCGCTGCACGAAGTCAATGACGTCGCCGTGGGCGTTACACCCGAAGCAGTGGAAGTGATCGTCACGACCATCGATGAGCAGGCTCGGATGATGGTCATCGTGGAAGGGACAGCACACCATCGAGGTCCTGCCACGAGTCGATGCCATCAGGCCATAGCTTGCCACGACTGCGGCGAGTGGATGGTGGCGTTTGAGCACGACGAGGTCACCTCTGGCGCGCAACCAGACCCTCGGGTATCCCGGTGAAGAAGCGGGATAGACGCCGTCGGCAATGCATCACGTAGAGGCGGTCCATCGCCCGCGTCACGGCGACGTAGGCGACGTTTCGTTCATCCGAGACGGTGGTGTCATCGGCCTGGGCATGGGGCAGCAGCCCCTCGTCAGCACCGACCAGGAAGACCACGGGCCACTCTCCCCCTTTGGCGGCGTGTACCGTCATCAGTCGGACGCGGTCCGTGGCGGTGAGCGATGCATCATCCGTGGTACGCATCTGCATCGATGGGATGCTCTGCTGCTGTAGGGCCGTGACCAGAGGCGGAGCCTGGGCGTGGGTCCGGTAGAGCAGGGTCGTTTCACCCAGGTTCCGGACGCTGTGCTCGGTCGTCAGTCGTGCGATTTCCCGCGCGACCAGCACCGCCTCCGCCTGCTCGTCTCTGGCCTCCCAGAGCACCGGGAGTCCGCCCGGTGGATTAGCGGTCCAGAGATCCTGCTCGCTGAGCAGGCCCGGACGGACGGCGTTCGCCAGCGCAACGATCCTCCCGCTTGACCGAAAGTTCTGCGTGAGCGTGCACAGCCGCGCATCCGGGAAGTCACGGGCGAACGCGTGAAACGGGCTACCGTCGGCTCCCCGCCACTGGTAGATGCACTGATCGGGATCGCCCACCAGGAGAAGATTGCGGTGCCGCGCCGTGAGCGCACGGAGCAGCGCATACTGCGGCAGCGACGTGTCCTGGAACTCGTCGGCCAGGACGTGGTCGTACGCATCCTGGAGCGTCCGCAGTGCCGCTGGCTGCGCGTCGAGCAGTCGCAGTGGCAGGATGAGCATCGACGGATAGTCGATGACCCCGTGCTGACAGAGCAACCCCTCGTAGACCATCGCGAGTGCCCGGAGTAACGTCGATGCGGAGGAGTCACCATTGCCCCGGTACGCGTGCAGGTCGTGCAGCTTGACCGTCGCAGGCGGCGCGGGTAGGCCCAATCCCTGAGCGGCGAGGTCAAGTAGCCGTTTCTGCTCGCCGTGAGAGCAGACTCGAAGTGGACCGGGGCCGAACCCGAGGTCGGCCTGCCACCTGCGGACGACGCGCCAGCCGAAGGAGTGATACGTCGCCACGTCCACCGCCTGACCAGACGCTCCGATCCTGGCCACAAGCCGCGTCCGCAACTCTCCCGCAGCCTTGGTCGCGAAGGTGAGGATGAGAATGCGGGCCGGTGAGACACGTTGGTCCGCGATCAGGTGACAGACACGGGCGGCAAGGACCCGCGTCTTGCCCGACCCGGGTCCCGCGATGACGAGCAACGGACCATCCGCCCAGAGACGACCGTCCGCTGCTCCTCGGTGAGTTCACGCTGGGCGAGCACGGTACCCCAGCGAGGGTGTCGGTGAGTGACCGGGTTGGCACGATGGTGCCGTCGTTGCGTGACCGGTCATGCAGCCTTCCCGACGCGCAGTGGCCTTGCCCGGTGGACGAAGGCTTCGTCGACCGTGCAACCAGGCGAGAACGATGTCCGGTTGCCCAGCGCGCTCACGACGGTATACGGTGCGTCGTCGCGCTCTCGGGCGATGATGACACCGTGGCCAGGTGCGGAGCCGTACCGGAGGTACCCGGTGATGCCGCGTTCCTGGCAAAGCCGGGAACACAGCGCCGTCCAAACGCCGACGATCTGCCGCAGGAGCGGTTCGGGCAGACCGTTCAGGTCGAGGGATTCCAGCCGGGCGACCGCGACGACGGGCTGCCGACGAGCCAGTCGTCTGGCGGTCCGCAAGGCCACCTCAGCCACTGCACGCTTGACAGCCAGGGTGCGGTGTCGGATGATGACCTGGAGAGAAGTCACGTCAGCGCTGTTGGGGTGTTCTTTGGCAAGTGGCCCCAGCATCGCCTCGGCTTCCTGCAGGTTTCCCGCTGCGAGCACAGCCCGTACGGCGGTCAGACCCGCGACAAGCCGCCGAGTGCGTTCCGCCTCGGCGGCTTTCTCGTGTGCGACATCGACTTCCCGGCGTCGTTCCTCCAGCAGCCGTTGCACCACCGGTTGCGCGGCTCGCCGGTCACGCTCACCCTGAAGTTGCTCCACGAGAGCGGCTGCCATCCGGGCGGTTCGGGCTGCCAGGTCTCGTGCTTGTCTCGCGGCAACGCGTGCCGTTTCCTCGAAGCCGTGTTCGGCGACCTGCGCAGCCTGGTCACGGAGTTCGGTAGCATGATCGAGGGCATCCTGTGCTGCTCGCGTCCGTGCCACGATGGCGTCATATCCGTCGAGCTGCTCCTGAGCGATGGTGCGTGCGTCCGCGTCCCGGCGCTCTGCCTCCGCGAGCACGGCACTGGCTGCCCGGAGGTGACCCAGCAACGTGTCGAGATCAATGGCTTCGTGGAGAGGTGAGTCAGCTTCACACGTCTGGATCTCACCACCAGTATCGGGGCATGCCGATGCGTGATCCCGGTTGAGGACGGTGGCGAGTTCGGCGAAGCTATGCAAGACAAGTTGGGACATTCCTCTGCTCCTTTGTGAGGCTGTGGGCAGGACAACAAAGAGCGATGACCGCGCTGCCCCGTGCGGTCATCGTGGGCGTGTCAGAGATGAGACACAGGTCACTCACGCACCATCGGGGTTTCGGTGGAGATCGCTGTCTCTCCCCGGGAACAGCGCCGCTATCCCGTTCGAGGGGCGGGGAGGTGTGGAGAGCAGTCGCAGCCCTTCAAGCTGTGGCGTCCTCGCGAGTAGGACCAGACACTGGTCCGCGAGCGCGGCCAGCAACTCATCCGTGGTCATGCGACGTCCCTCCACGTGGAGCGCCAACCGGATGACCGTGGCGCTGCTGCCATCGGGGCGTCGCACGGTGCAATGGCAGCCTCGCGCTTTGCCAACGTCGAGCACCTCCTGCACGACGACGAGATCGGCGGGGAGGTCACCGCCGAGGAGGACGCGGAGCCGCCGCACGCCGTGGACCAGCGAACGACACAGCGCTCGCTGCTGTTGCCGATTCCCGACGAGCACCTCGACGGGTATCAGCGGTGCCTGGGGTGTCCGTACGATGCGGAACACGCCGATGACCAAAACGGTGGCGAGCACGACACACACCACCAGGAAACTGGATAGGGTCACGATGACCCTCCTTTCGAGAAACATCGGAGCCGTCACGACAGAACGACGGCCCCGATCTTCGTCACGCCCACTGCTAGCCACAGGCCAGCAGCGCCGGTGTCAGACCGGTAGGCTTGAGAGCCCAGCACGCCTGGAAGAGAGAAAGTGTGGACGCAGAGCAATACCGTGGAGGTAGCTGGTGAAAAGGGCACGAGGAGATGCGGAAGACAAGGAAGGGGAGATTATCCGTGCGGGAGACCGAGATGGCAGTCATGACACGCACAGACGGAGCACCTGCCATTCCTGCAGGGAAGCACGTGGCAGCACGAACGTTACCGATGCGTCGTGGCGATACGAGCGGCGCTACCGGGGAGGCTACGGCCCCTCAGGCTAAGAGCAGGTGTTCCTACGCGGGGACGATGGGAGGCACGAGCAGACACAACCACGCGCACGACGGCCATAGATGTGATATCGTCATCAAAGATACTGACGCTATGACGCTGTTGGTCGCTCCTTTCCTTCGCTATTCTCCAAAAACCTGAGAGCTGTGATCATCGAAACTGGAGAGCACGCTCGTTCGGGTTATCCAGTGCCGATGCGACCCAGCCGCGTCGTCGGTCTTCTTCCAAATGGAGGAGAGAGCAGGCTCGTGGACCGCTGAGGGTCACATCTCGTCCATCCTGGGGCAGAGACCCGTGCCGTCGGCTTTTGCAGGAGCAGCCGACCAAACCTCAAATACTTATCCAGCGTACCGCCGCCTACTTACATGGCACTTACATGGCTCTTGCTGCCGCCTTTTTTGGGTGGAAGACTGTTTGTCCATAGTGCTGGATGGCGCCTCGTGCGCGCATCGAATGTTTCGCGGGACAAAAACGGACATGGATGCACAGTCTCAATTCTGCTTTCGTGCATCCATGTAGTACGGCTGCTGGTGCTCTTGGGATGGCAATGCACAGAGATCCTCTCCAGAGTCAGGCCGAGATTGATATCCACACGACAGCCCACGATGGTTCTGCCCGGTGGCAACGCTGTATGTAGAAACCAAACGCCAGGGCGCGGTCGGGGGAGTGCGAGAAATTTGTCAGTGAATCGGGCACCGTTGCTATAAGAGCTGCTCGTTTCGCAGGTGACGGTAATCGCGACAGCCATTCGTCGGGGTGAGGTCGCGCCACTTGTCGGGGCGGGCCTCCCGACTTGGCCGACGCTCGTTGATCGCCTGATCCTCGCCTGGCGACAGTGGGATCGCTCTGTCGCGGCATGACGCCTCTCCAATGCTAATTACGCCCGCTTCGTCAAGCGGAACTTCCAAAGCGACCTCGCCATCGTCTCGTGTCTCCGGCAGCGTATCCAGACGGTTGAAGGCGTGTCGTTCGGTCAACTGCTCTATAGCGCGCTTTACTTTCCGTTTGGGCAGCCCCTCAATCCGGAACCGAGTAATATCCACCGCCATCTCGTCCAGTTGTTTGCGGCACATCCCGCTCAACGGTGGACGTTGAACTACGACGATCTCCTTGAGGAAGCGGCACGCTCTTTAGGTCCGCCGGTCGTGACGCGCGATCCATCACGTCGCCGTGTCGGGCACGGGCTCTCCATCGCACACCTGCACGGATTCCTTTCTCCACCGGATCGGGCAGCCGCACACCCCGAGCCGCACGAGGCCGAGACGATCCTGACGATGGCGGAGGACGACTTCCACGCTATCACGCGTGACATCGTCGGATGGACCGACCGTGAGTTTCACAGCCTCTTCGATGAGCGGCGCGTCCTCATGCTTGGCATGTCCCTCGACGATCCGAACGTGCGGCGTGTCCTGGTCGCCAGACCAGCACATCCACGCGATGACGTCGCGCCCCAACACTTTGCCCTGCTGCGGGCGCTCACGGTGAGGGACGGCGACCTACCACGCACCCGATCGAGCGCATGGGGCGAGTATGCCAGGGCCGCGAACGACTGGCAGGTGTGGTACTGGCGGCAGTATGGCACTGAGGTCGATGAGTTACCTGATCACGCCATGCTCTTGCTCTTCCTGCTGCGCCTCCGCTACGAAAGCGAAGGGGAGCAGGTGGGCGACCTGTGGGTGCACCTCGCTGCCGTGGGTGCTGCGCAATGGTTCCTCCCGCAGTCCTTCACTCTCTGTCCTGGACTCGCTTCATACGGGTGTTGGCGGGGAGCGTAGCGAATTCAGCCACGAAACGCAGGAAGACGTCATTCTGGGTTGTCGTCGACCATACCCGTCGATATCCTCCACACTGGCCTCCATCCACGATACGACGATCCAAAGGTTACTCGGCTGTATCACAGATATTGAGCGTCCCTGAGTTCCAGGCCTCGGTTGCGCTGTGCTCCGGTCACCGGTGGGGCGCAACGGGGCATCGGCGTAAGTATCGCCACGCTGCCCGAAAGGCTGTGATCATGACATCGACGCATTGCTCAGCAACGACAGCAGGCAATGCTGTGGTGGCTGCTGGACCCCCTGTATGTCCACGGTGACACTCAGCGGGCAACCCAAGGGTACTGAGTCCCACGTACATGGCACGTACCTAGCGGCTACTGCGGGTTATGCCCACTTACATGAGACTTACATGGCACATACATACGCTTGCTTTCCGATGTACCGCGCTGCCGTTTTCGGATGTTTTTGGAACCTGAAATAGCGGTTTCCCGAGGTGCAGGTGGCCCCGCAGGAAGCGGATGGGTACACGTACCGACACAGTTGTGAGCGGACAATTCATCGCTGGAATTGGCCGCAATGTGGCCGTTCTTGAAACACGTACGCGGGTCCTTTTTCCCCGAGCACGGACCTTTCTATATACATGAACATGTATCTGTAGCTCGACGTGTGTTCGGCCTGTTCTTCGTGAAAAGTTGGGATCGTCCACCTGCCTGTGTTCAACTTCACCGGGTCCTCATGTCCGTGGTTGTACTCGTGAGGAGAGCGGTCGCTTTGATGTATGGTGCTCTGTTCTCACCGTTGCCCCGTTCCCCCAACTCCCTAGATTGTCAGATGTGTTGTTATCTGATCCTCTGTCGAATGCTGAAACTCGATTCCCGGTATCATCCTGTGCTTTCGGATTGATCCTGACGATCAGGAACGACTCGTAGCTCGGCCCTTTTGCAGAGAGGATACGTGACGTGCCGAAGACCAAGCCTCCACGTCGCTTGCCTCGATAGCGGGAACACGACGGTCATGATGATCCCGCCGACGGTACCGCCACCATCGACGTGCGCTGGGACACGACCGCCGAGTTGAAGCCGTGACCATGTGATCAGCAGCACGGTCTCTGTGAACAGGACGTATCCGAAGTCCTACACCAGCGTCAGCACTGCTCCTGCCGTCAGGCGACGTAGCAACCATCGAGGAGAAGCTGGTCGATGACGACGCACATTGTTGCCCGCGGAGAGCGTGCTTGGATCGAGGAGTGTCCATGGCACGATGAATGCTGCCGTGTCGCACACCTGGCCAACACACGGGTCTTCCGCAGTCGTGGTGACGTGGGCAGGCAACACGCGGTGAAACGTCTTTCGTCGCAGTGGTACCGGCAACGTTAGCGGCATGTGCGGGGATGGTTCACGTCGAAGTCCAGAGACGACCGTATGTTCTCTCCTGCTCGGTGGCGTACGCCGGATAGCAAGCAAAGTTCACCACGAATATAGAAGCCCCATGATGCTGTACACATTCGGGCCATGAGGGTGGCACAAACTCGGTGCCTCAGGCTGGGGCAATGTCACGCTGGCCTTGGCGAGATTGATGCACGTCATGGACCGGCGTGGACGATCGATCCATCGCTGTCGACGTGCTGCGGCTCCGAGTACCTGCGGTGGTCCCGATGATCTGGCACACCCTGTGCTACCAAGGAAACGTCGATGGGGTGACAGCGTCTGGTCCGATAGAAGAGGGGGGTTGTGATGAAGCTCTCGTTCCTGAGTCTGGGGCTGGTGGTTGCGCTCCTCCTCCCGGTTCCGGTGCATGCGTCTGATCCTCTCGACTTCGACACCGCCGCCCCTCCGGGGCACTGGTTCACGGAGACGAATGGTTTCCCAGTGCCAGTGCTTGACGGCTACGGTGTCTTCGACACCCCTACCTACCAGTTCTGGTCGGCGTTTCAGCGTGCGGGCGGCGTAGGGACGGTGGGCTTTCCGGTCTCGGGCGAGTTCGTCTTCGTCGGCTTTCTTGAGCAGGCCATGCAGAAGGCGGTGTTTCAATGGAATCCCCAGACCAACGACGTGGAGTTCGTCAACATTTTTGACCGCATGCACGACTCCGGTAAGGACGGGTGGCTTCAGGTGGCCCATCAAATCCCGCCCCCGGCCGATACGTCAAGCGATGCAGGCAAACCGTGGGCGCAGGTCGTCGCGGACCATCAGGCGCTCCTCGCTGGGAACCCGGCGATCAGGGCCGCCTACTTCGCTGATTCCGACCCCGTTGCCCACTTCGGGCTCCCGATGACGGCGCCCATTGACGAAGGCAACGTGGTGGTCGTACGTTGCCAGCGTGCCGCGCTCCAGCAGTGGAAGGAGGCCGTGCCGTGGGCCGTGGCTGGCCAGGTCACGGTGGCGAACGGGGGTGACCTGGCCAAAGAAGCGGGGATCATCCCGCCCTTCGCGGTCGGTCCTTTTGCGCCCAACTTTGCCTTTATCAGCGGGGGGCCCATCCGCAAGGACGCCGCCACCGTCACCTTACGTCTTCGGGATCTCCCCCCAGGCTACACTCTGGTCTCCAACACCCGTTTGGACCAGGCGATCGAGGCCGCACAGCGGGCACAGGCGGCGTCTGGGGAACAACCTCAAACAACGGCTCCGTCCACCAGTACAGGATCAGCGCCGATCCGAGGCCACACCACGCGCCCGACACCCTCGTTGATCAACACGCTTCAACACGGCATGGTCGACCGCGACACGGGCCGCTATGTCGCGTTTGATGCAAACTCGTCTGTGGCCCTCCGTACCCTCATTGATCAGGTTGACGCGTACCGGTCCGTGGAGGGCGCGCAATGGCGCTATCGGGAAGCACTTGATCAAGCTGCCGCGAAGGGCTCCACTCCGGTCGCCGTTCCCGCTCTCGGCGACGAGACGGCCGCGGGCGTGGGCAAGGTCGTACGCGCTTCTGACAACGCACCAGGGCAGATCTTCACGGTGGTATTTCGCATCCAGAACATCACAGCCATCACGGAAATCACGTACTTCGACGGGTCAGGGTCTATGGACCTCACCATCCAACTGGCGCGCGTGATCCGCGCGCGGATTCTTGCCGGCGAGTGAGGCCGGGAGTGGAGGGTATGCGCAATGCGCGTGACACTGTTGCGATCAACTGCTCGTGCTCCTGGTGTGACTGGTCTATGACCGCTTTATCCGGTGTGATGGCCCCGTTCCTGTCGACGTCATCATCACCGGATCCGGTACGTGTTGCGGCTGGTCCCGGTCTGGTTGGTCAGTATGGTGGTAATCGTCAACTTTTCCGGACGCAGACCATTGCCATCATTGTGTGACGTCTGGCTTCCGACACGATCGTAGATGTACCAGGTGGTACGTCTGATCGACGGGGAGGATCATGACGTCGAGCGGTCGCAGGCACCCGCCACGATCCGCTGGCTGCGACATGAGCCCGAGGTAGTGTCGCAGCGTTGCGGGTGGTCGGTACATGCCTGCATGTCTCAGTGTATCCAGCCACCGATCTTTTGATACTGGTATCAGCGGAACACTACGGGATGACGGTCGACTTCACAGGAAGATGCGGGGCGGTCCGGCATTAGGAAGGTGAGATGGCGCCGTACACGGATCCAGAACCAACTGGTCAGTTCGTTCCCGCGGACATCGTGAACGTCTGCACGAGCGATGGCATGTTTCACACTGGCGCCTTGATTCGTCCGGCTCGTCCCACGAAGCCTCTCTCCGTACTTTGGATCCATGGTGGCGGACAAAATTTCTATCATCCAGGGTATCTGCGCATTGGGGTTGCGGTCGCTGCGCATGGATATAGCTTCCTCAGTGTCAATACACGCGGCCACGATTACAGTGGCAAACGCGACTGTTTCGAAACGTCATCTCGTGACCCGGTCGCCTGGATAGACCGTCTCGCCCTCCTGGGATACCCTCGTGTCGTGCTCATCGGTCATAGCTTTGGTGGATGGCGGGTCGTCAGCTACCAGGCCGAACATCAGGATCCACGGGTCTGTGGTTTGATCATTGCTTCCACACCGGTGCGCAAGCGACAGTTCTTTTCCCACCTGCCCCACTACCAAGAACGGATTGATCTTGCGGAACGCATGGTTGCAGAAGGACATGGGGACCAGTACATGCCACTTGAGCATCCGCAGACGGCCACGAGCTTTGTGAGCTTTGATCGGGCGCCCATGGATATCTACGGACTGGAGGGTGCTGAACGACTGCTCGATCGTGTGAACTGCCCGGTGCTGGCCTGGTTCGGCACAGAGGGTCGGGAGCCAGCCATTGGGACAGCGACCGATCTGGAGTTGGCTCGGTCGAACATGCCGGCTGGCTTTCCGTTCCAAACTCTGGTACTGGAAGGAGCCGGACATATGTACCAGGGGCATGAGGATGACGTGGCTGCGTCCATCGTTCACTGGGTAGACCAGTTGTGAACAGCGACTCGACTGCGACCACTGGCATCGCGCGGAACCAACGACACGTGCCCGTGCCTCTCCGCAGACGTTCAACATGCGTACCCTCACGAGATGCTGTCCGGTGTTCGATCTAATCGTTGTGGGTATGCGTGGTGCGAGCGAGCCAAGGACCCCGCTCCTCGCATCCACGGGCTATGGGAGTATGCGCTGGTCGCTCACCGTACTTCTGCTCGTCGCGATACTGACGGTCGCTTGCACGCCAGGACGGCCGGGCAACGGGGGCCCTGATTCCACCATTCAGGTCGGGCCGGTTCACCGCGTCACCCAGGTGCCCTATGCCTACGAGCCCGACATTGCCGTCGATCCTCGGAACCCAAATCATCTCGCGGCCATGGCTATCAGCCCCAGTACGGGAGACTGCGATCCCTTTGCTCATCCTGGCAGTTGCACCATCCGTCTCATCCTGGACACCTCGCTCGATGGAGGCACAACATGGCAGGAACGCCCATTGACCCCATCGGACAGAGCGACGGACTTGGGCTTCGATCCGTCGCTCGCCTTCGGCTCCGATAGCACCCTCTACCAGCTCGGCTGGTCAAGCGCCGGAATCTTTGTGCATACGGGCCCCGTCGAGCAACCACTGGTGTCTGCTGATCTGCACGTCGTCACGGAACAGCGTGGCACGGACAAACCATGGCTTACCATCGTTCCGCCCGACGACGTGCTGTATGTTGCGTACCTCGGTCCTACGGGCGGCGACCATACCGGGCTCCTACTCAGCCGGTCGACCGACCATGGCGTCACATGGTCCGCTCCGGCCAGGGTCTCTCGAGGGCCGGTCATAAGGGCGGGAGGGGAGCAGGCGATCCTTCCTCCGTTTGGCACGCAAGCGTTGGTGGCGAACAGCAAGGATGTCGCTGTCACGTGGGTCGACCCAACGCTGCCGGGCATCAACACAGCAGCGCTAGGCTCAAAACATAACCTGCTTCAAGTGGCGACCTCGACGGACGGAAGGCAAACCTTCTCCCAACCGCGGACGATCGCGGATGCCTGGAGTCTTGGTACCGCCATCGCCCACGCCGGAACCTATGGCGTCGTGTTTCGACGTGGGCAGGAGCAAGACCAGCAAGTGGTCATGGCACGTTCTCGCGACCGTGGGCGCACTTGGCAGACGAGCGTCGTAAGCGGTGGACAGCGCCTGTATAATGACCAGAGTCCTGCTCCTGGCCTGGGTATCGCGCCAAACGGTACACTCGACGTGGTCTATTACGCTCCCCAGCGGCCGTGCTTGGACCCGGTTCGCCTTGGGAACGCAAGACTACAGCGCATACGTTAGACAGACGTTTGCGTCTATGACGTGTACTCCACCTTCAGTAAGGATGGTGGGGCCACCTGGGCGCCACCGCACCGGCTGAACGCACAGCCGATCGCGGGCGACCAGTTCTTGCACATCCAGGGGCAGTCCCGTCCGGGAGAATACATCGGGATGGCGTCCACGGACCGGGCCGCTTATCCGATCTGGATTGATGGAACCCGCGCCTCGACCGTTCGCATCCAGCGCTGACCGGCTGCAACGACATACCGCAGTGCGTCCGTTTACCAAACGTCCAGGTCGTCACGTGGCGGATCAGACGTTCGAGCACCACCTTGGTGTGATGGCGGGCCGCTTTCGCTGTAGCCCGTTCTTTTTCGCGGTTGGTACAATCGCGTGGCGCCCCCTCCTGGCGGTCTCGATTGGCGGCAGCACGCAGACACACGGAATCCTACTGTGCTGGTGCCGCACGATCGCTGCCCTCTACCTTCATCATCGGAGGCACACTATGCTCAAGGCTCTGCTCGTTGATGTCGACGGGGTGCTCGCTATTGGCCCGCCTTTCAGCACAAGCCTCGCACGTGACTACGGCATCACTCCAGAGGCAACGACACCCTTCTTCCAGGGGCGCTTCCGGGATTGTCTGGTGGGCACGCGCGATCTGAAGGAAGAACTGGAGCACGTCCTCCCGTCCTGGGGCTGGTACCAGTCGGTGGACGCCTTCCTCGAGTACTGGTTTACCAGTGAGCACGTTATTAATACGCCGCTCGTGGAGGTGATCCAGCGATTCCGGCGACGTAGCCTCGACTGTTACCTGGCAACCAATCAGGAGCGCTACCGAACGAAGTACCTGCTGCGGGACATGGGGTTTGCCAAGCTGTTCGACGGCATGTTTTCCTCTGCCGACGTGGGCTGCATGAAGCACGACTCGCTGTTTTTCACGCGTGTCATCCAGCAGCTTGGCGAGCCGCCCGCGGAAGACCTCTTATTCTGGGACGACAGTCCTGGTAACGTTGCGACTGCCGGGGCTGTCGGACTGCGGGCCGAACGTTACCTCGATGTTGATGGGTTCGAGCGCGTGGTGGAGGGGCATTTCCTGCAGCCATAGCGATGTGATCGCCAGGTCCACGGGACGACAGGACGGGTTCCCGCGAACCCGGCGGGCCGATCGTGGCATAGAGGGTGTATCGTGACCGTCGGCGCCAGGGAAGATCGTCGAAGGCACAAGCCAGTGGAGCTCGTCTGCTCGTACAGACCCTGGAGGGTCCAGTAAAGGACGTGACCTCCGCTCGCAGCACACGCGCCAGGTAATGCTCGCCCAGGACGAGCAGGTGGTCCACGTATGCCCGGCGCAGGTTGCCCAGGAAGCACTCGCACGGGGAGTGCGCCCGCAGGGCGCAGATGAGCCTGCGCAGGACCCAGATGCCACTCACCGACGAGGCGGTCGAAGCGCTGCCCGTCCTGGGCGTCGTGGTCGCGTAGGACGAACCGTGGCGCGTCACGCCGATATGGACGTCGCCACACCCCGTGTCTCTGCGGCCATCCCGCTGGCCGGGACCGAACCTTCGCTGCCGGAAGACGATCTCGCCCCACTGCTGGAGCGACTGGTGGAGACACGTCTGATCGGGCTGGGGGAGGCGACCCACGACGACCACGAGTCCTTCGCCTTCAAGCGCAGACTGATCCAGGCGCTGGTGCGTCGGCATGCCCGCGATGTCGTCATCTTCGAGCGCAATGCTGCTAAGATGGACGCCTACGACCGCTTCGTCACCGGCGCACGTGATGCGCTACCGATGGGCGAAGAACTGTATCCCTGGCGTACGGAGGAGGTGGCCGACCTCTTCCATAGGCTGTGTGATTGGAACGGCCGGGGCGACGCGGTCCGCCTTGCCTGCATAGACATGTTCAGTCCGGCCGTGCTGACGCTGGCGCTCGCCCTCCACGACGGGGCGGGGATTTCCAGCCGCGGCGGTCGGGCGACAGCTCGGCGTCGAGGCGAGCAGGCTGCGGGCTCCGGACCCCTGGCATGCCACCGCCCCGGCCCGCCAGCAGGGGATCCAGTCGCCGTCCCTCGACCCGGCGGGCCCGATCAAGCGCTGGGTCGCTCTGCTCATCGCCACCTTCCGCCAGTGCCTCGATTACGCCGTGCTCCCCCTTGACCCTGAAGGCAAGCCCCGGCCGTTGCGCGATCAGTCCATGGCCAAGAACGCGCTGGCCCAGCTCGACCGCCTCGGCCCCGTCACCAAGGCGGTGGTCTGGGTGCACAACGGCCTCGTGTACCACGATACACCAGTCGCCGGGAGCCACCTGCATGCCAAGCTCGGGGCGGCATACCGGTCGGTGTGCTGCGTTTTCGGGCGGGGCAGCTTCAACGCCGACAGCGGGAGGGTTAACGCCGAGACGACGTATCCGGAGGGCCAGTCGGACTGAACGCTGCGGTCCCAAGTGGCGGAGTCCCCGCCTGCCGGGTGCATGGAGCATACCCTGGACCAGAGTGTCCGTACATGTTATGCTGTCGTGCCCGCCGACCTCGGGACACTGCGGTAGAAAGTGCCGGTTCGGAATGTCGGTGCCGTCGTGTGTGCGGGTCTGGGCCAGTTCTCTCATGCCTGTGTGCCTGCCAACGTCTACGACGTGGTTGTGTACTTCCACGAAGTCCGGCCCTCACGCCTGCTCTCAACAGCGCGCATCGGTGCTGTCGGGTGCTTCGAGAAGATCCGCCTGCGCACATGGTGGACCCTCCTATCGTGGCGTGGTTGGGACAGCGGCGGGTGATGGCAGGGAGGAGAGACACGATGCACCAGGAGCTCCACGACCTGTTCGTGCAGGATCAGGCCGACCGGCAGGGCGGGATGCGCCCCGAAGTAGCCGAGCGCGACCGTCAGCGGCGTCGACGCCTCACGGAACTCCTTGCCGCAGGAGCGTTGCAGGAAGCTACTGACTTTTGGCACGCCGCCATGCTGTTGCAGCACGGCGACACCCTCGACGACTACTGGCGGGCCCACGACCTCGCCAAGCGCGGGGCGACACTGGGCCACGCCGGGTGTCGCTGGCTTGCTGCTGCCGCCTACGATCGCTGGCTCGTGAGCCAAGGCAAGCCGCAGAGGTTCGGCACGCAGTCCCGCACGGTCGACGGTCGCCTGGCGTTGTACCCGGTCGACCCGACGACGA
>JAABUZ0100004263.1_pt1 | contig 19951 bp, 19 predicted proteins | sample 5562091 | NCBI WGS metagenome assembly JAABUZ01 (sample SAMN12813069, study PRJNA571459) | rock metagenome | isolation source: Antarctica rocks | place: Antarctica: Victoria Land, Linnaeus Terrace sud | collected 2015-12-21 | reverse complement strand
GTTCTCGCGTCTTGCTCGTCGTTCCCGTCTCGCGCTCGCCGCCAGATACATCGCGGTGGCGGCGCTCGTCGCGACCGTCGGTGTCCTCCCCGCCGCCTGCGCCCGCAACCCGAAGCCCGACCCGAATGCGGTCCGCGAGCCGGACGTCGGGCCGACAACGGTACGCGTCCAGAACCAAGGGTTCGCCGACGTCACCGTCTATGTGTATCGCGGCGGGTCGCGGTCGCGGCTCGGGCTCGTGACCGGGAACAGCACCGCCGTGCTCACAATCCCGAAGGCGTTCGTGCAACCCGCGACGTCGCTCCGATTCCTCGCCGTCCGGATCGCCGGGCAGCGCCAACCGATCAGCGAGGAGATTACCGTCTCGCCCGGCGACGAAGTCGGGCTCGTCGTTCCGCCCGGCGGCGGTTAACGACGCCCGCGGCTCGCTCACCCCCACCACACCGCGGCGGCGAACATCACGTAGAGCCCGATGAGCGCCACGCCTTCGAGCCAGATCGACTCGCCGTCGTAGACGACGAACGCGGCGACGAGCGCGCCGAGCGTGAGCGCGGCGAGCAGGATCGGCGGCAGCACGAGCGTCATCGGCGCCGGCCCGATGAAGAACGAGACGAGGACGAGGATCGGGGTGAGCGCGAGCGCGACCTGGAGCGCCGAGTTGAGGACGACGGAGAGCGCGTAATCCGGCTTGTTCTTGGCCGCGAGCGAGATGCCCACCGCGTTCTCGACCGCGTTCCCCGCGATCGCGACGACGACGAGTCCGGTAAACGTCTGCGAGAGCCCGAGCGAGCGCGTCGCCGGGAGCAGCGCGTCGACGAACCAGTCGGAGACGAGTGCCGCCCCGAGACCCGCCGCCGCGAGCACCCCGACGCTCTGTCGCACCGACCAGCCGTGCGGCGCGCCCGCGGTCGTCGCGGAGGTCGCGACCACCCCCTCGAAATCGTCGCGCCGATCGGGAGTCGGCGGGAGGACGGCGGGATCCGCGGCGAGGGTGAAACGCAGGCTCGCCGCAAACACGACGAGCAGTACGACGGCGCACGTCGCGCTGAGCGCGGCCTCGTGCGGCTGGGCGGGCGTGTGCAGAGTGTCAGCCAGCGTAGGGACCGCGAGCGCGGTGACCGCGAGCAGCATGAGCGTCGCCGCGGTTCGTGGCGGCTGCGAGTCGAACCGCTGCGTGCCGTGCTTGAGGCCGCCGACGAGGAGGGCGAGGCCGAGGACGAGCACCGCGTTCGCGAGGATCGATCCGACGAGCGCAGCGCGGACCACGTCGCGGAGCCCAGCCTTCAAGCTGAACAGCGAGACGAACAGCTCGGGCAGGTTGCCGAACGCGCCCTGGAGGACCCCGGTCGCGCCGGCGCTCAGGCGCTCGCCGAGCTGTTCGGTCGCGGTGCCGACGGCCCGGGCGAGGAGCGCAAGCGCGACCGCGGCCGTGACGAAGCGCGCGATCGGCGGCGCCGCGGCGGCCGTGAGCGCGCCCGCGACCAGCGCGGCCGAGACCGCGCCGCCGAGCCAGGCACCCTCCGAGCGGGTGAACGTCAACGAGAGCGACGACATGGCGGTCGCGCAGCGCAAGAGCGGCACCGGGGCAGGCCGCGCATTGCGACGCGGGGCGCCGGCGCGTGAAGATCTCTTGGTGTGCGTGCCGGTGGGCGGCGCGCTAACATCGGCCCATTCGAGGCGTCTTCCCGCCGCGCAGCCAGACACTCACGTCAACGCACGTGTCTCCCACCTCCTGCCCGGCCATGTCCACCACTCGGATCGTTGCTCGTTCGTCACGCGCCCGCGACGTCGTTCGCGTCGCGATCATCCCGGCCACGCTCCTGCTCGCCGCCGCGCTCGCGGCCTGCGGCGAGAGCGGCACGAGCCCGGTCGCGCCTTCGACCGGTACCGCCACGCCCGATGCGGCGACCACGGCGCAGATCAGCGTCGACGTCGCGCGCGACGCGGGCGATGCCTCGGCCACGCTGAACGAGACGTTCGCGAGTTCCGAGGCCGCGTCGGGCGCGTCGGGCTCCCTCGCCTCCGCCGGCGCCGGCTTGTCGTTCGCAACGGCGCCGTCGACCGCGTGCAGCGGGCCGGACGCGTCGGGCTTCTACACGTGCACGAAGACGCAGGAGAACGACTTCAGCGTCACGCGCTCGTACCGGTACTGGAGCGGCGGCAGCTTCGCGCTCAAGTACTCCGAGGCGACCACGGACTCGGTGAACCACCGCTGGACGTTGACGGGCAGCCACGTCGTGACCGACACGGCCAACGGCGGGACGACGCGCACGGTGAAGGCCAGCCGCGCCGACACGTCGACGATGCAGGTCGTGCGGGGGACCACGCCGCAGCACGTGTGGAGCGGCGTCGGCGTGCGGACCGACACGTCCACGGTGGCGGACAAGAACGGCACGCGCAGCTACGTCGTCGTCGCGTTCGATACGGCGAAGGGTGTCGCCTATGCGCAGCCGCGAAAGTCGAACCCCTGGCCGCTCGCCGGCTCGGTGACGCACAACCTGCGCACGGTGTACACCGGCGCGAAGGGCGCGACCACGACGACCACGCGTCGCGCGGTGGTCACCTTCAACGGCACGCAGACGGCGACGATCACCGTCGGCGGCCTGACCTGCTCGCTCGACCTCAAGACCCACCAGGCGAGCGGCTGCAAGTGAGTGCGGCCCGGGCCGCGGCCCGGGCGAGTCGAGCGTAGGGGAAACGCGTCATCCACGTGTCTTGGTTGCGGGACCCGGGAGGATCGGGCGGGTCGCGACGGAGGGGCACTTCTGGAACGGCGTCGGACCGGGGAGCGCGGCGGATACACCGCGCGTCGCGCCCCTCGGTCCGGCGCCGTTTCGCGTGCGCGCCGGCCGGGCGCGTCAGTCCGCGAGCCAGGCGTCCCGGTGTTCGGCGACGAACGCGTCGTCGGTCAGCCCGGGGTAGAGGCGGAGCACGCGGTCGATCTCCTGGGCCTGCCCGGGCGACAGGCGCTCGTGCGGATCGAGGGTCCAGCCTCCGCGCACGAGTCCCTGGCGGCGGAGCACGTCGTGGATGCCGGGGATGCACCCCGCGTAGCTGTGGTGGGGGTCGAACAGCGCGCCGTTCGCGTCGGTGAGCGCGGCGGCGTGCGCCAGCCACCGCGCGTCGAGCGCCTCGCCCGCTGAGGCCGCGCGTTGGACGTCGCCGAGCAGTTCGACGGCGCGCCGCGTCCAGACCGCCCACTGCCCGAGGAGGCCGCCGACGATCCGCCGCGTCGCCGGCCGGCCGCCGACAGTCACCGGGAAGGGGGTGAGCAGGTCGACGATGATGTTGTCGTCGTTCCCGGTGTACAGCGCGACGTCCTCGCGGCCGGATTCGGCGACCGCGCGGACGACGTCGAGCGTGCGGTAGCGGTCGAACGGCGCGATCTTGACCGCGACGAGGTTGGGGACCTCTTCGGCGAGGGCGCGCCAGAAGCGGTAGCCGAGCGGGCGCCCGCCGACGGCGGGCTGGAGGTAGAAGCCGACCAGCGGGATGACCTCGCCCACGGCGCGCGCGTGGCGGACGAGCGCGTCGTCGGGCACGTCGCCGAGCGGGCCGTGCACGCCGCCTAACGACAGCAGCCCCGCGTGGTACCCGACCGCGCGCGCGACTTCGGCTTCGTGGACGGCCTGCCGCGTGTCGCCGAGGAGGCCGGCGACGAGCGCGAACGCGTCCCGCGCTCCGCCCGTCGTGCCGCGCGCGCGCCACGCGCGCGCCGTGTCCGCCGCGAGCTCGAGGACGGGCCGGTAGAGTCCGACCGCCGCGTCGTGGATCGCGAACTGCGTCGTGTGCACGCCGACCGCGATCCCGCCCGCGCCCGCGTCCACGTAGTACCGCGTGAGGGCGCGTTGGGCGCGCTCGTCGAGCGTGCGCGACGGCGTGAGGGCGAGCGGGTGCGCCGGGATCACCTGCCCGGCCAGCAGGTGGCGGCGGACGTTCATCGCGCGGTCAGCCGCGTCCCGTCACGCGCGGCCCTCCGTCTTGTCGCGGCGGAGCTCGCGTCGCCACTTGAACGACTCGATCCCGGTCGCCACGCTGACGAAGAGCGCGATGAGGCCGAGCACCGGGTAGACGCCGAGGTGGCGCTGCTTGTAGGACAGCGCCATGACCGCGACCTGTCCGGCATACCAGACGCAGTCGCGGACGCTGCGGCCGAGGTTGGCGGTGTTGTACTCGTGCGTGAGACGCTCGGATTCGTGGCGCCAGTCGATGTCCTGCTCGCGTGCATCCATCCCGCGCTGCGAGGCAACGGGCGTGCCGATTGTATCGAACGTGTCACGACCCCGGCCCGACCGGGTCAGTACCGCCCGTCGCGCACTTCGAACTTCGTCGGCTTGCCGAGCGTCGGCCCGTCCGCCTTGAGCCACTCGGCCACCCAGTCCACCAGGCGTGCCGTCGGCACGCTCGGCGCTCCGAACAGGCGTTGCGCGCGCGACGTGTCGCTCAGCAACGCGTCGGCCGCGGTCGCGCCGACGACGTGCGGGTCGCGGCGGAACGCGCGGCCGTAGCGGCGCGCGAGCTCGCTCACGGCGAGCGGCTCCGGCCCGGTCACGTTCACGACGAAGGCGGGCGTGGCCGCGACGGCGAAGCACTGCAGCGCCTGCGCGCTCGCGTCGCCCTGCCAGATCACGTTCACCCACCCCGTCCGCACGTCGACGGGCTCGCCGTACTGCACGCGCTGGGCGAGGTCGACGAGCACGCCGTAGCGCAGGTCGACCGCGTAGCTCAGCCGGACGAGCGCGAGGGGGCTGGCCCAGCGCTCGCACGCCCATTCGAGCACGCGCTCGCGGCCGACGCAGGCGTTCGCGTACTCGCCGAGCGGCGTCAGCGCGTGGTCCTCGGCGGCGCCGCGGCCGGAGGAGCCGGACCCCGGGGCCGGCGTACGCGGGTAGACGTTGCCGGTCGAGAAGGCGACGATCCGTGCCCCCGCGTACCGCTCGGCGACGAGCGCGGGGGCGACGGTGTTGGTCGCCCACATGCGCGCGGGCGCGTCGCTCACGCCGAACTTGAGCCCGGCCATGTAGACGACGAGCGGCGCGTCCGGCAGCGCGGCCACGGAGCCGCGGTCGAGGAGGTCGACCGTCGCGGTCTCGACGCCGTGCGCCTCGAGTTGTCGCCGCGCTGCCGGGTCGGAGAAGCGCGACGCGGCGACCACGCGGCGGCCCGCGTGCGCGCCGCCTAACGTGTCGAACGCGCGCCGCTCCATGCGGGCGAGCGACGGCCCCATCTTGCCGCCCGCGCCGAGCACGACGAGGTCGCCGCTCGTGCGCGCGAATACGCCGGCGACGCCGTCGGTCGGGCGCGAGAGCCGCTCCTCGAGCGACGCCACGTCGCCGGGCGGTTCGTCGGCGCGCGCGGAGCGGTCGGGGGGCACCGGGCGAGCGTTAGGCCGCGCGCGCGCCGCGGCGCAGTTCGTCGGCCAGCTCGCGGCGCGCCGCGTCGATCAGGGTGCGGACCCGCTCACGCAGGGCGGGGACGTCCGCGGACGTGAGGCCCGTCGTCTCGATCGGCTCCAACACGCGGCACGCGGCGTTCGCGCGGCCGACGAGGAAGGAGTGCTTCGCCATCGCGTCGCGCGTGCCCGCGATGGCGATCGGCAGCACCGGGGCCTGCGCCTGGACGGCGACGTGGAACGCGCCGTCCTTGAACGGCAGCAGGTCGTCCGTCAGGGAGCGGGTGCCTTCGGGGAAGACCATCACCGAGACGCGCTTCGTGAGCCGGTCGCGGCACTTCACGAGCGCGCCGACCGCGCTCGCGCGGTTGCCGCGCACGAGCGGGACGTCGCCCGCCATGCGCATGAGCCAGCCCATCACCGGGATGTTGAAGATGGTCTTCTTGGCGAGCCACTTCATCTCCCAGGGCAAGAAACAGAGCAGGAAGATGTCGGCGTACGACTCGTGGTTGCTGACCGCGACGTACGGCCGGCGCGGGTCGCGGACGCGGACGCCGGTCGCGCGGAAGCGCCACCACGGGTTGAGCGACGCACCGGCGAACCCGAGCAGCCGGAAGAAGCGGCCGACCGCGTAGCGGCCGGGGTCGAAGGGCGCGGTGCAGGCGAAGAGCACGCACGCGACGGGGAACCCGACGAGCACGAGCGACACCCACACCACCCAGACCCAGGCCGTGACGAGGCGCTGCATTACGGTGTGTTGGTCGTCTGCCCCGCGCTCCCCGCGTCGTACGCCTGCTGCGCCGCCTCGGCGCCCCGGAAGCCGACCTTGGAGTGCGTGCCGTCGCAGAAGGGCTTCTTGGTGCTCGCGCCGCAGCGGCAGAGCGAGATCGCCTTGCGGCCTTCGGTCGAGACGGTCTGTCCCTGCGCGTCGACCAGGCGGACGCGGGTCATGTCGTCGCCTGCGATGACGAAGGGGCCGTTTTCGCGGATGCTGATTGTGATCGGGTCCATAGTCTTCGAGATGGGGTAGTGCCGTCCGGAGGGCCCCGGTGTTAGGCGGTCGTCCCGCCCTCGGCGTCGCGCGCGTGCCGTTTCAAGCGCTCGATCATCGCGTTCAGCCCGACCTCGCGCGCCGCGAGCCCCAGGCCGCTCATTAACTGCCGAACGTAATCGGGGGGGATGGCGAGGGTCGCCGACGGCGGCTGGTCGTTGACCGCCTGGAACGTCAGCGCGAGCACCGCGGCGATCGTCGGCGACTGGCGCGCGTTGACGTCGGCGTAAAAATGCAGGGTGCCGTCCTCGCGGCGCTCCGGGAAGAGGTCGACCCGGGTCTGACACTCGGAGACGGTGAACGCCGCGCGGTCGACGTCGGCGTAGCGCGGCGGCAGCGGCTCGAGCTGCTTCGCGTAGCCGACGAGTGCCTGCATCTTTTCCTCGCGCCCGAGGGCGCGAAAGCGCGTGAGCACGCGCTCGAGCTTGGGCGGGAGCGCGGGCGCCGCGTCGGAGGGGGCCGGCACGTCGTTACTGGAAGTCGACGACGAGGCCCGGTTGCAGCCGCGGCGTGAGCCAGCGCGCGTCCCAGTTGGCCATGCGCACGCAGCCGTGCGACATCGTGTAGCCGACGTCCTCGGGGGTTGGCGTCCCGTGCAGGCCGACGTGCGGCCGCGAGAGCTGTGCCCAGAGCACGCCGACCGGCGAGTTGGGCCCGGCGGGCAGCAAGGCGTTGGGGCCCACGCTGCGGGATTCGCCGAGGACGACTGGGTCGTAGCGGTAGCGCGGGTTCGGCGTCGTGCTGACGACGCGGAGCCGCCCGGTGGGCGACGGGAGCGACGACGAGCCGACCGTGGCCGGCAGCCAGAAGCGCGTCTGCCCACGCGCGTCGAGGCCGCGGATCGAGCCCTCGTGCTTGTCCACGATTAGGCGCGCGACCGCAGGCGCCGGACCGCGCTCCACGTTAGGCACGACGAGCCGCGTCCCGGGCAGAGCGTGCGCGACGTCGACGTCCGGGTTGAGCCGCTCGATCACGTCGGTGGTCGCGTGGAACCGCTCGCCAAGCATCGCGAGCATCGACGTATAGCACAGACAATCGGCCTTGGCCTTCGCGTACATCGAGCCGGGCACGCGGCGGTACGGCCCGCGCACGTCGGCCGCGGTCACGACATAGCCGGTGAGCGGCGCGCGCGTGCCGACGACCCGTTCGAGGCGCGCGACGAGGTCGGCGTCGGCGCTGTCACCGGGCGGGAGATGCGCCACGGCGCGGAACGCGCGGATCGCGAACACCGTGTTCTCGTTCCAGACGCCGCTCACCGCGCCGGGGCTGAACCGCGCGGCGTCCAGCAGCACCTGCACGTGCAGCACCGCCGGTCCGGTCCCGCCCGCGACCGTTTCGACGAGCGGCGCAACGATGTCGGCGCGGGCGAGCGACGTCGTCAGACGCCCAGCGACGTTGGGCGCGCCGGGCACGTTCGGCGCCGCCGGGACGCCCGGAGGTGCGGGCGGCGTGGTGAGCGGCGTCGTCGGCACCCCGGGCGCGGCGACGAGCGGGGGCAGCGGCCCGACGTCGCCCGCGGACGTATCGCTCGCGGCGCGCGAGGCTGCGGCGCTCGCCGCCGTGTCGCCGGCCGGGTCGGCCACGGTCGGCGGCAACGCCGCGGAGACGCGCGCGGGCCGGGCGCCCTTACGCCCCGTGGCGCGCCCGGCGGTCTGCCCGCCCGCGTCGCGCGCCGCGAACACCGCGCCGGCGGCGGCGAGGGTGAGCGCGGCCCAGCGCCACGCGACGCCCACGGGCGTCCCGACCGCGACCCGCGCGGCGCGGGGCATCGGCGCGAGAGACAACGTGCGGCGACCGTCCTGCATGGAGCGACTCCTCTTCAACCGGGCGCATGCGTGCGCCAACAGACCAGCGCCCGGCAGGGCGGGGATCGCTCGGCCGGGATCCCGAATGATGGCAGCCGTCGTGCCAGGCCGCGAGGGCCGGGCGGCTGCAGATCACACGGCCGGCGTCGGCGCCGGCGCGCTCGGTGCACGCAACACCTGGCCGCCGACGTTGAGCAGCACCGTTTCCCGGCCAGAGAACGCGAGCTGCACGCCCTGCGTGCGCAGCCGCTCGAGCAGGGTGAGATTGATCTGCTGCTGGATGTCCATGTAGAGCGTGTAGTCCGCCGTCGTCACGAAATAGACGGTCTCGACGACGAACGCCGCGTCGCTGATCGCCGAAAAGTGCGAGCGGTCGAACCGAGTCTGCGGGATCGCCGCCACAATCTCGCGCAGCACCGGGGGGACCTTCGCGACGGCGTCCGGCGGGGTTCCCGGGTCGAGCGCGATCGTGAACGACACGCGGCGCTCGGTCTGTCGCTGGTAGTTGCGGATGCGCGCCTTCAGCAGCTCCGCGTTCGCGATCACGATCTGCTCGCCCGAGAGCGCGCGGATCCGCGTCGTCTTGAGCCCGACGTTTTCGACGGTGCCCTGGTACTGATCGACGACGATGTAATCGCCGACGACGAACGGCTTGTCGAGCGCGATCGCGAGTGACGCGAGCAGGTCGCCCAGCGTACTCTGCACGGCGAGCGCGACCGCCACGCCGGCCACGCCGAGCCCGGTGACGAGCGCCGTGACGTTGACCCCGAGCGCGGCGAGCGCGAGCAGCGCGAGGACAGCCCACAACGTCACGCGCGCGACCACGCCGAGCAGGTTGAGCGAGGTGAGCGCGGCCTTGTCGTGCTCGACGCGATTCGCGCGGGCGCGGACCATCCAGAACGCGACCGCGCCGTTTCCCCAGCTCACCATCTGGAAGTAGAGCGCGAGCCGCGCGAGGACGTCGACGTGACTGTCGTACCGTTCGGAGAGGTCCGGGAGCCCCGTCCGCGCGATGGCGACGGCCATGACGATGAGGAAGAGCGCGCGCGTGCGGCGGAGCGCGCCGAGCGCGAGGTCGTCGACGTCGGTCGCGGTCCGCGGCGCGACCACCGCCAGCCGCCGAATCAACAACCGGCGGAGGAGGACCAACACCGCGAGCGCGACGACGAAGATCACGCCCGCGGTGATCCACGCGCGCAGGCTGTTGCCGAGGTAGATCGCGTCGAGCGCGTCGGCGACGAACGCGCGCGACGTCGCCGCCGTCGGGAGGCGAACGGCGGACGCGCGCAGCTGGAGCACGCGGAGCTGCAGTAGTGCCGCGGCCGCCGGCAGGCCCGCCCCGGGGGTCACGCCGCTGCCGCTTTCCGACGCGTCCACGCCTCCAACGCGTCGCACGCGTCGCAGTTGCCGCACTGCCAGTCGGGGTCGACCGCCTCGCCGAAGTATTCGAGGATGTAGCGGGTGCGACAGCGCGCCGTCTGCGCGAAGTCCACGACGGCCTGCAGCTTCTGCTGATCGCGCGCGCGCCGCTCCTCGTAGTCGAGCAAGTCGAGGCTCAGGTTCACCTGCGTGAGGGGGCCGTCGCCCGGCAGTCGCTCCCAGTCGCCGCCGCGGTGCTCGCGCACGAGCCCGTGCCGCTTGAGCAACATCAGTGTGATGCGCGCCTTGCGCCGCGGCACGCCGCTCCGTTCGGCCAACTCGTCGAGCGGCACGGGCGTGTGCACGTCGTAGCCCTGGAGCACGATCGCGACCTTCGCCGCCTCTTCCACCTCGGGGTACTTCCCGCCGAGGAAGTAGCTCTGAATGCGGCGGTCCTCCACGCGGTAGAGCAGCGTGCACGTGGACGCCGTCCCATCGCGCCCCGCGCGTCCTGCTTCCTGGTAGTACGCCTCGACCGAGCCAGGGAAGTGGTAGTGCACCACGTAACGCAGGTCGGGCTTGTCGATCCCGAGGCCGAACGCGTTCGTCGCGACGATTGCCTTGAGTTGGTTGGCCATGAACAGCTCCTGCGTGAGCTTCCGCTCCGCGGGTGCCATCTTGCCGTGGTACAGGCCGAAGGCGTGCTTGCGGTGATACTTGTCGGCGAGGAAGCCGTGAATCCGCTCGGCTTCCTTGATCGTCGCGACGTAGATGACCCCGACGCCCGGCGTCGTGTCGACGATCTGGCGGAGCGCTTCGTCCTTCGCGGTGTCGTTCACCGTGCGGCGCACCTCGAACCGCAGGTTCGGGCGCGCGAAGCCGGTGATCGTCACCTGCGGGTTGCGCATGCCGAGCTGCCGGACGATGTCGGCGCGGACCTCCGCCGTCGCCGTCGCGGTGAGGGCGAGGATGGGTGGGCGGCCGAGTCGCTTGACGACGGACCCGAGCGTGAGGTAGTCCGGGCGGAAGTCGTGCCCCCACTGCGACACGCAGTGCGCCTCGTCGACGACGAACAGGCTCACGGTGCGCTGCAAGAGCATCTCGAAGAATTCGCGGTCCTTGAACCGCTCGGGCGTGACGTAGAGAATCTCGCCCTCCCCCTCCGAGATCGCGCGTTCGGTCTCGCGGGACTGTGCCGTCGTCTGGTGCGAGTGCACGGCGAGGGCGTCGACGCCCTGCGCCTGCAGCTTGTCCTGCTGGTCCTTCATGAGCGCGATCAGCGGACTCACGACGAGCGTGAGTCCGGGCAGCACGAGGGCAGGGAACTGGTAGATGAGCGATTTCCCGCTGCCGGTCGGCATCACGACCAGCGTGTCCTCGCCGCGGAGGACGTGCTGGATTGGCTCGAACTGGCGGTACTGGAAGTCGTCGAAACCGAAACGGTCGGCCAAAATGGCTCGCGCCCGCGCGCGTGTGAGCGACGCGGGGACGTCGGATGTCTGCATGCGGCGCGAAAAAGCAGGATTCGGACCCGCCAGTCTCCCGCGCCCTGGCCTTCGCATTGCACGTCGGCGGGCCCTCCGACTGGCCCGCCGTCCACCCCTGCCCCCGACCGTTCGATGGCCGAGATCCGTGTGCGCCCCAAGCGACGCAGCCTCTGGTGGCTGTGGGTTCTGCTCGCCCTCGCGGTCATGGCGGCCGTCGCGTGGTACCTCAACGCGAACGGCGTGACCGTGCTGCGCTTCCAGCGCACGGGCATCGCGCCCGCGTCCGCACCCCGTCTTCTACTCTGGAGCTGAGATGGCCAACGATTCCGCCACCCGCGGCCTGCGCGACGAGGCGACGGTCGGTCCCGACCCGACGCGCGCGCGCGATCTGAAGCGGCTGAGCGACCTGCGCTACGAGGTCGCCGCCGGCGAACCTGACGTCCGGGGCTGGACGGTGTACGCCTCCACGGGACGCGAGGTCGGCACCGTCGCCGACCTGCTCGTCGACACCGAGGCGGGCGAGGTCGTGATGCTCGACGTCGACCTGCGCCGGAGCGACCAGCACACGCTCGCGCCGATCCGGGCGGCGTGGATCGACCATCGCACGCGGCGCGTGGTTCTCGACGCGCGCGCACTCGCAAGCACGGCCGAGGGCACATCGGAGGCGGGCGCGCCGCCGGCCGGCGACGTCGGGACCGCGGCCGCGCCGGTGCCGGTCCTGCCGCGCAGCGGCCCGCTCACCGAGGTCGACATCCAGCAGTTCGACACGGATTACCAGCGCGCCTACGGCGAGCGCGCGGCCGACAGCGACGCGAGCTGGCGTGTCGCGCGCGGGACCGACGACGCGCTCCGCTTCGGGCCGCGCCGGCTGCTCGATCCGGCAGCGGGCGCTCCGCCGGCGGGCGCTCCTGCCGCGACGCCCACCACGGCTGCGGCCAGTGCCGCACCGACCCTCGCTCCGGAGGGCAGCGGCGCGTTCGAGCGTCGCACGAACCGGATCGACGATGCCAGCACGCTCGACGACGGCGCAGGCATCGACCCGCGCGAGCTCGACGCGCGCGTGCGCATCGAGGAAGGCGCGACGGTGGACGACGCCGCGCCCGTGGCGGGCGTGCGCTACGAGGGACAGGAGCAGACGCCGCACAACTACGGCCGCCCGGACGAGGCGTACGGGCCCGGATACGGCAGCGGCCGGATCGGGTTCAACAAGGTGGTGAGCCGCGAGCCGTACGCCCCGACCGAAGGCGACGCGAGCGACGACGGCGCGCGCACGGTGCGCTACCGCCAGTACGGCGACCGGTACGCCGGGCCGGAGGCCTCGCGCTAGGCACGCGCCGGACGGCCGCGGACCCCCGCGCGCCGCCCCGCGTACAATCCTCGATGCTCATCCGACGCCCGAACGACATCGCCGCCGCCGAGATCACGCCGGAGTCCGTCTACCTGAATCGGCGTCGCTTCCTGCGCAACGCCGGGCTGCTCGGCGCCGGCGCGACCGGAATCGTCGCCGCGCTGGCCGCGTGCGTCGGCAAGGACACGACGCCGGCCGGCCCGGCGGCGCCCGACCGCATCACCGCCTACGACGACGCGACCGGCTACAACAACTTCTACGAGTTCGGCACCGCGAAGGACGACCCCAAGGCCAACGCCGGCTCCCTCCGGCCGCGTCCGTGGAGCGTCGCGGTCGAAGGACTGGTGCAGCGCCCCGCGGTCTACGCCCTCGACGACCTGTTCAGGGGCATGACGGCGGCGGAGCACGTCTATCGCCACCGCTGCGTCGAGGCGTGGTCGATGGTGATCCCCTGGCTCGGCTATCCGTTAGGCGACGTGCTCCGCCGGCTGCAGCCCCTGCCGTCGGCGCGCTTCGTCGAGTTCACGACGCTGCTCGACCCGAGTCAGATGCCGGGGCAGCGGACGAACGTCCTGCCGTGGCCGTACGTCGAGGCGCTGCGGCTCGACGAGGCGATGCACCCGCTGACGCTGCTCGCCACGGGGATGTACGGGAAGGCACTGCCCAACCAGAACGGCGCGCCGCTCCGCCTCGTCGTGCCGTGGAAGTACGGCTTCAAGGGGGCGAAGTCGATCGTCAAGATACGCCTGACGGACCAGCAGCCGCAGACGACGTGGAACGCGGCCGCGCCCGACGAATACGGCTTCTATGCCAACGTAAATCCGGCCGTCGATCACCCGCGCTGGACCCAGGCGAAGGAGCGTCGGGTCGGCGAGTTCCGTCGGCGTGCGACGCTGCCCTTCAACGGGTACGCGGAGCAGGTCGCGTCGCTGTACGCGGGCATGGACCTCGTGCGCAACTTCTGACGCGATGGGCACGCTCGTGTCGTCGCGGCCTGGCCCGCCCCTGCCGCGACTCCGCCCGTGGTTCGAGCGCGCGGGGCGGCCGCTCGGGCGCATGTTCGGTCGCGACTGGGGGCGCGTGCTCGTCTGGGTGGGATCGTTCGTGCCCGCCGCGTACCTCGCGTGGCAGCTCTGGCTCGCGTTCCAGGGCCAACCGCACGACCTCGGCCGCGAGCCGGTCAAGGGGATGGAGCACGCGACCGGCGAGCAGTCGATCCGCTTCCTCCTGATCACGTTAGCGGTGACTCCGGTCCGACAGCTGACCGGATGGAACTGGCTCGCGAAGTACCGGCGCGTCTTCGGCCTGGTGATGTTCGCCTACGCCACGGCGCACCTCACGACCTACGCCGCGCTCGACCTCGAACTCAACTGGGGCGACCTCGCTCGCGAGATCAGCAAGCGGCCGTACCTCGTCGTCGGCTTCACCGCGTGGTGCGTCCTCGTGCCGCTCGCGGTGACGAGTACGACCGGGTGGATCCGGCGCATGGGCGGCCGCCGGTGGAACACGCTGCACCGGCTGACGTACTTCGTGGTCGCCCTCGCCATGGTGCACTACTGGATGAGCCAGAAGAAGGATCACACCGAGCCCATCCTCTGGGGCGCCGCGTTCCTGGCGCTGTTCGCCTGGCGGTGGTGGCGGCGGACGCCGGCGACACCCGCGCGTGAGCGTCCGACGGCGGTGTGAGCGCGACGACGACGCGTGTGATCCAAGTCACACCGGTGTCCTTTTCGTGCGCGAACTTTGGCCGTCGCGGGGTGAAATGTGTTGGATCGGCTCGGCGTGGAATGCAAAACGCATAGCAGGTCACCAGCGCCTGAGGCTTCGATGGCAGGCGCGCTACCCTTCAAGGAGGCTTTATGCGAACAATCATCGCGACACTCGCTACGATCGCAATCGTTCCGCTCGCCGCATCGGCGCAGACCACACCGTCGCAGCCGCCGACGAGCTCGACCACGACGAGCACGACGATGAGCAACACCCGCGGCGCGAATGGGCGGGATAGCTCCAGCATGACGAAGCGCAGCCACACGCGCCGTCGTACGCGTCGCCACCACACGACGGTCGACCGGAGCAGCACGAACACCATGACCAACTCGGGCACGGGTGGCAGTGCGTCGGGCGGCATGAGCGGTGGCGCGACGGGCAGCGGCATGTCGGGCAGCGGCTCCGGTAGCGGGATGTCCGGTAGCGGGATGTCCGGCAGCGGCTCGTCGGGGAGCGGGATGTCGGGCAGCTCGTCGTCGGGTAGCGGGATGTCCGGCAGCGGAAGCGCCGGGTCCGGGATGTCGGGCAGCAGTGCTGCGGGGAGCTCGACGCGTGGAACGCGGACGCGTCCGCCGCGCGCCGGCGGTGACTCCGCCCGCACGCCCAGCAGCGACATGAGCGGTGGGACGACTGGCGCCGCGACCGGGTCGACCGGCACGACGTCGTCGCCGCCGCGCAACGGCAGCACGCCCCCGTCGGGCAGCACGACTCCGTCGGGCAGCACGCCCCCGTCGGGCAGCACGCCCCCGTCGGGCAGCACGGGCGGCACCCCGCCGCTGTAATCGCACCGTCGCAGGTCGTACGCATGACGCCCCGGCGGGCTTCGGCCCGCCGGGGCGTCGTACGTTGGGCGGGTTACGTTCCGGACATGCTGAACCCTGCCGCGAGTCGCCTCGCCTGCTACGCCGTGACCGCGCCTGGCCTGGGACCAATTGCGGCCGCCGAACTGACGCCGCTCGTCGGCGCGCCCGTCGCGCCCGACGTCGGCGGCGTCGCGTTCAGCGCGACGGCTGCTGAGCTCTACCGGGTCAACCTGTGGTCGCGCGTGGCGAGCCGCGTGCTCGTGCGCGTGGCCGAGTTCGAGGCCGCGCACTTCTCCGAGCTGCAACGGGAGAGCGAGCAGATCCGGTGGGAGCAGTTCGTCGGGCCGCGCGACGCCGTGCGCGTCCGCGTCACCTGCCGCAAGTCACGGCTCTACCACTCCGACGCGGTTGCGGAACGCGTCGGGGAGGCGATCCGTCGGCGCACGGGTGCGGTCGTCGTCGACGGCGGCCCCGAGGACGACGACGAGGCTGGCGGCGCGCAGCTCATCGTCGTGCGCCTCCTGCACGACCAGTGCACGATCTCGGCGGACAGCTCGGGCGAGTTGCTGCACCGGCGCGGGTATCGGCAGGCGGTCGCGAAGGCGCCGCTCCGGGAGACGCTCGCCGCGGCGATGCTGCGTGCGGCGGGGTACGACGGCAGCGGGCCGCTGCTCGACCCGTTGTGCGGATCGGGGACGATCCCGATCGAGGCGGCGCTCATCGCGCGGTGCGTCGCGCCCGGCCGACACCGGTCGTTCGCCTTCGAGCGGTGGCTCGACTTCGACGCCGCGGCGTGGCACGCGCTGCGCGCGCGCGCCGACGAGGGCGTGCGCTCGTTCGCGCCCCACGCCATCGCGGGCAGTGATCGGGACGCGGGCGCCGTGCGCGCCGCGATCGCGAACGCCGAGCGTGCGGGCGTGGCCGAGGACGTGACGTTCGAGCACCGCGCGCTCTCGGCGGCCGTCCCGCCGGCGTCGCCGGACGCGCCGGGGTGGCTCGTCACGAACCCGCCGTACGGCAAGCGCCTCGGCGAGGCCGACGCGCTCCGCGATCTGTGGGCGCGGCTCGGCCAGTTCGCGCGCGTGCGCTGCCCGGGGTGGCGCATGGCCGTGCTCGCGCCGGGCGGACTCGTCGGCGCGCGCCTCGACGTCCCGCTCGAGACGGCGGCCGACACGCGCAACGGCGGGCTCGCCGTCGACATCGCGGTCGGCGCCGTCCCGCGCGCGGCGGACCACGGCGTCCGCGACGCCGTCCCTGCCTAACGCGGGCGCGCCGCCGCCGGCGTGGGGTCGCCCGCGTCCCCCGCGCCGCGCCCGCGCTGGCACCGGTCGCTGCAGTACCGGACCTCGGCCCAGTCGCGCGCCCACCTCTTCCGCCATCCGCACGCCCGGCGTTCCGGCCGCGACCCTGGCCGGTGTAGGTTTTGGGGGTGACCACCAGCGGTGCCCCGGGCAGCGGGTTCGACGCGTCCCACGTTCTGGCCGAGCTCGACGTCGGCGTCGCCCACGTCGCCAGCGACTGGCAGATCACGTACGTGAACGCCGCGTGGGCCGATCTCGCGGGCGGTGACCCCCCGTCGGCGTACGTCGGGCGCGCGTTATGGGACGGATTCCCCGCGCTCGCGGCCGACCCCGAGGCGGCGATCGTGCGCGCGACGCACGTGGACGGCGTGCCCCGCCGGTTCCGGACGCGCCGGACGGTCGACGGCCCGGGCGGCACGCTGGACGTGGGGGTCCGGCGCGCGACGCACGGCGGACTGGTCTGCACACTCCGCGACGTCACGGCCGAGGACCATCTCGAGCAGGTGCAGGACCGGCTGCTCGAGAGCATCGGCGAGGGACTGTTCGTCGCGGGGCGCGACTGGCGGCTGACGTACGTGAACGCCGCCGCGGAACGCATCACCGGCGTGGCGCGCGCGCGCGCGCTCGGCCGCCCCGTGTGGGACGTCTACCCCGCGCTGTTAGGCACCCGCGTCGAGGCGGCGTGCCGCGCGACGATGGCCGAGCGCGCGCCGCACGCCGCGCGGACGACGCCGGTCGCGCGCCGGCCCGGTGCGGCGCCGGCCGTGTTCGACGCGCAGTGCTACCCGGTGGTCGGCGACGGCGTCGTGCTGTTGTTCAACGAGGTCGGCGAGCGCGAGCGGCAGGCCCGCGCGCTGGCCGAGCGCAGCGCGGAGAACGAACGGCTGCGGGAGCTCGCGCGGGCGATGGCCGCCGAGCGCGACGCGCCGGCGTTGCTCGAGACGCTGTGCGCCGCGGCGATGGACCTGTGCGGCGCCGCGGGTGCGACGGTCGCCGAAGTCGACGACGAGCGCCACGGCCGGTTCGTGGCGACGGCCAATCACCCGCCGCACGTGCGCGGGCACCGCTTTGCACTCGCCGGGTCCCTCACGGCGCGACTACTGGACGCGGGCACCGCGGGCGCGTCGACGGCGGTGCTCCGCGCCGACGCGGGGTTGGCTGACAGCGAGGCGTTCTGGGGAGTGTTCGCGGACGGGCGTCCCGTGGGCGCGATCATGCTCGCGGTGCTCGCCGCGCACGGGGCACCGCTCGGCGTGCTCACGATCTCGCGCCCGGCGGGCGAGCCGCCGTTCGGCGCGCGCGACGAGGAGCGCCTGCGCGTGGTGGCCGACCACGCGGCGCTCGCGCTCTGGAAGGCGCGGCTCGTCGACGAGGCGCGGGCCGCGAACGAGATGAAGAGCGGATTTCTCGCCACGGTGAGCCACGAGCTGAGAACGCCGCTCACGGCGCTCACCGGCTACGGCGAGCTCGTCGCCGACGAGATCCTCGGGCCGCTCACGCCGGCGCAGGCCGACGTGATGGAGCGCATGCGCGCGGTCACGCACCAGCTCACGGCGATGATCGAGGAGATCCTCACCTTCTCGGCGCTCGAAGCCGGGCGCGAGCTGGTCCGCCCGGTTCCGACCGCGGTCGACGACGTGGTGCAGGCTGTGGCGGCGGTGATCGAGCCGCTCGCCGCGCAGAAGGCGCTCGCGTTCGCGGCGGTCGTCCCGCGCGAGCGGCCGCGGCTCGTGACCGACCCGGACAAACTGCGGCAGATCCTCGTCAACCTATGTGGCAACGCGGTGAAGTTTACCGACCGCGGCGGGGTGCGGCTCGTCGTCGCGGCGGACGCGGGGGAGGTGACGTTTGCGGTCGCGGACACCGGCGTGGGGATCGCGGCCGGCGATCTGCCGCGGCTGTTCCACGCGTTCGCCCAGCTCGACAACGGGCTGACGCGGCGCTACGGCGGGACGGGGCTCGGCCTTTACATCTCGCGCCAGCTCGCGCGCCTCCTCGGCGGCCGGATCGACGTTGCGTCGCGGCCGGGCGAGGGGTCGACGTTCACGTTGGCGCTGCCGTTCCGGGCGGTCTAGCGCGGAGGGGGATGGCCCCCCTGGCGGCCGCTGCGCCTCGCCACCCAGTATTCTGAGCTTTCGTGGCGACGACACCGGAGGTGGCCCTCTGCCAGCAGCAGCCCGCGTCAACGACCCGACCTCGTGCCCGCGGCACGGCGTCGGTCAGATCCAAGCGCCGTGTTTGCCCAGCGTCAATGCCAACGGACGGGCACACACAGGTACGGCGTCGACCCACACCCGTATCCGTCCGAGCCTCAGATGGCCGAGGAGGAAGCGCAGGCGATCGGGTCGGCGAGTCACAGCAACACCTCGCCGAACGAGAACTCGCTCAGGCGCGACCTCGGCCTTCCCCAGCGCGGGAACCATTACGGACAGGTGAGGCCGCCGACGTTCCCCCAACCTTGTATGTCTTCCGGTGCACCGCGCGCATCTTCCGGGCGGCGGCAGCTCGCCCCAACCCCGGGCCGCCTGAGCCCGCATGAGAGTCAGAGCGCCGCCGGACGGATCGCCGACAGCCCGAACAGCTACCCGGGGCACGACCCCGCATCGGACAAGGCCGGGCGCCCGCGGTCCGCACACGCCCCGCGACGGGGGGAGGGCCACATGGGGGAGAGCACGGGCGCCGGTGGTTTCATCGGCATTGATGTCAGCGCCGCGACGCTGGACGTGGCAGTCGACGGGGGGCGCGCGTGGCAGGTGCCTAACGACACGGGGGGCGTCGACGCGCTGGTGGCGGAGCTCGCGGCGCTCGCCCCGGCGCTCATCGTCCTCGAGCCGACGGCGCGCTACCACCAGGCCGTGACCGCGGCGCTCGCCGCGGCCGGGCTGCCGGTCGCCGTCGTGAACGCGCGCCAGATCCGCGACTTCGCGCGCAGCACCGGCCAGCTCGCCAAGACCGACCGGCTCGACGCGGGCGTGCTCGCGCGCTACGCGGCGCGCATCCGGCCCGAACCGCGGGAGCTGCCGGACGACGCGACGCAGGACCTGCGCGCCCTCGTCGAGCGGCGGCGGCAGCTGGTCGAGATGCTCAAGGCCGAGCGGCAACGCGCCGCGCACGGGCGCGACAGCGTGCGCGAGAGCCTCGCGGCTCACGTCGCATTTCTCGAACGCGCCGTCGAGGCGGCGACTGACGACCTGGACCGTTCGATCCAAGCGAGCCCGCTCTGGCAGGCCGAGGACGCGCTGCTGCGGAGCGTGCCCGGCGTCGGCCCGCAGACCGCGCGGCTGCTGATCGCCGAGCTCCCCGAACTGGGCCGGCTCTCGCGCCGCGAGATCGCCAAGCTGGTGGGCGTCGCCCCGCTCGCGCGCGACTCGGGGCGGTTCCGCGGCGTGCGCGTATGCTGGGGCGGCCGAGCACCAGTGCGCACGATGCTCTATCTGGCCGCGATGGCGGGCCGACGCTTCAATCCGGTGCTGCGCGCCTGCTACGAGCGGCTCGTGGCGGCGGGCAAGCCGCCGAAGCTCGCGCTCACGGCGTGTATGCGGCGTCTGCTGGTCATCCTGAACGCGATCGCGAAGAGCCGGCAGCCCTGGCGGGCCCCCGCCCCCATCGCCACCCCTTGACCTCCAACACAGCTACTC
>JAABUZ0100004262.1_pt1 | contig 19952 bp, 13 predicted proteins | sample 5562091 | NCBI WGS metagenome assembly JAABUZ01 (sample SAMN12813069, study PRJNA571459) | rock metagenome | isolation source: Antarctica rocks | place: Antarctica: Victoria Land, Linnaeus Terrace sud | collected 2015-12-21 | reverse complement strand
CGGCGCGGCGCGCACCGCGTCCGCCGTCGCGGCGTCTGCGCCCGCCCTCGCGCGCCCCGCCCTCGCGGTCGTTCCCGGAGGGGGCGGGCACCTCGGTGCCGCGCTCGGCGTCGGTGCACGCGGCGCGGCGCTCGCCTTCCCCGCACTCCTCGTCTTCGGCACCCTGCTCGCGGCCGCCGACGGCGCCTTCGCCCAGCTCGCCCACGCGCTCGTCGACTGGGACGTGGGCACGGTCGCGGCCCACGTCCTCTCCACGGCGTTCGTCGCGTGGGGCGCGGCGGGCTACCTGTACGCCGCGCTGCGCCCGCCCGACAACGCCGCCGCCGCGCCCCTCGCGTCCGCACGCGCGCACGGCGGCGCGGCCGAGTGGTGCGTCGCGCTCGTACTCGTCGACGTGCTGTTCGCGGCCTTCGGGGTCGTGCAGTTGGGCTGGCTCTTCGGGGGGCGCGCGCTCGTCACCTCGACGCACGTGACCTACGCCGAGTACGCCCGGCGCGGCTTCTTCGAACTCGTCGCCGCGGCGGCGCTCGCGCTGCCCCTCGCGTTAGGCGCGTACGGCGCCGGCGCCCGCCGCCTCGCCGCGGCAGGCCCGCACGCCCCGCGCCTCCGCCGCGCCCTCCGCGCGGCCGCGGGCACCCTGCTCGGCTGCGTCGGCGTGGTGCTCGTCTCCGCCGCCGACCGCATGCGCCTCTACCAGGACGCCTACGGCCTCACAGAACTCCGCTTCTACGCCACCGCCTTCATGGCCTGGCTCGCCATCGTCGGCGCGTGCGCCGCCACGACCATCCTCCGCGACCGCCCCGCGCCGTTCGCGCTCGGCACGCTCGTCTCCGCGTGGGCCTGGGTCTTCGCCCTCGACGCCGTCGACCCCGACGCGCGCATCGTCGGCGTGAACACCGCGCGCGCCACCGCGGGCCGCCCGTTCGACGCGACGTACGCCGCCTGGCTCAGCGCCGATGCCGTCCCGGCCCTCATCTCCTACGTCTCGGCCGCGCCCCCGGTCCGCCCACCGGATCCAGCGCGCGCCGCGACCACGAAGGTTGACGCCTGCAACGTCGTCTCCCGCTTCGACGCCCTGCGCCGCACGGCCGACAACGGCGACTGGCGCACCTGGCACCTCGCGCGCTCGCGCGCCGCCCGCCTCGTCTCCCGGGCCGAACAGTCCGGCCGCCTCGCCCCGTGGCGGGCCGCCTGCGCGAGCGCGCCGGGTCCGTCCAGTCCCGCGCCCCGCCCATGAACACGAACCCCCGCCGTTCCCGCCCCGCTCCGCCCGAGTCGCCCTTCCCGGGTCGCTCCCTCGCGGTCGCCCCAACGACCTCCCCGCTCCGCCCCACCGTCCACGCCCCTCCACCCACGCCCCACCTGGCGCCCCACCCGAGTCTGCCGCACCGGGCCTCTCGCCCTCCCGCCTCACATCCAGAACGTCCACCTCCCCGTCCCGATGACGAACAGCGACAACGCCAAATTCGTCACCGCATGCACGAGCACCAAATCGCCTAACGCCCTCGTCCGCCCCATCCACCAGTTGTAAATGATCCCGCAGAGCACCCCCACTTCCCAGTACGGTCCGTGCTCCGCTCCGAACAGCACCGCCGTCCCCCAGAACGCGAACGGCGTATACCGCCCCAGCGCCACCCGTTCGAAGCGCGTGTCCTGCAACCACCGCGGGAGCCACCCCCGCCAGAACAGCTCTTCGAGCACCGGCACGAGTAGCGCCGCGCGCGCCGTGCGCAGCACGAGCATGAGGGGCGTCAGCTCCGCCGGCGCGATCGACGTCTTCAGCTCGCCCGTGAGCGCGTTCTGAAACAGCCAGTGCCCTCGCCACCCCGGCACGAGGAGATCGGGCGCGACCCAGAGCGCGCAGACCGCGAGGCCCAACAGCACGCCCGCGACCGGCCGCGTCGGGCGCAGTGCGCGCGGCAGGAGCGGCCGCGCGAAGCCGAGCACACCCGCGAGCACGACGACGTCGCGCACGACCTCCTTGGCCGGGTTCGCGAGCGGCACGTACCGGTCGAGCGCGAGCCACAGCATGAACACGGCGAACGGCCCCACGTACGCCGCCGTCCCCGCCGGCGGCAGGGGCACGCCGGCCACGTCCGCGGGCGCGCCGACGTCGGCGCCGCCCCCCGCGGACGTCTCTGTCGCGGTCGCGCTCACCGGGCGCGCGCGCTGTCGGCCGGCGCGGCCGACACGCCCACGAGTTCGACGTCGAAGATCAGCTCCGCGCGCGGCGGAATCGGGCCGCGCCCGCGCACGCCGTAGGCGAGCTGGTACGGGATGAACAGCCGCCGCCGTCCGCCCACGCGCATTCCCTCGAACCCCGCGTCCCACCCGGCGATGACGCGCCGCTTGCCCTGCTCGAAGCGGATCGGGTCTCCGCGGTCGTGCGACGAATCGAACTTGGTGCCGTCGCGGAGCCACCCCGTGTAGTGCACCGCGTACACCTGCCCCGGCTCCGCCGGCGCGCCGGTGCCGAGCACGACGTCGACGTAGCGCATCGCGTACTGCGTCTGGATCGGGCCCGCGACGGGCGGGATGTTCGCGGGGAGCGGCGCTTCGCGCGCGGCCCCGCCCCGGTGCGCGCACGCACCGACGGGGAGCACGAGGGCCGCGACCGTGGCGGCGGAGATCATCGAACGACGGGGAGCACGCATCCGAGAGAAGATAGACCCCACAAACGCAAACGTAGCAGTACCGCTGCTGGCGACGAACTGCAGCAGCGCGGCTAAGATCCGGGATTCCTTCGCGCCGGACCCCTCCGGCGCTCGTCTGCCCGTCCTCCGTCGCCCGTGGCCTCCCTGTCCTCTCGTCCGTCGTTCGCCGCCTTGCTCGCGGCGGCCGACGCCACCCCGACGCGCGTGCTCTGCACGGGCGGCGTGGTGTGGGTGTCGGCGGGTGGGGGGCGGTGGCGCGTGGACGCCGGCCACGACTTCGCGCGCCGCGACGCCGAACGCGGCGACGTGTCTCCCGCGCTGCCTGTGACCGCGGTCGACCGCTGGTGCCGTATGCACGCCGTGCGCCCGGTCGTACTGGCCGCGCCCGACGCCTTCGACGGCGAACATCTCACCCTCGCCTCGGCCGTCGGCGCGCTCGGCTGGCGCCCGCCGCTCGACGTGCTCGCCGCGGGCGATGCCGAAGGCGCGCGCCGCCTGCGCCGGGCCGCGCTCCACCTGCGCCCGCTGGTCGACGCCGCCGAGCAGCACGCGCTCGACGCAGTGGAGCGCTACGCGCGAGCGGCGGCAACGGCGGGGCGCGTGGCGCGCCTGCTCGACGCGCCCGCGCTCGAGACCGTCGGCGCGCCGCCCGGGCTGTTCGTCGCCGTCGATGCGCTCGCCGGCGCGGGGTTGCGGACGCTCGCCGCGGCCGACGCGTTGGCGGCGGGCGTGTTCAGGCGCGGGCTGCTCGGGGCGCCGGGGACGATACGCGCCGTGCTCGCGGAAGTCCGCGCGGCGCACGCGGCCCCCGCCGTCGCGCGGCGGCGCCGTCTGCTGCGGCACGCCGCGGCCGGGCTCGGGCCGCCGGCGGTGCGCGTGCGTCGGCTGCGCGTCGCCGACGGCGCGACGTGGGCCGTCCGCGTGCCCGTCGGCGCGGGCCGGCGCGTCGACGCGTTCGAGGCCGCCTGGGAGCTCACGACGGAAGCGTGGCACGCGCTCGCGCTCGTCGCCTACGCCGCCGCGGGCGCCTGGGCGTTCGAGTGAGCGCGACGTCCACCCGGACGCGTCGAACGCCGGTGCCGCCCGCCGCCCCGATTTGTGTTCGATACGAACCGAACCGGTTCGTTCGCCACCGGCGTGCGACTGTCGCGTAACGGATCACACCACGGGGTTGTGCCCGCGGGCCGCCGCACCGATCCTTGCGCCCGTGGTCAGCGCGAGGTCCGCGCGGCGCGTTGACCACGGACCGTTACAACGGGCTGTTATGACACGATTCGCCGCCAAATCGCTCGCCCTCTGCGTTGCCGGGGCGGTCGTCGCCGCGGCGGCGGGTTCGACCCGTCCCGCGGTCGCGGCCGCCGCGGTTCCGGGGCCGTCGACGTACCCGCTGCTCGCGACCGGACTCGTCGGGCTCGCCGGCGCGCTGGTGCGCCGCCGTGGTCGCATGAGCGCTCGCATGATCTGACGAAATGGCCCGCGCGGTGGGGATGGGTCGGGAGCCCATCCCCCGCCGGGTCCGCGCGGCGGTCGTCCGCCCGCGCGTGCACCTGCGCCCCTGGTCGTCACCACGACCAGGGGCGCAGGTGCGTTCAGGATGCCGATCGCTCGCGCGGCAGGTGGACACTGTCCAGTGGAGAGGACGTCTGCGGAGGACGTCGCAGGGGCGGCCGATGCGGCACCGCGTGGACGGCCCCCGCAGGAGCGACCCGCTGTATCGTCGCACTCCCGATGCACGTCAGGGGTACCACGGATGCGTGGACCGGCACGCGGACCGGTGGCTCGCATTTCGCCTTCGGCCCGCCTTGTCGTCCCCCGATCCGCGCACTCGATCTCCCGTCACCGTACGCCGTCGCATGACTTCCGCCGTTTTCACGCCGTCGCCCGCGCGCTCGTCGGTGCGCCGAGCGTCGACTCTGCTTCCTCTCGTCGCGGCCGCCCTGGTCACGACGTCCTGCTCCGTGTCCGAAAGCAAGACCACGGACTCCACGACCTCCGTCGCGAACACGTCGGCCGCGGGCGCCGCGGCACCGGCTGCCGTGACCTCCGCCGCCGCGCGGGCCGTGACGGGCTGGACGCCGAACGTTCCGGCGACGATCGAGGGCGTGCCGTCGACCGACGTGAAGGCGGCCGTCGCGCGCCAGCTCGCCGGGCGTCGCCCGTCGACCGTCGACGCAGACCAGTGGCGCCACGTGCAGCGCCTCTACAAGCAGTTCGGCGGCGCGCCGCTGTGGATGGGCGCCGAGGGCCTCGACAAGGCGCGCAGCACGGCACTGCTCAAGGCGCTCGTGAGCGCCGACCAGGACGCGCTCAACCTCGACCTGCTGCCGATCCCCGAGCTCGCCGACGCCATGCAGGCCGTGGACGGCGCACGCCACGGCGGGGCCGGCGCGAAGCCCTCGGCCGACCAGATTGCCACGGCGGACGTGATGTTCACGAGTGCGTACGCCGCGCTCGCCGAAGACCTCCTCACCGGCCAGATCGACCCCAAACAGCTCGAAAAGCAGGATTGGTTCATCTCGCGTCAGGAAGCGCGCATCGACAGCGCGCTCGTGCGTTCGCTCGCCGACCTCGACGTGAGCCGCGGGATCGACCGCATGCGGCCGCAGGAGGCCGACTACAAGGCGCTCCGCCGGCAGCTCGTGCAGTACCGCGCGCTCGCGGCCAAGGGCGACTGGGCGCGCGTCCCGGCCGGCCGCGCGCTCAAGCCCGGCGAAGGGGACACCCCGGCGCGCCTCGCCGCGCTCCGCGCCCGCCTCTCGGCCGAGGGATTGCTTGGCGGCGCGGGGACGCCGAACGCCGACTCGGCGGTGCAGGCCGCCGCAGCGGACAGCGCGCGCGGCCAGGGCCCGGCCGCCGATAGCGGCGCGCCGAACGCGCCGCGCGCCGGCGTGTCGAACGCCGCGCGCGCCGGCCGTGGACCCGGGCGCACGCCGGCGCACCCCGGCCAGGCGGTCTACGACGCGACCCTCGCCGGCGGCGTCGCCGCGTTCCAGGCCCGCCACGGCATCGCCGTCGACAGCCTGCTCGGGCCCGAGACGGTCAACGCGCTCAACGTCCCAGTCGCCTATCGCATGGGGCAGATCGCGGCCAACCTGGAGCGCTACCGTTGGCTGCCGCGCACGCTCGGCACGCGGTACATCATCGCCAACGTGCCGGCCTTCACCCTCGAAGCGTGGGACGGCGGGAAGAAGGCGTTGGACATGAAGGTCGTCGTCGGAAAGGACTACGAAGACAAGAAGACCCCCATCTTCGCCGACTCGATGCAGACCGTGGTCTTCCGCCCGTACTGGAACATCACCGACGACATCGCCGCGAAGGAGACGTGGCCGAAGATCAACGCCGACCCCAACTACATGGCGGCGAACGACCTCGAGACGTTCAAGGAGGGGGGCAAGACGCACATCCGCCAGAAGCCCGGCCCGAAGAACTCGCTCGGCCTCGTCAAGTTCCTCTTCCCGAACAGCTTCAACATCTACTTCCACGACACGCCCGAGAAGCAGCTGTTCTCGAAGGACGTGCGCGGGTTCAGCCACGGCTGCATCCGGCTCGAGAAGCCGGCGGAGCTCGCGTCGTGGGTCCTCGGCTGGCCGGTGCAACAGGTGCAGCAGGCGATGGACGACACGACGGCAAACAACCGGAGCGTGGCCCTGCCGCAGAAGCTGCCCGTCTACATCGCGTACTTCACGACGTACCTCAAGGGCGGCCGGCTCTACTTCGGCAACGACCTGTACGCGCGGGACCAGACCCTCGTGCAGGCGATGACGGCCAAGGGCGGGCAGAGTGACGAGGTGGTGCGCGCGGTGGACACGTTGCGGAAGCTCGTCGCGGAGTAAGGCGAGTAAGGCGACGGCGGGCGGCGCGGCGCGAGGCCGCCCCCGTCGTTCGCTCGCCAAACGTGCCGCACGCGGTGACGTCGCCTGCCGGGGGGCGTCCAATGCAGACGCTCCCGTCGTACGCGCCCCCCCCGCGGCTCTTCCTCGCTCGCCCATGTTCTCGTACGCCGCCGCCGCTGCCGAGTGGCTCCGCCGAGCCGACCGGCATCGCAACATCATCCTCGGCCTGCTGCTCCTCAAGGTGGCGATCGAGGCGGCGCTCGGCATTTCGACGAGTCCGGTCGCGGTGGTCATCCTCGGCGTGTGGCTCGCCGCGGGCCTCGCGGTCGGGCACGCGATGGCCCGCGTCGTCGACGCCGAGCGCCGCGTGCGGCTCCGCACGCTCATCCTCGTGGGCGACATCGCCGGCATCTCGGTCACCCAGTATCTCGTCGGCGGCACGGTCTGGCTCGGGTCGAGCGCGTACTTCTTCCTCCTCGCCGTGGCGGCGGTCGCGCTCCCGGGCGAGGTGCTCGCGGCGCTCACCCTGCTCAGCGCCGTCGCGTACGGCATCCCGCTGTTCGGCGAGACGTTCGGGGTCCTGCATCGACACCCGCTCGCAGGCACCGTGATGCCGCGTCCCACGTTGGCGCAGGCGGTCACGGTCTGGATCTACATGGCGATGATCTTCGCCGGCGTCTCGGCTCTGCTCCACGCGTTCGTCCGCCTGGTGCGGCAGGGGGGCGAGTGGCATCAGCTCCTCGTCGAGCAGGCGCCGGTGATGATCGGCACGATCGACCGCATGGGGCGGATCACCGCGGCGAACCCGGCGGCCGCCGCCGGGTTCGGGCTCGCACACGGGACACTCGTCGGCCGCTCGTTCCACACCTTCTTTCCGCCCGACCCCGAGCACCCCAGCCGGTCCCGCTTCGCGCTCGTCCTCGCCGGGCGCCCGCAGCAGTTCGAGACGCGCATCTGCCGCGCCGACGGCGTCGAGCGGTGGGTCGATGTGGTCGCGCACCCGCTCGGCGGCGCGCACCGCAGCAGTGCGGTGGACGACGTATTGTGCCTCGTGCGCGACGTGACCGAGGCGCGCGCGGCCGCCGAGGCGCTCGCGCACCAGGCGTGGCACGACGCGCTCACCGGGCTCGCCAACCGCGGGCGCTTCGCGGAACGGCTCGGCGAAGCCATCACCCGCGGCGAGCGAGCGGGCGACCCGGAGCGCGTCTCGGTGCTCGTGCTCGACCTCGACGGGTTCAAGACCGTGAACGATTCGTTAGGCCACGCCGCGGGCGACGCCCTTCTCGTCGAGGTCGCGAGCCGCCTGCTCGACGCCACCCGCGGCAGCGACACCGTCGCCCGACTCGGCGGCGACGAGTTCGCCGTGCTGTTCGAGCGCGTGCGCGAAGACGCGGACGCGGTGACCGTGGCCGAACGGGTGCTCGCGGCCATGCGCCCCGCGTTCACGGTCGAAGGGCGGCGCGCGTTCGTCGGCACGAGCATCGGCATCGCGCGCGGCGGCGCCCTCGTCGACGGGGTAGGTGCGGCGGCCGTCGCCGCGCTTCTCCGCAACGCCGACGCGGCGATGTACCGGGCCAAGGCGCAGGGCAAGGGGCGGTACGCGTTCTTCGAGCCCGACATGCACGCGGCCGCGCTCCGCCGGCTCGCGCTCGCCGCCGACCTGCGGCAGGCGCTCGAACGCGACGAGCTGTGCCTCGCCTTCCAACCGATCGTCGCCCTCGACACGGCGCGCGCGGTCGGCGCCGAGGCGCTCGTGCGGTGGAACCACCCGGAGCGCGGACTCGTCCCGCCGGGCGAGTTCATCCCCTTTGCCGAAGAGACCGGGCTCGTCGTGCCCCTCGGCCGCTGGGTGCTGGGCGAGGCCTGCCGGCAGGCGGTGCGGTGGCGCGACGCGGGGATCACGAGCCCGGGCGGGCGCCTGATGACGGTCGCGGTGAACGTGTCGGGGCAGCACGTCGAGCAGCCGGACTTCGTCGCCGAAGTGCTCGACGTGCTGCGGGAATCGGCGCTCCCCGCGGAGGCGCTGACGCTCGAGATCACGGAGTACTCGGTGGTCGAGCGTCCCGACGTGATGCGCGAGCGGCTGGCCGACCTGCGCGCGTACGGCGTCCAGGTCGCGATCGACGACTTCGGCACGGGCTACTCCGCGCTCGGCCACCTGCAGCAGTTCCCGCTCGACGTGCTGAAGATCGACCGCGCCTTCGTGGACCGGGTGACGCGCGGCGGCCCGCCGGCCGCGGTCACGCGCACGCTGGTCGCGTTAGGCGAGGCGCTGTCGCTGCGCACGGTCGCCGAGGGGATCGAGACGGAGGCGCAGCGGGCGCACCTCGCGGCGATCGGGTGCTCGTACGGGCAGGGGTACCTGTTCGCGCGGCCGCTCGCGGCGGGGCAGATCGCCGCGTGGCTCGCGGAGAATGCGGCGGGCGGTCGCGTCCCCGAGGACGCGGCCCCGCAGGTGCTGGCCGCGGTCGCCTGACGGCGCGCGCCGTCCGGGCGTTAGGCGCCGATCGCCTCGAGCGCGTCCCGGATCGCCGCCCGGAGCGCGGCCTCGCGGCTCGCGTTGCCGGGGACGTCGCGCGGGCCGGGCGGGCGCGGGGGGCGGCGGGCGGCCCGGCCGGACGCGTGCGCGGGCGCCGGCGCCACGGGAGGCGCCGGCTCGCGCGCGATGACCGCGGCCGAGAGGCGCTCGAACCAGGCGAGCATCTCGGCCTCGACCATGTGGCGCGTGGGCGAGTGCGCGCCTAACGCCTGCATGTGCGTCACCGCCAGCGTGCGGAGCGCGTCGCGCGTCTCGGCCGCGAGCGCCGCGAGCGTGCGCGGGTCGGCGGGCGCGGGGGCGGGCGCGGGGGCGTTCGCGCGCGCGGCGTGCACGGCCGCGAAGGGCTGCAGGTCCACGACGAACGAGCCCGCCGTGTGCTCGCGGTAGCCGGCGACGACGTGGCGGCGCGAGAGCGACAAGAGCAGGTCGAGCACGCCCTGGCGCACCACGCTCACCCCGTCGACGCTCCGCTCGCCGCGGCCGGTGATGACGAGCACCTCGCGCGTGCCCGCGGCCTGCTGTTCGCGGAGCCAGCTCTCGCAGCGCGCGCCGGCCTGGGCGCGCGTGGGGAGGTGCGAACGGAGGTTCAGGATGCGCGACGGGCCGAACGACAGCTCGTCGAAGGCCTGGGCGAGCGAGGACAGGCCCTGTTTGCGCGGCGGCGCCATCAGCGGAGCGCCATTAGCGGGCCGCGGTCACGCGCGCGCGACGCCCTCGAAGAGGTCGGCCACGGCGTAGCGGAACTCGGGGAGTACGCGGTCGCCGGTGAGCGTGTCACCGTCGCGGAGCGTGTAGGACGGCGCGTCGTTCGGGTGCACGACGACGAGGCGCGTCTCGGGATCGACGACCCAGGTGAGCGGCGTCTTCGCCTCGCGGTAGTCGGCCAGCTTGTCCTCCAGAATCGAAACCGTTTCGCTCGGCGAGAGCACCTCGACGGCGAGGTCGGGCGGGATGCGGATCGGACTCCCCGGACGGAACCCTTCCGGCGGCAGGCGGTCCGCCCGGACGAACCCCACGTCCGGAGAGCGGGCGCTGTGCCGGTGCGGGAGCAGGACGAATGTCGCGTTGTCCATGAACACACGGCCCAGCTTGCGCGGGTGAACGTGGAGGATCAGCGCCTTCATCACGTTCGACCCGACAACGGCCGCCACGGCAAACGAGGGTGCCACGTCGCGTACCTCTCCGCGCACGAGTTCGAGGTGCCGCCCATCGTCGGGCAGCGCCATGAATTCCTCGACGGTCACCGCCGCCGTCATCACGTCCGACATCGCACGTCCTCCAGCAAGGTGTCCGCGTAGTCTACCCCGGCCACGGTCCGCGAGCCGTGCCACGACAACAACTCCCCGTCCGCGAAGTGGAACCGCTCGCGGGGCAGCCCGGTTTCCGCGATCAACTCCTCCGCGTGCCGCTCGGCGAACGGGAACGGCTCGCTGGAGAGGAAGACCGCGTCCGGGTTCGCGGTCCGCAGGGCGTCGGCCGTGACCTCGGGGTAGCGGGTGCCCGCCGCGGCGAACACGTTCTCCCCGCCCGCCTGGTCCAGCAGCGCGGAGACGAAGGTGTCGCCGCCCGCGGCCATCCACGGGCGGCGCCAGATGAGATACGCCCAGCGCACCGGCCGCTCGCCGCGGGCCGCGCGCGCCGCCGCCCCGGCCCGCACCCGCGCCGTGCGCGCCTCGATCTCGCCCGCGATCCGCTCGGCCTCGTCCGGCGCGCCTAACGCCGCGCCGAGGTCGCGGACCATCGCCGCGGTCTCGGCCGCGTCGCGCGGGAAGCTCACGTGCAGCGGGACCCCCGCGGCCGCGAGCGCCTCGGCGTCCTCGCGGCGGTTCTCCTCCTCGTTCAGCAGGACGAGGTCGGGGCGGAGGGCGACGACGCGGTCGAGCTTCGGGTTCTTGGTGCCGCCTAACGCCTCGACCGCGCCGACGCGGTCGGCGGGGTGCACGCAGAACTTGGTGCGCCCGACGAGCGCGTCGCCGCGGCCGAGGGCGAAGACGAGCTCGGTGAGGGAGGGGCAGAGCGAGACGACGCGCATGGGGGAAATGTCGCGGGGCGCGACGCGCGTGTCATCCTGAGCGCAACGGAGGATCGCGGTCCGAGGCGACAGAACCTCGGTCGTCCCGAGCGCAGCGAGGGACGACAGGCATAGCGATCCTTCGTCGCTTCGCTCCTCGGGACGACGTATGCTGCCACGGCAGAATCCTGCGCTCGCCACCACGCCTTCGTTCCGTTGCCCGCCGTCCGCCGCTACCCCGTCGAGGCGTTTTTCGACACGGTCGCCTACCACGACGCGTCCTTCTCGCGCGACGGCGCGCACGTACTCGTCTCCGGCACCCCGACCGGCGTCTTCAACGTCTACCGCGTCCCGACCGCCGGCGGCGCGCCGGAGGCCCTCACCGCGTCGGCCGGCGATGCGACCTATGCGGTGAGCTACTTCCGCACCGACGACCGCGTGCTCTACACGCACGACGCGGGCGGGGACGAGCTGCACCACCTTTACGTGCGCGAGCTCGACGGCACGGTGCGCGACCTCACCCCGGGCGACGCGCCCGGGACGCCGCTCAAGGCCGGCTTCGCGGGCTGGTCGCGCGCGGGCGACCACTTCTACGTGACGACGACCGAGCGCGACCCGCGCGCCGCCGACGTCTACGAGTACGCCGCCGACGGCTACGCGCGCACGCGGCTCTACACGAACGACGGCACGTTCCGCCCCGCGGCCGTCTCGCCCGACGGGTGCTACGTCGCGCTCGAGCGGGCCGTCGGCGCGGGCGACGCGGACGTCTACCTCTACGACCGGCGGACGGGTACGACCGAGCACCTCACGCCGCACGACGGCGCGGTGGCGAACGGCGTCGCCGCCTTCGCGGCCGACGGGAACGCGCTCTACCTCACGACCGACGAGGGGAGCGAGTTCGCGCGGCTGGAGCGGTTCGACCTCGCGACGCGCGGGCGCACGGTCGTGCTCGCCCCGCCGTGGGACGTGACGGGCGCGGCCGTCTCGCCTGGCGGAACGTCCCTCGCCGTGCTCGTCAACGCCGACGCGCGCGCCGAGCTGCGGCTCTACGCGCTCCCGTCGATGCGCCCGCTCCCCTCGCCCGCCCCCGCGGGCGCGAGCGTGGGTCCGGTCGTTTTCTCCCCCGACGGGCGACGCCTGGCGTTCTACGCGAGCGCGAGCCGTGCGCCGAACGATCTCTACGTCGCCGAGGTCGGCTCGGCGACCGCGCGTCGCCTCACGCACTCGATCGCCGCGGGGCTCGACCCCGCCGACCTCGTCGACGGCCGCGTAGCGCGCTTCACGGCCGACGACGGGGTCGAGGTGCCGGGCATCCTCTACCTGCCGCACGGCGCGTCGGCCGCGGCGCCCGTGCCCGCGGTGGTGATGGTCCACGGCGGCCCGGGCGGGCAGGCGCGGCTCGGGTGGCACCCGGTCGCGCAACTCCTCGTCGACCACGGCTACGCCGTGTACGACGTGAACAACCGCGGCTCGTCGGGCTACGGGCGCACGTTCTACGCGCGCGACGTCCGCCGCCAGGGCGAGGCCGACCTCGGCGACGTGGTCGCCGCCCGCGGGCTGCTCGCGGACACCGGCTTGGTCGACGTGGCGCGCGTCGGGGTGATGGGGGCGAGCTACGGCGGCTTTCTCGTGCTCGCCGCGCTGACGCAGCACCCGACCGCGTTCGCGGCGGGGGTGGACCTCTTCGGGCCGGCCAACTGGGTGCGGACGCTGGAAAGCCTGCCCGCGTGGCTCGGCGCGCAGCGCGACGCGCTCTTCGCGAAGGTGGGCGACCCGGCGGTGGACGGCGAGCGGCTGCGGCGCGTGTCGCCCATCTTTCACACGGACCGGATCCAGCGGCCGCTACTGGTGCTCCAGGGCGCCAACGACGCCCGCGTGCCGCGCGAGGAGAGCGACGAGATCGTGGCCGCCGCTCGGCGGAACGGTGTGCCGGTCGAGTACGTCGTGTTCCCCGACGAGGGGCACGGGTTCGTGCGGCGCGAGAACCAGATTCGCGGGTACGGCGCGGTGCTCGGATTTCTCAACCAGTACCTCTTGGATCAGCCCTACGCGACCGACGTGTGACGCGTTAGGAGGACGGATGGACGGCCTGATGATGGATTTCCCGCTCACGCTGCCGGCGATCTTCCGGCGCGCCGAGCGGCTGTTCGGGGAGGGGGCGGTGACGAGTCGCCGCTCGGACCGCGTGATCGAGCACGCGACCTACCGCGACACGCTGCGGCGCGCGCGGCAGCTCGCGCTCGCCCTCGGGCGGCTCGGCGTGCGCGCGGGGGACCGCGTGGGGACGATCTGTTGGACCAACCGCCGCCACCTCGAGGCGTACTTCGCGGTGCCGTGGATGGGGGCGGTGCTCCACACGGTCAACCCGCGGCTGCATCCGGAAGAGGTCGGCTACGTGGTCGACCACGCGGGCGACCGGGTGGTGATCGTCGACGACGTGCTGCTCCCGCTCTGGCGCGAGGCGGCCCGCTACGCGCCGCGGGTGGCGCACGTGATCGTCGTGCACGAGGCGGGGCCGCGTGCGTTTGGCGATGTCCAGTTAGGCGAGGGCGGATTGCTGGACTACGAGACGGTCGTCGCGGCCGAGGACGCGGCGCGGTTCGCGGAGCCGGCGATCGACGAGCGGGCGGCCGCGTCGATGTGCTACACGTCGGGGACGACCGGGCGGCCGAAGGGGGTCGTGTACTCGCACCGGTCGACGGTGCTGCACGCGCTCGTCGGGGCGATGGACGGCACGTTCGCGGTGCGCGAGAGCGACGCAGTCGTGCCGGTGGTCCCGATGTTCCACGTCAACGCGTGGGGGCTGCCGTACACGTGCGCGCTCGTCGGCGCGGCGCAGGTGCTGCCGGGGCCGCACCTCGACCCCGCGAGTTTGCTCGACCTGTTCGAGCGCGAGCGGGTGACGTTCTCCGCGGGGGTGCCGACGGTGTGGCTCGCGCTCTTGGCCGCGCTGGACGCGGACCCCGGGCGGCGCGACCGGCTCGTGCTGCGCGCGTTAGGCGTCGGCGGCTCGGCGCCGCCCGAGGCGATGATCCGCGCGTTCGCCGAGCGGCACCGGATCCCGATGATCCACGGGTGGGGGATGACGGAGACGTCGCCGATCGGGAGCGTGGCGGCGGTGCCGCCGGCGCTGGCGGGGGCGCCGCGGGACGTGCAGTACCGGTACATGGCGCGCCAGGGGCGGCCGCTGCCGTTCTTCGAGATCCGCGCGCGTGGGGACGACGACGCGCTCGTGCCGTGGGACGGAGCGGCGGTGGGGGAGCTGGAGGTCCGCGGGCCGTGGGTAGCGTCGGGGTACTACGAGGGCGACGGGGCGGGGCCTAACGACGCGGCAGAGCGCTGGACGGGGGACGGGTGGTTCCGGACGGGGGACGTGGTCACGATAGGGGCCGATGGGACGATCACGATCACCGACCGCTCGAAGGACCTCATCAAGAGCGGGGGGGAGTGGATCAGCTCGGTGGCGCTGGAGAACGCGCTGATGGGGCACCCGGCGGTGGCGGAGGCGGCAGTGATCGCGGTGCCGCATGCGGAGTGGCAGGAGCGGCCACTCGCGGTGGTGGTGCTGCGCGCGGGGCAGCAGGCGACGGCGGAGGAGCTGGGGGCGCACCTCGCGCCGGACTTCGCGAAGTGGTGGCTGCCGGATCGGTACGTGTTTGCGGACGGGATTCCGCGGGGGGCGACGGGGAAGTTTCTGAAGCGGGCGCTCAGGGAGCGGTACGCGGCGGGGTAGGGGGGCCGTGGGCGCGTCGCTATGCTGAACGCGCCGACTCTCCACCCCGCCGCCGCGCCGCATGGTCACCTTCCGCGCCGTCCAGGACCTCCTTCCAGAACTCGACCGCGTCGCGGCAGCGGAGCTGGAAAGTCAGGAGCTCGACTTCAAGGAGTGGAATGGCCGTAGCGTGCGCGACGCGGTGGACCTCGTCGTCGAGATGGCCGTTTGCATGGCGAACGGTGGTGGTGGACGACCGTCTTCGGCGTGCACGATCGACGCGTCGGCCGTGCGCACGCGATCCTCGGTGTCCCCACCGACGTCGACGCCAACCTGCTCAAGAAAGCCGTCTACGACCGCACGGATCCGCATCGGCACCGACTGCCAGCCGCTCACCGGCACCCTCCGGCGCTCGATCATGATCGAGACGGGCGAGACGGACTTCACCGCGGTCGAGGTCGAGGGTGACCCGGCCGCACTCGTGTCGGCGGTGGTGATGGAGCGCCTGCGCGACGCCGCCCGCCGCGAGCGCGCACCCGACGATTTGCTGCGCTTGTCCGACCGCGAGCTCCTCGACCTCGCGGGGGTGGTCAAGCCGAATCGACGCCTCACCCGTGCCGGGCTGCTCATCCGCTCCGACACCGAGTACAGCGATCCGCTGCACGGCCGTGCCGCGCTCCGGGACGCCCTCGCGCGCCTCGAACAGCGGGTGTCGGCCGACAACCCGATCACGACGGTCGAGGCCGGACCGTTCCACTTCGAGTACCGCACGTACCCGGAGATCGCGCTCCGCGAGGCGCTGCTCAACGCGTTCGCGCACCGCGATTACCGGATCGGTGGCCCAGTGGTGCTCAAGCACTACTCCAACGGCTTGGACGTGCACAGCCCCGGCGGCTTCATCGGCGGCGTGTCGACGGCCAACGTGCTCCACCACCAGCCGGTCGCCCGCAACCCGCACTTGGTCGAGGCGCTCATCCGCCTCCGACTCGTCAACCGCGGCAACCTCGGCGTACCGCGGATGTTCTCGGCCATGCTTCAAGAGGGGCGCGAGGCGCCGCTCATCGCGGAAGCCGGGGAAGCCGGGGAAGCCGTCACGGTCATGTTCCGCGCCGGCACCTTCTCAGGTGCGTTCCGCGCGTTCGTAGCCGAGCAGGATATTCTGGGGCACCGCATCACCGTCGACCACTTGCTGATCCTGCACTGGCTCCTGCGTCACCCCGAGCTGCCAATCGACGAGGCCGCACGCCTCGTCCAGCGCCCGGAGAGCGCCGCCCGGGAAGCCTGAACGAGTTAGAGGTTCAGTGGGGTGTGCTCGAGCGTGGCGGCGGGGGGCGCGGCATGTACTGGACGCTCGACCCCGTCGTGCACGCCCGTCTCGCCGCACCAGGGTTGCCCGAACGAAACAGGCGCATTGACGCGGAGGCGGCGAAGACACGACTCCTGAGTGTTCTACGGCACCGCGCCCGCCGCGGAGAGCCTGGGCTGACGAACGCCCAAGCGCGTGCCATCACGCACTTTGGGCGCGAGCGGGTCAAGCGGTTGATGGACGAGCTTCGTCAAGAGGGCGTGGTGCAGGTCGAAGGCACCCGTAAGAACGCTCGATGGGTCGCCGTCGAGTCCGCTAGGTGAGCAGATCGCGTCCGGTATGGTGCGGTCTATGGGTCGGTGACCCATAAGTGACCCATAACGACCACCCTTTGGGTCATTTATGGGTCACCAGCCCATACGCGGGCCATAGCCGCCGTTCTATGGCCCGCGTTATGGTCCCCAGCCCAGCGGCGGCCCATAGCCAAGTTCCGCGACACGGCCCCGTCCTCGTCGTCCCGCCCCGTATGCCCGTCAAGAAGTCCGACCTCTACCGCTCGCTCTGGAAGAGCTGCGACGAACTGCGCGGCGGCATGGACGCGTCGCAGTACAAGGACTACGTCCTCGTCCTGCTGTTCGTGAAGTACGTCTCCGACAAGTACGCCGGCCAGCCCGGCGCGCTGCTCGACGTGCCCGCGGGCGGCGGCTTCGCCGACATGGTCGCGCTGCGCGGCGACAAGGAGATCGGCGACAAGATGAACAAGATCGTCGCCCGGCTCGCCGAGGCGAACGAGCTGCGCGGCGTCATCGACGTGGCCGACTGGAACGACCCCGACAAGCTCGGGCGCGGCGCGGAGATGGTCGAGCGGCTCTCCAACCTCGTCGCGATCTTCGCCAAGCCGGAACTCGACTTCAGCGGCAACCGCGCCGAGGGCGACGACCTGCTCGGCGACGCCTACGAGTACCTCATGCGGCATTTCGCCACCGAGAGCGGCAAGAGCAAGGGGCAGTTCTACACCCCGGCGGAGGTGTCGCGGGTGATGGCGCAGGTGATCGGGCTCGGCGCCGCGACGAGCAGCGACCAGACCATCCACGATCCGGCCTGCGGCTCGGGCTCGCTGCTCATCAAGGCGCACGACGAGGCGTATGGGCGCACGGGGCTCAAGCTGGCGCTCTACGGGCAGGAGATGGACAACGCCACGCGCGCGCTCGCGCGCATGAACATGATCCTGCACGACTGCCCCACGGCCGAGGTGGAGCAGGGGAACACGCTCGCCGAGCCGAAGTGGACGGCGGGCGACCGCGCGCTCAAGCGCTTCGACTTCGTCGTCGCCAACCCGCCGTTCTCGACCAAGGCGTGGAGCAACGGCATCGACCCCGCGCACGACGTCTACGGCCGCTTCGCGTTAGGCGTGCCCCCGCAGCGCAACGGCGACTACGCCTTCCTCCTTCACGTCCTCGGCTGTCTCAAGAGCACGGGCCGGGGCGCGGTGATCCTGCCGCACGGCGTGCTGTTCCGCGGCAACGCAGAGGGGGCAATCCGCCGCGCGGTGGTACAGAAGGGCTACATCGCGGGGATCATCGGCCTGCCGCCCAACCTGTTCTACGGCACCGGGATCCCGGCGTGCATCGTGGTGCTCGACAAGGCGGGGGCGGCCGGGCGCGACGGGATCTTCATGGTCGACGCGTCGCGCGAGTTCCGGAAGGACGGCAACAAGAACCGGCTGCGCGCGCAGGACATCCACCGCATCGTCGACACGTTCGCGCGGCGGGCCGACGTGCCGGGGTACGCGCGGCTGGTGCCGCTGGCCGAGGTCGCCGACCCGCGCAACGACTACAACCTTAACTTGCCGCGCTACGTGGACGCGGGCGCGGCCGAGGACCGGCACGACCTGGAGGCCCACCTGCGGGGCGGGATCCCGGAGCGCGACCTCGACGCGTTAGGCGCGTATTGGGATGCGCTCCCCGGCGTACGTGAGACGCTCTTCGCCCCCGAACGGCCGGGGTACGCCCGCCTGCTGCGTCCGGCCGCGGAGGTGCGCGCGGCGGTGCTCGAGCACCCGAGCTTCGCCGCGTTCGCGGCGGCGGTGGGGGCGCGGTTCGACGCGTGGCGCGCGGCGTACGAGCCGCGCCTAACGTCGATCGCGGTCGGCGACCGGCCGAAGGCGCTCGCCGGGGGGCTCTCCGAGGGGCTGCTGGAGGCGTTCCGCGGGCTGCCGCTGTTGGACGCGTACGACGTGTACCAGCATCTGATGGACTACTGGGCGGAGTCGATGCAGGACGACGTGTACCTCGTGGCGCAGGCGGGCTGGCGCGAGGCGGCGCGGCCGCGGGCGCTTGCCCGGCCGGGCAAGGGGGAGAAGCGCACCGAGCAGCCGGACTTCAAGGTCGGGAAGCTCGAATTCAAGGCCGACCTCGTGCCGCCGGCGCTGCTCGTGGCGCGCTACTTCGCGGGGGAGCAGGCGGCGGTCGAGGCGCGCGAGGCGGAGTTGGCGGCGGTGGAGCAGGAGCTCGACGCGTTAGGCGAGGAGCACGGCGGCGAGGGCGGGTTACTCGAGGCGGTCGCGGACGACGACGGCGCGATCACGGCCGCCGCGGTCTCGGCGCGGCTCGGGGAGCTGGTGTTCGGGGAGGATACGGAGGAGGAAGGGCTGCTCCTCACCCGCTACGGTCGCCTCCTTCAACAGCAGGCCGAGGGGAAGCGCGGGGTTCGGGCGGCGCGGACGGCGCTGGAGGCGCGCGTGGCGAAGCAGTACGACGTGCTCACGGAGGCGGACGTGAAGGCGCTCGTCGTTGGGGACAAGTGGCTGGCGCGGATGGAGGGGGACCTGCGCGCGGAGGTGGGGCGGGCGGGGCAGGCGCTCGCGGGACGGGTGCGGCTGCTGGGGGAGCGGTACGCGGCGCCGCTACCGCGGTTGGCGGAGGAGTTGGATTGCCTAACCGCACGAGTCGATGGCCACCTTCAGCGGATGACGGCAGAGTGACATCCGGCGCGAAGACTGACACCACGTCACACCGACTGCCGATCGGCTGGACGACGGAGCGGCTGGGCACCATCGGTGCGTGGTACAGCGGTGGTACACCGAGGATGTCCGAGCCCTCGTACTGGAATGGGGACATACCATGGGTCAGCCCCAAGGACATGAAATCTCTCAGGCTCCGGGGTACACAGGATTATGTGACGGCTGCGGCCCTTGGAAACGGAACGCGCGTCGCCCCCGCAGGTGCGTTGCTCGTCGTTGTCCGAGGGATGATCCTCGCGCACTCTGCACCAGTCGCCTGCGCGGTCCGACCGCTCGCCTTCAATCAGGACATCAAAGCGTTGGTGCCGCGATCTGGCGTAGAAAGCGAGTACGTTCTTCAATGGCTCGCTGCAAACAAATCACTGCTCCTGGCCGCGACGACTGAATCCACGCACGGGACGAAGAAGCTGGCGTCGGCCGATCTATTCGCGCTGGGCATTCCCCTCCCGCCGCTCGCCGAGCAGCGGTTGATAGCGGCGGCGCTCGGCGATGTGGATCAATCCGCTGCCGCACTCGTGCACGTCATTGCCAAGAAGCGCGACGTCAAGCAGGCCACCATGCAGCGGCTGCTCACCGGCGAGCAGCGCCTGCCAGGGTTCGATGGTGAGTGGGCGTCGATCCAGCTACGGGACGTCGCCAGTGTCGACCCAGATAACTTGCCAGCGACCACCGATCCTGCCTACGAGTTCGAGTACATCTCACTCGAAGACGTGACTGTTGGAGTCTTGGAGGGGCATTCACGACAAGTGCTTCGTACGGCGCCGTGGTCGTGTGCGTAGATGTGTGTAGATCGGCGGGCGGGGGCCGCGGCGCGTAGAAGCGCGAACGGCCACCGCCCAAGTTCCGGGTGACCTGTTCACCAGTGGGGTTGCCGC